>Ga0302325_10001250_pt1 | contig 65706 bp, 58 predicted proteins | sample Palsa_T0_2_FD_201948 | JGI IMG/M metagenome (GOLD analysis project Ga0302325, IMG submission 201948) | Peat permafrost microbial communities from Stordalen Mire near Abisko, Sweden - Palsa_T0_2 | ecosystem: Environmental > Terrestrial > Soil > Palsa > Peat permafrost | place: Sweden: Abisko...
GCCGGAGCCGACCGACGCGGGCAGGACGTGAAGGACCGGTTTGACCGTGTCTTCGCTCACCGTGGTGGTGCGCGTCACGGTCTCCGGGTGCAAGAAAGCGCCGACGATCAAGAGTGAGCCGAGAGCCTGGCCGATGCCGTCGGCCACGATCAGCACCGAGTAGGTCGTCTCGGTGCCGCAGGACGGCCCCGTTGCCCCGCCGCATCCGGGGCGGTTGGCGAGGGCCATCCAGGGCCCGGCGACGGGGACGAACATGCGGTGGTCGGCTGGCTGGGGGCTCTCGGCGGCGACGATCGCCGCCATGCCGTAGGTGAGGCCGAGCGTGACGATGCCGGACGAGAGCTCACTGGCGCTCGGGCCACCGCGCTCGGTCACCGTCTCGCTGTGCGCTTGCGACATCGGGGCGAGCGGTTCGGCGGGCGGTGGAGCCGGAGGGACTTCCTGCGCGGCGGCGGTGCCGGTCCAGCCGGCGGCCGCCGCGAGAAAGGGAACGATCGACGTCATCCACGTTCGGCGAAGCATGGCAATCGCTCCTCAGGCAACCTTGTCGAGGTGGTCGCGAAGTGAGTTGTATTCGTCGTCGACTTTCGACTTGAATTGATCCCAATCCACGGCGGCGACACCGCTGATCGCGCGGATGTCCGAAGCGAGCGCCGAGCGCTGAACCCGGATGTTCGCGAGCGCCTGTTCGAGCTGCCCACGCGTCGGCGCGGTGGCGGATTGAGCGCGCGTCTCGAGCTTGGAGATCCGCTCGTCGACCTCCTTGAGATCCAACTGACGGTCGCGGCTGTAGTCGTTGCGTGTCTTGTCGAAATCAACTTGAGCCGCGACGACCTTGTCGCGCATCTCCGCTTGGGCCTGCGCCGATTGCTGCGCCGCGCTGTTCTGCGCCTGCAGGTTGTCTTGAACGGCGGCGTTCTCCTTCTGCTGCTCGGCCGCGCCGGGCTTGTCGCACCCCGTCGCGCCGAGAAGGGCGCCGGCCAGGGAAGTCGAGACCGCGAGCATTGCAAAGTTTCGGATCAACATGTGTCGTCTCCTCTCGTTCACATCGGCCGAATCTCGTGATCCGGACGACGGTGACTCAAGCACCGCGCGTGCCATGCGCGCGACGTACCTCGATGTCCGCCGAATCACGACGCAATCCGGTGGCACCGCGCTCGGCCGCGCGCGCGCGGCAAGAGGGGAGCGTCGTCGCACGAGAGGCGATCGTGTATGCGCGAAGCTCGACTATTCGTGCACGCCGGCCGCGCGGATCGTGGCCGCGCGAGCGTCGAACCACGACCGCGCCCCGAGGAGCATCACGTCGGCCTTGCCGTTGTGCGACTCGACGCCGGCGCTCAGCGCTCCGAGATCCACGTACAGCGCCCAGTCCGTCTGCGGGGATCGGCGCAAAAAGGCGAAGCGCGCGTCGATGCCCTGAGCCCGCGCGTCGACGTCGCGCGCCTCGAACGCGGTGGGCGAGGCGAGGAACTGGCCGCGAGTCTCGAAGCCCCGGGTCGACACCGCATCGACGAGCCACGCAGGCAAAGGCGTGTCGCTCACGATCGCCTTTGCGAGAGGTGACGCGTCTTTGGCCTGCACCGCCACATCAGCTCGCAAGTGAAGACCGCCCGTGGTGTCGAGGAGAGCGCGGCTGAGCTCCGCACGGAGCCACCAATCGGGCGGGGTGTCGTCCTTGGCGCTCGTCTGCGTGGCGCCGATGAACGAGATTCCGCTGCCGGACAGGTTCGCCCAGGCGCCCTCGCGGTGCGCGTGGATCGCGACGTTCATGTTGCCGCGCACCGAGTGAGCGTCCAGCTTGGCGAGCAAGTCCCTGCCGTCGATGTCGGCGTGAATCCGGTCGGGAGCGTCGACGGCGGCGCGCGCGCGGAGCGTACCTTCGACGGAGAGTTTTCCGCTGTCCGCCCGCACCCGGAACGGGCCCGCGGTGGCGTCGGAGCCGGGACGGGCGACTCCACGGTCGATGTGCACGCTCGCCGTGACGGGGGCGTCGCTCGCTTCGAAGCGTGTTCCGGGCGACAGGGCGCGAAGAATGTTCCGGGTGTGGGCCTTGGCGGTGACGTCTCCCGCGATCGAGGCGTGGTCGGCGATCGCGGCGAGAGGAGCGTCGCGCAGGTCGACGGCGTCCACGGTCACGTGAAGAAGGCCACGAACCTCCGAGACGAGCGGCGCCACGGTCCCGTCGCCCACCTCGAGCGGGTGGGCGTCGATCGTGGCGGGACCCACCTCGAGCCGGCGTATGGGGCGAAAGAACCAGCGTCCACGAACGTCGGCGTCCCCCGCGACGCGCATCGTGTCGATCCAGATCTCGCGGACGTGGCGGGCGACGACGTCGTCGAGGCGAACCGACCAGAGGTTGTAGTTCGCATCGGTGAGCGGTGGGGGCAGAGGACCGGGCTCGGGAAGCGCCGGGTCCGAGAAGCCGGGCACGGGCGATGTGGCGGCGATCTCGGAGGTGCTCCATGCCGACTTGCGCTGCCGCAAACGGAGGCTCAATCCGTCGCACGTGACAGGCCCGGCGTGGAACTCGTGACGGAAAAGGCCGATGAAGTGCTCCTGAAAGTCGCACCGGTCGAGCTCGAGCGCCCACTCGACGTTGCGATCGCGGCCGCGGATGACCAGCCCTTCGACGTGAATGCGGCCGGGCCAGAGGGAGTACGCGCGCTCGTAGTCCACGAGCAGCGAGCCCGGGTCGTAGCTGATGAGATGGCGAAAGAGACGCGTGCCGATGAAGACGTTCAGCGCCGCGGCGAAGAGGACAAAAGCGCCGACGCCGATCGCCGCGGCGACCGCGAGCGCCTTGGCGTAAAATGGCACAGGGCTGCGGCCTCAGACCAGGCCGCGATGCCGCGCGAGGGTGTGGTAGGCGGCGAGCACGAGCGCGGCTCCCACGGTGGCCACGAACAGGCTCCACAGGTTGAACTCGGAGATGCCGCCGGCGCCGACGGCGGTGAAAACGAGCCCACCTATGATCGCCCCCGCGATGCCGAGCACGGTGTCGAGCGCGACGCCCGTGCGGGGACTGTCGACGCGGCGACCGTCGACGCGGTGGCTGTCGACGCCATGATCGTCGACGAGCATGCTGGCGATGAATCCAGAAATGAGCCCGAGAACGACCCACGCGAGAATGGTCATGGCTGTGTCTCCTTTCCGCCGCGCCCGAGAGCACGTTGCAGGGTCATCCAGCACAGACCGAGCCATCGCGTGAGCACGGTGCGATCCCAGTCAAAACGCCCGAATGGCTCGAGGTACGGAGGCGCGTGCGTTGACGGCGAGCACCGTTGAGGCGGCCGCGCAGCAAGAGGCAATGTGCCTCTCCGTGCGTTGGCGCGCGCCGGTTATAGTGGCAGCGCGCACCCATGGCCCTGGCTCGAGCTTGCTTGTCCGTTGGCGCGTTGGCCGTGCTTGTCGCGGGTTTCGGGGCCTGCGGCGGCGCTCGTACGCCCGCGGGGTCGCCGCTCGATGCGCCGCCGGAGCTGGGGTCGGATGGAGGCCGCGCTTCGCTCGCGTCGGGCGAGGCCCTCGTCATCTCCGTCGGCGGACGGGACCGCATCATCCGTGTGCACCTGCCCCCCAGCGCCGACGGACCGGTCCCCTTGGTCGTCAATCTCCACGGCTCACGTTTCACCGCAGCGCAACAAGAGACATTCAGCGGTATGGACGCGACGGCGGACTCGTACGGGTTCATCGTCGCGTATCCGCAGGCCGCGATCCCGTCGGGTCACGGGTTCGAGTGGCACGTCCCCGGGCAGGCGCTCTTCGGGGGCCGACCGGCGTCGCCCGACGCGCCGGACGACGTGGAGTTCATCGCGGCCGCCGTGACCGCGATCATGCGCCGTGCGATGGTCGACCCAAAGCGCGTCTTCGTCACCGGTTTCTCGGGTGGGGCGCGGATGGCGAGCCAGGTCGCGTGCGATCTGCCGGACACGTTCGCCGCCGCTGCGGCCGTCAGTGGACTGGGGTTTCCGACACCGTGCGGTGCACGGCGGGCCGTCCCGATCGTCGCGTTCCACGGGATGGCCGATCCGGTCGACCCGTACGAGGGTGCGAACACGCCAACGTGGACACACGGTGTCCGCGAGGCCGCCGAGCAGTGGGCCGCGCACGACGGCTGCGGAGGCTCGATCAAGGAAAGCGCGCCGGGGCCCTCGGTTCGCCGTACGCAGTACTCCGGGTGCCGCGACGCGGCCGCCGTGGACCTCTACACGATCGATGCGACTGGCCACGAATGGCCGGGCGGCCCCGCGATGCCCGACTCCGTCACGACGCCGCTCGGACCGCAGACGAGCGCGGTGGATGCGAACGCCGTGATGTGGAGCTTCTTCGCTGACCATCCGCTGCCCTGACGCGCCCGGGATCGGATCGCTTCAGAGGCCGCAATAGGCCAGCGTGGGGTAAAGGCAACGGTTGTCGATGCACTTCGCCGGTAACATGCAGCCGAGCCCCTGCGTCTCGTCGCACACCTGGCCGTCGGGCGCGGGCTGCAGGCACGTGCTCGTGGTGGGGTCGCACCCCCCGAATCCGCTGCACACCAGCAGCGGGCCGCCGTCCACGGATGCGCCGCACTGGCCCTGAGGGACGCCCTCGACCGGGCTGCAATGGAGCGAGGCGTCGCAGTACATGTCCGGCCCGGCGCAGGGCGTGCCTTCGCGCCCGGGAGCCGCGCCTTCGCCGTCGCCGCACCGGCCCCCGAGTCCCACGAGCGGCACGCATCGATCGCCGCCATCCGGGCCAAGCGAGCAGTACGCGTCGGAGCATTCGACTTGGCTCGTGCACGGGCCGCCGACCTGCGAGACCGTGTCGCAGATCGCACCTCCGTCGAGGGCTTCACCGGCGCATACCTGTCCGGCGGTGCACGGGCACGGGGGCGGCAGAGGCGCGCACGTGCCGCAGATGCTTCCGGTCGTGTCGCAAACACCGCTCGTGCACGACTCGAGAAAGACGCATGCGGCGCCAGGCGGCGCGCGGCCGGGGGGCAGGCAGTCGATGGGAAGATCGCGGACAGCCACCGCGCAATCGGCGGAGTACGTGCACGCGCTGAGCTTTTCGGCGTCGAAGACCACGTTCGGGTCCGTCGCGACCACCTCGCAGATGAGCGTGCTGCGCGCGGTGCATTCGGACATCGCGAACTCGGTCAAATTGGTCCACTGGATCGAATAGGGATCGCCAGGGCAGCTCATCTCGCGCGTGCAGACCGCGGTCGCCCACGCGCCGCAGGGGGCCGCGTACTGCGTGTCGATGCGTCCCGCGTCGATGGCAGGAAGGTAAAAGCTCGACTCGCCCGTGCACGCCAGGACCGCGCACGCCCATGCCGCGACGGCAAGGGCGAGGGGACCGACCCAGCGGCGCATCGCGTGCAGGCTACCGCATGGGGCGAGGACGCGCCGCGACGAGCGCACGCCGCGCAACGATCGGTCGATCTGGCTACCGTTGGCCTACCATTGCCGCTGCCCATGCCGGCGCGACCGACCCGACGCGCGCTCTGGGCGCCGTATGTCCTTTTGACGTCGATGGCCGTGGCGGGGCTCGCGCGAGCGCAGGCGGTCTCGCCGCCGGCGCCGTCGTCGTCGGCCGCGCCGAGCGCGCCGCCTGCCGTCGCTCCCTTCTCCCCAGCCGACGCGAGCCCGGCGGTCGTCACGGTGCGAGGCACGCGACAGCCCGCCAAGGACGTCGGCGCGACCGACTTGCGCGCGCAAGAAATCAGGGACATCCCCGGTACCTTCGGCGAGCCGTTCCAATCGGTGCTGGCGTTCCCTGGCGTGGGTACGATGGTCAGCGGCCTGCCCTACGTTTACGTGCGCGGCGCTCCACCCGCGGACACCGGGTTCTTCCTCGACGGCATCCCGCTGCCGGCGCTGTATCACATCGGTCCCGGGCCCTCGGTCGTCCCGCCCGCGCTCGTCGATCACATCGACTTCTTCCCGAGCACCGCGCCCGCCGAGTATGGACGATTCGCGGGTGGGATCATCGCGGCGACGACCGCGCCGCCCGCCAAGGAGATGCGGGGCGAGGCCGAAGTGCGGCTGTTCGACGCGAGCGCCTTCGTGGAGACCCCCGTGGGTGAGCAGACGAGCGTGCTGGCGTCGGGGCGGTACGGCTATCCCAACCTGCTCCTCGGAGTCTTCGCGCCGAACCTGTCGCTCGCGTACTGGGATTACACCGCGCGGATCACCCACCGGCTGACGCCCGTCGACACGATCACGCTCTTCGCGATCGGCGCGTACGACCACGAAGAGGACTCGTCGCAGAATCTCACGCCCGTCGATTCGGAGTTCCACCGCGTCGACCTGCGCTACGACCACCACTGGACGGGCGGGTCGATGCGCGTCGGGGCGACGATCGGTCATGATCGAACCGCGACGCTGTTCCCCGACGGCAACCAGATCGTGACCGACACGAATGGGCGCCTCCGGCTCGAGATCGAGCAGCGCCTCGGGAACGGCACACGCCTTTCCGGTGGTGTCGACGCGAACGTCGCCCGGTACCCGTACGGGCTCGCAAGCCTCGGCGGGGGCACGACGGCCCTGTCGTCCGAACAGTTCGGGGGAGGGTACTTCGACGCCGCGGTGCGCCCGATGCGCGGCATCGACCTCGATGCCGGCGTCCGTCTCGACGCCTACCGTGCGAACGAAAAACTGACCCCCTCGCTCGACCCCAAGCTGGCCGCGCGCATCGCCGTGGCGCCGGGGTGGACGTGGATCTCGACGTTCGGCGCGGCGCACCAGCAACCGGCGTACGTGCTGCCCGTCCCGGGATTGCAGTTCGACCCGAGCAGCGGGCTGCAAGGCGCCTATCAGATCGCCGAAGGCATCGAGGGACACCTGCCGCTTGGACTGCGTTCGACGGTCACGGCCTTCTACAACGTGGACCGCAACACCAACGACTTCGTCGGCGACTGCGGGACGCTGGCCACCAACTGCGACCAGGTCAATCGCGTGAACGGGCGCACGTATGGTCTCGAGGTGCTCGTGCAGCGTGCCCTGACGGAGCGGATCAGCGGCTGGGTCGCCTATACGCTCTCGCGCGCCGAGCGATACATCGGCAACGTGACCTACCTATCGCCGTTCGATCGCACGCACATGCTCTCGGCGGTCCTGAGCTACGATTTTGGCCACGGGTACCGCGCCGGCGTCCGCACGACGTACTACACGGGCCGGCCCGACATTCCGAGCTTCGCGTTCCCGGGATCGGTCACCGATTTCGAGTTCAGCCCCGGGCAGGTGCCCCAGCACCGGCTCCCGAGCTTCTTTCGCGTCGACGCGCGCGTGGAGAAGCGCTGGGAGCTCGGCAACAAGCGCTGGATCACCGCGATCGTCGAGTTCTTCGACGCGAACCTGGCAAGGGAAGCCATCGACTTTCAGTGCAACGTGACCACCGGGTTGTGCAACTCGCAGCTCGTCGGTCCGATCGCGCTGCCGAGCGTCGGGGTCGACGTGGGGTTCTAGTCCGCGACGGCCCCAGGGGGCGCGGCGTGGGCGAAGGAGCTCATCGCGGAGCCGTCAGCAGCTGGGGGCTGAGGTTCAGGTCGTAGCGGTCCTTGGCGACTTGCAACACCGCTTTGGCGAACTGCGGATTGTCGCGAAGGATCCGGCTGAAGTCGGCCTTGCCGAGCACGAAGAGATCGCAGCTCGTTCTGGCGCGCACGTCGGCCGTGCGCGGCGTCGACATGAGCACGCCGATCTCGCCGAAGATGTCCCCGTCCTTCAGCACCTTGAGCACGTTGCCGACGTCGTCGAGGACCTCGACCTCGCCGCGCGCCACGAGGTAGAGCTCGCGCCCCACGTCGCCCTTGTGGATCACGAGGTCGCCCGGCGCGACCTGTCGCGATCGCAGCGCCATGATCACCGCCTCGAGGAAGAGCGCGTCGCCGTCCTTGAAGAGGGGGACGGTCTTGAGCACGTCGCCCGTGACCACCTCGTGCCAGCGGCGGCCGTCCTTCGCGATGAGGTCCGCGGCGACCTTGGGGCCCCAGCTGCTCCGGGCGTAGTTGGGGAAGTCGGCGGGCGTCGCGGTCCAGTAGTCGAGCAAGGGCTGCGCGGCTTGCCACGCCGCCTCGACGAGATCGCCGCGCGAGAAGAGCGTCGCATCGCCGTGCGAGCACGAATGGATCATCACCTCGTAGCCGGTGTAACGCGCCGCCTTGAAGGCATCGCCGTACGCGAAGCGCATGTTGACCGGCTGGAGCTGCAGGCGGGGCCCGGGGATCTTCGCCTGGAACTGGATCTCGATGCCCTGGTACGGCTGGATGTGAAAGAGGAGCCGATTGGGAGCGAGGCCCGTCACGGGCGTGCCGCGGAAGATGACCTCGGGCGCTTTCTTGAACTCGACGATGATCTCCGTGCCTCGCTTCCAGAGCGCCTTGCCCGAACGCAGGTAAACCGGCACGCCCTCCCAGCGCCAGTTGTCGATGTGAAGGCGCGCGGCCGCGTACGTCTCGGTCTTCGACCGCGGGTCGACGTCTTTCTCGCCGCGGTAGCCGGGCTTGACGACCTTGCCCGCCGCGTCGAGCTGAGGGCCGTATTGACCGCGCACGACGTAGCGCGCCACTTCGTCGGGTGTGTACCGGCGTAGCGACTGCAAGAGCTTGGCCTTCTCGTTACGAATCGCGTCGGGCTCGAACGATCCAGGGACCTCCATGCACAGATACGCGAGCATCTGGAACATGTGGTTTTGCATCATGTCGCGCAAAACGCCGGACGAGTCGTAGTAGCCACCGCGCCCTTCGACGTCGACGGCTTCGGACACGTTGAACTGGATGTTGTCGATGTGGTGCTTGTTCCAGAGCGGCTCGAACATCCCGTTCGAGAACCGGAACGCGAGCAGGTTCTGGACGGTCTCTTTCCCGAGGTAGTGATCGACCCGGTAGATCTGGCTCTCTTGCCAGTGCGCGAGGACTTCGGCGTTCAGCTTGAGCGCCGACTGCAGGTCGGTGCCGAAGGGCTTCTCGACGATGATGCGACGCCACCCCGTCCCCTCCTTGAACCCCGCCTCGTGCAGGTTGTCGCAGATGAGGCCGAAGAACTTGGGGGCCGTGGCGCAATAAAAGAGGACGCTATCCTTCGCGCCCACCTCGCCGTCGAGCCGTTTTACTTCGGCGCGCAGCTTTTGGAAGAGCGCCTTGTCGTCGAAGGCGCCCTGTACGTAGTGAAAACGCCGTATCAGATCGTCCCATGCGCGCGGGTCGAACTCCCCGCGGGTGTGGAATTTCTTGATGTCGGCCGTCATGCGTTCGCGGAACGACTCGGTCGTCAGCGGGTCCATCGCCGTTCCGAGCACCGCGAAATGCTTCGACAGCAGCCCGTCGCAGGCCAGGTTGTAGAGGGCGGGGACGAGAAGGCGCTTGGTCAGGTCTCCGGACGCGCCGAAGATGAGCATCACGCACGGCTCGCTCGGAGGGCTCTCGTCGGGCGTGTCGTCGCCGGACGTGCGAAGCACGTGGGGGTTATCGAGCATGACGCCGGCCGCGCGACGTCAGTTCGCGGGCGTCGCGGTCAGGGGGCACGAGTCGGCGGTGGAAACGCAGGTGCCATCGCACACGGTGCCGATCGTCGCGGCCGCTCCGCCGACGACGATCACCGAGGGGCAGCACTGGCACCCCGTCACGCACGTGCACGAGGACGCGCTCGTCGTGCAGGAGCACGACGTGCTGCCGCTGCTGCTGCCCGAGACTCCGGAGCTGCTGCTGCCCGACTTGCCTCCGCTGGAGGAGCTGGTGCTGCTGCCGGTGGTCCCGCTGCTGCTGCCGGTGGTCCCGCTGCTGCTGCCGTTGCCCATGCCGCCGCTGCTGCCGGTGGTCCCGCTGCTGCTGCCGTTGCCCATGCCGCTGCTGCCCGAGCTGGTGGCGCCGCTGCTGCTGGTGCTGCCCGTCATCCCACTGGAGCTCGACCCGCCGGGGCCTCCGGAGCTGCTTGCGCTCGACCCGCCCATGCCGCCGCTGGTGCTCGACGTGCTGCCACTTGCGCTGGAGCTGCCGCCCGGCGCGCCGCTGCTGCTCGAATGGCCGCTGCTCGTCGTGGTTCCGCTGCTGCTGGCGGCGCCACTGCTACCACCGGGCGTGCCGCTGCTTGCACCGCTGCTCGTCTCGATGCCGCCGTCGCCGGTCGTGAAGGCATCACCCCCGCATTGAGGGGTCGCCGTTGCGACCACCACGCCACCGAGCACGAATCCAAAGGCGCTACGAAAGGAAAACCCCATGATGATCCATAGCGTGCGGGAGGCGTCGCCTCGTGTCGAGGTCATTCCGCCGAGGCCCCGCCGTCCACATAGCCTCCGTCGGCCAGCGGCGGCGCGCCTCCCTCGGCGAATGTGGCAACGACACTCATGCCGGTGCCGGCGTTCTGGACGTCGAGGGTGGGGGATGTGCTCGTCGCCGGGACCGACCCGCCGCCCGAGACGGACGCTTGATAGGATACGAACGTCCATCCTGGAGACGGCTCGGCCGTGAGGACGACTTCGGTTCCCGAAGCGTACGGAATCTCCAGCGCCCCCGCGTCGGCGCTGGACGACGAGCAACCGCCACCCATGCAGGCGTCGGGGTTCTTGGTGCGAGTGACGGCCACCTGACCCTGGCCGTGGACGACGAGATAGAGGATGGCCGCCGGCGGGTTGCCCGAGCATGCCCACGAGGCGAGCGCCGCCCCGAGGAGCAAAGCGCACATGGCCGCCTGCAGGAGCCCCCGCATGGGCGCGACGTTAGCACGCACGCGTGTCGCCCCGGACCTCACACGGGCGCCGTCACGCACCCGCGAACGAGTATCCGGCTTGCTCCACACCGACCGTCAGGTGCGCGGCCCTCAGCAGGTTTTCACAGAGAGCCGCGACGGTGACCGGCCCGACACCCCGAGGAACCGGCGTGATGCACGACGCGACCTTGCGCACCGCGGCGAAGTCGACGTCGCCGTGCATCTTGCCGGCTTCGTCGACGCGCGTGGCCACGTCGAACACGGCGACGCCAGGCTTCACCATGTCCGCGGTGATCCGGTAGCTGGCCGTCCCGACCGCCGTCACCAGGATGTCTGCCTCGAGGATCAATCGGCGCTGATCTTCGGGTGCGACGTGACGATGGCACCAGACGGCCGCCGCGTTGCACATCCGCCCGCCAAGCATGTGCATGATGGGCTTGGCCGTGATGTCGTTGCGGCCGACGACGACCGCCTGCTTGCCTTCGGTCACGACCCCGTAAAAGGCCATCATGCGGCGTACGGCCAGCGCGGTCCCCGGCATCAGGCGGATGCGCTCCTGCTGCGCGCGATAGAGCGCGGCGACCGCGTCGCGACCCACGCCGTCGACATCCTTGTTCGGGTCGATCGCGTCGAAGACGTCGAACTTGTTGGTCGTCGCCAGGTCGTGCTGCTCGATCGCATGGGGCAGGGGAAGCTGGACGAGGACCCCGTGAAGCGACGGCGATCGACCGAGCTTGGAGACCTCGTTCGCGAGGTCGTCGGCCGAGATGTCGGCGGCAAATCGCCTGGCCTCGGCGCGCATCCCCAGTCGCGCGCATGCCTCGATCTTCTTGCCCACGTAGCGCTCGGAAGCCGCGTTGTTCCCGACGAGCACCACGGCGAGCGTCGGCGTCTGCCGGTAGCGCTCCACGAACGCGGGGACCTCCCTGCGAAGGCGCGCCTCGATGGCTTCGGCCACGGGCTTGCCCAGCATCTCTACTGCTCCGTTCTCCGGGGTCGCGCTCATCGAGCACCTTCTACAGCACGATGGTGCCCTCGGCGAAGGGTCGCTTGCAGCGCCCTCGTCAGAACGAGCTCCGGAGGATCGCGCCCGTGGCCCCTCCGATGACGGCAGGGCCGACCGTCAGCCCCGTGTGCGACGAGCCCCCGGGCCACAGAAGGTAGGCCGTGACCGCCCCGCCCGCGCCGGCCAGTCCGACGATGAAGGCCACGGTCGAGACAGTCGCCTCCGACAGCGCCTGTTGCCGAAGGGCCAGCCCGCTGGCCGAGCAGTAGTCGGACGCGTCGCACGGGCCGTCGTTCGACTGGTTGCGGTGAGAAGTGGCCATGATTCCATACACGGTCCCGATGGCGACGCCGGCGACCCCCGCCGCGCCGAGCCCCAGGGTCAGCCACGTGCGCGTCGAACCGGCGGCGGGGGCAGGTTCACCCGCGGCGACCGGCGGCACCTCGGCCTGCGCACCGTTCGGCGGCGGAGAGGCGGCGCCCTTCGGTCCCTCGGCCACGGCGCGTGGGGCCAGGCGTGCATCGGGCTGCGGGAGGTCGATCGTGAGCGCGGTCTGCAGCGTCTTCGCGTCGATGCTCACCCCGTAGGTGCGCGACCACGATCCGACCTGCGCAGTGACGACGTGCTCACCCGGATCGACGGGCAGCGCACTGCCCCAGTTTTCGCGCGCGACGGGGCGACCGTCACAGGTGACGTCGAGGGGCGCCACCGGTGCGGGTCCTGTGACTTGGATCGTCAGGTGGTTGAGCTTCGGCTCGAGCACATCGGCGCGGTGGCGGGCGAGGTCCGCGCGCTTGTCTTTGTGCTCGTGCGCCAAAGTCTCGGCGTCGCGGAAGGCCATCCAGGCGCTGGCCGTGCGACCGACGCGCTGGTAGCAGTCGCCGAGGTAGAGCGTGACGCCGACGCCGGGGGCAAGGCGCTTGCTCTCGGCAAAGTGAGCGCACGCGTCGGCCGCGAGGCCGTGCTTGAGCTCGTCCTTCGCCGCCTTGAACAGCTCGTCGGCCTTGGCGGCGTCGGAGCTTGGTTCGGCCTTGGTGTCGGCGCGCGCGTCACGCCCGACGAACGCGGCGACGAGCACGACGGCGACAGCGGAAGCTGCTCGTACGAGGGACACTTATTCGCGCTCTCCAAAGCCGACCGTGCCCACGGGAGCGGTACTGCCCGAGGGGGGCGCCTTGGCGGGCGCGGACGGCGCGCGCGCCAAGGGTTTCGCCGCCGCCGCCTCGGGCGCCGCGGTTGGCGCTTCCGCGGTTGCGCGCGGGGGAGGGGAAGGCGTGGGCGCGACGGGAAGGGCCACGGGAAGAGGGGCGGCTGCCCGCCCGGGTTCGGCCGTCGCTTGCGGCGTCTCGGCCACCGTGGAAGCCGCGCTCGGGATGGAGGCGGCGGCGGCTGCCCCAGTGGCAGCTGCGCTAACGGCGACGCCGCCGCCCGCGACATCGTGCGTGCGTTCGGCGTTCGCAGTGGTCGAGCTCTCGGAGCCGCTGGTGGCGGCAGACACCAGCGCGGCCACCACGAGCAGCGCGCCCGCAGCGGCGATGAGCGGGAGGCGTGGTTTTGCAACCAGCGCTCGGACCTGCTGGCGCAGCCGATCTTTGTACGCGGGCCGGCGCGTCGGATCCGCGTAGGTCGCGGGGACGGGCGAAGCGATCGGCGCAACGATGGGCGCAACGATAGCCATCAGCGCCGACTCGGGCGGGCTGGCCTCCGGGGGGGGCGGGTCGGCGACGGGGGGCTGCGACGCGGGCTGCTGCGCGGCGAGAGGCGCTGGCGCAACCGAAGGCGTTTTCTCGGGTGGCTCCGTCATTGGCGGAGGAAGGGGCGATGGCCGCGCGCTTGCCCGGGGCGGACCACTGCGCCGCTCGGCGGCGCGGAACGGGGCCAGTGCAAGCGTCAGATCGGCCATCTCCGAGAAGCGCTGCTCGGGTTTCTTCTCGAGGCAGCGCATGACCGCGGCTTCGAGCTCGACAGGCACGTCGCTCCGCGCGCGCCGCAGGGAGGCCGGCGGGTCCGTCAAGACGCGTTCGCGCATCTGAACGACGCTCTCGTCGCGGAAAGGGGGTACGCCCGCGAGCATCTCGTAGAGGATCACGCCGACCGACCAGATGTCGGCGCGCACGTCGACGTCGCCTGGGGCGTGGATCTGCTCGGGTGCCGTGTACGGGAAGCTTCCGACCACAGCCGCGGAGGGCGATCGACGGTCTTCGCTGTTGCCGGGGCGCGGGATGATGCGCGACCCGCCGAAGTCGAGAAGCTTCACGTTCGTCACGCCGTTGGGAATGCGGGCGAGAAACCAGTTGGATGGCTTCACGTCGCGGTGGATGACCCCCGCCGCATGCGCATCGCCCAGGCCCCGGGCGGCCTGCATGGCCATATCGACCGACTGCGCGACGGGCAGGGCGCCCCGAGCGCGGATGAGCGCGTCGAGCGTGCCGCCTTCGAGATACTCCATGACGAGAAACGGCGCTCCGTCTTCGAGCATGCCCATGTCGCGTACGTGCGCGACGTTCTCGCTCCGAAAGCGAGCGGCGGCTCGCGCGGCGTGGAGGAACGCGGCGAACGCCGCGGGCCCCTGGCTCGGATCGGCCGGATGCATGAATTTGAGAGCGATGCTCTCGCCGTTGCGCAGGTGCGTCGCAAGAAACACGCAGCCCAGCTCGCCCTGACCGAGGGCACGCTCGATGCGGTACTTCCCCTCCACCACGGTGCCGGGCGGAAAGACCAACCGGGGAGCGAAGCTCGCGCTCGCAGTGTCACTCATCGACACGACCGTTTCGAAACGTGGACGCACATGCGCCGACAATCATCAGGTTAGCAGAGTGTAACGCCTGTCCGCGATCACTACCGCATCAGCGGCCGGCGTGCGTCCTTCGACCTCGACCCCGACCCCGACCCCGACCTCGACCCCCGACCTAGTCCTCGCCCGGTTCCCCCGCGTCGTCGGCCCCCGAATCGGATTCCCCACTGCTCGCGCCGTCGCTGGACGCGGCTTCACTCCCTTGCGTACTCGAACCGTCGGTGGGGCTGGCCCCGTCGGACGTGCCCGTTGACCCGTCGGGCGGGCCGCCGCCGCCAGCGTCGCTGGCGCCCGATTCGGTCCCACCCGTCTCCGGCATGGCGTCGACCGGCTCCGGACCATCGCTCAACGACGAGTCCGGAGGTCCAGCCTCGGGGACGCAGCACGCCTGGCTCGCGGCGCCGCAGTTATCGACGCAGTCGCCGGAGCAGCCCGACTGCGTGCAGCACGTCGTCCCCACGCACTCCTGGCCGCTCGCGCACACGCACTGCACCGACTGGCCGCAGGTGTCGGTCAGGGTCTCGGCGCACGCGTTGCTGCACGGATTGATCGGGGTGCAGCACGATTCGTTGAAGCAGACCTGGGTGCCGCCGCAGCCTTCCGGGCACGACGTCGTCTGGCCGCAGCCGTTGGTGGCCGTGTAGCCGCCGCAATGGGTGCCGCACGCGCCGGCGTTGTCGGGCGTGCAGCAGCCGCCGTCCGGCAAGCAGAACTGCGTCGACGACCCGCAGACCGTGAGCTCTCCAGGGCCGCAATTGACCAGCTGACCGCAGTTGTTCGTGGCCTGGCCGCACTGCTGGCTGCCGCACGCCGTGCCCAGGTCTTCGGGATCGCACGCGGCCTCGCCACCCGCGTCGCATGGGCCGCAGTCGATCGCGTTGCCGCAGTTGTCGAGCGTGTCGCCGCACCGGGCGGTGCACCAGTCAAGCTCGGTCTGGCACGCGCAGAAGTTGCCGGAGCCGCAGACGTAGCCGAGGGCACACTCGGGGTTGCAGACGCGCGACTCGCCGCAGTTGTCGGGGCCCGTTCCGCAGTGCAGATCGCACCAGCTCGGATCGGGAGTGCACGCGTCGGCGCCGACGTCGAAGAGCGTCGAGATGATCGGGCCGTCCGAGGGCCCATCGCCACCCTCTGCGGCATCGTGCGGGCTGGCGTCGGCCGCGTCGGCGCTGACGTCCCTCAGCGTGGCGTCGTGGCCCGCGTCCGGGTGGCTCGCTTCTTCGGGGGCGCCCTCGGCGAGCGCCGAGTCGGCCGCCGCGTCGTCGTCGGGCCGCAGCTTGCCGCTGTCGAGCCCGAGAATCGCGCTACAGCCCGCGACGGCGCACGCGCCGGCCGTCAGTAGGACGGCAAGCGTGAGTCGAGGCGTTCGGGCGCGGAGCCTAGCCACCAGTCAGCACGCTATCCGCGTCATTGCTCCGACGCCACCGCCGGCATCGGGTTCGGGCATGACGGGCAATTCAGGGTAAGGCAACCGATGAAGTCGTTGAAGTCGGTGGCGCCGGACGGCGTCGTGTTGATGCATTGCGAGACGCACGCGGTGTCGCCTAGCCCACAGAGGGCGGCCGTGCACCTGACGATGGCCACGCAGGCGCTGTCGATCGAGCAGTCATTGTCGGGCATGCAACAGTTGGCCCCCGTGGTCGATGCGGCGCCCGTCTCGATGCACAGCTCGCACTGCGACGACGTGGCTCCCAGAAACGTCCCCGCGTTCCCGCATGCGCCCGTGGATGTGGTCGTGGTCGTGGTCGTCCCGGAGTCCTCGGCCCCCCCGGATCCGCCCGCCGACCCCGCGCCGCCGGCGCCAGGCTGCACGGAGCACAGGGCATCCTTGCCGCCTTGGCAGTCCGGCAAGGGCGGGGGAAGGGCGCTCGTGCTCGAGCACGCGACCACGATCAAGCACCAGGCGCTCCAGGCCCACGAGCCGAACCGGCTGCTGCGATTCATCACCCCGATTGGTGGGCCTTGGCGGGGCCCTTTGTCAAGAAAACGGGCGGCGGGAACCGGTACGCCCCCTGCGCGCCCGACGCGCCCGACGTAGAAGAAAGCGGCCGTAATCGTCGACGCGCGAGACCCTAAGCGTCGACGCGCGAGAGGAACTTGCGTAGCTCGGACCGCTCGACTTCCGTGAGGCCTCGGTCGAGCCACTCGAGGGCCTCGTCGACATCGGAAAAGACCTGGCGCTCGGACTTGCCCGCGCACTGCACCGCGCGCTCGGCTTGCAAGCTGAACATCGAGTTGGAGGAGTCGACCAGCACGGCGCTGCGCTCGATCCGGGGATTGACCTCGCGCATGCTGCGCGACATCGCGTCCACCGCGCCCGGGGGCAGGGCCGCGGCCGCGCGGCAGTCCACGCAGAGGATGCAATCCGGGGCCGACGGCGGGCCGATGGCGTGGAGGATCTCGGCGTGGACGCTCTCGACGTCGGCCACGCTGGTGAGGCGGCGCACGTGAACCTCGACGAGCCGGCCGACCATACGGACGTGCCCGCTGGGTGCGGGACGCGCTGGTAACGAGACTTCACCCCCGTGTGCCCCCTGTGCCACGCGCCGCCCCCTTAGCCCCTATCCTCCTCCCGAACGGCTTCGCGATCAACTGGCCACGCGTGACGATCTGGCATCGCGAGTCCTCCGTCGAGCGCATGCCACCGCGGTGCTATCAAAAGCGCCATGAATCGGTCCCAACGCTCGCAACGCTCGGCCCTGTACTGGTTGGCTCCCGTGATCGCGGCCCTCGCCGGCTGCTCGCACGGTCACGCCGACGAGGCGAAGGCGGTGCCCGCCGCGTCGCCTTCTGCAAGCGCCCCGGTCGCATCGCTGGCCGCCTCGCCCGTCGACGTTGGCGCCAAGGCCCCCGACTTCACCCTGAAGGACCTCGACGGCCACGAGGTCCACCTGGCCGACCTCCGCGGCAAACCGGTGGTGCTCGAGTGGTTCAACCCCAAGTGCCCCTTCGTCAACATGGCGCACACCAAGGGATCGCTCAAGAACACGGCGGCCCGTCACACGGCCGAGGGCGTCGTGTGGCTCGGGATCGATTCGTCGGCGCCCGGCAAGCAGGGGCACGACCCGGCCGACATCCGCGACGCGGTCGGCCGCTTCGGCGTCACGCACCCGATCCTCATCGACGAGAGCGGCGCCGTGGGCCGCGCGTACGGCGCCACCAATACGCCGCACATGTTCGTCGTCGACAAGGCGGGCATGCTCGTCTACTCGGGCGCCATCGACAACTCGCCCGACGGCGAAGGGCTCTCGCCGCAAGGGGGCACGCTCGTCAACTACGTCGATGCGGCGCTCTCGGACTTGGCGGCGGGCCGCCCGGTGCAGACTCCGCGAACGAAGGCATACGGCTGCGGCGTGAAGTACGGGTCGTGAGCGACGCGCTCGGCGGCGATCGCGATCCCTCGACCTAGAGGGGCGGGGGTCGAGGTCGGGGTCGAGAGGAAGTCGAAAAAACAGGGAGCTAAGGAGAGAAGGAGATTTCTCCTCCTCTTTTCCTCCTTTCCTCCCTGTTCGTCTTCTTCGATCGCCTGCCTGCCGGACGGCGACCTCGACCCCGACCCCCTCCCCGCAGCCCTAAGGATTAGATAAATTCGCACCGTCCTCCCCGCGACTCGCGGACGCGGCGTACTACGCTCCCGCGCATGCGCTTCGTCTTGCTTGCGGCGTTGATGCCGGCGCTCGGGTGCGGCCTCTGGAATCCCTTCATCCCGGACACGCAGACGCCGGCCGACCGTGCGCGCGATCTGATGCCCAAGTGCTCCAGCGAGACGGGCGAGGGGGAGGGCGTCGGGCCCGCCGCGATCGAGCAGGTGACCCCTCTCACGAGCGTCGTGCCGTCGGGCAACGACAGGGCGATCCACCTGCGCGGGGCGGAGCTGCACATGCGTCCCATCGACGCCACCTCGCCCGAGGGCCTGCAGCGCAGGCTCGAATGCCACGAGGCGCTCGTCACGCTGGGCCGGGCCGCGCCCATGGTCGACGACCCTTACGTCCTCGACGGGCAGTGGCTCCGGCTCAAGGTCCGCTCGGACGGCGATGGCTTCGTCGTGAGCGTCCAGACCGACGTGCTCGAACAGGCCAAGATCGTGCTTGCGCGCGCGGAGCGCTTTGGTGCCGGCGCCGGGCGGGGTGCTTCGGCCGAGGGTTCTGCGCCGGCGTCGGCCACGCCGTGATGTAGTATCCGCGCCCGATGCGCGCCCGTACGATCGCCGCCAGAGCTTCGGCGTCCTTATTCCTCCTCTTCGCCACACTGCTCCTGCTGCCGCTGGGCCAGGGATGCACCGGTACGTGCTCCACGGCCGCGGACTGCAGCGGCAGCGACTTCTGCCTTTTCAGCCCCGGCAGCGGTTGCAACGCGACGGGTCATTGCGGTCAGCACGAGCCCTGCGTCGCCCAGCAGGAACCCATCCCCCTTTGCTCGTGTACGTACGGTGTCCCGTTGAATCTCTTCTGCTATCCGAGCGGCGGCCTCACCGAGCCGACGACCGCGGGGGCGTGCCCGATGGGCGACGCCGGGGCAAGTTCAACGGGCGATGCGGGGGAGAGCTCGGATGCCGAGGGCGGCTTGCCGGGTGACGCCGGGGGGAGCTCGGACGCCCGAGGCCAATGAAGCGAGGATCCCCCGCCGGGTTCGCGGGGCGGACGAGCCTCGGGGTGCTCGCGCCGCTCGTTCTGGCCGGGTGCATCGCCGGGATCCGGGAAGAACGCGCGTACGGGCCGGCGCATCCCGCTCCGGCGGACACCGTGCGCGTGTCCGCGGAGCGCCGCGAGGGGGACACGGGGCCTGAGTGCCGCTCCGAGACCTGGACGCCCATGGTGCGCGAGGTCGACCTGCGGCGGACGTTCACGGACAGCCCTCCTTTCGGCGCGCAGGCCACCAACGCCGGCCTGGCGACCCTGTTCGGTGCTGCCGCGGTCCTCATCGGGTACGACCTCAGCACCCTGGCGTGCGCGCAGAACCACAATACGGGTTGCTCGGGCCAGACGCAGACAGGCGCAGCCCACGCCGAGGCGCTCTCCATAAGCCTCGCGCTGGTTCCGACGGTCTTTTTGGTCGTCAATGCGCTGCGCGTTCAGGACACCCGGTACATCCAGGTCGTCCAGCCAGAAGTCGCCCGAACCGAGTGGGTTCCCTGCGATCCTTGACGTCTTCGGTCATGTTCTCGCTTCGGCCCTGGAGCCACCAAATCGTGTGTTCGTGTCGCGACCCATGGCATGATGTGGGTCGGCCATGCGCACTGCAGGAGCCCCCGGGGATCAAGGGTTGCCCGCGCCGTTCGGACCGTACACCCTGCTCTCGCGTCTGCCGTCGGGCGGGGTGGCCGAGGTGTTTCTGGCCCTCCAGCGGTCGCCGAGCGGCTTCGAGAAGCTGGTCGTCGTCAAGCGGGTGGCTGGCGCCCGGAGCGCCGAGCCGTCGTTCGCCTCGACGTTCGCGCGCGAGGCGCGCCTCGCGGCGATGCTCTCGCACCCCAACGTGGTGCAGACGTTCGACGCGGGGGAAGTCGCCGGCCAGTTCTTCATCGCCATGGAGTACGTCCACGGCGAGGACCTGCGCACCGTGGTGCAGGCCGCGACCGAGGGCGGGCGCCCCGCGATCCCGCTCGAGCACGCGCTCGGCATCGTGCTGTCGGTCTGCGCCGGCCTCGCCTACGTGCACGAGAAGTGCGATCTGAACGGCGAGCCGCTGGGGGTCATCCACCGCGACGTCTGCACGAGCAACATCGTCGTCAGCTTCGGGGGCGACGTGAAGGTCGTGGACTTCGGCGTCGCCAAGACCGACAGCGACGACGGCGAGGAGACCCTGGTCGCCACCCTCAAGGGCAAGATCGGGTACATGTCGCCAGAGCAGGTCGTCGGCGACGATCTCGACCGGCGGACCGACATCTTCGCGCTCGGGGTCGTGCTCTTCGAGCTCACGACAGGCCGGCGCCCGTTCGAGGGGCGCAGCGACGTCGAGACGCTCACGCTGGTGCGCGACGCGGCGTGCCCGCGCCCGAGCGACCTCGTCGAAGCCTATCCCCCCGCCCTCGAGCGCATCGTGATGCGCGCGCTGCAGAAGCGCAAAGACGACCGCTACCCCTCCGCGCGCGCCATGCAGAGTGACCTGGAGCGCTTCGTCCGCGATCGCCGGGTCGCGCTGTCCTCCGCGGAGCTCGGGTCGTGGATGCAGGCCCTCTTCAAGCACCGCGTCGACACCCACAAGAACGACGTCATCGCTGCGCAGCAACGGCGCTGGGCGGAGGGGGCGGTCGACAGCGGCGCCTCGGTGTCGCAGAGCCTCGCTCCCTCGAGCGCGGCGTCGATGGCGCCGGCGGCCCTGGTGGCCGTCCGCTGGAAGGGGCGCGCCATGTGGGGCGCCGTGGCCGGCGCGGTGGCGTTGCTCACGGGCACCGTCGTCTACTTGGCGCGTGGAATCGAGCGCGAGATGGCGGCGCGCACAGAGCTTCTGCGCGAGTACCACGAAGAGCAATCCTTCCGCGCGCCTGCGCCCGAGCCCGAACCTACCGGGGCACTCGAAGTCACGAGCCGCCCGCCGGGTGCATCGATCTGGCTCAATGGCTCGCTTCGCCCGGAGGTCACGCCTGCGACGCTGAACAAGCTCGCGCTCGACCACGAGCTCCACGTCAAGCTGGCCAAGGACGGCTTCGAAGCGTATCGGACCACGACCCGCGTCACCGACGAGAACCCCTACAAAGAGGTCGACGTCGAGCTCAAGGCGATCCCAGGTTCGATCGTCGTGCACCCGGACCCGGTGCAGGGGGCCGGCGTGTGGGTCGATGGCAAGCCGTGGCGCGGTGATCACTGGATCGTCGATGGTCTTGCGCCGGGCGTCGAGCACTGGGTGACCGTGGCCGCGCCTGGATATGTCGCGCGGATGTCGTCGGTCACGCTCGCGCCGGGCGAGACGAAGCCGCTGACGGTGAAGCTCGTGCACGCCGGGGGACGACCCGCGAGCACTCTGTAGGAGCGCGAGCTTTTGCCGAGTGACCTGCGCAACCGCGTGCGCCGGTGAGAGAACGGTTGCTCGGCTGCGTCCGCGCGGATTGGAATGATGCGTTGGCTCAAGACACGCGTGCACTGGGGACACTCACGCTTCACTGTCACGACACATCGGGCGCCGGCACGGCGCTCGCTCTTGTGGATGAACACGGGAGGCAGCCTTGCCCACCAACACCCCGCGCGCCGAGGCCATCACTCGGCGCGACATCGTTCGACTCGTCGCAGTGGGGGGGTCCACCGCCGCGGAAGAAGCACGCCGCGATCGCACGCCGACGGTGCGCCCTCCGTCGATGCGTCCCGCCGACAAGGTTCCTCCAAGCCGCAACTCGGCCGTACACCTGAAAGGTACGCCGGACGACGACGAGCTCCCTTTCGCCGTGGTCGACGTCGTGACCGCCGATCTTTCGAAAGACCCGCGCCACGACGACGACTGACGTCGGGGCGCCCCGCTATGCGTTGCCGCGTGGGCGCACGCGCCGTGCGGGCGTTGACGCGCAGGGCTCGGCTCCCTCACAGTGGCCGGCCATGGACCTCGCCGCCGCCGGAGCCAAGACCAAGAAATGGGCGATCCGCGCCGCCATCGGCGCGGTGGCGCTCTTTGTCGTGGGCAGCACCCTCTACACCCTCTTCGCGCTCCACTTCACGTACTCCAAGGGCGAGCGCGTCGGGTACGTGCAAAAGCTGTCGAAGCGCGGCTGGCTTTGCAAGACCGACGAGGGAGAGCTCGCGATGGTCAATCAGCCCGGTCAGAGTGCGCAGATGTTCTCGTTCACCGTGCGCGACGACGGGGTCGTCAAGCAGATCGAGGATCTGTCCGGCCACCGCGTCATGCTCGTCTACGAGGAGCACGAGGGGATCCCGTCGAGCTGCTTCGGCGACACGTCGTACTTCGTGACGGGCGTGCGCAAAGCGGAATAGGCCCGTCGTGCCGGCTTGGCTCGATGAGGGGGCAGCGCACGTCTGGCGGCCGTACTGCCAGCACGAGACCGCAAGCGCGCCCCTGCCGGTCGTGGGCGCGAGCGGGTGCAGGCTCACCTTGGCCGACGGGCGCGAGCTCGTCGACGGCATCGCGTCGTGGTGGACGGCCGCGCACGGGTACGGGCACCCGCACATCCGCGAGCGCGTCGCAGCCCAGCTCGCGTCGATGCCCCACGTCGCCTTCGGCGGGCTCGCGCACGAAGCTGCCTACTCGCTCGCCGCGCGCATCGCGGGCCTCTTTGCCGGGGCCTCGCGCGCGGCGCCGGGCAGCGCACTCTCGCGCGTGTTCTTCACCGAGAGCGGCTCGGTCGCGGTGGAAGTCGCGCTCAAGATGGCGATGCAGTCCTTTCACAACATGGGCCGCCCGCGCCGCACGGTCCTCGCGTTCGAGGGCGCGTATCACGGCGACACGTTTGCCACGATGTCGCTGTGCGATCCCGTCGATGGGATGCACGCCGCGTTCGCCGGTTCGGGGCTGAATGTCGTGCACATGCCGTTGCCCTCGGCGGGGACCGACGCGTTCGAGCGGGACTTCGCCGCGATCGCGGGGGACGTCGCGTGCGTCGTCGTCGAGCCGCTGATGCAGTGCGCGGGGGGCATGCGCCTTCACGGCGCGGAGGCCCTCGAGCGGATGCGGCGCGCCTGCGATGCGCACGGCTCGCTGCTCGTGTTCGACGAGATCGCGACGGGCTTCTTCCGCACGGGCCGCCGCTTCGCGCTCGACGAGGCGGGCGTCGTGCCGGACATCGTCGTCCTCGGCAAGGCCTTGACGGGCGGGACGCTTCCGCTGGCGGCGGCGGTGGCCAGCGAGCGAGTGTTCGAGCGCTTTCTGGCGAAGGACCCTGCCAAGGCGCTCCAGCACGGGCCAACCTACATGGCCAACGCGCTGGCCTGCGCAGCGGCGAGCGCGAGCCTCGACCTCTTCGAGCGCGGCGACTACCCGGCGCGCGTCTCGCGCATCGACCAGGCGCTGCGTGCCGGCCTCGCACCGCTGAGGGCGCGCGCCGGCGTCACGGACGTGCGCGTGAGGGGCGCGATGGGGGTCGTGCAGATGGAGGCGGGCCGGGCGCCGCCGTCCGAAGCATTCGCGACGCGCGGGGCGTTCATTCGGCCCATTCGATTGGGGCGCGCGGACATCGTCTACTTGATGCCGCCTCTCGTGATCGAAGCGCCGGACCTGGACGTGCTGCTCCGGGCGCTCCGCGAGACGCTCTGAGGAAGGGCCGCGGCTCTCGAACGAAGGCCTCAGGCTCGCGAGCGACGGGCGTGGCCCAAGACCGGCATCTCTTTGGCCCAGACGGCCGCCGGTCGGGGCTACACGCGTGTCCTTCTGGCTTGCACGGGCACGTACGAGACTGACACGGGCGCGTGCATCGCAGACAGGTGCATCTGTCAGGCTTGCACGCGCATGTACGAGACTGACACGGGCACGTGCATCGCTGACAGATGCATCTGTCTGGCTTGCACGCGCGCATACGAGACTGACACGGGCGCGTGCATCGCTGACAGAGGCATCTGTCTGGCTTGCACGCGCATGTTCCGATCGCGCGCGATCGCGGTTGTCGTTGACGGGCGCGCCTTTCTGGCTCGCACGGACCCCAGAACGTCACGGAACCGCACCGTACCGACGCGCTTGCGCCTCTCTCCGGCTCGCACGCGCGTCTGTCTGGCTTGCACGCGCATCTCTCAAGCTCGCACGCGCGCGTGCAGACGAGAGCGCCCACTTTTTTTTGAGAAAAGCGATCGGGCCCGTGAGGAATTCGGCCTCCGACTCGGCATACCCCTGTGAGAGACGCCGAAGCGGGCACCCTCCACGCACTGGGGCGTGGGTGCTTCGCGGTGGCCGCTCTCGGAAAGGAGAAATCAATCATGGCAACGAGTGAAAGAGGCAAAAGCCAGGTGGTCGATCTCGCGGGGCAGTTGATCGCGGGAACGGCCAAGGTCCTCACGAGCGCGACTTCGGTCACGTTCCTGGGGTCCTCGTTCACGCCGGCGCAGATCACGTCGAAGCTTCAATCGATCGTGACGCTGCGCTCCGACGTGGACACTGCCAAAGCCGCGACCAAGGCAAAGCTTGCTGCCGAGGCATCCCAATTGCCGGCTCTGCACGGTTTCATGACCGCGTACGAGTCGTACTTGAGGGGTGTTTACGGCAGCCAGCCGGACGTACTCGCCGAATTCGGTCTCCAGCAGAAGAAGGTGCGTGCGCCCGCCACGGTCGAGGCCAAGGCGGCGGCGGTCGCGAAGCGCACGGCAACGCGCGCGGCGCGACACACGATGGGTAGCGTGCAGAAAAAGGCGGTCAAAGGCGACGTCACCGGCGTCGTCGTTGTCCCCGTCACTTCGGCATCTGCGCCCACCGTGGCGACGCCTAGCAACCCGACGGCCCCCGTGACGATCGGGGGTGGTCAGGCTGCGACGCCGTCGCCGGCGGGTTCCACGACGAGTGGGACCACGCCGGTGACGACGACGACGCACTCGACGTAAGCGGCGAGGGCGACGTGGCACAACAAGGGATGGGGGAGGGTCGTTCGACAAGGGGCGGCCCTCCCCCGGCCCGCTACCCTCTGGACGCACGCAGCCCGTGGCGCGCGACGTGGCGCCCAAGGCCCCCCAGTCCGCCAACGGCAGCTTCTCGCCTAACGGAGCAGCTTCTCGATCGTCTGCGACAGCTTCACGTAGAGATCGCGAATGTGCTTCACGGCCTTGTCTCCTTCGAACGGAGCCTGTGCATACGCCGCTTTCACGGCGGTGATCGGCGCTTCCGGCCCCTGCGCTTCGGTGGCCTTGCGCGCCTGAAACCAGGTCTTGCCCGCCGCCTCGCAGGCCCGCTGAAACTCGTCGCACAGCTGCCGCAGCTCGGTGTCGTCGATGCCCAGGCAGTCGATGGCCCGCTGCAGGTCGACCCGGCGCTCGAAGCCATGCTCCAGAGAGTGCTCGCCGGGGCCCGTCTTCGTCTGCACGTGAAGAGGAGGCATGAAGCTCCACGCCCGCTGCAGGGCGTCCATGGCGGCGAGCTTGAGCGGTTCCAGCTCGAGCAACCGAAGCTTCCCGATGGCGTCGTTCACGTGTGTCGCCCCTTTGGCTCTTGGGGGCAGCGCAGGCTCGCCGCCCTGAGCCCACCATGATAGCAGCCGCCGTCCGTGAGCGTCTCTCCTCCGGTATCCACCCTCTCGAGCCCCACGACCACGACGGGCCCCAGCACCGGAGGACGCCGGTTCATGATCGGCTTGCTCTGGTTCGGGTCGGTCGCGACCCTGGCCTACTGGATCATCTGGTTTTTCGTCGATCGCAGCTGGCTGGCCACGGCCGACACCCCCGCGTACTACACGTTCGAGAACGCGTTTCCGGCCGCCGACGGCTGGATGGCGGTGACCGGCGCGCTCGCGGCCGTCGCCCTGGCCAAGCGCCGGCCGGCGGCGCTTCTCTGGATGCTGGTCGCGGGCAGCGCGTCGGTCTACCTGGCCGCCATGGATGTCCTCTTCGACCTGCAGAACGGCATCTACCGGGCGTCGAGCGGGATCGCGAACGTGGCGGTCGAGCTCTTCATCAACGTGGGGTGCCTGACGGGGGGCATCGCCATCATCGCTTTCGCCTGGCGCCACCGGGTGGCGCTACAATCGGAGGGTCGCTGAGACGCTGCCGATGAAGATCGCCCTCCTCTACCCGCCGCCCTGGAAGATCCCAGGCCCGGGCGAGGCTGCGGCGACGGACGGCGAGGGGCCCCCGTCGGAGTACGCCGAGGGGGATCTCGACGGGGACTTTTTCCAGACGCCCTACGGTCTCTTCACCCTGGGCGCGCAGGCCATCCGCGCGGGCCATCAGGTCAAGGTGATGAACCTGTCGGCCTTTTCGTGGTCGCGGGTGCGAGAGGTGCTCGCGGCGTTCGAGGCCGATCTTTACGGGCTCTCGTGCTGGACGGCGAACCGGCGGGGCGTGGCCCTCGTCGCGCGCGAGATCAAGCGCCTCCACCCGCGCGCCCACGTCATCGTGGGGGGGCCGCATGCGACGCCGCTCGCGCGAGAGATGCTCGCGCACCACGCCGAGATCGACACGGTCAGCGTCGGCGAGAGCGAGACGTCGTTCCTCGACGTCATCGACCGCCTCGAGCGCGGCGAACCGGTGACCGGGATCGCCGGGACCGCGTTCCGGACGGGCACCGAGATCGTGGTCCTGGAGGACAGGCCGGCCATCGAGGACCTCGACTCGGTGGCGTCGCCCCACGACTACTTCGACACGCACATCGTGATGACGTCGCGAGGCTGCCCCTGGCGATGCACGTTCTGCGGCGCCGAGGCCAGCTGGGGCCGCAGCTACCGCGCGCAGTCGGTGCCTTACGTGCTCGATGCTCTGGAGAAGGCCGTCGCGCGGGCGCCGGTCAAGATGATCCAGATCAAGGACGACACGTTCACGACGAACCGCAAGCGCGTCATCGAGCTTTGCCGCGGGATGCGGTCGCGGAGCATCGGCTTTCTCTGGAGCTGCGACACTCGCGTCGACGTCCTGGGAGACGAGCTATTGCGCGAGATGCGCCTCGCGGGTTGCGAGCGCCTGAGCCTCGGCGTCGAATCGGGCTCGCAGAAGATCCTCGACGCGATCGACAAGAAGATCACGCCCGACGAGATCATCGAATAGAGCGCGCTCGCGAAGAAGTACGGCATCAAGCTGCGCTACTACATGATGGTCGGTAACCGCGGCGAGACGCGCGAGACATTCGACGAGACGCTCCGCTTCTTGGAGCGCGCCAAACCGCACCAGTACATCTTCGCGTGCCTTTCGGTGTACCCGGGCACGCGCGACTTCGACATGGCCGTCGAGGCAGGGTGGCTCGACCGGGAGTTTTACTTCGAGCGCGACTTTCAGGAGCTGAAGACGACGTTCGACGCGTCGGACGAGGACACGGCCTTCTTCCGCGATTGGTTTCAGCGCAACAAGGGGCTCAAGCAGTCGTACCGCGAGGGGGTCGACGAGTGCCGCGGGGTCCTCGAGCGCCTTGGCCCGCACCACGCGGCGCACATGGACCTCGCCGGCGCGTACTACCGCGACGGAAGGCTCGACGAAGCGGCAGAGCACGCGCGCCGGGCGCTGGAGCTCGGGTATCCCGCGCCTGGCCTCGCGCACAATTATCTCGCGTGCATCGCCGCGCAGCGGGGCGACGTCGCGGCGATGCGTTCGCATTTCGACGAGGCGCGGCGCGTCGATCCGCAACACTGGGCCCTGGTCCACAACGCGCGCCTGCTACGCGACGGGGATATCTCGGCGGGCGTCGTGGCGCAGCTCGTCGCCGACCATGACTTCCAGCTCCTCGAACGCACGGCTCAGCCCACGCTCCCGGGTCCCCTCGACCCGGACTTTGCCGTGTGGCACCCACCTCCCGCGCTGCCCACTCGGCCCGTCGGCAGCTCGCGGCGCGCCGACCCCCGCAAGCTCCGCGTGATGGCCTGAGTGGATCGACATCGTCGGTAGCCCGGGGGGGCCGGCTCGTCGGGAGTACATGGCGCCGGGGCGCGTCGGCGTGGCAAGAAGGCTCATCATGCGAAGAGCCTTCTTTGCCGTCGTTGGGATCGCAGCTTGGCCGGTGCTCGGGTACGCGCAGCAGCCCGCGGGGCCGGTGCCGCCCGCCCAGAACCTCGCCGAATTGCCGCCGTTGCCGCCCGTCGAGGATCCGATGCTGGCGCCTGTGCCGCCGCCCCGGCGCGTGCTGACGTCGTGGTCCGAAGCGTACCAGCTGCTCCAGGCGCGCTCGACGAACCTGAAGACCGCCGTCGATCAGGTGATCGAGGCCGAAGGGCAGACGATCGTGGCCTTTGCGCAGTACCTGCCGGCGTTCGGAGGATGCGCGGGCGGAAGCTCGGCGCCGCCCGGCTGCATCAACGGCACCCTCACTCAGCAGCTCCTGACGAAGACAACCGCCGGGGTTCAAGAGAATGCTACAGGCTTGCCGTTCTCCACCGTCTTGCCCGTTCCCAACACGGCAACGATGTCGATGACCCTCTCGCAGGACATCCTCAACGTGCAGGAGTTCGATCAGATCTTCATTAGCAAGATCATGGAAGAGGCCAATCACCTCACGGTCGACGACACGCGGCGCACGCTGGAGCTCGGGCTCGCCAATCAGATCGTGTCGGTGGTGACGGCCGAGCGCAGCGCCGAGATCAACCGCGTCGGGCTGCGGGTCGCCCTCGAGCAGCTCGCGCTCACCCGGCGCAAAGAGGCCCTCGGCGCCGCCATGTCGCTCGACGTGGTGCGCGCGCAGCAGAACGCGGCCAACGCGCGGGTCACGCTCGTCAACGGCGACGAGGCGCTGCGCCAGGCGCGCGAGGCGCTCGGCCTCGCACTGAGCATCCCCGAGGAGACGGGGGTTTCGCCCGACATGAAGGTGGACGGGCTCGGGCAGCAAGCGATGCAGTCGTGCCGCGCCGTCGACAGCATCGACCAGCGGCCCGACGTCTCGGCCGCGCGCAAGAACCTGGAGGTCGCCAAGCGCAACCTCCGCAACACCTGGTACTCGTTCATCCCCGTCATCACGGCGCAATCGACGCTCGCGGCCACGACGGCCGTCAACGGCGGCTACCCGAACCCGACCTGGAGCATCGGCGCCGCCGTGTCGTTCCCCATTTTCGACGGCGGCACACGATACGGGACGATCAAGACCCAGCGAGCGGCGGCGGACGTCGCCGACCAGGCGCTGCAGGCCCTGCGGTACCAGGACATCATCCAGGTCGAGCAGGCGCAGCGCGGAATCGACGTGGCGCAGGCCTCGTACAACGTGGCCCTCGAGCAGCGGGACCTGGCCGCACAGAACGACGCGCTCACGCAGAAGCTGTGGGTGAGGGGGCAGGGGACGAGCGTCGATCTGGTGACGGCGTCCGAGGCTCACCGGCAGGCCGAGCAGAGCCTGGTGGTGGCCGAGTTCGGCGTCGTCAAGGCGCGGATCGCCGCCCTTCTGGCGCTCTCGACGTGCCCGTCGTGAGGCCTAGCCGCCGTCGTTCGCGCCGCTCGACGATGAGAGGCCCGCGATCCCGTTGCAGTCGTCCGAGCCGCGCGCGAAGCTGAGGCCGTTCGTACAGGCCGCGGGCGGGTTCAGGTCGCAATAGCCGCTGGCGCACTCCGCGTTGGTCGTGCACGTCCCCGAGGTGCTCGCAGGCTCGCAGGTCCCCGCGTCGTCGTCGCTGCACACGTCGCCGGCTCCGCAGGGGACGCTCGCGCTGCACGCGCCTCCTACCAGAGCGGTGGGCACGCAAAGGGGGGCCTGCCCCTGCCCCTGGGCCTCGCAGTGCGAGTTGCCCACGCATTGGTCGCCCGGGGCGCCGCAGATTTGGTTCGGTTGAATCTGCACCACGGTGGCGCAGACGTTGCTGCTCCCGCCAAACACGGCCGGGGCGCATACAAGACCGTTCGCGCAGTCTGCGTCGATCTTGCAGGACTGGTCGATCGGCTGGTTTCCGACGATGACGCGGGCGCAGATGGCCTGCTGCTGGAGCAGCGGCGTGACGCCGATGCTCGACGGGTTGCCGCCGTAGAGGTTGTTGAGCTCCTGGATGCAGGCCGCCCCGTTGACCTGGCTGTACTGCCGGGTGCCGCCCTGCAGGCTAGCCACGTAGCTCTCGCAGACGCCTGTCTGGTAGGTGACGCACGAGGGCACGTTGAAGGTGCAGAAGGTCCCGCTCCCCACCTGGCAGAGGGCCTTGCCCCAGTCCGCGCAGAACTCGCTGATCGTCTCGTCGGGCGGGGACGACGAGGTGAGACTGCAACCAGCCGCCGCGAGCGAGACAACCCCAGCGGCGACCCATGGACGAAGGCGAGTTCGCATGATCCAGGAATACCACGGCCGACGAGGGCGACGCGCTCCCGCGCGAGCTCAGGTCTCCGGCTCGCCCTTGGCCAGCTTGGCCAGTACGCTCTGCACCTTGGCGAGCAGGTCGTCGAAGAGCAGCGGCTTGACGAAGACGCTGACGACCTGCGGAACGTTCTCGATGCGGTCGCGCAACGTGGCGCTCATCAGGATCACCGGTAGGGCCGAAAAGCGCGGGTCGGCCTGCATCCTCTTGCAGAGGCCGACGCCGTCGAGCCTCGGCATCATGTAATCGGTGACGACGATCGCGATGCCTGGCTCCGCGATCAGTTTGGCCCAGGCTTCTTCGCCGTCCGAAGCGGACACGACGTCGAGGCCCGCTCCTCGCATCAGGAGGACCAGCACTTCGAGCGACGAGAAGTCGTCCTCCACGACGAGCACCGTCCGGCCGACGCGGGCAACCATCGGATGCCTTCCCTGCTTTCAGACGATGGAGGAACGTGATCGACGCAGATGCTTTCCCCCGAACACGTTGAACCCCGAAAGGATCTCCTCGGCAGACGCCGCGTCATCGGCGATCTGCATCCCATGGCTGGTCAGATGAAACTCCCGGACGGACATTGCGTGCCCGCTGCTCCTCTGCTTCAGGATCGAAATAAGCCGGCGAAGCTCCGTCCCTACGGTCATGTATTCGAGGAGGATCAGGTTCTCGAAGAGCGCGGAGACGGCTTCGACCCGAGTAGCAATCTCCGGACCGTACGGGCTCAGCGTCTCGTCGGTGATGAAGGTGGTGACGTCGAGCGCACGCAGCTCGTTCGTGATGGCGCTGACGACACGGATGGTGCGCTCCGGATCGGCGGCGGCGAGGCGCACGCCGTCGAAGCCGTCGATGACGACGCGGCGCACTCCGCGCTCCCGCACTTCGCGCAGCAGTCGCTCGAGTAGTGCGTCGATGCCGTACTCGTACGAGGGCTGCCACACGATGCCAAAGCGCCCCCGTGCGGCATGCTCGCGGAGCCCGAGGCCGAGCTGCTCAGCCGTCGTGAGAACGTACGACGGCGGCTCGTAAAACCCGAAGTAGAGGGCATTTTGCCCCGCGTCGCATCCGGCAGCCAGGTACTGCAGCGCGAGGGTCGTCTTGCCGCTTCCCGAAAAGCCGAGGGCCACCGTCGTCGTCCCCGAGAGCAGGCCCCCGCCGAGCATCTCGTCGAGCTGCGGCACCCCCACGGGCACGCGCGTCTGGGGGTGGCTCTCCAGGTGCGCATCGAGCAGATCTTCCGTCCGCGGGTGCACTACGAGGCCCGCCGAGGTGATGTCGATCTCGTGGCGGCCCAGCATGTGCCCGCTCCCGCGGAACTTGATGACCTCGACCGTGCGATACGTGCGGCGCGAGGTGCGCTCGAAGGCCAGCTCGACGAGGCCATCCACCATCGTGTGCTCGGGGCCGTTTGCGTCCGCCGACGTCATGTTGGCCAGCAGCACCGTCGCGCAGTTGGTCATGCTCCCGAGCACCTGGAGCTCGACGATGAACTCCTTGAGCGCCGTGTCGCTTTCCGCCATGGCACGCGTCGGGGCGATGCCGTCGAGCACCAGGAGCGAGGCCTTCTCGTCCTGGATCACCCGCCGCAGCGTGTTGAGCAAGCCCTTGAGCCGATCGTCGCGCAGCGCCTTGTAGGCGCCCACGTAGGAGACCCCATGGTTGACGATCTCCGGGTCGAAGAACGTCATCGCGCGCAGGTTCTTGAGCATGCTGGCGTGCGACTCGGCGAGGAGCGTGACGTAGACGGCGCGTCCGCCTTCGCGGGCATGTGAAAAGCAAAGCTGGTTGCCGAATGTCGTCTTGCCCGTGCCGGGTCGGCCCATCACGAGATAGATGGCCCCGCGGAATAGGCCGCCGCCGACGACGACATCGAAGCCCTGCACACCCGTCGAAAGGCGCTCGGTGACGATGGGCTCGTGAGTCTCGTGTGTCGGTTCGCTCATGGCTTCGTCACTCGAGTACGTACCGCAGCGTCTCTTGCCAGACTACGAATTCCTGCGTCCCCTCGTGCTTGGGCCCGCTGCGGTCGCTTGCCCCGCGGATGGCAGCGCTACCGAGGCGCCGCGTCAGCGTCGCTCGATGGCGGCGATCGTTCCGTGGGCATCGTCGGGCGTCAATACGATGGACAGCCCGCCGTCGCGAAGGCGGAGCAGAACGAGGGGCCGCCGCCGCGTGGCGAAGACCCGGAAGCGCCCGAGCGACTTGTTCCAGAACAGGCCGTAGCTCCCGAACAGACCGCCGACCCCGAAGACGCGCACGGTGCCCGGGCCGATCGCATCGATCTGCGTCGCGCCCGCGACCGAAGCCAGGGCGACGCGCACGGGGGGCATCGCGCGTCGCTCGATTCGCAGCTCGGAGCCGTCGACCACGAGCGCGCACGGCGACAGGGCCCACGTCACGACGAAGACAGCGACGAGAAAGAGCGAGACGATGCCAGTGAGGCCGCCCGGGCGGACCACGAAGAACCCCGCGGCGCCGGCGAAGAGCAGCGCGCTGGCCACCGCCGTAAGCACCCGATGGGTGCCGTCCAGCGTCATCTCCGACCGGAACATCGGGCCCCGTCAGTGGGGCTGGTAGCTGCGGAACAGGGCGCCGAAGAGGCCCCCGAAGGCGACGAGGATCACGAACACGAGAATCAGCACGTTGCGGCGCTTGCGCTTCCTGCCGTCGAGGGCTCCCTCGAGCTCGACGGAAAGGTCGACGGCAGCCGGGTCGAAGGCGGCGTTGTGCGGCGCGAAGGCTGCCACGGGCTGTGCGGCCGCGACGTAAGCCTGAGGCTGGCTCTGGAGCGGTGCATGCGCAGGGGCGGCGACGGCCGCGGGGGCCGGGGTGGCGGCCATCGCGGGGGCGGCAGGCTGCACGATCTGCTGCACGACGGTCTGCGCCGGCCGGCGTTCGAGGTTGGCGATGCGGTTCTCGAGCCCCGTGATGGCGCGCTCGAGGCCCGTGATGGCGCGATAGAGCGGCGTGACGGCTTCGTCGATGGCGGCGCGGACCAGGGCGCGTGGGTCTTCGCGAGGCTGCGAGGGTTCGGCGAAGCGAGGCTGCGAGGGTTCGGCCAGGCGCGGGCGTGACGGCTCGGCCGCCGCGGGCGCCCGGGGGGCTTCAGCCGCGAGCGCAGCCTCGAGCACCGCCGGGGGAGTCGGCGGTGTTCGTATCTCTTCGACGCGAGGGGCAGCAGGGGTGAGGGCCAGAGGAGACGGCGCGATGTCGGGCTTGGACGGCGCGGCGACGGGCAGGGGAGGCGGGACGACGTCGGGTTTCGACGGCGCGGCGGGGCGAGGGGCCGCCGGCGGCGGGGTGATGTCGGTCTTCGTTTGAACGATGGGCCGCATCGGCGCCATCGGCCCCGCGGCCGGCTTGACCGGAGCGCGAGCTGGCGCCTGTATCGGGGCCATCGGCGCTTTCGGCGCCAGCGGGGCGGCGGCGGCGGGCTTCGTCTCTTGTGCCGCCGGTGCGGGACGGGGAGCCGGCGCTGGCGCGGCCCCCGGTGGGGCGATGCCGACCATCGTGGACTTGAGCCCCCCCTTCGGGGCTGCAGGTCCCTTTACACCTGCGTCAGCCATGCACATCACGGTGCACCATTCCAGCGCCTAAATCTAGGGTGCAGTGATGGCGTCGACGACCCAGGCTTGGTCGCCGGCGGTCAGCTCTGCGCCGCAATGATCGCATCGGGCGGAGTCGCTCTCGACGAGCGGCGCGCCGCACCGGGTGCACACAAGGGCCGTCAGCGACGGCTTCGACGTCACGCCCGTGCGGCGCGCGAGTCGGAGCACGTGCCTGGCCGAGGTGTGAGAGTGATTGCCTTGTAGGCGGGCCGACCACGCAACCTGGACGAAGGCGTAGTCGAAGCCGCTCGAGCCGCTCGAGCCGCTCGAGCCGCTCGAGCCGCTCGACGAAGGGTCGACCTCGCAGCCGAGGAGTTCAGCAGCACCGACCGCCACGTCGGTCGCGCCGCGTACCCACTCGAGGTGAGCGCCCGTGCCAAGAAATGCCCTCGTGGCGCACTTTGCCAGCGGGGCCTGCGGGGCGGGTACGCGCCCGGCTTGCACCCACTTCCAGAACACGTACGACGCGCGGTCCTCGAGCACTTCGCGCGCCACGCCCGCGTCGCGCGCTCGCAACGCATCGAGGCCCTGTGCGGGGCGGCTGCCGGGCCGCCACTCGACCATCTGCGTGATCTCGGCGAGCACCCAGTCGTGCTCCCCCGAGCAGACGAGGGCTCCGCAGTACCGGCACTTCATGGTCTCGCCCTGGGCCAGGGGCGCGCCACAGCCGGGGCACGCGCGCCCGACCTCGAAGCCGGGGGCCTTGCTCTGGGCGCCGGTGCGGCGAACGATCGACCAGACCTCGGAGTAAGGCGCGACCGGCGCGCGCTGCAGCGCGTGCCCGATCTGCTCCGCGGTGGCATTCCAGGGGACTTCGGTGTCGCGCGCCTCGGCGTCGACCCGGACGTGCACGACGTCGAGCGGATCGGCGGCCTCCGTGCCGACCAGGGAGACCCCGAGGACGCGGGCGTCGCCCATCACGTTGCGGCGGTTCTCTCCCTGCATCAACCCCAGCTGCACCTGGAACCGGCTGAAGATGCCGTCGCTCACGAACGCGCGGGCGGGGCCCATGTCGCCGGCGCACCAGGCGTTGCGCAGCGTGTCAGCCATCTGCCGGACGTGCTCGACGATGCTCTCGAGGGTGAGCGCCGGATCGCGCTCGCGAAGCTGCGCGAGGGGATCGCCCACGACGGGGCTCACGCCGCTCTCGTCGCCGATGGCAGCGCGCGACGCGAGGGACCGGCGCTGCTGCGCCGCGCTCTTCACGACGACGAAGAGGACGATGGCGAGAACGAGGACGAAGAAGAAGAAAACGCCGCCGCCCCCGCCGCTGCCGCCCACTCCGCCCATGGGAACGCCCACCGCTGGACCGAAACCCCCGCCGCCCGAATGCAACCCACCCCCACCCCCACCGCCTCCGCCCTGATAGCTCCCGCCTCCGCCCGGGCGGGCCACGGCAAGGCCGGTGACGACCGTGACGACGGTCACGGCCGCGGCGGCGATGGCGCCCCGCAGGCGCGTTCGCGGGATCGCTCGCATCGTGCCCGCATGATGCGCGAACTCCGTGCTCCACGAAAGGCGCTATTGTCGCCATCGTGCCCCACGCCACCGCGGAACATCGCCGCCTCGACGAGGCGCGCGACGGGGGCGAGAACACGACGCCCAAGAAATGGCGCCGCTGGGGGACGTATCTGTCCGAACGGCAGTGGGGCACCGTTCGCGAGGACTACTCGCACGACGGCGAGGCGTGGGACTACTTCCCGTTCGAGCACGCGGCGCTCCGGGCCTACCGCTGGGGCGACGACGGGTTGCTCGGCGTGTGCGACAACCGGGGGCTCGTGTGCCTGAGCCTCGCGCTCTGGAACGGTGCCGACGCGATCCTGAAGGAGCGCCTGTTCGGCGTCTCCGGCAAAGAGGGCAACCACGGCGAGGACGTGAAGGAGCTCTACTGGTACCTCGACGCGACGCCGACGTGCAGCTATGCGCGTGCGCTCTACAAGTACCCGCAGTCGGCCTTTCCCTACGACGAGCTGCGCGGGCGCGCCCAGGGGGCGGGAAAGCTCGATGGAGAGCACGAGATCCTCGACACCGCGGCGTTCGCCGAGGGCCGATACTTCGACGTCCAGGTGGAGTACGCGAAGGCCGATCCCAACGACCTGATGATGCGCGTGACGGTGCACAACCGCGGGCCCGAGGCCGCGCGGATCGAGATCCTGCCGCAGCTATGGTTTCGCAATACGTGGAGCTGGTCGCCGGGGGCGCCGCGGCCGGAGCTTGCGGCCATCGAGTCGATCGGCGGCGTGTCCGTCGTCGAGGCGAACCAGGAACACCTCGGGCGGTTCTGGCTGCACGCGGACGGGCCCGACGAGCTTCTGTTCACGGAGAACGAGTCGAACGCGGAGCGCCTGTGGGGCGTGGCGAGCGCCACGCCGCACGCGAAGGATGCCTTCTGCGACGCCATCGTCCGAGGCCGGAGCGGCGCGGTGAGCCCGACCCTTCGCGGGACCAAAGTGGGTGCACGTTTTTCGCGGCACCTTCAGCCGGGCGAAAGCGCCGTCGTGCGCTTGCGGTACGCGGACCGATCGATGGGGGCGAGCGCGTTCACCGACTTCGACCAGGTCTTCGCGCTGCGTCTCGACGAGGCCGACGCGTTCTACGACGCGGTGACGCCGCGCTCGCTCGGTGCCGACGAGAAGCGCGTGTTCCGACAGTCGATGGCGGGGCTGCTCTGGAGCAAGCAGTACTACGCATACGACGTCGAGAAGTGGCTGCGCGGCGACACGGCGCCCAAGCCTCCCGCCGAGCGGTGGACGGCGCGAAACCACGAGTGGCGCCATCTCTACAACAGCGAAGTCCTCTCGATGCCCGACAAGTGGGAGTACCCCTGGTATGCGGCCTGGGACCTCGCCTTCCACTGCATCCCTCTCGCGTTGGTCGACCCCGACTTTGCCAAGCAGCAGCTCACGCTGCTGGTCCGCGAGTGGTACATGCATCCGAACGGGCAGATCCCCGCGTACGAATGGGCGCTCGGCGACGTGAACCCGCCGGTGCACGCGTGGGCGGCGTACCGCGTTTACCAGATCGAGCGGCGCACCACGGGACGCGCCGACCGGGCTTTTCTCGAGTCGGTGTTTCTCAAGCTGATGCTCAACTTCACCTGGTGGGTCAATCGCAAGGACACCCACGGGCGCAACGTGTTCGAAGGCGGTTTCCTCGGGCTCGACAACATCGGCGTGTTCGATCGCAGCAAGCCCCTGCCCGGCGGTGGCACGCTCGAGCAGGCCGACGCGACGAGCTGGATGGGGATGTACTGCCTCAACATGCTCGACATCGCGCTCGAGCTCGCGAAGGAGAACTCGAGCTACCAGGACGTCGCGAACAAGTTCTTCGAGCACTTCTTGCTGATCGCCCACGCGACCAACCACATCGCGGGCGGCGACGTGAGCCTCTGGGACGAGGTCGACGGCTTCTATTACGATGTCATGCGGCGCCGATCGGGCGAGAGCTTTCCCATGCGCGTGCGCTCGATGGTGGGGCTCACGCCGCTCTTCGCCGTGTCGACGCTCGAGCCAGAGACGGTGAGCCGATTCCCGGCCTTCTGGCGACGGGCGCGCTGGTTTCTGAAGAACCGCCCGGAGCTCGCGCAGTACTGCCCGATGATGGAGGTGCCCGGGCACGGGCAACGCCGGCTCCTGTCGCTCGTGGACCGCGACAAGCTGGTGCGCGTGATGTCGCGGATGCTCTCCGAATCCGAGTTTCTTTCGCCGTTCGGCATTCGCTCGCTCTCGCGGGCGCACCAGACCTCGCCGTACCAACTGGTCATCGACGGGCAGACCCATCGCGTGGAGTACGAGCCCGCCGAGTCGCGGACGGGCCTCTTCGGCGGCAACTCGAACTGGCGCGGTCCGATCTGGCTGCCGGTGAACTACCTGGTCATCGAGTCGCTGCAGCGGCTCCACCACTACTACGGCGACTCGCTGCGCGTGGAGTGCCCCGTCGGCTCGGGGCACTCGTTGACGCTGTGGGAGGTCGCGTCGGAGATCTCCAGGCGCATCATCGCGTTGTTTCTCGAGGGTCAGGACGGGCGGCGGCCCGCGCACGGCGCGCGCGACCTCGTCCAGCGCCACCCGCACTTCAAGGACCACATCACGTTTTACGAGTACTTCAACGGCGACACCGGCGAGGGCCTCGGCGCCCGCGCGCAGACGGGCTGGACGGCCCTCGTGGCCAAGCTGCTCGAGCAGTCCCGCCTGCGCGGGTGACTACTGCGAGATGGGTTGCGAGCAGTACCCGCCGATGCACGCTTCGGAGTGGTCGCAGCAGGGGATGGTCGAGCTGCACCGGCCCATGTCGGCCGCACACCCTGCCGGGACGCCGCACGTGCCCGTCGCGGCGGCGTCGGACGCCATCACGCACGAGCCGCCGCAGCAGTCGAGGCCCGACTCGCACGTGGCACCGTTGGCCGAGCACGGCGCGAGCACCGGGAACGCGCGGATGTTGCCGCTGCCCACTTCTTGCCCTGGCAGGTAGAACGCGGGGTGGCTCGGGTCGGACCCGGCCGCCGGGGCGATGTCGATCGCGGTGACCCAGATCGCCTTGGTCCCGGTGTCGGACTCGGTGCCGCCGGCAGGTCCAGCGGGGGTCGTGGTCGCGTTCGGACTGCCCGGATACACGTTGCCGTACGCGCGGCGGCTGGTGAAGAAGACCCAGAAGTAGCCGCCCGACGCGATCGGGTTGATCGTCGGGTAGAAATCGTAACCCTCGTCGCGTCCCGGAAACGGCAGGTACTCCGTCCCTGAGCTGTTGAAACCCGAGGCCTCGTCGAGCCGGTGGGATGTGCCGGACGCCACGTCGACGATGTAGAGGTACGACGACCAGAGCTGGAGGTCGCCGGGCGGGACCTCGGTGGCGAAGTTGTTCCCGTTGCCGAGCGCGAAGACGACGTCCTTGTCGTCGGGCGTGAAGAACGGCCAGCCGGGGTAGAGCGTCGAGCTCGTGTAGAGCGTCTTCACGTTCGAGAAGCTCATCGAGCTTTTGGTGAAATCCGCCGTGGACAGCGTGCCCCCGACCACCGCTGCGGCGTCCGCGGCGCTGTCGGGACAGTCGTTGTAGACGAGGTGGTCCCCGTCCACCGAGAAGCTCGGCATCATCGCGTACTGGGTGTCGAGCCCCGTCGGCGTCGTCTTCGCCCCCGTGGTCGTGTCGTAGAAGACGCTCGGCTTCGGGCCGATCATCGCGGGGTTATTCCCCGGGGCGGCGGGGAACGCCAGGCTGACCGCGGAGTTTTGCGACTCCCCCGACGTCAGCAGGAACGTGCCGTCCGGGTACACCGCCGAGAAGCCCCAGTCGTCGTTCAGCGTGTTGGCGAGCGGCATCGCCGGGTTGGGCATCGGCGTCGTCAGCAGGTCGAAGGACATGCTGCCCTCGCCGTAAAGGGCCGTGGTGCTCGGGTACATGTGCTCCTGCGCCACGATGTACGAACCGTTGGCCGAGACCGCGTGGCAGTTGACGCACGGCCCGAACGGCGAGAGCCCGTTCACGTACAAGAACGCGACCGGCGCCGTGGCGCCCTTGTTGATGCGCATGACCGCGCCGTTCGACCCGGTCGCACCGGGCACGAGCTTGGACCCGTAGGTGTTGTAATAGGTGTCGCCGGCGAGGCTCCCCTTGGCGAAGATCCACTGCGTCGTGACCGACGCGATCGTGCCGCCGGTGCTCGTCGCGATCTCCACGGTGAGCGGGTCGGCCTTGCCCTTGCTTTGCGACCACGCGGTGAGCCACGGCGTCGTGGCCATCGTGAAGTTCGTGGGCGATGCGCCGGCGAAGCACACCTTGTAATCGAAGAGCTGCGACGTGAAGTGGGCGTAGACGCCGTCGGGCGTCCCGGTCTGGCTCCACTGGAGGGTGGGCGCCGGAATGCCGCCCGGGAAGACCGTCTGGCTGTACGGGTAAAGCATCTTCATGGAGCCCGACGACGCGGCCGCGGCCTGCAGCGCGGTGACCATCGAAGTCGACAGGGTCCCCGGACAGTTGTCGACCGTGACGACCGAGTTCGTCATCGGGGGCGCGTTGCCGACGGACCCTGCGTCGCCGCCCATGAACCCGCTGCTGGTGCCGCCGCCGCTGCCGCCGCTGCTGTTGGGGCAAAACCCGGTACACGTGCCGCTGCTGCCACCGCCGTCATCGTTCTGGTCCGCGCCCGACGACGAGCCGCTGCCTCCGAGGCCCCCGCTCGTGTTTGTCCCACACGCGGTCGCCACGGCGACGCCGAGCGTCAGGAGCAGTCCAAAACTGGAAGCGGAGTGTCCAAGAGAAGGTCGCATCGTATCTCACCTCGACAAGGGCCAACGTCTTGCTGCCCCTCTCAATTTGAAGGCAGAGCAGATCGCGTGCCGTCAGGTTGTCCGGGAAGTGTTTGAAGCGTACAGCCCGTGCGCACTGCCGTTCGGCGATATTTCTGCACGGAAACACAATATACAGCCTGCGCTGGTCCATGCGCCAAGTGGGCAGCTTAATGCGCACAGTGCGCACACGAGAACCGTGTGGTACGCCGCCTTGCATGGGCCGCAAGCTCAACGCGTCACTCGCGGTGCTCAATGGTGTAATCGGGGATTATCTCGTCAAGACCGGCAACGACCTGGCGATCGAGCTGCAGCTCTTCGCCAAGGTGGGCGGCGAGAGGCCGCTCGTCCTTGCACGCGCCGATCTCGCCCGCGCTCTCCCCGCGGCCGCGGGCCGCCTCGTCGTCCTCGTGCACGGCCTGATGAGCACCGAGCAGATCTGGGAGATGACCGACGGCACGGACTACGGCACCCGCCTGATGAGCGACCTCGGGTACACGCCCCTTTACGTTCGCTACAACTCGGGGCGGCAAATCGGAGAGAACGGCGCACGGCTCTCCGAAACACTCACGTCGCTGATGGCGGCGTATCCCGTCCCCGTGGAGGAGATCGTTCTTCTGGCGCACAGCATGGGAGGCCTCGTCGTGCGCAGCGCGTGCCACGTGGCGCGCCGTGACGCGAGCTCGTGGCTCTCGAAGGTCAAGCGCGCCATCTATCTCGGCACGCCGCACCTGGGCGCGCCGCTCGAGCGCATCGGGCGTGTCGTCACCAGCGCTCTTCGCATGGTGGACGATCCGTACACGCGGCTCGTCGCCGACATCGCGAACCTTCGCAGCGAGGGTCTCAAAGACCTGGGCAATGCCGACCTCACGCGCGAGGACCGTGCGCGCGACCGCGGATGGTCCATCGCGCTGACCGACCCGCGCCATCCCGTGCCCCTGCTTCCGGAGATCGAGCATCATCTCGTGGCGGGATCGATCGCCGAGCACCCGGTGCTGACGGCGCTCTTCGGAGACTCGATCGTTCCTGTCGAGAGCGCGACCGCGGGGCTCGACGGCGTCGGGCTGCCACCCGGGAACGTGCGGCGGGTGCCCGGCATGAATCACCTGGCGCTCGCCAGGTCGCCGGCGGTCTACGAGTTCGTCCGCGCGTGGTGCGCGGGCCAGCTCGCGCCGGCCCTTGCCGGGGCGCCGCAAGCAAGTCAGACGGGACAGCCAGGACAGGAGGATGCGTCATGACGAAGATGGACCAATGGCGTGGACTGCGCGCCCTGATCGAGGCCGCGGTCGACGAAGGTGCCTCGGCGGTCGAACGGGTGCACCGCGCCACCGCGGCGCGGCCCTTCGCGGTGCTCGACGCGATCCCACCCATCGCGGCCCCTGCGCGCGGCGTCCGGGTGGTGCACGACGCGATTCTCGACACCGTGTACGGGTCGATTCGCGGGATAAACCACCTGGTCGGAGGAACGCTGGCGTCCGCGATCGACGCGCTCGACCAGGCGGAGGAGCTCGTGGACCCGCCGCTGCAAGAGCCCGCGCCGATCGGGGCGCCCGAGGAGCCCACCCCGTAGCGCGAGCGCATCGATCGAGAAAACGACGAGCCGTGCGTCCGAGCCGACGAATGGAGACACGCCACGCGTCGCAATCGATGTATTGACCCGATGATGGTCCGAACACCCGCGCGCCTCGTCGCGCTGCTTGTCCTCGCCGGGTGCGGTGCGGCTACGCCGTTTCACCCTTCGGCGTCGTCTTACCAGGTGGTCCCGGCGACGCCCCTCGGGACGGGGTACGTGCTCTTGCCGCGATCGAACGACGATCGCTCGCTCCTCGGACGCGTTCTCGTCGACCCACCGAGCGACGGGCGGCCGCTCGACGAAGTCGCGCGCCCGAACCCCTGCGCCGACAAGCTCGGCGCGCCGAACGAGGAGCCCGTCGTCAGCGGTTTCGAGGACACGATGGCGCTCGCCTCCGACGGCAGGGCCCGGGTGCTCCATCCCTACGGGTTCGACGATGACGCGTCCTCGGCGACGCATTTCTACTACAAGCTGGACGTCGACAAGCGCGCCTCGGTGGCTGTCACGCCCGAGTACACTGCGTGCTGCACGGAGAAGGGAACGTGCGGCTACGGTGTCGTCACGGCCCTCGGTCACGGCCAGGGCGAGTTCGCCGTGCTCAGCGAGCAGCGCAGCGGTAGCGCGAGCACTCAGATCCCCGCCTCGTCGGAAGAGCGCGGCGTCATCAACGCCAAGTTCGTGCGCAAGCGCTACGTCTACGGGTACATCGCGGCGCTCGTCACGGTCGCCGACGCGGCCAAGGCCAGGCCCCTCAGCCTCCTCGGGGATCCGGCGGCCGGGGCCACCGAGCCGACCGAGCAGGACCTGCCCGAGCAAGCCAGGGCTGACTACCAGCGGAAGAAGATCCAGGTCGAGGCCCGCAGCGGGGCCCAGGCCGAGTTCGCGTACGCGTTCAAGGACGGTAGCGGCGCGATATCGGAGAACGAGTTCGTTCGCCGCTACGAGGACCTCACCGGAGCGAGGGACCTGTCCGCGGCCAAGACAAACCGGAACCCTTTCTGGCTCTACTACGGCATCGCCGCCACCGGCGTCGGGACCTTCTTGGTCGGCTCCGCTCTCTATGTCTCCAACGCGACCCAACAAAGGACGGAGATCTTCCCCAACGGCGAGCCCCCGGCGGGGACGTTGTCCTCGAGTTGCAACTTCTCCACCGGGCAGAACGTTCCCATGGAGGGCTACCAGATCCAGTGCTCGGCGCCCCTCGATCCGGGCCTCGGCAAGTCCATGGGCATCATCGGAGGAGCGATGCTCGGCTCGGGGCTCGCCAGCTTCGTCGTCTACGGCGTCCTCGGCTACGACGGGTCCACGACCGATCACGTCATCAGCCGGTCCGACGGCGACGCATACGTCGCTCGGTACAACCGCGCCCTCCTTCGAGCCGCCGTGCGGAACGCTCCGGCCACGACGACGGCGCCGCAGCTCTCGAGCCAGAACGTGGTCTCCACCGTCCAGTGGATGCCCGTGCTCTCGCCGGGCTTCGCCGGCGTGGTCGGGCGGTTCTAATCTAGCCCGCGCGGACGGACACCCCGACCCGCTGGGCCCACCGGCCCCGCAGGAACACGGAGCCGTTCACGGCGAGGCGGGCGAGGTGATCGAAGACGAGGGCCGACCACACCCACGCGAGCGGGGCGCCCAGCACCCGTGCGAACAACCACGCGAGCGGCACGCGAAAGCAAAGGTTCCCGACCGCGGCGCCCAAGAAGGGCGTCATCGTGTCGCCGGCGCCCCGGAGCACGCCGCCGAGGGCGAAGTGCGTGCCCATGAACGGCTGCGCGACGGCGAGCATCAACATCATCGGAGCCAGGTCAGCGGCGACGATCTCGTCGCTCGTGAACGCGCGGGCAAGCGGTCGCCGCAGGAAAAGAAACGCCACCGCCATCCCGCACATGACGACGAGGGCCTGCCCCATGGCGCGGAAGCCGAGGCGACGCGCGCGCGCGGAGTCGCCCGCGCCGAGCGCCTGCCCGACGAAGGCCGATGCGGCGGCGGCGAAGCCGACGCCCGGCACCCACGACAGCGAGAGGAGTCGTACCCCGATCGCGTACGCCGCGATTGCGGCGGTCCCGTAGCTCGACAGAATCTTGAAATAGGTGAGCAAGGCGAGGCTCATGACGAGCCTCTCGCCCATCGACGGGAGCGATACGCGCAAGACATCGGCGACGACTCCGTGAACGCCGGGCTGTCGTGACGCGGTCCGGATCGCGCGAAGGTCCGCCCAGCCGAACGTGACGCACAGCCCCTGCCGCGCCAGCGCGCGCGAGATGAAGACATAGAGGGCCAGACCGACCGCGTGGGCACCGAGGGTCGCAAGGCCTGCGCCGAGGAGGCCGAGGCGCGGTGCCCCGAGGAAGCCGAAGATGAGAACGACGCTCAGCAGCGTCTTGACGAGCATGACGGCCACGGCCACCGCCATGGGAGCGCGGGTGTTCTTGTTGGCGCGTAGCCCGCTCTCGAAGGTGTAGGCCGCGCCATAGAGGAGCATCGACGCCGCCAGAAGCCGGAAAAAGGGGACGGCGAGCTCGATGACGTCCGGCCCGGCGTCGAGCAGCCGCAAGATCGCGCGCGGCACGATCAGCGCGAGGAGCAGCCCGACCCCGGCGACTCCCTGCGATACGAGGAGCGACGCGGCCAGCACCCGACTGGCGCGCTCGCCGTCGCCCGCTCCGATGGCGCGCGCCATGAGGGCCACGCAGCCGATCCCCACCGAGAGCAACAGCGTCTCGACCAGGTTGACGCATTGGGAGGCGTAGCCCCAGGCGGCCATCGTCTCGCGGCCCAGGTGCCCGATGAGCGCAACGTCGACGACGTCGACGATGTTGACCACCACCAGCGACAGCATCGCGGGCCATGCCATCGCCCAGAGCTCGCGATCGAGGGTCCTGTCGTCCGAGCGATCGGGTGTCCGCTCCGCGACCGAGTCCACCACGACCGACGCACGTTACACCATCGCGCCATCACACGCCGGTCGGCGGTCTCGGCCCGAAAGGCCCGAGCTCCTTTCGCCGGGTCAGTCGTTCGGCGCGGAGTCAGCGGAACCGTCCGTGGGAGCCTGCGCCTCGGCGGCGGCTTCCGACGTGCCCGCGTCCGCAGGTCCGGCCTCCGAGACGGCGGCTTCCGGAGTCGCATCGCTCGGCGCGGCGTCGGCCACGGGCTCCACGGCGCCGCCCTCGCTCTCCGCCACGCACGTCGTCGGGTCGGCTGCGTCAGCGAGGCAGGCCGCGACGGCGCACGCTTCTGCATCGGCCGGGGACGTCGACACCGCGCACTCGCTGGCTGCTCCTCCGTTGCAACCAGGCTGACAGTACGGGCTCGACGCCGACGCGTAGTCGAGCATCCCGTCGGCGTTGAGAGGACAGCAGTAGTTCTCGGGGCAAAACGGGATGGCGTACGCAGTCGATTGCCCGATGGGGTTGCCCGCGCAGACCAGACCGCCGCCGCACTCGTTGCTCGACCGAAGCGGATTGCAGCGATCCCCTTGACCCCCCTCGTTGCACGCTCCCATCCCGAGGATCGCCGCACCCGCGAGCGCGACGAAACAGGCACCGAAACGCCGCAGCATCGGCCTCTCACATACGACACGAGCATGCCGCCGTCGAGCGTGATTGCGGCACCGAGGAGCGATCTCCGCCGGTGCCGTTCCCACGTATTTATTTTACGTATCTGGCTCCGTATCTGGCTCCGTATCTGGCTCCGTATCTGGCGTACGCCCAAAGACCGCTCGCGCGCGGATCGGCGGCTTGCTGTCAATCCGTCGTCGAGCCTTCGACGGAGGCCTCGACCGGGGCTGCGGCTTCGACCGCGGCTTCGGGTGAGGTCGACGCCTCGGACGCGGTTTCCTGGCTCGATACGACGTCGGCCCCGGCTTCGGAGGTCGGCGTCGCATCCGTCGCTCCGTCGTCCGTCGCGTCGTCCGTCCCGGTGGCGTCAGCCGCCTCGGCATCGGCGCCCGGCACCGGGCACGTCGTCGGGTCCGAAGCATCGGCCAAGCAGGCAGCGTAAATGCATGCTTCAGCGTCGGCGGCGTTGTCGTTGGCGATGCAGATGGCCTCTGCCCCTCCGTTGCACCCCGGCTGGCAGAAGGGATTGGTGTTGGTAAAGTCGACTGTGCCGTCGGGGTTGATCGGGCAGCAGTAGTTCTCCGGGCAATACGGGATCGGATAGTTGGCCGAGATCCCGATGGGATTGCCGGAGCAGTGGAGTCCGCTGCCGCACTCGTCGCTCGACCGGAGTGGATTGCAGCGATCTCCCAGTTGGGCCTGGTCGTAGCACCCTCCGAACAAGGCCGCCCCGCCGAGAGCCATTGCGAGACCAAAAGCGAGGCGGCGCAACATGGGGGTCCCTTTCACGAACGCTGACGTCTTCATACGATTGATCTCCATGGACTTTCGCCGCTAAAAGCGCACGAGAAGGGCGCCGATGATTCTCGAGTCGCCCTTGACGAGGTCGGGCCTCCAGCCGGTGGGTATCGAGGTGGTGATGTACCCGTCGGGCGAGGTCACGCCGCCGTGGCCCGCGAAGTAGGGGACGCTTGCCTGGCGATGGTTGAACTCGAGGTCGTACGTTACCTGTTCGACCGGCATGTATTGGACGCCGAACTCGTAGTCGTAGGCATCGAAGGTGGAACCGGGGGCCGTCCAGTAGGGAGTCGTCGGCGGGACATACTGGATGCCCTGGATGCTCAAGTTTTGAGGGATGGGGGATGCCTGACCGGTGGGATCGAGTATCAGGTAGCGGCCGGGATTGTGCATCATGCCACCGCCTACGGTGAAGCCGAGTTTGTCATCGAAGAACCAAAATCGGTTGTAGACCATCCAGCTCACGAAATTCATGTCGCAGGGACGGTTGTTCGCGCTGACGGTCTTGGTGTTGCAGTTGTACGACGACGCCCCTTGCGAGGAGTTGGTCGTCGAGCCATTTTGGACCTGTCCGCCGAAGACCGTGACCCCGTCGCCTTGCTCGCCGCCGATGTCGAACGTGGCCGAAAATGCGGCCTTCGTGAAGAAGTGGTTGGACGGGTTGTTGTAATACCGAAGCTCGGCGCTGTTGTCGCTGTGGAATCGGAAATCGCCGGGCTCGTTCTGATTGTCCCAACCCAAGTATCCGTTGGCGAGAACCGAGAACATCTCCACCGGGCGCCAGAGAATCTGATAGCCGAAGCCCGGCATCTCGTTGAACGTGCCGTACGTCTGCCAGCCGTTGATGAGCCATGGCTCGATCTTGAGCTTGTCACTCGGGAAGAGCTGCAGGCGAAAGCCGTTGAAGAACCACGGGGTGTTGTCCGACGTGAACGAAGCGAGGTACATCCAGTTCTCGAAGTTGTCGTACGAGAAGAGGCCGACGTACGACATGAAGATGCCGCCGTCGAGGTTGATGCCGTTCATGGCGTCCCAATGGTATCCGCCGTAGGCTTCGCTGATGTAGCGGAGCGAATCCTGCAGGTCGAACTGGCCGCGGAAGCTGCTGAAATCGTTGCGTGGTACGAGCTCCGAGCGCAGGCCGTATTGCATGAGGAGTCGAGCGCGCGCGTTCTGGTAATGGAAGTCGCCGCCAAACCCCACGAAGGCCAGGGTGACTTCGTTGTCTCGCGACAGTGCGGTCGACCCGACGACCGTGTCGTCGACCGGGTGCTGCTTCGACTGGGTGTAGTTGACGTCGAGGAGGAAGCTGCCCGTGAACAGCGGTGAGTCCAGCAGCGAGCTGTGCTGCCGGTTGGTGCCGTTGAGCCAGGTGAAGTCACCGTAGGCAAAGGGCTGGGCGGCCACTGGCTCCTCGGGAGCCTTTGCTGCAGGCGGCGTCGGTGCAAACGGCGCCGGCGGGGGGGTGGCCGGTGCGGCTGGAGCGGCCGTCGCAGCCGCGGGCGGTGGTTCCGCCGGGGGAGGCGCGGCCGCCGCAGACGGCGCGGGTGGTGGCGCGGCTGGAGGGGCCGCTTCCGTGGGCGGTGGCGTGGCTTGCGCATGCGCAAGCCCCTCGACGAGCATGAAGCTCGAGACTCCGACGATCCATGCGCAGCGTGTTCGCGCGATTATTGAACGCTTCATGGTCAAGCTCCGACGCTCTGGCCGGCCCCGGCCGCCAGACCTGCGATGCATTCGCAAATATTTTTCGACGACTTCGACCAATCCATGGGGCACACTCCTCCTGTGAGCGAACGGGGTTGCCGCTCGCGCCGCGCGCAGGACTGCGCATCGACGTGGCGCGCTCGAAAGCGCGTCACCTGCGCACTGGCGTCGTGCCGGCGTCGGTTACGCCGTCACCACGCTTTCCTCACGCACAGCGCCGGGTCCGTCGGGCGCCGACCATCACGGTCCGCGCGCGACGACCCCGAGGCCTACGCCGTACTGCTCGCTTCGTGTCGCACAAGCGGGACCATAGACAGCGAGCCTTAAAGATGCCGTAAATTGGATTCGTATGCGCGTAAGTATTCGATCAAGTACCAAGCAGAGATGCATAAGAGTGCATCACGACGCGACTACGAAACGCTCCGGACGCAATGCGCCGCGGTGCACCCCTTGTTCTGTCGGCTTTGTCGGCTTTTCGCCGCGCGCACGTGAACTCGGCGCTCTTCGAATGGAGGCGACGCGCGCTACGTGGTGCGGAGGCGATAGCCGACGCCGGGCTCGGTGATGAGATAGCGCGGGCGCGCAGGATCTTCTTCGAACTTTTGCCGCAGCTGGCCCATGTACACGCGCAGGTACTGCGTTTCCTTGGTGTACGCGGGGCCCCACACCGTAAAGAGGATCTGCTCGTGCGTGAGGACCTTGCCGGCGTTGCGCATCAGCGTGCCAAAGAGCTTGTATTGCGTCGGGGTGAGGCGAACCTCGCGGTCCCCGACGAACGCCAACCTCCGGCTGAAGTCGATGCGCAGGGCCCCCACTTCCAGGTTCGAATCGAGCGAATCGGACGTGGCCCGCTGCGTCTGCCGGAGCCAGACGCGGATTCGCGCCAGTAGCTCCCCGGTGCCGAAGGGCTTCGTGAGGTAGTCGTTCGCGCCCGCGTCGAGCGCCGCCACCTTGTCGTACTCCTCGTCGCGGGCCGAGATCATGAGGATGGGGGCCGCCGTCCACTCGCGTAGTTTGGTCGTGACATGGATCCCGTCCATGTCCGGGAGACCGAAGTCGAGCAGGACGAGATCCGGGTTGTGCCCCTGGGCCTGCACGAGGGCCTCGCCGCCCGTTTCGGCGTCGACGACGCGAAACCGCTGATCGGCCAGCGTCGCGCGCAAGTACTTGCGCATCCTGCGGTCATCCTCGACGACGAGGACGAGGGGCATGACCGAGACGGTGGCGTCCGCGTCATCGACGAGCGACTGCGCGCTACCCCACGGCTGGCCGGCGGTGTCAGGCCCCATTCACAGCCTCCTCGTCAACACGTACCCCTTGCTACCATTAAAATCGTCGCAAAAATCGGCCGACCGATGTTCTGAATGCATCAAGACCGTACACGATAAATGTTACAGGAACAGGCCTAAAGATCGCTGATTTTACCACATTTTGATGTGAGTGAGCGTTAGGTCCATCATGAGCAACCGGTACGCTCCGACATGAGTCGACCTTTGGCCGTCCAACCGCTGGTCTTGGTCGTCGAGGACGAACCGCAGATGAGGCGTCTCCTCGTCTCTGCGCTCGCCACCGTCGGCTATCGCAGTCTGCACGTCGAGACGACGGCCGCCACGCTGCTGCGGATCGTGGGCCACGAGCCGGATCTCATCCTCGTCGACGTGAGCCAGCCGGGGGTCGACGCGGTGGGCCTGACGACGCAGCTGAGGGAGTGGACGTCGGCTCCGATCCTGGTGCTGACCGCGCCGGGGCACGAACGCGAGCGTGCCGACATCCTCGATGCCGGCGCCAACGACTACGTGGTCCGCCCTTTCGCCACGGCCGACTTGCTCACGCGCGTGCGCGTCTGGTTGCGCCAGGAAGAGCGCGCGAGGCGCCAGTCGGCGCCGCCCGCGACCCCCAAGCCCAAGGCTGGGGGCAAGGCGCCCAAGCTGCAGATCGATCGTGAGCGGCGCACGATCCTGGTCGAGGGGCGCGAGGTGCATCTCACTCCGCTCGAGTGCAAGCTGCTCCTCGCGCTGGCCAAGAGCCGCTCCAAGTCGATGACCGAGAAGCAGCTCCTCGTCGCCATCTGGGGGAGCCGATCGGCACCCGATTCGACATATCTACGCGCGCAGGTGCGGCATCTGCGGCAAAAGATCGAAGCGGATCCCTCTCGCCCACGACACCTGTTACCGGGGCCAGGCGGTGGATACCGGCTGAAGCTGAGCTAGGGTGGCGCGAGACTCCAGGCGAGTGAGCTTGCCACCGGCGGCCCCGCTCACGAAGAGGGCGGTCTTCGGGTGGGTGCTCGCGCTCGTCGGCAGCACCGCCACGGTGGTGGCCGAGACGGCCATCTTCTCCGTCAGCATCGGGCACCGGCTCCCGGACGTCGCCATGCTGTACCTGCTTGGCGTCGTCGTGATGGCGATGCGATACGGCTATCCGTCGTCGCTGTTCACCGCGGCGCTCAGCGTGGCGGCTTTCGACCTCTTCTTCATCGAGCCGTTTTACTCGCTGGCGGTCGAGGACAAGCGGTACGTCCTGACCTTCGCCATCATGTTCGCCGTCGCCTTCGCGTTCAGCAACCGGACGGAGTCGATCCGGCGGAGCGAAGCCGCGGCCAAGCGTCGCGAGATGCGTACGGCCAAGCTGTACGCGATGAGCCGCGAGCTTGCCGTGGCACCGTCGAGCGACGAGATCATCCGCGCCGCCAGCCGTCACCTGAGAGAGGCGTTTGCGAGCGATGTCGCCATCCTCCTCGCGAGCGAGGGCAGCCGGCTGACCGTGGCGCCGGCTGCGTCCGGCATGGCGATCGAGCCCGACGTCGAGGCCGCGGCCGCCAATCTCTGCTTGGCGGCGGCGAAGCGTGGCGCGCCGTCGAGTGGTGTCGCCAGCGGCGGGACGCGGCTCGTGCTGCTTCGCGCGTCGACCGGTCCCGTCGGTGTCCTCGTGATCCGACCGGTCTCGGGGGGGCCGGCCGCGGATGCGACGAACGAGGGGCTCCTCGGAGCCTTCGCCAACCAGATCGCCCTCGCGGTCGAGCGGGCGAGGATGGCCGAGGACGCGCAGACGGCGCAGCTGCAAGTCCAGAACGAGCGCCTCCGCAACGCGCTCCTCAGCTCCGTGTCGCATGACCTCAGGACGCCACTCGCGGTCATCAAAGGCGCCGTCACGGCGCTGATCGAGGGAAAGGAGACGACGCCGCAGCGGCGAGGCGAGTACCTCGCGACCATCTCCGACGAGGCGAGCCGCCTCGATCGCCTCGTCCGCAACCTGCTGCATATGACGTCGCTCGAAGCCGGGGCGCTGCGTGTGCAGAACAAGGAGTGGCAATCGCTCGAAGAGGTGGTGGGCGTCGTGCTGGCCCGGCTCGAGGACCACCTCGGGCGTCATCCCGTGCAAGTGAATATCCCGCCGGACGCGGCGCTCGCGCCGTTCGACGGCACGCTCATCGGCCAGGTCCTCGTCAACTTGATCGAGAACGCCGCGAAGCACACGCCGGCGGCGACCCCTATCGAGATCAACGTCTCCAAGATCGAACACGGGGTCGAAGTCGAAGTGGCCGACGCTGGGCCCGGCGTGCCCGAGGGGCACGAGCACGCGATCTTCGAGAAGTTCCACCGCGTCTCGAACACGTCGGTGGGCATGGGGATCGGGCTTACGATTTGCCGCGGAATCGTGACGGCGCACGGGGGGCGCATCTGGTACGAGCACGGCAAGAAGGGCGGGTCTTCGTTCCGATTCGTCCTGCCTCGCGAGGGCGAGGCGCCCCCCATTGGCGGGCTGCCGGAGCTGCCCAGTGATGTCTGAGGTTTTCGTTCGCTTGGTGGCCGCGGTACTTGGAGCCTTTTGCCTCGCCGTCACGGGCTGCGCGCTCCTTTCACCGTTGCCGGACATGCGCACGCCCGCCGACCGCGCACGCGAGGTGAGCCCGCTCTGCAAGAGCGTGGGCGAGGACGGGATGGCGACGTTGCTCTCGCCGGCGTTCATCGACACCGTGCAGCCCGCGTATGCAACGGTTCCGTCGGGCGCGGCCGAGCGCGAAGCGCGCCTGCGCGGAGCGCGCATCCAGCTCCGGCCGATGCCGGGCATGTCGACCGAAGGGCTCACGCGCGCGGTCGAGTGCCATCAGTCGCGGGTGGCTCTGGGCGAGGTAGCCCCGGTCGCGGACGATCCATACGTGCTGCCCGGCTCCTGGCTCGACCTCGATGCCACGTCGGCGCGCGACAGCTTCGTCATCGTCGTCAGCGCGGGCGACTTCGAAGACGCCCGTCAGGTGCTCGAGCGAGCCCGGCGATTCGTGGCTCGGGCTGCAACACCGTGAGATGTCGACCCTTTTGAAGGGCGCCGCGAAAAGTGTAGCAACTTCGGCACAGTGGACGTGTTGAGACCGCTGCCCGCCGCAACCTTGACACCGGGATCGATCCATTCCTACACAGAGGGCCGCGTACGCTTCCGAGGGGATGCGTCTCCCGCGATCCGGCGCACCAACCATGGCCCTAAGCGACGTGACCGAGCCGTCCCAGCGCACCCGCGCCGGAGTCGATCGCGTTTCGTCACGTGCGCCCGGGGGCGGGCTTCGGGGATCCTCTCCTGCGCCGAGTGGGCCGGGGTCGCCAGCCGCCGCGCGCGACCTCCTCGGCTCGCCTTATCCCCAAGCCGTCGCGCGCGGCGTCGAGATCGCAGCGCACCTCCAGGTTCGCTCGTGGGACACGGCGCTGAGCCACCTGCAAAAGACGCAGGAAGCCGCCCTTGCCGACATCCTGCGCCACGCCCGGTCCACGGCGTTCGGGCGCAAGCACGACTTTGCTCGGGTGCGACACCACGACGACTTCGTGCGCCACGTCCCCGTCGGCGACTACGACACCTTCTCGCCCTACATCGATCGCATGCGCGCTGGGGAGCGCAATTTGCTCGTCCCCGAGAGCGTCGTTTACTTCGGCAACTCGTCGGGCAGCTCGAACCACGGCAAGTCGAAGTTCCTGCCGATCACCGACCGTCAGATCCGCCACCAACAGCGCGCCGGGGCCGATGCGGCCCTGCGCTACATGAACTGGGCGGCCGACTACGGGCTGTTCTCGGGCTTCACCCTGGGCCTGTTCCCGGCGACGACGATGCGCCGCGAAGGCCCCGTGCTCGTCACGTCCAATCCTGCGCTGATGATGACGAAGATGCCGTTCTTCACCCGGCCGGTGTACCTGCCGGAGGAGAGCGTCCGCGCCATCCCGAACTACGAGGAGAAGCTGGGCGTCATCGCGGAGCGGTACCTCGATCACGACGTACGCGCGGTCACGGGCACCACGTGTTGGTTCACGCTCCTCTTCGAGAAGGTGCTCGCCGCGGCGCGCGCCCGTGGGCGGAGCGCTCGGACCGTGTCCGACGTGTGGCCCAATCTTCGCGTCCTCTTCGGTGGCGGCGTGGCAGCGGCCCCCTACCTGCCGGTCATTCGCGAGCTCACGGGCCGCGCGGACATGACGCTCGTCGACACGTACAACGCCACCGAGGGCGGCGTCTATGCGTCGTCGGATTTCCTCGGCCTTCCGGGCATGCTGATGCTGCCCCACCGCGGCACGTTCTTCGAGTTCGTGCGTCTCGAGGACCGAGGCACACCGGGCGCAACGCGCTACCCGCTGTGGGCGGTCGAAAAGGATCGCCCTTACTCGATCGTCGTCACCACCGTATCGGGCCTCTATGCCTACGAGCTCGGCGACATCGTGCGCTTTGCGTCGGCCGACCCGCCGCGCATCGAGTTCATGGGGCGCCTCTCGGGGTGCCTCTCGGTGACGCAGGAACTTACTACGCACGTCGAGATCGAGCGCGCAGTGGCTTACGCACTTTCGACATGTCCCTCGAGCACAGTCACCGTCGACTTCGGCGCCGCGGCCGACGTCGCCGTGGACGGTACAGCGAAGTCGCGTTATGTGCTCTTCGTCGAATTTCAGGCCGGAGCCGCTCCGGCCGATCTCAAGGCGTTCAGCGCCGCGTTCGACGAAGGCCTCTGCAAGCAAAACCGCGTGTACGGGGAGCATCGAAAGAACGAGGTCGCGCTGCTACCGGCCCTGGTGGTGCCCCTCGCGATGGGTGGGGCGCGGCGCTTCATGGAGCTCGTGACCAAAGGAAACGTGCAGGGGAAGTTTCCCCGCATCATCGACGACACGAAGAAGAAACTCCTTTGGGACCAAGCGGGCACCCGCTAGCCTCCCCGGGGCATCGAATTAAGAAGGCAGCCATGAATCGCATCGGAGTCGCCATCGTAGGGATCAACGGAGCCGTAGCGTCGACGCTCGTCGCCGGCGTTGAGCTGATGAAGAAGGGCTTGGCCCCTCGCATCGGCATGGTGACGGAGAAGACTGAGGCTCGCATCCAGGAGTCGATCACGGAGTTGCTCGACCTCGCGCCGCTCGAGGGGCTCGTCTTCGCAGGCTGGGACCTGCACTTCGCCAACGTGTTCGAAGGGGCGCTGAATCACAAGGTGATCCCAGCCCACGTTCTCGAGTCGGTCCGACCGGAGCTCGAACGAGTCAAGCCGTGGCCCGCGGTCTTCTCCAACTCGTACGTCGAGAAGCTGTCCGGCAGCCACGTCGTCAAGGCCAAAAACCACCGCGAAGAGATCGCGATCCTCGAGGCCAACCTCGAATCGTTCCGCAAGGCCAACAACCTCGATCGCGTCGTGATGGTGAACCTGGCGTCCACCGAGACCTTCATCGAGGTGCAGCCGGTGCACCGGGATCTGCGCGCCTTCGAGGCGGGGCTCGACACGAGCGACGCGGGCATCTCCCCCGCGATGCGGTACTTCTACGCGGCCAACAAGCTGCAGATCCCGTACTGCAACTTCACGCCAAGCCTGACGAACGTCCCTGCGCTCGAGGCGCATGCGATGGAGAAGGGCAACCCGTACGCCGGTATGGACGGCAAGACGGGCCAGACGCTGCTCAAGACGGCGCTCGCTTCGATGTTCCGCGTCCGCCGCCTGCAGATCGAGGGTTGGTACTCCACCAACGTGCTCGGCAACAGCGACGGCATGGTCCTCGACTCGCCCGGATCCAACAAGACCAAGGTGCTCAGCAAGGCGGCGGTGCTCGACTCGATCGTTGGCTACCCCGTGCCAAACCACCAGGTGCACATCCACTACTACAAGCCCCGCGGCGACTCGAAAGAAGCCTGGGACAACATCGACATCGTGGGCTTTGCCGGCATCCCGATGCAGATCAAGGTCAACTTCCTCTGCCAGGATTCGGCGCTCGCGGCGCCGCTCGTCATCGATCTGGTCCGCCTGCTCGACGTCGCGAAGCGCGCCGGTGAGCGCGGCATCCAGCGGCAGCTGTCGATGTTCTTCAAGTCGCCCTACCACGGCGCGGGCGAGTCGCCGGTGCACGACCTCTTCAAGCAGGAGAAGCTCCTACTCGACTGGGCCCGCGCGCATGCCACGGTAAAGAACGTGGTGCACACCAACGGCGCCAAGTCGCACGTGGAGCACACTCCGTGATTGCTCGCGGCGATGCGCCGCGAGATCGGCCGCTCGCGGCAACGGGAGACCTGGGGCTTTTTGGAGGGACGCCGGTGCTCGCGCCGGGTTCACACACGATCTGGCCGATCGTGACGGAGGCCGAGCGGGCAGGCGTGATGGGGGTGCTCGATCGGGGCGTTCTCTCGGGGCCTTTTGCGCCGGAGGCGGTCGCGCTCGAAGGCGAGTTCGCGCGGTACGTCGGGGCGAAGCACTGCCTTCTGGCCCATTGCGGGACGAGCGCGCTGGTGATGGGGCTTGCCGCTTCGGGCGTACGCGCGGGCGACGAGGTGATCGTCCCGGCGTACAGCTTCGTGGCGACGCCGCTGTCCGTGGTGCAAATGGGCGCGATCCCCGTGTTCGTCGACGTCGAGGCGGAGACCGGTTGCATCGATCCATCCGCGATCGCAGCGGCGATCACGCCACGCACCCGCGCCGTCATGCCAGTCCACATGCACGGCTGCGCGGCCGACATGGCCGCGATCCTTGCCGTCGCGCAGGAGCACCGACTCGTCGTGGTGGAGGACGCGGCGCAGGCGCACGGCGCCACCTTCGACGGCCGCCCCGTCGGCGCCATCGGCCACGCGGGTGGGTTCTCGCTGCAGTCGAGCAAGAACCTGGCGGGCGGGGAGGGGGGCCTCTTCGTCACGAACGACGAGGCCATTGCCGCCCAAGCCAACTCGATCCGCAATTTTGGGCAAGACGTGACGGGCGCCGACGCCACCGCCTACGATCCCGAGCGGCCGCTCGACGGTACCCGAGCGCTCGATTCGCAGCGGACCGGATCGATGTACCGCGGCAACGAGATGATGGCTGCCTTCGCGCGCGCGCAGCTGTCGCGCCTTGCCGAGCGCACCGCGGCTTGCCAGGGGCGCGCCGAGAAGCTCTCGGCGGCGCTGCGCGAGTTGCCCGGCGTCATCCCCCCGCGCACGCCGCCCCGGCGGACGTCGGTTCACCACAAATACCGCGTTCACTTCGACCCGGTGCGCGCGGGCACCGACGTGCCGCCGCAACACCTGCGCGACGCGATGATTCGAGCGCTGCGGGCCGAGGGGCTCGAGGTGGTCCTCTGGCAGGGCGCGCCGCTCCCCGCGCAAAGGGTCTTCCAGAGGCGCGATGCGTCGACGGGATTCCCGCCGCCGATCGAGGGCGGCACCGACCTCGCGGCCAACTACGATCCGTCGCGTTACCCGGTCACGTCCAAGCTCCTCACGGGGTCGCTCGTCCTGTTCTCCCAGTCGTGCCCGCTCATCGCGCAGTCCGACGAGGTGGTCGACGGCTACATCGAGGCCTTCCGACGCGTGTGGCATCAGCGGGGATCCCTCGTCGAATGGATCGCGCGGCAGCCGTCGTAGCTTCTCCCCTCGGCTCGGTCAGCGGACACCCGCGCGGTCGCGAAGGAGCTCGATGAGCGTCGCGTGCACGTGGCCGTTGGTCGCGAGTACGTCCCCGAGCGACACGACGTCGCCGTCGCCTCCGTCGGGTTCCGATACGCGGCCCCCCGCTTCGCGCACGAGGAGCGCCCCGGCCGCGACGTCCCAGGGCTTCAGGCCTGTCTCGAAGAACGCGGCGAACCGCCCAGCGGCGACGTAGGCCAGATCGAGGGCGGCAGCCCCGAAGCGACGGATCCCGGCGGCTTCTTTCATGACCGCGGCGAGCTTGCCCAGGTACGCCTCGTGGCGTTCGGGCGCGTTCGAGTGCGGGATGCCCGTCCCGACCAGCGCCAGCGCGAGGTCGCGGTCGGGGGCGACGCGGAGCGCCTCTCCGTTGAGCGTCGCTCCGGCTCCTGCGCGCGCCGCGAACAGCTCGTTCTTCGCGGGATCGAAGACGACACCGGCGACGATGCGCCCCTCGCGCTGCAGGGCGATGGCGACCGCGAAGTGGGGCAGGCCGTGGACGAAATTCGTCGTTCCGTCGAGCGGATCGACGATGAATCGCGCTTCGTGCGCGCCGCCGTCCGCCGCGGCGGCGCCCTCTTCGCCCCAGAAGCCGAAGGCAGGGTAGTCGCCGAGGAGGCGGGCGCGCAGCGTTTCCTGGCTCTCGAGATCCGCGGTCGACACCAGATCTGCGCGTCCCTTGAGCTCGACGCGGAGGCTCGCGCGATCACCGAAGCGTCGCATCAGGCCTTGGCCGGCGGCGAGCGCCGCCGACACCATCGCGTCGAGCTCCCGGGAGGGGTCGCTCACGTGGGCGGCCTGCCGCCCATCCGCTTCATCGTGCGCCGAGCCGCCGCGGCGACCACGGCGTGGTACGAGCCCGGCGCGACGCGCTGCAAAAGGTCGAGGAAGATGGCGTCCGTGCCGATGAGCACGCGGCGCGAGTTCCGCTCCACTCCGCGCAGGATCGTCTCGGCCGCGTCCTCCGCGGTGACGCGGAAAGCCTTCTCGAAGTTGCGCCGGCCTTTCTCCAGGTCGGTGAATCCCAGGTCTTTCATGCTCGGATCGATTCGACCGCTCCGCGCGATGTTCGTCTTGATCCCACCCGGGTGCACGCACGTGGCGCTCACGGGCGAACGCGTGAGCTCGAGCTCCTCGCGGAGCGCTTCGGTGAACCCCCGGACGGCGAACTTGGTCGCGTTGTAGGTCGACTGGCTAGGGATCGCGAGGAGGCCGAAGAGACTCGACGTGTTGATGATGTGACCCTCGCCCGCGGCCTTGAGATGCGGTAGGAACGCCTTGGTCCCGTAGACGACCCCCCAGAAGTTGATCCCCATGATCCACTCGAAGTCCGCGTACTCGAGGCCCTCGATGGTGCTCGTATGCGAGACGCCTGCGTTGTTGAAGATGAGGTGACACCGACCGTGGTCGCGGACGACGTCGTCTGCCCACGCGTAGACCTGGTCGCGCTTCGACACGTCGACCCGTTTGGACGTGACCTTCACCGCGTGCTTGGCGGCGAGGTTCACCGTCTCGGCCAGCCCGCGCTCGTCGACGTCGCTTACGGCCACGTCGCATCCGCGCCGCACCAGCGAGAGCGCCAGCGTGCGTCCCATCCCGGACCCTGCCCCCGTGATCGCGGCCACCTTGCCGTCGAAGGATTTCATGGAGAGCGTTTATGGTACCGCGCGGTACCAAATTCAAGTCACTCGATGCGACCTGTCTCCTCGCTTGACGTGGTCCACTATAGAAGACATAGTTCCATCGGTATGGAGCCCGGGACGAGCCTCCCCAATAAAGCCATCGCGCGGCGCGCGCCCGCCAATCGTGCGGTCGGCGGGCACCCCGGACGCCGACCTGGCTGTCCTTTAAAGTGGAGCTAGCCGATGACGAACGTTGCAAGCATCCGTGACTTCCCGGCGGTGGCGCCGGAGGTTGCCCCCGCGGGCGTCCCCCTCGTGCCCATCCTGATGATCCTTGCCCCGGGCGACGATATGGACAATCAGCTGCGCGAGCTGGCGCGACGCATCGAGGGGATGCTGTCGCGGGAGCCCGGCCCCGATCGGGCGGCCGTGGTCGAGGCGGGAGAGCTGCGCATCGATCGGAAGGCGCACCGTGTCACCGTCGAAGGCGAAGTCGTGCGACTCACGGGGCTCGAGTACAAGCTGCTCGCGCGGCTCGTCGATCGCAAGGACTCGGTCCAGGCCCGCGCCGTTCTGCTCCGCGAGGTCTGGGAGCTCAACGCCCTGAACCAGACGCGAACGGTGGACACCCACGTCAAGCGGCTGCGCGACAAGCTGAAGACCGCCGGGCGATACATCCAGACGGTGCGTGGCATCGGCTACCGCTTCAGCGAGACGCTGCTCGAGGAGGCCGCAGCGCCCGCCGCGTTCGAGCGTCACATCCCGCACATGAAGGTCGCCAGCGACGTGTAGTCGTCCAAGGTCACGGCGTTCTCGCTGCCGATCGCGCAGAGAGCGCCTGCCGGATGGTCCGGTCCGGTGAGCTGCGTCATGCAGCCCCCGGCCTGCGTGTATGCCTCGCACGCCGTGCAGGTTTCCGCGGTCATCGTGCACTCGATCAGATCGTCCTGATCGGCGCACTCGCTCGACGTGCACGCCGCCTCGCGGCACTCGATGCCGGCGAGCCACGCCTTCGCGCATTCGAGGTTGCACGGTTCGGCCAGCGCGACGCATCCGGCTTCGTTGAGCTCCACCACGTCACCCGAGAACTGGATCAGCGCGCCGTAGGCCGTCGCCGTCGAAGGCGTCTTGAGGCACCCGAGGCACGTGGCGTTGGCCGAGGCGTCCGTCCACGCGCCGCAAGCGGCATCGCTCGCCGTGCCGCCGAGGCACGACGTGTAGAAGTCCGTGATCTGCGTCGACGTGCACTGGCCGAGACGCGGCAGGGGCGGGACCCACGTGGAAGAGAACGCGGTTTCGTTTTGCGGGTAACACGTCGTGCCGCTCGCCGGACACGCGATCCCGCCACTCGACGGCTCGCCGGTGACGACCACGGGGGTGCACGCAGCCCCATCGCCCGTGCCGCCGCCCGCGGCGTCGCTCGAATGGAGCAGGAGCGATCCATCGGATCCATCGGGCGCTGCGTCCGTCGTCGCCGCGTCACCGAGGCCAGCGGCCGAGTCCTTGCCCTCGAGGATTTCGAAGGTGGTGCTCGCCTCGGTCCCGGACGTCCCGGGCTCTTCGATCAGCACGGGATCGGTGGCCGCGCCGCAGGCGACCAGAGCGCAGACGACCAGCGCGGGCGCGAAGCGACCGCCCGTCACTTGACCTGAGGCAGGCGCTCCCGGAGGCGCGTCGCAAGCCCCTGAAAGTCGTAAAGCTCGGGCTTACCGCCGCCAGGAAGGCAAGCGATGTCGTTCGCCGCCGCGGCCGCGCGCTTGCGGATCGCCTCGGAGAGGCCCAGGCGATCGCCGAGCGTCGCCATCGCCTGCGATTCGCTCGTGGACACGACGCCGTCGACTTGGGTGAGCCACGCTGCCAGCGAATACGTCAGCACCTTGTGCCACTCGCTGAGCGTCTCGACCTCGACGTCAGCCAGTTTGGTCCGGGTCTTCGCGGCGTTCTCGACGATCGCGATCTCGGCGGCGGAGAGGCCCGCCTCGCGGGCCGCCCGCAACAGGCCCGCCGCCTCGTTGCGCTGCATGGAGCCGTCGCCCCAGCCGATCGCGGCGAGGGCAAGGAAAGATTGCGTCGGGAGGTTCATGGCACAGGGAGCGTAGCCGATGCGCGCGCGGCGATCGCCGCTTCGAATACGCTCCCTGCCCGACGCTTTGCTGAACTACATCATCCCACCGGTGATGGCCGAGTGCTCGCCCGTCGCCGGAGGCGTCACGCAGAACAACTGCACCTCGCTCGCCGTGCAATCGCTATTGGAGCTGCACCCGAGCGGGGTGCAGTACCCGCTGGAGCACACCTGGCCGCCGAACGTCGTCGGCACGGTGGCCCCGCCGCTGTTGCACTCATAGTCCGTCGTGCAAGGGATCTTGCAAGCCCCCGAGACGCACGTCGCGAGCACGTTGTTCGTCGTGGCGACGCAGTCGGCGGCGGTGGAACACCCGGCCGGCTGGCAGAGGTGCGTCGACGTGTCGCAGGTGGACCCGGCCGCGCAGTCGATGTTGCCCTGGCAGGGCAGGTAGCAAGCCGAGTTGTTGCAAACGCAGTCGCCGTCGGTGCACGTGGCGCCCGAAACGTCGACCACGGCCTTGCCGTTGCAGTCGGTGGCCGTCATGCAGCCACCGGGCGGAAGACAACTGCCCGTCGACGCGCCCGCGGGGATGGTGCAGGTCGTTTCGCCGGATGCGCCCACGCGATTGCTCGAGGGGCATCCGCCGACCGTGTTCTCGGAGTTGACCGTGCAAGGCGCGGTGTACTGGCACTGGTTGCTCGCGGAGCACGCCCACGTTCCCATCGCGCACTGGCAGTACGTCTCGTAGTAGAAGCAGGCTTGCTTCTGGTAAATGTTCTGCGGTCCGCTCACGCACACGGCGTTGCTCCCGCCGAGCGCCGTCAGCACGTCCTGACAGCTGTGGACCACGATGTCCTGGGCGAAGGCGCTGGCGTCGGTGAGGTACGCGAGCTCCACGTCGAGCGGCAGCTCGCAGCAATCCGTGCCGCCGTTGGCAGGGTTGCACTGGCCGCTGCACGTCTTGCCCGTCGGGGTCAGCCCGTAGGAGACCGGCGCGCATACCGTTCCGAACTCCGAGGCCACGCAGTCGAGGCCCGAGCTGCAATCGCTGAGCGTTTGACACGCCTCGCCCACGAGGGCGAGATGCGGACCGATGGCCGTGGTGCCGGCGTCACCGGCGTCGCCCGTGCCCGCGTCCGACGAGGTGTTCGTCGTGGTCGTGGAGGCTGGGTTCGGCAAGCACACGTTGTTGAGGCAGATGAGCGGCGACTTGCAGTCCGCGGTCTGCTCACACGACTGCCCCGAGGCGCTCTCGCCGGGCGTCGGGCTGCTGCCGCTGCCGCACGCGACGAGCAAAGCTCCCACGGCGAGCGAAAGCCCCCCGAAAGACAAAACGATACGTCCCCTGATGTTCATGGTCGAAATCCCTCCATGTATCCAAAGAAGCGCCCGAAAAACGAACTTCACCCGGGCGCGCAGCCTTGAAGGGTACCCCGCTTTCGCCGCCGTCCAATCTCTTTCGCCGCGCAGGTAGGGGCACCTCCTCTATCAAAGGCTCTCCGAATGGCTCTCGGAAGGAGTGCGTTTTCGCGCTTGGCAAGGCGGCCGTGATACCGTGGATTCGTCGTGAAATTCGCTGCACACGGGCCGGTGCGGGGGCTCGCCGCAGGCGCGCTTGCCGCGTGGTCCATGGTACCGGCGGCGCGCGCGGACCCGGCCGATACGACGGTCGTCGCCGCGTGGCACCCCCAGCCCGCGGCGGATGTGTTGCCGGCGCCGAGCAGGGAGGTCGACGTGGGCGACGCCGTCGACGCGCTGCCTGGCCTCATCCGCGTCCCGGTCGCCGGGAGCATCGACCGAAGAGGGATCGCGCTCGCGTCCTCGGCCGGGTACGGATGGACCGAGTCGGTGCTGGGCCAGGGAGACTCTCACGATCGCGTCTTTGGATCGCTCGCGGCGAGCGTGCGCCCGGTGTCGTTCTTCGCCGCGTCGCTGCAGCTCGACGGCCGCTACGACTGGCACACCGATCCCGACGGCAGCAGCGGTTCGACAGGCGATCCGCGCCTCGCGCTGCGCGTGGGCGCTCCGGTCGGAACCGCGTTTCACGTCGGAGCACAGGTCGGCGTGTGGTTTCCCGGTGGCATGGCCCCCTCGGTCGACTTCAAGGCGACGACGCCGGACGCCTCGCTGCTCGCCACGATCCATGCGCCGGACTCGCCACTGGTCGTCACGTCGCGCCTGGGATTTCGCTGGGACAACAGCGCCCAGAGCGCGCCTGATCCCGAGCGGCTGTCGCTCTCGGACCGCGTCGCCCTCGGCATCAATCAGGCGAGCGCCGCCCTCGTCGGCCTGGGCGTCGCGGTCAAGACTTCGCCCCGCGTGTCGCTGCTCGCCGACGCGACGTGGGATCTCCTGGTGGGTACCGGCGCTCCGAGCGCACTCCAATCCCCCATTGTCATCAGCGGCGGGGTGCGCGCGTCGCTCGACCGAGCGGGGACGTGGCAGGTCTCCGTGACGGGCGCGACGAGCCCGAGCGAGCGACCCGTCATCGCCGCCGGATCGCCCCTGGTCGATATCGAGCCGCGGGTCAGCGGCTTCGTCGCCTTCACGATGCGTCCCGCGCCGCCTCCGCCGCCGGAGCCCGCCGCCGCCATCGCGCCGGAGCCGCCGCCGGCGCCCGCGCCTTCAGCCGCGGCACCGCCTCCCGTCGTCGCCCGCGCGGTCGTACGCGGTCGCGTCGTCGCCGACGCGGACCACTCGCCGGTGCCCCACGCGCACCTGGCCGTGCAGACGACGGGCGGCACGCCCAAGGAAGCCGCGACCGACGAACAGGGTCGATTCGAGGTCGACGATCTCGACCCGGGCGCCGCGTCGATCGACGTGACCGCCGAGGGCTACGCCCCCGTGACGCGCACCCTGACGCTCTCCGCGTCGCCCTTGCCCCGGCCGCCTGCGACGCCCGCCCCCGCCGGGGGTCCCGCCGGCGACGCGGAGGGCGCGATCGAGATCACCTTGACCAAGGCGCTCCCGAGCGGCCAGGTGCGGGGCCTCGTTCGCGACTTCACCGGCAAGCCGGTGGCCGCGCAGATTCGCCTCGAGCCGGTCGGCGTCGACGCGCAGGTCGGCCCCGACGGGATGTTCGAGGTCAACGTGGCCCCCGGCTCGTACGACGTCGTGGTCCACGCCACCGGCTTCGTCGATCAGCGCCGGCACGTGTCGGTCGAGCGCGATGGCGTGACCATGATGAACGTCGAGCTGCGGAAGGTCCGATGAGCGAGCGCCGTCGGCTTCGCGTCGCCGCGTGTCTTGCGCTGGCGATCGGCTTCGCGTCGCCGGTGGCGATGGCAATCCTGGCGTCGGGCTGCCGCGCGTGCGCGCCGGGCGAGGGCGTCGTCGCGCAGCTCGCTGACTTTCAGGGGACGGCGATGCGCGCCGGACCCGGCGATGGCGCGGTATGGTCCCCGGCGTCCAAGGGCGCGACATTCGTCCTGGGCGACGCCGTTCGAACGGAAGCGGCATCGACGGCGAAGGTGGATCTGACCGCGGGCGGCGCGCTGAAGCTGAGCGAGAAGACCGTGGTCCGCTTTCTCGCGCAGGGCGTCGCGGTAGGAGCCCGCCGTGTCCATGTCGAGACGGGCGAGGCCGAGGTCGAATCGGGCGGTACGGGCATCGACATCGACACCGCGATCGGCCTCGCGCAGATCGAGCCGGGCACGCGCATCCGCATCACGGCGACCGCCTCGGACGCGCGCTTTCAGGTGCTGGTCGGGCGCGCCGAGATCGACGCCGATGGAGGCGTCGCCGCGCGGCTGGCAGCGGGTGACAAGTTCACGGTGAGCACGGGCGCCGCGCTGCTCGATCCCACGGCGCCCGCCGAGCGCGACGCGGGGATCGCCGACGCCGCAACGCTCGACGCAGGGGGCGACGCCGGCGTACCGCCCGCGATCGTGACGGCCGACGTCCGCGGCGCAGGCGTCCGCATGGCAGCATCCAGACTGGCGCCGCTCGTGGCGCTGGCCCCCGGGACGGCGCGCGTCGCCGAGGGCGCCCGCCTCGTCGTGCCGGACGGTGCGAGCGTCGAAGTCTCGCGGGGCGACGACCGCGCCGTGGTCGCGGGACAGGCCGACATCGTCGTCGGGCACGACGGCGGAGCCTTGCTCGAGGCCAAGACCGGTCGCGTGATGATCGTCTCGCCCAACGCGGGCACGCGCGTCGACGTACCGGGAGGATCGATCGTCCTGGCCGTGGGCAACGGGGGCGGTGCGCAGGCGCAGGTATCGCTCGATCGCGGCACGGCCCATGTCATCTCCAACACCGGCCAGCTCGAGCTCCGCGGCCGGGCGGGCGTCGCGGTGCTCTCGCCGGGGCAGAGCGGGACTCTCGACGCCGCCGGCGTTGCCGTGGCCGACATCAAGGCGCCCTCGGCGGCCGACGTGACCGTGCCGGGCGGCGAGTCACCCGTCGTGCACAGCCCGCGCGGCGCGGCCGCTGTACGCATCCGCTTCGACGGAGCGTGCCCGGGCGACGCGCTGGTCGACGTCGGCGCAGGCCGCGCCACGCGCACGATGTTCGTCGGCGGCGCGCTGTCCGCGGTCGTCGTGCCGCTCGGCGTCGGCTCCTACCGGTACCGGGTCCGGTGCGTCGACGCCGGCGTGCCCGGCGAGGCCCGACAGACCGGCACGATCCAGATCTTGCGCGACGGGGGCGCTGCCCCGCTCCCGCGCTCGGCGCCGCACGACTTCATCGACGCCGACGGCCGCAAGTACAGCGTCCTCTATCAGAACGTCTTGCCGCAGATCACCGTGCGCTGGCCGCACGCGCCCGACCAGCCCTCGTCTTTGCACCTCGAACGCACCGCCGGCAAGGTCGAGACGATCCACGCGCCGTCCGGGATCGCGGTGCTGCCCGCCGGCGCCGTCGAAGAGGGGTCCTACCGTCTCTGGTTCGAGGCCGACGCCGATGCCGCCACGCGCTCTCCCGACACGACGTTGAAGATCGCCTTCGACAACGCCGCGCCCGCGGCCGAGGTGCTGCAACCCGTCGACGGGCAGGCCCCCGCGGACACCGTGCACGTGGCGGGTATCGCGCTCGAGGGAGCGCAGGTGAGCGTCAACGGCGTCGCCGTGCAGATGGACCCGGAGTTCCGCTTCCGCGGCGACGTGCCCGCGCCCACGACGGGGGGCGACCGCTCGATCGCCATTCGCATCGCGCACCCGCTCCGTGGGGTACACTACTATCTTCGTACGCTCGGAGGCGCGTGACACGATTGACGGCCGATCCGTTCGTCGGGCGAAAGGTACTCGGGCGCTACCGCGTCGTGCGGAGCATCGGTCGCGGCGGGATGGGGCTCATCTACCTGGCGCGGCTCGAGGGCGCGGCCAACTT
>Ga0302325_10001251_pt1 | contig 65674 bp, 54 predicted proteins | sample Palsa_T0_2_FD_201948 | JGI IMG/M metagenome (GOLD analysis project Ga0302325, IMG submission 201948) | Peat permafrost microbial communities from Stordalen Mire near Abisko, Sweden - Palsa_T0_2 | ecosystem: Environmental > Terrestrial > Soil > Palsa > Peat permafrost | place: Sweden: Abisko...
GCGGCCAGGGCTTGGTGGAGAGGCCTCGATCAGGAATGACGAGCGCGGTCTTCCGCTGAGCTGGCTCGGGCCGTGACCGCCGTAACTCCGCTGCAAGCTCTGCGAATTTCCTGCCCATGGGCTTTGGTTTGTTCTGCAAATCGAGAAGCCCCAACACATATTCCATTTTGTCGAACCCCTTGATCGCTGGATCCATGTCGTGCGAACACCACCAGGTGATGCCCCACGCCTTGCCGGTGGCCACCATGTTGCGCACGGAATGCCCCATGAACTCCGGGAGGTAACTCTCCGGCACTTCACCTGGCGCGATGCCGGTTTCCTCGACCCAAACGCGGCGGTTGGGATCGGCGTGGTAAGCGTATGCAAGTTCGATCTCATATTCGGCCAGATGCAAAGATGCGGGATCGGAGTATTTATAGCGCTCAAGCACGCCGTCGAAAACAACGTAGGAGTGCACCACCGACGCGTGCCCCGTGGTGGCAATCTGCTCCCGGCTGAAGCCGAAATCATTGAACCAGTGCACGTGATCGACGCCGTTGACGTGGAATTTGTTGGGCGCAATCTCATCGCAATATCGAAGCATTTGCGTTGCCCAGGCGTCGGCCTCGATGGTGGAGACCGGGTTGCTATTGGGGTTTTGCAGAACGCCGAGTTCGTTGCCCAGATCGAAACCAAGAAAGCGCCGATGTCCGCCAATCGTCTCCGCGATTCTGCGAAACAGCAGCTTTTCCGCTTCAATAACCGCGGCGGAGGTGAACATGTTCCCCGCCTTCTGATTTCCAAAGTCGGCCAACGGCGCAACCCATGGCGGCATGAACGATGACCCACTCATCCAGCCGTTCAACACCGTGATCTCGACATCGAGTCCCGCCGTGTCGGCGGCGTCGAGCAGCGAACGCAAGTTAGCCAGCGCGCGGTCGCTCACCGTGCTGATGCCCGGCTGGAAGTGCGGCCACAGGCACTGGATGCGGATGTGGTCCATCCCTAGGTCCGCAACACCGCTCAAGTCGTCGGCGATTGCCTGCTGATCCCAGTCAAGCCAGCAGTACCACCAGCGTTTTCGGGGCACAAAATTCACGCCAAAGCGGAGCGCGCCCCCGCCTGGGGATGGAACGAGAGCATTGGCGGTAAGCGGTGTGCGGGAAGCAATGGCCAGAGCAGAACCCATTGCCGATGCCTTGACGAAATCGCGGCGAGTTATCACTTTCTGAGCCCTTCGAAGTTACAATTTGATAACTCCAGATCTGATGAGGGTGGATGAGTTGGATTCAAAGCAGCGAGTTAGCGCCCACTTTGCGGGTATAGCGAGTTAGCGGGTTAGCCTTCGAGGATTACGGCAGCCGATCCGGGAGCTATTTCCAGTTTGCCGGGCCATGCCTGCGGCTCGGGATGTTCGGGTGATATCCACTGCAACGCGGCTTGCGATGGTGGGTCAAGGCTCACTTCGCACTCAATGCTCCTGGTATCGCGCATGTTGGCGAAGGCTACAGCGCGACGGCCATCGTTCCGCCGGAAGACGGAATATGTATTGAAGAGCTCGCGGTTGGCTATCACCCGCGCGCCGAGCGTATCCCGGAATTCTGCATCCCAAATCCATTCTCTGTATCTGCGGCGGAGATCGTCGACGACGCGGCCGTAGGCGATCGTGACCGGCATCTCGTCAAGTTCGCCGTGAAAGTTACGCGGCTCATAACTCATGGAGAAGCGGTAAAGCAGGCAGGCATTGATCATCTGCCGGTCATTCCATCCGGTAACTGCGACCGCCATGGGCGTAAATGGATTGATGTATCTGGCAAGGGGAATAAAGCCCGGCCCGATACGGAAGTAAGACAGGCCATAAGTCTGCAATTCGAGATCGTAGGGTGATTCGCCGGCGAAGAGAAGCGCCTGGGGATCGACGATCGCGCGGAAGCCATCAATGAGCGGCACGTCTCCGGAGAATACCGCTCCCGGAACCGCATGACCGTGACTTCGCGAGAAGCAATAAGGGCTCATGTGCCACTGGCACTCATCGTACAGAATGCCGCTGGCGCCTAACTCGACACTCTTGCGAAACTCTTCCAGCGCTCGCATTCTCCAGGCGGAGCATGCTTGACACATCCCCACTCCGTGCCTGGCATTGATGCCGGCCAGCTGCGTGGGGGTGTCGTAGTTATAGCCGTTGAAGGTGTAGGGGTTGCCGTAAGGATCCTCGATAGCGAACTTGCGGAATTCGCCGTCATAGGCCGGGCCGGTGACATCGGCCCACGCGTACTTGTTGAAGAGGACGATCTCAACTCCCAATTCCCTGCTGGCTGTGATCGCGTCTTTGAGCTCCTGTGCGGTTCCAAGGCGCGGGTCTATGTCATGCAGCGGAAAGTCGCGGTCCTGTCCGCCCAGTTGCCATCCGGTCAATTGAATCGCTTTGACTCCCCAGCGCTTGCAGGCTTGCGCATATTTGGTCAGTTCCTTGTAGGGGAACGACAACCTGTCTTCAGAGGAGTTGATCTGGATCTGCTGCCAGGAGTGAACATCCTGCACCCAGCTCGGCGTCGCTGGAGTCTTCAACCAAGTGCCGCGCCAGGCTTTGTAGATGTCCGCGCCTTGGTGCCAATCGCCGACGAAGGGTTCGACGACCAGCGTCTCGGATTTCTGCGATGCTCCAGGCTGCACGAAGCAGAGGTGATTAGGATCGATGCCGATGGCCGAATTAGCTTGGCTTCCGTCGCCGCCAAGATTGTTCGAGTTGAACGAGTCGGCATAGGCAGGCGATAAGGAGAAGCAGATTTGCACCACTTGCCGTTGGCCCCGATCGTGATATCCGATATAAATTCCGCGGGATTCGCTCAGGATCATGCAGAACTGATTGTCGGTTCCCAGATTGCGCAACTGGGCCGGGGTGTCGTATCCCCAGTAGCCGACCTCGTTTCCAAAATACGGCCACAGGCTGGACGAACCCATCCCGCTATAGACGCCCGCCGCCTGCCGCAATCCCTCGTCGCCGCGCGGAGGCTTGAGCCCCAACATGCGCGGATATGTATAACTCTCAATCACCGCGTGGCTGCCGTTGCGAATCTCATAATTGAAGTGAATGCCGGAGCCGCTGAGGCGAACTGATTGTTTGACCTCAATGTCGAGATTTCCCATCCGGTCGCTCTCGAATCCGGCCCACGCGATTGTCGCCTGCTTGCCGTCCGATTCGATCCGCGGCTTACCTGTATTGCGTTCGCTGAGATAGTTAAGGCGATGGTCTGGTGCTGGAACATGCAACCGCATTCCAACGCCCTGCAGTTGCCACGCCTGGTCCTTCGACTCCAGCTTATTGACGCAGCCGTTCTCCCGGTTAATGGAAATGGAAAGCGAATCATCTTCCAGAATGAGCAGGTCCGGAGCGGCTGCGGCAACGCCGGGTGAAGCAGCACGGGCGACGAGTCCCGAGGCTCCGGCGGTCAGAGCAGTCCCTAGAAACTTGCGGCGCGAAATCGTCATGAAGAATTCTCGATTCAGTCAAAACGTGATGGCCGCTCACCGGCATGGCCGCGAATCTGCACCAGTGGAAGTGTAGCGCAGCATATCTGGAAGCTACCCCCTTTGAATCCGATCGATGCGCGCTCCTTCAAGACGCGGGCGCTGGCGTAGAAAGTTTGCTACCAGGGCCGCATCCACTCCTACGGCGCGCAAACTTGTGCACTTATTTCTGAAAGAGCAGCGGCGCAAAGTGGATGAGGTTGTCGCGCCACACCAGCGAGACATGCAGCCCCGGCGTCTCGATCTGCGTTACCGGCATCCCTTTTGCCTTGAGAAAGGCGATCGCCTTGCGGTTGGCATCGATCAGGCCATCCTCGGTGCCGCAGGCGATCCACAGCAGTTTCAGGCCGGTTGTTTTGGAGTCGAGAGTGGCGAAGTGCTGCTCGAAATCGGGGCTGTGTACAGCCGATGAGAAGCCGCCGATCCAGGCGAATTTATCGGTATTCTGCAGCCCGGTATAAAGCGACTCAAGCCCGCCCATCGACAGGCCCGTGATGGCCCGGCCTTCGCGGTCATGCGAGATGTTGTAAGCGCCCTCGGCAAACGGCATTACTTCACCGGTCAACAGGCTGATAAAGAGTTGCGTGTTGTGTTCAATCGCGGCGGGATTATTCCAGACATCCCAACCGCTTTCGACGAAGCTCATATCGCCATAGGCCTGCGGCATGACGACGACCATCGGTTTGATCTTGCCCTCGGCGAGCAGATTGTCGAGAATGAAATTCGCCTGCTGGTCTTTGGTCCAGCCTTCGGCTACCCCGCTCCAGCCGTGGAGGAGATAGAGAACCGGATAGGGATTCGCCGCGTGCGGGTTGTATCCCGGCGGGGTATAGACCACGACCTCCTCCTGGTTTGCCTCCAGCCCCAGCGCAATCTTCGAGGGGATACGATGCACGTGCACCGTTCCGTGCGGAACGGCGGTTTCGTCCCACAGCTGCGGCGTGTTGCCGGGCACGACCAGAACGTTGCCGGCCGGGTAAACCAGATTCTCCGTGAGGACATGGTTTTCGGGATCGATTCTTGGCATACCCCCATCAAGAAAACTGTAGCCGTAAATCTCAGGCGCGAGCGGCTGCGTGGTGTAGCTCCAGATGCCGTCATTTCCCGCCACCATGGGGATGGGCTTGGCCACGCCTTCGAGGTTCAGCTCGACTTTCGCCGCTGCGGCATCCTTGAAGCGAAAGGTCACACTGCGGTCCGGATGCACTTCATGCGAGAGCAACGGCGGAGGAGGAGCGGCGGGCTTGGTGGCAGCCTTCTGTGCCGGAACCACAATGGCCGGCAAAAGGATCATCGCGACGACGAACTGCTTGAGTGTCATAGGAGGAGTGTACTGGGTTCGCCCCGCCTGTCTCCATCTCGTGTATTTCGGGGATAATAAACTTGCCAAGCGTTTCCGCAGGTTGGCCAATTGGAACTGTGACGCATCCATTGTCGTGCATCCTCTCCAAAGGAGTTTCCTCCCACACCCAGAAGGGCTGCGATCCGAGCCCGATGAACCGGAATGCTCCGTCCCGATAGAGGAACGTGCGCTCCAACAAGACAATCTTGTAGTTTCCCTTCAACAGCAGGTCTGCTTTTCCGGTCAGCGGGATCTCAATGAGCCCGTTGAAGCACTCCGGCTTGGTTGCAGGAACAATGCCGCTAGGCTTCATGTCCGGGACTCCGGGGATACTGTGGACTTGCGGAGGATCCTGGGGCCCCGGCTTCAGGCTCATGATCAACTTTCGATGTTTAAAGGTTATGAAGTCCTGCAGATCGTTGTCCATGGTCTTCAAGTAAATCTCGAAGAGCCGATCGTAACGCTGGTCCAATTCTCCACCCTGCTCCGCTCCAAATTGCTCCGCAAACCACATGTCGGGATGAGGCAGACGGAATTGCTCAAGCAGGCGTCTTCCGCGCGCGGCATCGCCCGCTTTGTAAGCCTCAACCGCCGCATCCATCTGGGCTTTGAATCCATCCGCCGTTTGCGGATAATTCGGCCCGGACGGTGCCGGCGGGGTATGTGGTTCAGCCGCACCGGGATTCGGCACGGATTGCGTGCCCCCCGGCATTTCCTGAGCCTGTGCCGTCGGCAGTGCCTGCGCAGGCATGCTGCCAGAACCAGCAAGAAAAAGGAAGCCGGCAAGTCCACACAAAAACCCGCCGATTCTGCCTTCGTCCGTCATATTCCCTCCCTGAGTAAAACTGAATTCGTCCGCGACGGATCAATGCAGGCTCACGCTGTAGACCGTCTCGTGCACAGGCAGAAGCGCACCAATGGCTCCGCCTCCGAGGAAGCCCGCAACTAATCCGATTGACCCTGAATAATCTCCGAAATCGAGGCAGAAGCTCTGCCCATTGGCGCATGGGTGATATTGCGATCTGCCAATCCCGTATCCGATACCCGCACCGGCGCCTGCGAGAATGAACGAATTGAGCCAACGGTGTTTGACCCTCATCCGCTTCACGGTGCGCACATCCTGGCGCTGAACGGTTTCTGGGCCCGCTTGCGCTTGCACCGTGATCGCCGCATCGGAGGCGCTCATGAATGTTCCTGTGACTTTGGTCTTGTTCGCCTCGCGCACTTGAATCCTCTCCCCTTCGCGAAGGGTGTTCAGGTTACCCCACGACGCTGCGTTGTCCTGCGCGCGCACTGTGAATGAAATGGCCAGAAAACAAAACAGAAGCAAGATCCTTCGCATTGACTCTCCTTGTCGTCCTGGTTGTGAAACGGTTTCCGCGCCAATGCACGGTGAGTGTGACCGCACCTGTTTCAGTCGTTGTTCATGTTGGGTCGGTCACACTCAAGGTTCACGTGCCCGTCATTCTGCCAGAGATTTCCAGACGTTTTGTGTCCGCGTGTTAGCGCCCTGTTCCTGCTGGATCGGCCGCTAGCTCTTCCGCGTACCTTTCATGGGAATCGGCGAGGATCTTGCTCGCGGTGTCGGCAAGAATGTTGTGGCCATGCGTGGTTGGGTGCAGACCGTCCCAGAAGAGGTAAGTGTCTGGATCGACGGCTTCGCCCTGCGAGCTGTCCGTCACGTTTGCCAGCGAGTATTTCGAAGGCGCTGCGATGATCTTGTTAAACAGGGCATAGACGTCGAGTTGCGCCAGTTGCAGATGCCTGTGGTGATAAAGGTCGTGCAGCAGATCGATGCCCCCGGCGAGAACCTCGTTATACAGTTCAGCACCTTCCGTGGCCGGAATCGAAGTGGTTGGAGATCCGTTAAGCCGCGGCACCAATCCCAGCGGAGGCAAGTTGGGAATAATGAACTGCGTGGCTCCCGCATCGATGAGCCGCTGGATATTCAAGGTTTGATTGATGCCGGCGTCGATGATGTCATCCTCTGAAGTGGCGTTGAGAATGTCGTTGGCGCCGCCCCAGACGACAAACAGAGTCTTGTCCGTGATTTTGGGATGGGTTTTCAGGTAGTCGGTAATCTGCTGGCCAATGTTGTTCACGTTGACCGAGAGCTCATCCGAGGGTCCGAAGGAGAAGACCGACGTTCCGCCGCCGGTGAAGGCGAAGCCGTAAGCGTAGTCAGTTCCACCGTCGAGCGAGGCCTTGATTTGGGGCTTGGCAGGCAGCGACGCCGCGTATTGCTCGATCCAAACGCCAAAGTACTTTTCGGCTGCCGGTTCCGTGTCGGCGCCGTCGGTGAAGCGGCCGTCGGTATAGTCGGCATAGGGGCCCGGTATCCGCACGCCGTATTTGGCTTCTGACAGATCCGCCACATTGCCGGTATCGGAAAGCGAATCGCCAAAGACGACGATGGTCTTGTAGTCTGGCGCATGTCTTGCATCCTGGGCATGGCCAGCAACCGGGCTGAAGCTAATCAGGAGTGCCGCGAGAATGCCGAGAGCCAGGCGCGGCGGTTGGGCGGGCGATTGCATCGACCTGGGCGCCAAAGGCGTCGATGAAATAGCTCCAGTTGAGACGAGAGCAGACGTGTTGAATTGAGTTACCTGCATGGGAACCTCGCTTTTGTGAAGAATCGGTTTCATGTTTTGACTTTCAATTTGTTGGCGAAAATGTCCAAGAGCATGGGCACGCGGAATGCCACTTGTGGTTGCGCGCGCCCCGGAACAACATTGCAAATTCAAGCGCCGCCGCCCTCTCGTGCGCGGCCAGCGAAAAGAACCTGTCGGGCCAGGTCCAGGCGCTTGACGTGATGCTCAATGCTGGCGCCATGTTTCCGGAAGCCCATCCGGCAAACTTGAGGACTGTGGGATTCGGTCCATGGTTCGCCGCTGAAAGCTTGGCAGTGCCGCGATCGCTGACGCCAGGCAATGAACCGCGCCACCAATGCAACCCAGGCTTGAAATCATGGTCAGACAAACCACCATTTTAAGAATCAATTCGCCTTTCCATTCAATCCAGTTCATTGCCGTTCTCCTTTCAAGCGTGACTGGGAATTGACGCCTTCCCCACGCGGATAGATCCGTTGAAGCTGCACGGGAGGGTTCCGATGTTGCTCGCCAGAGCCGCCGTGACTCGATAGACAAAGAATGAAGGAGCCGTGTGCGACTGAGATGGGGATTTAGTCAAGAGCAAATGGAGTTATGGTCAGGTTTCACTGACATCGGCGCGGGAGGAACTCGATCCCTGACCAAACCCTGACAGAGACCTGAACCAACGCTGACGGACAGGAGCCTATACTGCTGGAGTGCAGTCATGGATTCTGAGAGAGATTCCCGCGCGACGGTGGCTTTCCGTGCTGCTGGCAGGAGTGGTGTGCCTTGCTGGCTGGCAGGTTTGGCTTACCGTGCGCTTGCTTGAGCAGGACCAGAACCTCGAGTCGCAGAGATCGCACGACCGTCTCGGAGAGATTGCCGATCTTGCTCTGGCGCAGTTGACGCGCAGCCTCGGAGACTGGGATCTCGGACTTCGCGAATTGAATTCACTGCCGCCATCGCCTTCGATGCAGTATCGCTTTCCCAAGGGAGCCACCTTCATCCTCGTTTCAGAAAAGGGCATTACCACTTATCCGCAGAGACCATTGCTTTTCACACCGGTGATTCCTGTTGCCCAGAAGGAGTTGCCTGCCGCTTTTGATCCAGTCGACGAACTGGAACTCCGCGAACAGCAATACGACCGCGCGAAAGCTTTGCTTAAGCCGCTGGTTCTGAAACCAGAGACGCGGGCTGAAGCCTTGTTGCGCCTGGCGCGTATTGAGTACAAAACGAATCAAGCGGATGCGGCACTCGATATCTACAAGAAACTTGCGGTCGAGGACTCTCTCACTCCCTCCGGGACGCCCTACGCACTGTTGGCGGTGAGTGCGCGATGCCGCATTCTGAAAGAGCTTGGCCGCCTGAAGGAAGCCGAAACGGAGGCGGTGAATCTGCGCACGAGTCTTCTGGAAGGGCGTTGGCCACTCAGCCGCGAGACTTTTGAGTACCATTGGGCAAACCTGAACACCTTCGGCCTGGAAGCAGGGCAGCCGCCGCAAGACTCCGTTGACTTCGCGATACTTGTTTCCAGTCTGTATAACCGTTGGCAGAATGCGCGGTCACAAGGCTCGAACTTGAGCAGCCGGCAACTGCAACCTGACCAGTCTCTGCTTCTATGGAACGCCACATCGGACCGCATCAGCGCTCTGCTTGCGCCGCCCGACTGGCTCGCCAGCGGCATAAAACTGCCCGCCAATTCAAGGGACATCCGCTGGAGCCTGCTCTCGCTGAGCGCCGCCAAGGGGGCCGGCTTCACAGTAGCGCGCTCGCTGGCTCAGATTGAGATTCCCGGCCGCCTCGAATTCTCCAGCGTCCAGCCTCTCTCCGGAGCTGCCTCCAGCCGCCGCACTCTCCTTATCAGTGGCGCTTCTCTCATGATCATGGTGATTCTGGGCGCCGGCTACGTCGTCCATCGCGCCATCAATCGGGAACTGCGGGTTGCTCAACTTCAATCGGATTTCGTGGCTGCCGTCTCGCATGAATTTCGCGCCCCTCTTACCACCCTGCGCACCATCACAGAACTGCTGGTGCAGCACCGTATTCCGGATGAATCGCGCCGCCAGCAGAGCTACGTCTTTCTCGATAATGAAACCACGCGCCTGCATCGGCTGGTGGAAGACCTGCTCGACTTTGGGCGCATGGAGTCTGGCCGCAAGCAGTACCGCACAGAAACCCACAATGCGTTCCAATTAGCGCGCGCCACGGTTGCCGATTTCACCCAACACGCTGAAGCAAACGGCTTCATCGTTGAAGCAAGTCTTGAATCGGCCGAGGGTGCGGAAGCAGCCAATGTTCACGTCGACGAAGAGGCATTCCGCCGCGCACTGCGAAACTTGCTCGATAATGCAATGAAATACTCTCCCGTTTGTCGTACGGTATGGGTAGATGGCGCAGTTCAGGGCCATCAGGTGCTGATCTCTGTGCGCGATCAGGGTATGGGGATCAATGCTGAGGAAGAGCAAGCGATCTTCCAGAAGTTTGTGCGCGGCGATGCGGCAAAGAGGGCTGGGATCAAGGGGACAGGCATCGGCCTGGCGATGGTTAAGCAGATCGCCGTGGCTATGGGCGGAGAAATTCGCATGCGCAGCGAAGTCGGCGTCGGAAGCACGTTCACCCTTGTGCTGCCGCTGGCAGAGGTCTGAAGAAGGAGCGTCATGGTGAAGATTCTGGTAATTGAGGATGAACCTGGCATCGCGTTCAGCCTCGAAACCGACCTGCAAACGGAAGGGTATGAGGTCGCGCTCGTGAATGACGGCGCACAAGCGGTATCGCGCGCTCTCGGGGAACCGTTCGATCTGATACTTCTTGACGTCATGCTTCCCAACAAAGACGGCTTTGACATATGCCGGCAACTTCGCCACCAGGGTCTGAAGATCCCCATCATTCTGCTCACTGCCAAGACGCACGAGGCAGAAAAAATCCTGGGCCTGGACGTTGGCGCCGACGATTATGTGACCAAGCCTTTCAGCCCTCGTGAACTGCGTGCCCGCATCCGAGCTCTGCTCCGCCGCGCTTCGGTGGTTCCCTCTGCTTCGGGCAATCCCAGCACCAACGATGAGATCCAGCGCTTCGGAACCTGCGAACTGGATTTGGCTCGGTTTGAATTGCGCCGCAATGGTGAGTCCATTGACACTACAACGACGGAGCTGAAGCTGCTGGCGGCATTCGTCCGCAACCGTGGCCGGCTTCTTACGCGCGAGCGGCTTCTCAATGAGGTTTGGGGTACGGGAATTGCCGTGACCGACCGCGTAATCGACAACCACATTGTGTCGCTGCGCAAAAAGATAGAGGATGAACCTGCGACGCCGCGTTATCTGATCAGTGTTAGAGGGCTCGGTTATCGCTTCGACGGGTGAATCGGCGATCGCCGGGAAATCCTGACCGAATCAAGACAAGCAGCAGATACACCTGGGACTCAGCACAGATATCATTCCCTCAATCCAGGTTGGATGGTATCGCAAGGGTGGCTTAAGCCAGTGAATGGGTAAGACCTGCAAGTTCGCATTGAGCGCTAGGGAGCGGTTTACCGTTGCCTTTGCGGGTGCGTGCGGCTTAATGCTGGGCGGAGGCACAGCGACCACTCTTATCTTTCCTCTCCTGGCCCTTGCGCCTCTGGTCGCGGTCAGGCCGTTGCTGGCGCAGTCAAGCCCAGGGGTGCTGCTCGAGGCCGGAATTGAAAAGGAGGATGTGGACGGCGACCTGAAGTCGGCGATGGACATCTACCAGAGGATCGCCACGGACAACGCTGCTCCCCGCGAGGTCCGCGCCAGAGCCCTGTTGCGGCTGGCCGGCTGCGATGAGAAACTCGGCCACCAATCGAAGCAGGTTTACGAACAGATCGTGCGCGAGTTCGCCGACCAGCCAGCGGCTGTGCAAGCCCGCAAGCGTCTCGCGCTCATCACGCAGCAAGAGCGTCCGGCCCCGCCGGCCACCATGAGTGAACGCAAGATCGAGTGGTCCAGGCTTGGATTGCTTGGACCTGCCGACACCGACGGAGAACGCGCCGTCTATTCCTCCGCGGATAGCTTGTACTTCGGCGATCTGGCTGGCCGCAGCAAGCGCCTCGTCCTCAACACCAAGAATTACGGCTCGATTCCCTGCCGGGATTTTTCTCTTGTGATGCTGGACCTGCTTCCGACACCGACCCGTCAACACACCCTGGCAATCATCAAGACCGACGGAACAGGCTACCGGACCCTGATTCGCGACGATGCGAAAAGCAGCATCTTTCAGCAGAGCCAGCCCTTTTCGATGACCTGTTCCTGGGACGATCGAAGTGTCCTGCTCTCCAATTTTGCGCTAACTTCAGCGCTTTCCGGCCAGCTTTGGGTCGTCTCTGTCGCGGATGGCCAACGCCGGGTGCTTGCCGATGTGAAGGGATGTCGGATCAGGAAGGCAGTCTTCTCACCCGATGGCCGTTTTGCTGCCTATGAGGTTTGGCCCAGAGACTCGGTGTCGGTGCAAACTTCGCGCATTTTCGTTGTCCCTGTGGACGGCGGGGATTCACGCCAGGTGTACGAATCCGCGCCGTGGCACATCGGCGACGCATTTCTTTCCCTGATGGATTGGAGCGCGGATGGGCGGTACCTGATCCTTCGCGATGTTCGTCAAGGAAAATCTGCGCTCTATCTTTTGCCGATGAAAGATGGGGTGGCAAGCGGAGCAGCAAACTTTGTTCGCTTCGGTGAATTTGACGATGGGTACACAACCGAGGCCGGATCTCTGGTTTATGAAGACAAAGGTGCTTTGCCATCCAATGTGGATGTCTCCTTTGCCCCAATCGGCCCGGATGGCCGCCCCGGAGAATGGCGAAGTCTGGACCTGAACACAAACGGGGCCGCCAATCCCTGGCCATCCTTCTCCCCGGACGGAACTCAGATCGCTTACATAGCGCGGAATGCCGACCCAACGCGCAGAGATTTAATTGTGCGCGATCTCGCCACAGGACAGGAGCGGGCGATTTACCAATCGCCCTATGGTTCCATTGGTTGCCGATTCTCTGCCCAGAGCCCCAAGGTTTTTTGCACCGTCGAAAAGGAAAAAGGCGAAACAGAACTGATTTCTGTTGCTGTTGAGTCGGGCACGGTTGAGAATGTCGCAACCTTGGCTGGCTCCAGGTTTCTGCTCGCGGCCACGCGCGATGACCAGACGTTCTATTTCTCCGGGAGAGCCTGGCTGCTCGGCATTTACGACCCTCCAATCACACGCTGGGATCGGGCCACGCAGCAGGAGACAGTTGTTGAACCGGCAGCCGAAGATCGGCGTCAGCTTTCAATATCTCCAGACGGGCACTTTGTTGCGAGAATGCTCGACGGAGTGGTGTCGATTCGGCCCATTGCAGGCGGCGATTGGAAGCCACTGGCCGCCGGCGTAGCACTTAGAATTCCGCCTTTCTTCATGCCCGACGGAAAGTGGGTCCTCTATCAGAATGTCGACGCGACCGGCAAGCCCGGATTGTTCCGCGTGTCCACGGCCGGCGGAACTCCTGAGCGCCTGGGCGATCCGCCCATCAATGGCTCTGCCGCTTCATTCTTTTTCAGCCCTGACGGCCACCAGATTCTCACCATGGCCGAAAAACCGGCTGATTACGGTCTATCTGTACTTGAAAACTTTGTTCCACCGGTCAAGAAGTAACGCACGAGAAACGAAAGGAGGATTTTTGAAATGCGCGAAGCTGAAGCAATTTTGAAATACGGACTGAACCTGAATGCAGATATGACTTAACTCCGATTCCGCGTTTACACGTCTCGCTCATGCTCGATTCGTGGACATCCGGGATTAACCAATAACGGGACTTCTAAATCACTCTGTGGGAGTGGAAGCTTTGAAGAACTTACTCAAGACGGGTGCAATCGCAAGGGTCTCAACCCTTGCTGGATTGTCGCGTCCAAAAGCTCCCCGGAGAAGATTTGCCCGATGGACCGCGTTGGTAGTCCTCGCTGCTCTTTTTGTAAATAGTCTGGGAAGCGATGTTGGCGGCCAGGAACGCCCCCGTCCCGCGAATTCGGGACTTGGAACGAAAGCCACGGTCACCCTCGCAGTCGGGGCGCTGGCTGGGGTCGTGTCTGGGATCGGCCTCGGCGTGTATTTCGCTGTTCAACAAGCCCACACCGTGAAGGGCTGCGTCATCGACAATCCCGACGGTCTCTCATTGCAACTGGAAAACGGCAAAACCTATGTGCTTCTGGGGGCCACAACGAACATCAAGGCCGACGAACGGATCAAGGTGACTGGCACCAGAAGGAAGAAGATCGCCGGCCTTACCGACCAGCCAACTTTTGTAGTGGAAAAGCTCAACAAGGTCTACGGATCCTGCTCAGTGGCACCCGTGAATCCTTGAGTTTGCGTTGCGAATTCGCCGTGATCGAATTTACGGCTTTATTCAAGTTTCAGGAGGTAGAAGGAGTATGAAGTTCTCTGGTCCTATCCGCTTCATCGCGATGGTATTGATTTCTGCTTTGTTGAGCAACAGCCTTGCTTTCGCGTCAAAAAAGCCCGCTGATCCGGCAGTTTTGAAAGCCAAGATTCAAGCGCGAGGCGTGGGCCAGGGCGTCCGCGTAACTCTGACCGATGCCACTCAGGTTACGGGAATGATCGTCTCCATTGGCGATCAAAGCTTTGCGATAAAGCCCAAAAAGAAGAATTCTGAACGCCAGGAGATTGCATACGCCCAGTTAACCGCGGTGCATAAGGACAAGCTCAGCAGGGGTGAGAAAATTGCTGCGGTTGTAATCATTGTCTCGGCAACCATAGCCGTCCTCGCGACAGTTGTCACCATCAAAATAGACCAAGCTAGATTCTAGGTTTGTCCGGCACCCGCTATGATGGCTGCTGCTTCAGCCATATTGAGGAAAATACCCGCAGACGGAGGAATATCAACCCCCGTTCGTTGCGAATGATACTGACTCGAATCGCCGAGCGGTTTTCAGAGGGAGCCGGCGACGAGAAATCACGGTCGAATCCTTGCAAGGCGTGTGTGGAGGGGCAGACACCAAGCACGCCCTCGCAGCAGCGGGGATTCATAGTACCTTCCAAGGCAGAGGATCGGGACGCTGTTTCGACCCGTCAATCGCTCGTTCCGGGTTGGATGCCCTTTCAATCGGTCAAAGGCTATAGGCCAGCGGATGCCTGGGCTCGTAGAGCATAATGTCGTCCGCGCCAGGTACGGCCAACATGATCACGAGTCCGTACCCCTGATCCTGGACTTCGCCGTGGAACTCCGCTCCTTTGCCCTTCAGCTCAGCGACCGTCTGTGAGATGTCGTCGCACATGAGCGAGATCTGATGGTGCCGCGGCGATTCGTACGTCTTGCCATCGTAGACGGCATGGGTCGGGTGCACGCCCATCTCACTGCGTCCGGACTTGAAGATCAGCCAACCCGCGCCTCCGCCCGTCGCATCCTCGACGTAGGGCCAGCCGAGGACGTCACGAAGGAATGCGCGCGTTGCGGGGGCATCGTCGGAATAAATCAGGGTGTGGATGCTGGTGATCATCAGACTGAACTCCTGAAGCTGCCTCGAATTGTACTTCTTGGGTCTATAGCCAATCAAGAATTCGTTCATCGAACCGGAGATCGAGATTAGGACACTAACCATAAACCGCTCAAGAACACGAAATGCTCCAGCGTTCCGGTCGGATGTCGCCAATCCGGAAAGAACTCGAAAATGGGAGGTTCTGTCCGGCGAGCAGGCGAGTCACGCGCAGTCAACGGCGGAGTCACATCGACAAAGGGTCTTTCAACATCGAAAGGTGATTGGCAGTTGTGGCCTAAGATCGAACATTTCTTTGCGCCGATCGCCATACCATTGCTTACCGTGCAGAAAACCGCCGTGAAGGGATTGTCCGCTTCCCGCCGCAAGTACTTTTCTTGCAATTTTCCCTTCCCAGTCCCTCTCTCCCTGCGCTACACTGGCGCGCATGTCCAGCCAGCACGACCGGCACCACCTTCTACTCCTTGCGGCTTGTCTCGTCCCTTCCCTTTGCCTTCCGATGGCCGCGCAAGAGACGCCGCCCCCCGCTCAACTCGAGACACCGATGGTCCTCCATCTCACCACGCGCGAGGTCGTCCTGGATGTGACTGCGCGAGATAAGAAGAACAATCCGGTTAACGACCTTGTGGAGACCGAATTCCAGGTCTTTGAAGTCGGCAAGCATGCGGATAAGAATCCGAAGCGCATTCTCGCCATACGGTTCATCGCCCCGCACAGCGACTCCAGCAACGCTGGAGGACCCGAAGGCGGCTTCAGCATCCGCTCAGGCGCCACCTGCGCACTGAGTGCCGCAACCCACTACGAGCTCGCAATTCAGGCCGCACCGGAGCCTGGGTTTCACCAGGTACTGATAAAAAGCACCCGTGCGCAGGTTACACTCTCCTTCCGGCATCACTACTATGTGGGCCCGACCCCCAGCGGATCCGGCGCCAAAGAGAGCAAGGACTCCGCTGAAAGCATTGCTCTGGGCGACGCCGCCTGCTTCCATTCCATCTTTCCACCTACGCTTGCCGTCACCGCGCACCCCATCGTCGCGGGAAATGCGACGCGCTACGAGGTTGTTGTCCGCCCCGAGTCTCTTGCCCTGATCGGCCTCAACGGAACCAACACGCGAGTCCACCTCGACTTTGGCATGTGCACCTTCGATGCCTCCGGCAATGTTTCCCAATATTTCCACACCTCATCCGAGCGCGAGCTCACGCCCTCTGAAGTCACGGATGCCCAGGCTCACGGCTTTAAAAAACAGCTTGAGATACCCGGCGATACGCCGTTCCTCGTGCGCCTGGTCGTCCGCGAGCACGAGACCGGCAACCTGGGGATCGTGGATGTGTCGCGCCCGGTCTCGCTTACGACGCAGAGCGATAAAGACAAATTCCATCCGCCTCCCGTGGGAACCGTTCGCGCCTTCGGCGTCGTCACCCCGCTCCCCAACTCATTCTGCGGCGACGTCTACGAAATCTCCGACGGCGCCGCGGTGATTCCCGACTTTTGGAATCTCGATCCCATCGGCTCCATCTACACCAACGCGCTGAACGTGGTCGACCAGGACGCCAGCGGTGCCATAGGACTTCCCGGTGTGACGCGCTCCGTCAAGTGGTTCGGCATCGATTACTACGGCGAGTTCTACATCACCAAGCCCGGCGAATATAAGTTCGATCTCGAGTCCGACGACGGTTCCTACCTATATATCGATAACCAGAAGATCATTGAAAATGACGAACTGCACCCCGCCAAGTCCGTGACCGGCAAGGTCACTCTCGCTGCCGGCCGGCATACCATCCACGTGCCGTATTTCCAGGGGTCGCCGCCAGGAGTTGCGCTCATCCTCACCATCAAGCCGCCGGGGGAATCCGCGCGCCCGTTCAACCTCAGCAACTTTGCTCCGCCCCAGACGACGCCCTGACCGGAGAACCCACCAAAGAAAAAGAGCGGTTCCGTCTGGATTGTTTGAATGTGAGTCAGTGAGGAGCACGACGCGTTGCGAAAAGCTGAACTGAGCATTGAAGCTGATTCAGGGACCGAATCGTACTCCAAACTGGAAGAATTGCTGGGGCAGGTTAGTGCAGGTGGCTCAGATCCACCTCACTGGCCGATTCGAGATCGAGATAAAGGAAGCAGCGCGCGTGCAAGCGCAGCGCGGTAGCTGGAAACATCGGGCCGATTGGATCGGAGAGCGCGTGGCGGACAGCTTCTTTCTTGATGGCGCCCGGCACGGTGCAAAAGATTGCGCGGCTGGCGAGAAGCCCAGGCACGGTAATGGTAAGCGCGCGCGTGGGCACGTCGCTGAGAGCGGAGAAACATCCGTCATCGACCTGTTGCTGGCGGCACCTTGCGTCGAGATCGACCGCCTTGACGGTGAGCGGGTCAGCGAAGTCGGCAGGGGGATCGTTAAACGCAAGATGGCCGTTGGAACCGATGCCGCAGCAGACGATGTCGATAGGCGCGGCGTTGAGTTTCGCGGCATAATCGGCTGCGGTCTGGGCGGGATCGTTTTCGGGCAACAGCAGATTTACGTTTGCGAAGGGAAGGTGATCGAAGATTGCGCGGCGCAGCCAATGGCCAAAACGCTGCGGCGCGTCCGCGGAGAGGCCGAGGTACTCATCCATGTGGAAGGCGCTGACGCGGGACCAGTCGATGTCCTTCTCCTCGCGGAGCGAGGCGAGCATTTCGCTCTGGCTGGGCGCGGCGGCGAAAATCATGCGCACGCCCGGCTGTCTATTGAGACAGGAGCGGATTTCGAGCGCAATATCCGCGGCCGCGCGCGCACCCATCGACCTGCGAGATTGCCCTACGTGAATGGCAAGCGGGTTGAGCGAGAATTTATCCAAAGCTTACATGCCAGTCGTTCGATGTCGCGTCTCAAGAGATTGTTGTCATCGATCAGGACGGCTGATGGTCGTCATCGTCATTCTGGTTGCCGACTCGATCCATCAGTTCATCCGCAAAGTTTCATCCACGATTCCCTGCCTCCAATAGCTTAAGGAAGCGATCTGGAGAGCTAGCCAGGTTAGCTGAATAGACCGCGGCTCTGTGCCACTGGAGGAGTAACTGATCCTTCGGCTGGAGTCCAAAGAGAGCCTCCCGCTTTGCAGCGGAATCGGGGAAACGCCCTTTGTCCCAATCCCTCGATAGGGCCTCGCCGAGAGCGCGATCACGTTCGGCGATGGTTTGAATCAGCAATCCGGCGGTCTCCCGGTCCGCGCGTTTCCCGGCTTGTTCCGCGACCACAGCGTCACGCCAGAACATTCGCTCGAGATACTCGGCGCAAAGCTCGAAGGCCTGGAAGTCTGCCAGATTTTTCAGGACCAACGGCTCGAACTGAACCAGCAGGTTGCGCAGCCGTGTGAATGGATTCGAACGAGGAGCAAAATCTTTCAGCAAGGCGGTGAGTTGCTCGTCGGTACTCCAGGGAATCCTCAGCGAGAGACCCATCCAGGACGCTGTCTCTCGTTCCTGAACACAAGGCGCTGATTCATAGATGATTTGAAACGCTTCGTTCCACTCCTCATTCCAGCTCGCCCGATAGTGCTTTTCCACAAAACGGCGGAATCCTGAGGTCTGGGCCGTCGCCGTTCCTTCGTTGAAAGCGACTGCGGCGTAGGCAAAACCATCCCAGATCGAATTCTGGATGTAACGGCTGGGAATCCAGTTGGTGAGCATCACCCCCAGAGAGTCTTCGTCGCTTGCTCCGAGGTAGGCCTCGGCCATGGCGTCGATATTCCGCAACTGTTCCATGCCGACACGTGCGCCCCACTTATAGCAGGACAATGCAGGCGCCCCGATTCCACGGGAGCCATTGGCGCGAACTTTCAGAAAGGATTCACGAATGCTGGCGGAACTGTTGTCATAGTAGCTCCAATCCATGATGACGATGTTCTTGTTTAACAGGCCAAGAATCTTCGGCTCTTTGCGCAGGACAACGTCGCCCCAAACGATAAATTGCTTTCCCAATTCCTTGGCAATTCCATTGAGTGAATTCAGGTACTCGGCCCAAATTTGAGCCCGGGTCTTGGTCTGCAGCGCTTTGCGGGAGATCATGGAGCCGCCCCAATTCACTTCATCGCAGCCGCCATGAAGATAGATCGAGGGGAAGATCAAGGCAATTTCACGGTATAACTTGTCGAACAATTGCAAACTCTCAGGATGTACCGGAATGACGCCCGTGAATTCAGAGTTGCCTTGCGCTTCGCGATCCAGCAAATGAGCGTAATCAGGGGAACGCGTAATGAACCCTGTATGCCCGAACGATTCCAGCTCGGGAATCAGATCGACGCCGTGGCTTTGGGCAAACTCAGCCAGGCTTTTCAATTCTTCCGGCGTAAATGCATTTCCATGGATCACAAGATTGGGAACCGAGTCGAAACGCAAGGCGCTTCCCTGGTCATCGGCCAGGCGGAACTGCAGTGCATTGAGTTTCCAGTCCGCGCAAAACTCGATCACCCGGCGATAGTACTCGATGGGCTCCGGGACCCGGCCGGCATCCACCATGATCCCACGTATTTTTCCCCGCGTCGGAGCCTTGCGGGAATCCGATTGATTCATTCCTGCGGGTAGAGCGCTTGAGCAGGAGTTCGCAAGGGTTGGGTCACCTTTATGCGCCCCAGAGTCCGGGCCGATCTTGCGGCTATCTGCAAACAGGAGCGGGCTCGCTGCCAAATCTGCCGCGGTGACAGCGGCGCCCAGAAGGAACTCCCGTCTATTCCCGTTTCCCATGCTGAGGTTCTCGCTTCTCTCCGGCGACGCAGAGTCTCTTGCTGTAGGCAGTTGTTCTTGGAATTGGCGGCTTGCCGGTGAATCGCAATGCAATTAATGGATAGTTTGAGACGATTGAATATGTCAAGATGATATTCTTCCGGTCGCCGCATTGCGTCCACTTGAAGGCGGCGCGCTGCCTGGCAAGTGTTTGAGTAAAGTATCCGGAAAAGATCTCTTGGCCGGATGGCCGGCCCCTCGGGATCAATTCACATCCTGCTGTTCTAATTTCGGAAGCTGTCCGTCACGGTCAGCGACAAGGAGCGCACTCTCCTCGATGCTCTCCGCCAGCCGCAATACGCCGGCGGCATTCCCGAAGTCGCGAAGGCTCTCTGGATCAGCCGAGATGGCATCAAGATTCCGCGGCTTCTCGACTACGTACGACACTTTTCGAGTGGCGCCCTTAGACGGAGGCTCGGATTCCTGTTGGAGCTATACCGGATGGCATCACCGGCTCAACTCGAACTGCTGCGTTCGAAGCTGACCTCCACCTATGACCGGATGGACCCGACGCTGCCGAAATCCGGATCGTTCCACTCGCGGTGGCGCATACAATTGAATGTCGGCATCGATGAATTGCAGGCGATTCCACACACATGATTCCGCAGCGCAATCTTCCTCTTCTCTCCAATCGACTCTACAAAGAACATGGCGGCCGGCGTATCCCGGAGGCGGTTCTGGACCGGGATTACTGCCTGGCCTGGTTCTTAATTGGATTGAGTCAGAGCAAGCTCAAAGACCTGCTCATCTTTAAGGGCGGAACCGCCCTCAAACGCTGCCACTTTGGGGAGTATCGTTTTTCCGAAGACCTGGACTTCACACTTCAAAGGAAGGCGGAATTTGCGGAGATCCGTGAAGGGCTCGAAGAAGTGTATGAGCTGGTGGCTCAGGCCTCCGGCATCCGCTTCGCTTTCGAAGGCGAGGATCGCCAAGCCCATGTCAACAGCTACACCTTCTATCTCCGCTGTCAGGGACCGCTGCCGACTACTCGCTCCCGCGTGAGCTTCTTCATGAATCGATTTCGCGAGCTCGGGTTTATCGAATACAACGGGCGCATCAAGGTCCACAAGTCGCCGTTGAATGCAGTTCTGCTTGATCGATTACCCGAGGTTGGCCCTGAGAGACCCGTTTCTTCGACGACTGCTCGAACTCGATCGAAGCCCACAAGGCGCCTATAGTACCGGCAGATTGAGCAAATTGGAGTTGAGTCCGGCGGGCACTGAAGGGACCAGGACTCACACTGACGCAGAATGGGCAATCGCTCAATGAATTTCCCTGATCTCGCGTCATTGTGAGAATCGTCCAAATCTCCTCCAGAGGTGGTCCGCATTGGATTCTCCCGCACTCGCGCAAGATCTTCCTCGACCGCCCGGAGGTGAAAGTATGCAGCCATTCCTCATTTCTAAACTGATCATTTTTGCTCACAGGTTAGTGAACTTCGTCTGGGAGATGCGGAACTTGACACGGCAGAACCGGAAGAACGACGTGCAGCCGTCAAGAGTTGAATTTGGACACGTCGTTCCCTATCTTTGAGCTTCAAGAGCGTGTGTATTCGAACATTCGCAGGATTGATGTCCGCTTTTCGCGAATCCGATCTTCAGTCTCGTGAAGCCCCGTTGGCCTCTTGACCTATGATCTGGGCGTTCCGGAGCCGCCGCTAAGGGGCCGAATAGAAGAAACACTTGCGGCATGACTCTTTATCGGCCGATCGCAAGCGGCGAGAAAGAACTTGAATCCATGATCTGCGGATTTCGTTCCGGCAAGTTTGAAAGTGTGCAATCTGGACCAGATTCTTGATTTAGTGTTTCTGTAGATTCTTCTTGATAGAACGCGAGGAGAGGTCTGGCTATCTCCCCAGGACCGATCTCAACTTCATCTCTCTCGACGGCTTGGACACCGTTCTGGTGGCCAAAATCAAGGGGTTGTCCGACCGCTGCATTCTGTAAATCGCTAATGAATCGGTAAGAGGAGAGGGTGCAAACCATGACCCACCAATCGTCATTGGCACCAACTCGCACCGAAGAACTTTCGGGTCTGACTGAAAGATCAGTCCTCGAATTATGCCGGAGTCACGGCATTTCACGGCGCCGTTTTTTGGAGTTCTGTGCGGCGGTGACCACGACTCTCGCGTTGCCTTCCTCCTATGCCCAGGTCATTGCGACTGCTCTCAGTCAGAAGAAAAAACCCGTCCTGGTCTGGCTGGAGTTTCAGGATTGCGCCGGCAACACCGAGTCAATGCTCAGGACGAGCCATCCCACGGTGGAAGACCTGGTCCTGGAATCGTTCTCGTGGGAGTATCACGAAACGATCATGGCGGCCTATGGCAAGGCTGCCGAGTCTGCGTTGCAGCGCGTGGTTCGCGAGGAGAAGGGTAAATATATCGTCGTTGTCGAAGGCGCGATTCCGACAGCGGACGGCGGCGTGTATTGCACGATCGGCGGGCGAACGGCTCTTGATATTGCACAGGAGGTGTGCGGCAGCGCCGCGGCCATCATTGCGGTGGGCGCATGCGCCTGGGACGGCGGCCTGGTTCGATCGGGCCCCAATCCCACAGGAGCGCTGGGGCTGCAGGGCGCAGTGCCGGGCCTCCACGTCGTGAATCTACCCGGTTGCCCGCACAATTCGGCAAACACGGCGGCCGTGCTTGTGCACTACCTCACGTTTGGAGAGATGCCGGCGCTCGACCCGCTGAACCGTCCGTTGTTTGCGTATGGGGATATCATCCATGACCAATGCGAACGGCGCGCGCACTACGACGCCGGGCGATTCGTACAGGAATGGGATGATGAGGGCGCGCGCAAAGGGTGGTGCCTTTACAAGATGGGGTGCAAGGGTCCCGAAGCCAATTTCAACTGCCCCACCGTGCAGTGGAACGGGGGTACGAGTTGGCCGGTGAAGGCAGGTCACGGGTGTATCGGCTGCGCGTCCCCGCGCTTTTGGGATACCAAGTCGCCTTTTTACGAGCGCCTTCCGCACCCTGCCGGATTCGGCGTGGATGTGACGGTGAGCGAGATTGGATGGACCGTTGTCGGGGCGGTCGCCGTTGCCACCGCTGCGCATGGCATCACAAGCATCGTGCGCGACGTGCGCCATTCCGAAACCAGGACAACAGAGCCCCGCGAGAAAGCCGCGTCCAAAGAGGGCCAATAGATGACACGCATTGTTATCGATCCCGTTACGCGCATCGAGGGACATCTCCGTATTGAGGTCGAAGTAGATGGCCACAAGGTGACCGATGCCTGGAGTTCGGGCACCATGTTTCGCGGCATCGAGTTGGTACTGCGAGGTCGCGACCCTCGCGAAGCTTGGATATGGGCCCAGCGCATTTGCGGTGTTTGCACGACCGTTCATGCTCTGGCTTCGGTGCGTGCCGTCGAGAATGCTTTCGGCGTTGAGATCCCAGAGAATGCGCGGATTGTGCGCGACATCATCGCAGCTACCCAAAACGTTCACGATCACATCATCCACTTCTATCACCTGCATGCGCTCGACTGGGTTGATGTCATGTCGGCATTGAAGGCCGACCCGGCGAAGACGGCGCAACTGGCCCAGTCTATTTCCGATTGGCCCAAGTCCAGCGCGGTGTACTTCAAGGCTGTGCAGGATCGCGTGAAGACGCTGGCAGACAGCCGCCAGTTGAGCCTCTTCGGCAGCGGCGATTGGGGACATCCCGCATACAAGTTGCCACCGGAAGCGAACCTACTGGCCGTGGCCCACTACATTGAGGCGCTGAAACTGCAACGCGAATTCATTCGCATTCAAGCAGTGCTGGGAGGCAAGAATCCCCACCCGCAAACCTATCTCATGGGTGGCATGGCTACGACGATGGATGGAAGCGAGGCGGACGCAACCATCAACCCGGAGCGCATCACGCTGCTCAATGAACTCGTTGCAAATGCCCAGGCCTTCGTTCGCCAGGTGTACCTGCCCGATGTATTGGCCATCGCCGGCTTCTACCCGGAATGGTTTCAATATGGCGCCGGTATCGGAAATTACATGACCTACGGCGATTACTCCGGCGACACCACCAAGAGCGCGAGTGGCTTCTTCTTTCCGCGAGGCGTCGTGCTGGGGCGCGATCTCGCGACTGTGCTTCCGCTCGATCCAAAAAACGTAACGGAATACGTGACGCGCTCCTGGTATGAGTACCCGGATGGTGACAAGGCTGCAAAGCACCCTGCGCAGGGTGTCACAGGTCCGAAGTATTCCGGGCCGAAGCCCCCTTATGAATTCCTGAAGACAGACGAGAAATACTCGTGGTTGAAGTCGCCGCGCTACGACGACAAACCCATGGAGGTTGGCCCACTGGCAAGAACACTGGTCGCCTATGCCTCGGGCAATCAACAGGTAAAGCTGCTGGTCGACAGTACACTCGCCAAACTCAAGCTTCCAGCTTCCGCCCTCTTCTCTACCCTGGGCCGCGTCGCCGCCAGAGCTCTTGAAGCGGACATCATGGTGAGCCGGCTCTCCGATTGGGTGGCGCAGCTGGATGACAACATGGCCCATGGCGATGTGCGTCTCCACAATGGGGATAAATGGAGTCCGAACAGCTGGCCAAAGTCTGCCCAGGGATTTGGATTTCATGAGGCGCCGCGCGGCTCGCTGGGGCATTGGGTCGAGATTGAAGACAAAAAGATTGTGAATTATCAAGTGGTGGCGCCTTCCACATGGAACGCGGGCCCGCGTGATGCCCAGGAACAGCGTGGACCCTATGAGGCGGCGCTGTTGGAGACGCCGATTGCCGATCCGGAGAGACCCCTCGAAGTTCTCCGCACAGTGCACTCTTTCGATCCCTGCCTAGCCTGCGCGGTGCATGTGGTTCAGGCGAATGGCCTCACAAAACATAAGAGGCGCTGACGAGCCAGGGAGGAAGTACACCTATGGCAACACCCACAACTCCCGCATGCACATCCGACGCGCGGTCACTCGATCCAGAACGCATCGTGTCGGTCTATGTATGGGAATTGCCTGTCCGGATTGCCCATTGGGGACTGGTCCTGTCGCTCGTGTTGCTCACCGTCACAGGCACCTACATGCACAGTCCGTTTCTGGTCTCGGATAGCTCACGCGCGTGGGTGATGGGCTGGATGCGCTTTACTCATGAGCTGTCTGGGTTCCTGCTGATTGCCATCTTCATTCCACGCATCTACTGGTTCTTTGCCGGTAACCACTATTCGTCCTGGCGTTCCTGGCTGCCCCATACAGCACGACAATGGACAAGCATCAAGAGTATGGTCGCGTATTACGGATTCAGGCGCCGCAAGCCTTTCGAGGAAATTGGCCACAACTCTCTGGCAGCTCTCGCTTACATTGCAGTCTTCTCGCTGGTGGCCCTGGAGTTCATCACCGGCCTGGTGCTCTTCAGCGTGGTCGAGGGCAGCCGCATCTTGAATGTTTTCGTGGGATGGATCCCTCGTGTCATCAACATCCAATGGATTCGCAGCGCCCATTTCCTGATCATGTTTCTACTTGTTGCCTTCTTCATCCATCACATCTATAGCGCCTTGCTGGTCGGAATCAGCGAAAGGAACGGCGAGATGGAAAGCATCTTCACGGGTTGGAAGTTTGTTCCCAAGCGACTTGTCGATGAAGTGACGGAAGCTGAAAACCAGGGTCTTGCACCCCGCAGGCGTCCGAAAGGAGGCATGCAATGAGCGAGAGCTTGCCTTACCAGATTGCCCTCCTCGGTCTCGGCAACTTGATGCGCACCGATGACGCGGTCGGGATGCTCACATTGCGCAGACTCGAAGAGTTTGGCCGGCTACCGCCTGAAGTCCGGGTCATCGAAGGTGGGACATTGGGCCTCGATCTGCTTGAGAGCCTCCGCGGCATCTCGCACCTCCTGGTGCTTGATGCTGTAGACACCGGCGTTGTTCCGGGCACGCTCTTGAGATTCGAAGGTGAGGATATCGACAATTTACCGGTCTCGAAGAGTGTTCATCTCCTTGGCTTTTCAGATTTGATGTGTGCCTTGCGCCTCATGGATGCTGCCCCGGCGGAAGTTGTTCTTCTCGGAGTGCAACCGGCATCTACGGATTGGGGAACGGTCTTGACTCCAGAAGTATCTCTCGCCCAGCAAACCTTAATGCAATCTGCACTTGCGCAAATCACGGGATGGATCATCGAATCCTCCGCGCTCGCAGCGCCGGCCATGGAATGCAGAGATATTGGGGTTTTCACATAGAAGCGCTCTTGCGTCGCATGGCTTTCAGCAACACTTCTTCCGTCAGAAACTAATATTCACTCCATGTCTACTGAGCATTTCGATACAGCAATTGGCAAACCACTGTTTTAATCTCGCGCTTGAATATGAGCGTTAATCGGTCTCAAGACGGGCTGAAAATAGTCAGGCGCAAACACGGTAACGCGACCCCGGACCCTACGCGCGAAAAGTTGCTGGAGGCTGCGGGACCGATTTTCGCCGACCGCGGCTATCAGGCTACGACGATTCGAGAAATCTGTGCAGGAGCGGGAGCCAATGTTGCCGCGATAAATTATCACTTCGGCGATAAATTGGGACTCTATACCGAGGTCTTGCAGCAATCCGTACGCGCCGCCCAGGTATTGGCCGTTCACAACGCGCCCGATCAGAATATCTCCCCGGAAGACATGCTGCGGGCTCTAATTCGAGCTCGGCTTCGGAGCATCAATGGGAAGGATCTACCGGATTGGCATTCCCGGCTCCTGGCGCACGAGTTCGCGCAACCCACACCCGCGCTTCGACAACTCATCGATAAATTAAGTCGGCCGATCTACAAGCGACTACTGGAACTCATCGGAAGAATTATTGGCCTTCCACCCGATGATGACAACACACGACTCTGTGCAATCAGCGTGGTGGGACAGGTTCTTGCTTACGTTCTGCCAGGCCCATTGTTGACCGAGGTGTGGCCCGAGCTCAAGATGACACCCGAACAGGTGGAACGCATTGCGGATCATATCGCTGACTTTTCACTTTCTTATCTCGAGGACTTTCGCTCAAAGCATGGAACGACCGCACCGGTAAGGAAACCGAGGGCAAGCAAATGACGACACCCACAGTTGAAAGCGCGCCGGAACAGGTCGAGCAGAAAAAACAGCCGGACCCGCCCAGTGCAAAGCCGGCCCCTGCGGACAGCGCCAAGCAGAACTCAGCGGAAAGTGAAAAGAAAGAAGCGGACGAAAAGGCCAAGCAAGCAGCCGACGAAAAGACTAAGCAGGCCGCGACGCGACGACGCCTAATCCTCATTATCGTCGCGAGCGCAGTCCTGACTGCGGCGGCGTTTCTGATCTGGAATATCTTTTTCGCGGCTCCACGTATCCCGAAAAGCATTGTGGTGGTGAGCGGCCGAATTGAAGGCGATGACTCCGCAGTTGCTTCCAAAACAACCGGACGCATTCTTGAGATTCGTGTCCGCGAGGGTGACACCGTAAGTGCCGGAGACACGATCGCCACTCTCGACGACGCCCAGATTCGGGCGCGTGAGGATCAGGCTCGCTATGCTCTCTCGGAGGCTGAAGCGAAGGGCGCAGCCGCACAGGAGCAAATCGCCGTCCTTCAAGAGCAATTAGAGCAAAGCCGATTGCAGGTAGGCCAATCGAAGCTCGATACAGAAGGCCATGTTGGGCAGGCGCGGGCCGATCTGGCAGCCGCCCAATCGGAATTGGCCCAGCAGAAGGCGGCGTATCAGATTGCCGCTTTCAACAAAGACGCGTACACACGTCTTGCAAAGACCGGAGCTGTGTCGGAGCAACAGGGACTTCAGGCTTCAACGACGGCCGATCAACAGGCTGCGGTGGTTGCGGCTTCGAAGCGCCGGGTCGAGTCGTCCCAGGGCGCATTGACGACCGCAGAGGCAAGTCTGTCCAACCCTGGTATTCGCGAATCGCAGGTTGTCTCGGTTCGAAGGCAAATCGCACAGCAGGAAGCTCAAGTTGCGAGTGCAGCGGCTCAAACACAACAAGCTCGAGCCGAACTTGCAGAAGCAGGAGACAACCGCAACGACCTGACCATCAGGGCGCCGTTCTCGGGAACTGTGGTGACGCGCGGCGCGGAACCGGGCGAGGTGGTGGTCGCAGGAACGGCTGTGATCACGCTATTGGACTTGACCAAGGTGTATCTGCGCGGCTTTGTGCCTGAAGGCCAAATCGGCAAAGTGAAAGTGGGACAATCGGCGCGTGTTTTTCTCGATTCAAGCTCGCAGAAACCTATTTACGCTTACGTCTCCAGGATTGACCCACAGGCCACTTTCACTCCGGAAAACACATATTTCCGCGACGACCGCGTAAAGCAGGTAGTCGGACTCAAGCTGCAATTGATCGACGGATTCGGATTTGCCAAACCGGGCATGCCTGTCGATGGCGAAGTCCTGGTCGAGGGAGACAAGTGGCCGAAGGTCAGGCGCCAATGACAACTGCCGGTCTAGATCGCGCGGCGCCAGAACAGTCGGTCTCAGATCGGAAGGTCCAGGATCGACAATCCGTCGCAGTCGAGCGGACGATTGATGTTCGCGGCCTGTCGAAGCGTTATGGCAAGCTTGAGGCCGTGCGTGGAATTACGTTTGAAGTGAATCGCGGCGAGATGTTTGGGCTGATTGGCCCGGATGGAGCCGGGAAGACTTCGACCTTCCAGATTCTTGCAGGCGTCATGGAAGCCTCCGCGGGCACCGCAAACATCCTCGGCCGCCCGGCGCGGGATATGCGGTCCCAAACGGGGTATTTGACCCAGGACTTCAGTCTCTATCCCGATCTGACTGTTGCGGAAAACATTCGTTATAGCGGCGATCTGCGCCTCATTCCGCCAGATGAGATCGCGGAGCGCAGTCTTCAATATCTCAAGATGTTCGATATGGACCGATTCGCCGGCCGTCTTGCCGGGCAGTTGAGTGGCGGGATGAAGCAAAAGCTGGCACTCGTTTGTGCGCTCGTGCCGCAGCCCAAAGTTTTGCTGCTCGATGAGCCGACCACGGGTGTCGATCCTGTGTCACGGCGAGAGTTTTGGGACGCACTCGCTCACTTGACGGCGGAGGGTTTGACGATCCTTGTGGCTACACCTTACATGGATGAGGCCGAGAGGTGCCATCGAATCGCGTTTATGCATTTGGGCGAGATTCTTACGATCGGCACGCCGGCAGAGTTATGCGCGAGTCTGGGAGCCAAGCGGATCGAGCTTCGCACCGCAGACCTCAGGAAAGCGGAAAGTGTGCTTTCCGAAGGATCCGGAACTGATAAAGACATCATTGACGTGGAGCGGTTCGGCGACCGCCTGGACCTGCTGGTGCACGATACAGACAGGGAGCAGAAGTGGATCACCGAGAAGCTGAAAGGCGCAGGCCTCTCGGTCGACGAGATGCGTGTCGACGAACCGACACTCGATAACATATTTGTCGCAAAGCTGCGTGCATTAAGCGAGAAGGCCGACACAGCCGAGTTTCCCACGAAACAGGATCACCGCGGCCTGCGCGGGCAGGTTGCGGTCGGTGCGAAGAATCTCGTCAAGGTTTTCAAAGGATTCACAGCTGTGAAAAATGTAAGCCTCGATATTCGAAACGGAGAAGTGTACGGACTCCTCGGAGCGAATGGGGCGGGCAAGACAACAACCATCCGAATGCTTTGCGGGTTGCTGGACCTGACAAGCGGAACCATGGAGTTGGGTGGCACAGGTGGAAACCTGAGAACGGAGGCTGTCCGCAAGCGCATCGGTTACATGTCGCAGAAGTTCTCTTTGTATGAAGACTTGACGATTCGCGAAAACCTCGACTTCTTTTCCGGCGTCTATGGCGTCCCTGACCAGGACCGCGAAGAAAAGATTCGATGGGTGCTTTCCTTTTCCGGTCTCGATGGAAAGCAGGACCAGATAACGGGTAGCTTGCCCGGCGGGTGGAAGCAGCGCGTGGCCTTCGGTGCTGCAATCATGCATGAGCCCGATATTCTCTTTCTGGACGAACCGACCTCGGGCGTCGATCCCCTGGCGCGGCGCTCGTTCTGGAACATGATCAATCGGCTGGCCGACGGCGGCGCGGCGATCCTCGTGACGACTCACTATCTTGAGGAAGCTGAGCAATGCAATCGCCTGGGAATGATGGTTGCGGGCGAGCTCGTGGCCGAAGGGACGCCCAGCGGCATTAAAAGCCAGCAATCCGGACATGTGCTCGAATTCATCGTCGACCAGCCGCAGCGCGCTTCGGACTTGCTAAAGAGCAAGACAGAAGACTGGCGAATGTCCCTGTTCGGTGAGCGTCTGCATATGATCACCGACGAAGACTCAGCTACCGCCATCAAGGAAACCACAAAGCGGCTTGAAGAGAATGGAATCCACGTGACCAGCGCGAGTGAAAACCGTTTCTCGCTTGAAGACGTGTTCATTTCCATCGTGGAGAAGGCGCGTACGCAAGGCAAGGCGGCCACCGATGACTAAGGATGGGCTCGCATGAGGCGAATCATTGCACAAATGCGCAAAGAGTTGACCCAGATCATTAGAGACTGGCGCACCCTGGCTCTCGCGCTGGCCCTTCCCACTTGCCTGCTCATCTTGATGAGTTCGGCCCTTTCGCTCACCGTGAACGAGCTTCCGATCGTCGTGCAGGATTTTGACGGCTCACCGGCGTCCAATGAATTTATCGACGCTTTCCGCGCTTCGATAACGCTTAAGGTGGTCCCATGGCCGATAGATAAAACAGCCGAAGAGGCCCTCGCCTCCAATGCTGCACGAGCCGTGCTGATCATCCCGTCGCACTTTGGCCGCGACATGGCGCGCGGCGTCAACGCGCCCGTCCAGATTCTGGTGGATGCATCGGATTCAAACACGGCCAAATTGGTCACGGCTTATGCCGGCCAAATTACGACCTCGTACAACCAGTTGGGCAGTGGAACGCAAGCTGGCCCCATACAGACCGCCATCCGGCTCTGGTTCAACCCCGGACTCTCTTCGAAGAAGTTCTATGGCCCGGGAATATTCGTGCTCGGCCTCTCCATGTTTCCGCCTCTGCTGGCTGGGCTCGCCATGGCGAAAGAGGGCGAGCTGAAGACGATTCTGCAGGTTTACGTCTCAAGCATTCCCGCGCATGAGTTCCTGCTGGGGAAGATTCTTGCGTTCATGGTTGTGGCGCTCGCGGAGTGTCTGATCATGTCTGTGCTTCTGTTCACCTACTTTGGCCTGAGCTTGGCCGGCGATCCTACGCCTGCTTTGATCGCCACGTTCCTCTATGCCTTTTGCGTAGCGGCGTTTGGAACCATGGTCGGAGCGGTCATCCCCAACCAGGCCTCGGCCTTGCAAGCAGTGGCCTTCGGCGGATTCCTTCTCGTCTTCCTGCTTTCCGGCCTGATCTTCCCCGTCCAAAACATTCCGGCCGGGCTCCGTTGGGTCTCAAGCCTCGTCTGGGGCCGGTATTACATCGAAATCGTTCGCGACGCGCTCTTGCAGGGTGGGGGATGGCCTGCCATGTGGTCCAACGTCCTGATCATCGGAGTTATTGGAGCGATCTTCTACGGCCTGGCATGGCTCGGCATGAGAAGGATGCAGGTGAAAGCTTAAGTCATGACAAAGCTCTGGAACTATCTGTTCAATTATCGAATGCGCGCATTGATCAAGAAGGAGTTTGCCCAGACTCGCCATGACCGCAAACTCATGTTCAGCCTGACCGTCTTGCCCGTCGTGCAGTTGACTCTGGTGGGGTTTGCCCTGAGCGCGGCGGTAACGAACGTTCGTCTCGCTGTCGTCGACGATAGCCGGTCACCGGAGAGCCGGGAGCTGATTGCGACGTTCACCGAGAGCAAGAGTTTTCGCCTCGCCGGCTACTACTCCTCGGTCGATCAACTCGGGAGTGCAGTCAGCCAGGGCAAAGCCGACGCCGGAATGGTGGTTCCTTACGACTATGCGCGCGATCTGCTCCGGGATCACCACACAACGATTCAGTTCCTCCTGAATGCCACGAACGCAAACACAGCTACGATCAGCCGCGGATATGCAGAAAGCATAATTCAAAGATTCAATACAGGACTGGAAGCCGACGGAATTCATGTCCGCGTCCAGCCAATTGACGGATCAAACCTCGCCCGTCGGGGTCAAGTGCAGCTTGTACCGGCGTTCCTCTACAATCCGGGTCTGGTCAATTCGTGGTTTATCGTCACCGGTGTGCTCGGATTGCTGTTGATCCTGCAGAGCTCGCTCATCTGCTCCGCTGCGATGGTTCGCGAGCGGGAAGCCGGGACGCTTGAACAGCTGCTCATGTCCCCGGCCAGCACGTCCGAGATCATCATCGCCAAAGTCACACCTTTGTTCCTGTTGCTGTGCCTGATGATGTTCCTCGCCCTGGGCGTCCTCAAATTTGCATTCGGAGTTCCGTTCCACGGCAATGTCCTGCTGCTGCTCGCTGGTGGCGCCTTGTGCATCTTGTCTGGCATCAGCATTGGCACAGTGGTTTCCACGTTCAGTAAGTCAGCTCAGCAAGCGCAGCTAACGACCTTCTTCGTCAATCCTCCGATTTCATCGCTGTCCGGAGCACTCAATCCGGTTGAGGCGATGCCGAAGTGGTTGCAGCCTTTCACAGTAGTGAACCCAGTTCACCATTTCGCGACCATCGCACGTGGAAGCACGCTTAAGGGAAGCGGATTCATGGACCTTTGGCCGAACTTCCTTGGCTTGCTCATTATCACGCTGGTGCTTGGCTCGCTCAGTGTCTGGCGGTTCCGAAAGCAGCTCAGTTAGGGACGGGGTACCTTGAAATGAATCATGGGAAGACAAAGATCGCACCAGTTTGCCAGATCATAGAAGCTGCCGCGATTTTCTGCATTGGGACCGTCTTCATCGCATCGCCTCCGAGCCAAGCGCAGAGCAACCAACCAACTCCGCTCCCGCTCTCCGGGCGCGCTGGACAGAACGGCTCGGTTACTGCAGTGGAGGCTCCCATTGCGGGAACGACAACCAGCGTAGATACGATTAACCCAACAGTTCAGGTCCAGGGACCTTTTACCGGAAGCGCTTCGAGCATGGCGAAAATGCCGTTTTCGGGCAAGCTCTCTCTCCGCGAAGCCATCGCGAGAGGACTCAACTATAACCTTGGAGCCGTCGGCCAGAGCAACGGTGTTCGTCTGGCTCAAGGGCAGAGTCAGGTGGCACGAAGTGCTCTGCTTCCCAATGCGAGCGGCTATCTGGCCGAAACTCTGCAACAGATTAGTCTCGGGGCGGAAGGGCTACGCTTCGCAATTCCGGGTTTCAAAATCCCGCCGACCATTGGACCCTTCAACAATATCGATCTGCGCGGCAGCCTGACTCAATCGGTCGTCGATCTGAGCGCGTGGAACAATTACCGGTCATCCAGGGAGATCGTTCGTGCCAACCAGTTCGCCGCGCGGGATGCGCGCGAGATGGTCGTCCTGGCGGTGTGCGGGGCATATCTTCAAGTGATCTCAACGAGGGAAAGAGTAAAGTCCGCGCACGCCCAACTCGACACCGCTACTGCTCTCTTTCAGCAGACTCAGCAAAAGCGAAGTGTGGGGCTGTCGCCTCAAATTGACGTCGATCGAAGCGAAGTCGAAAAGCTTACGCAACAGCAACGGGTTATCTCGCTCGAAAACGAAGTGGCCAAACAGAAGATTATCCTGGCCCGAATGACCGGGCTACCTCCAAGCGACGAATACGATCTTACCGATGACGTACCCTTCCTGGCCGCGCCCGATCTTAGCTTTGAGGGCGCGCTCAAGCAGGCCTTCGAACATCGTACAGACATTAAAGCGGCGGAAGCGCAGATTCACGCCGCCGAACACACACTTGCTGCTGCCCGCGATGAGAGACTTCCCTCTCTTACTGTCAATGGCAACTACGGAGGGATCGGAACAAACCCCTCGCAGGTCCATACGACATATTTTGGCGCAGCCACTCTCAATGTTCCGATTTGGCTGGGAGGCCGCACGGAGGGAGAAATCGCAGAGGCAAAGGCAACCCTAGCCCAGCGGCGAGCGGAACTCGAAGACACTAGGAGCCAGGTGGAAAGCGATGTCCGGAATGCTTTCCTCGATCTCCGAGCGGCAACGAGTCAGGTGGGAGTGGCCAAGAGGAACCTTCAGGTAACGCGAGAAACGCTGGAACTGACGCGACAGCGCTTTGACGCCGGCGTGACCGACAATGTGGAGGTTGTGCAGGCCCAGGAGTCCTTAACCTCCGCCGAGCTTGACGTGATCAACAGCGTATTTGCCCACAATGTGGCAAAGCTCAGCCTGGCACGCTCAATTGCGAGCGCGGTCGATAGCCTGCAGCAGTTCCTGAGCCTCCAATGAAGCTTGAGCTCCCCGGCAGCCTCAGTGTGCGGATCGGTTACCGCTTGGTATATCTACACGTTTTACGCTCCCGTGGTCATTGCTTCACATTTGATGATCTTTTGGATTTTGTCCAAGTCCCGATCCTGGAAGAAATAAGGTTGCAGGCTGTGTAGGAGATAGCTGCATCGGTCCCTGCGTTTCGGTCCGAAAGTTAAACGCTGGATCAGTACCAATTCCGAAAGATGCCCCGTGGGCTGGCACTGTGAAGTCGAAACTTCAGGAAGTGAGAAAGAATATGTCTAGCCGCCTAAGCAAGGTTTTATCGCTTTTACTGGGAGTTCAGATGTGCATGTTCGGAGTCCTCAAATTCTTCCAGCCGTTCCATGATTGGTTCGATACCCAGATTCAACAGAGTCATTTACCCCACGAGGCGGTACTCGCGGGCAAACTGACAGAAATGCTTACAGGCGCCCTCTTCTTGCTGCCATGGGTTTGGAGATCGCTGACGGCAAAAAGCAAAGACCAAATCGTGCTGATCGCATGCTTCATCCTCTTTACTCAGATGGTCGTGGCAATCTATGTCCACCTGCAGCCTGGGGTGCCTGCTAGCGTTCTTCCTCTCGGTATCAAACCACCTGTGATTCCCGGTATCGTCCTCCTCCTCGGATTACTCACTGCTCTTGATGTTTGGAAGCGGCTGCGAGCAGAGAAGGCTTAGCGAGTTGCCGACTCATTTCCCCGAACAGGTGCGAAGGGAGCCGAAGCAAGGAACAGATAAGTAAGGACAGAAGGCGGAGATCGTGGCAGAAACGATAACCAGCGGGCAGTTCGGCTTTCGCGCCGATCTGCAGCAGGCCACCATATTGGGTCAGATTGCCGAGTAGGTGTGTCGAACCTGATATGAGTTCTTCACCGCCGGGTTATCACCAGCAGCTCACCACGTCGTTGACTAGCAGGAGCACAAAAAATGGCGAATCTCTTCGAATCGGTTCAGCTCGGGTTTTTGGTCCTGGCAAATCGTGTCTTCATGGCGCCCCTTATACGGTCTTGATCAATGATGCGAAATAGGGGCATACCCCAATTTGCTTTTCAGTTCCCCGATTGACGACGGGTATCCCCGCGCTTCGCGAGATGGCCGCTAGGGGGTGTGGGGGGGCTTCAGGCACTCTGACCTGTGAGGTTGATGGAGTGAGCGCAAACGACATCCCCGCGAGGCAAGATCATTTTTGTGAGTTTGAGAAAAGTTTGAGAAATATATATTTTCGATGCTGTCACTATCGTTGCCAAACACTCCTAAGTCGTTTGGAATGAATGGCGGGGACGACGGGGCTCGAACCCGCGACCTCTGCCGTGACAGGGCAGCGCTCTAACCAACTGAGCTACGTCCCCACTTGCTTGTCTGAGCCATAAAATCATGCGTCCAGCGCTAAATCAATCGGCTGAATTCCGCGTTCTGGCTGGATGGCTCAGGGTTGCCGCTGCTACCACTCTTCAAACCCAAGGAAGAGCATGAAACTGGTTGCGACGACATGTTTGAGTGTATCAGAAACAGGGGATTCCGTGAGTGCTGCGTCGGTGCGGTGCGCATTCCAAATATTGAGCAAAGCCCTTCTGACCAACGCGCTGTTCAGCGGTCTCAGCGAAAGCAAAATGCTATGCGGACCAGGCGGCACGATTGGCACGCCCTGACGATGTGTAGCCCATATCGGCCGAGATGCCGCGAACGCACTGCAGTAGATGATTGGCGATGGAAGGAAGCTTCTGCGCCGTGACGCGGAAGGATGGGCCGGAAATGCTGACCGCTGCAACAGGAAGCCGCTGCGCATCCAGAAGCGGTACGGCGATGCAGCGCAGGCCTTCTTCGAACTCCTCGTCGTCAACGGCATAACCGCGGCGGCGAGTCTTCTCCATCTCTGCGCGCAGCGCCTCCGCATTGGGGATGGTGCGGTGCGTAAAGCGCTCGAACTTGGTGCGGCGCACCACTTCGTTCGCCCGATCCTCAGGCAGGAACGCGAGGATCGCCTTGCCCACCGAGGTGCAGTGCATGGGATTGCTGGCGCCGACGCGGGTGATCATGCGGACGGAACGGGCGGGCTCAATTTTGTCGATGTAAATGACGCGCGCGGCTTCCATGATGCAAAGATGCGCTGTCTCTTCGGTCTCAGCGACAAGGCGGCGCAGATGAGGCTGGGCGCGGTCACGCAAGTCGTATTGCTCAATGGCGCGATTGCCAAAGTCGAACAGGCGCAGTCCCAGCCGAAACTTGCCATTGGTGGTGCGCTCCACCATGCGGTGACGCTCCAGAACCATGAGGAAACGGTGAGCTGTGCTCTTGTGCAGTTGCAAAGAGGAGGCTACCTGCGCGAGGCCGAGCGGCGTTTCGCTCTCGCCGAGCAGATCAAGCACGGCAAAAGCGCGGTCCAGTGCCTGGACTTTGTAGGTACCCTGCGGAGCAGTGTCTCGCATTGTGGACCTCCATTTCGCTTTGTGACTTCTTTATCAGTCTCCCGCGCATTGGAGCTTGTGTCAAGGATTGAGACGGAATTTCTTTGGGTGGGATTAATTTGGAGCGGGTTACTGCGTTTTTGTTGAGGAAAAGCAGAGCGTTCCCCGCCGACAAAACTAGGCGGGGACTACGTCACCTTCGCCGGGGGCCAGGAACAGATTGGCTTCGAGCCCATGTTGGCGGGTGTAGAGGTCGTAGTAGCGGCCGTTCATGGCGAACAGTTCTGCGTGGTTGCCGCGCTCCACTATCTTTCCCTGCTCCACCACGAGGATTTGTTCTGCGCGGCGGATTGTCGACAGGCGGTGGGCAATTACGAATGTTGTGCGGCCTTCCATCAACTGGGTCAGGCCGGCCTGGATCATGGCTTCCGACTCGGAGTCGAGGGAGCTGGTGGCTTCGTCGAGAATGAGAATGCGCGGCTCGGCCAGCAATGCGCGCGCAATGGAGAGCCGTTGCCGTTGCCCGCCGGAGAGTTTCACGCCGCGCTCACCGACTACGGTGTTGTAAGTCTCGGGAAAGCGCTCCGCAAATTCGTCGACGCGCGCCGTGCGGCAGGCGAATAGGAATTGTTCTTCAGTGGCGTCGGGGCGCGAGAACATGATGTTCTCGCGGATGGTGCCGTCGAAGAGGAACGAGTCCTGCAGCACCACGCCCAATTGCGAGCGGTAAGTGTTCAGGTCGACGTGCGCGAGATCTATGTCGTCGACTAACACGCGGCCTGTGGTCGGCGTGTGGAAGGCGCAAATGAGGCTGATGATGGTGGACTTTCCGGATCCCGATGAGCCCACCAGCGCTGTGACGGTACCCGGCTCGGCGAGGAAGCTGATGCCGTGCAGCACCGGCTTTTCAGGCTCGTAGGCAAACTCGACATCCTCAAAGCGGACCGTCCCTTTGATCGGCGGCATTTTCACCGTGCGCTCGGGGCTCTGGTTCTCTTCCAGTTCGCTCATGATCTCGTTGGTGCGGTCCAGGCCGGCAAAGGCCTCAGTCAACTGCGTGCCGATGTTTACGATCTGGAAGACCGGCGCGACCATCACCGCAAGAAAGACGTTGTATTGGAAGTAGGTGCCGACCGTCCAGTGACCGTGGAGGACGAGATTGCCGCCCAGCCACATAACCAGCGCAGATACGAGTCCTAACACAGTAGTCGAAGCTGACCCGAGAATGCTGGTCATGGTCAGCGACTTCATCACGTTGGCCAGCAGCCGCTCCACTCCGACCGAGAAAACCTTGGCTTCACGATCCTCCGCGTGATAGCCCTTGATCACGCGAACGCCGCCGAGCGATTCCGTCAGGCGCCCAGTGACCTCAGCGTTGATTTTGCCCCGCTCGCGAAAGATGGGGCGAATGGTCTTGAAGCCATACTGAAGGATAAAGACAAAAGCTCCCACGACGGAAAAAACTGTAAGTGTGACGGTGGCACTGCGATGAAGGAGAAAGAAGAAGACCATGACCGCCGTGAGCATGCCGCCGACGAACTCCACCAGCCCGGTGCCCACCAGGTTGCGTACACCTTCTACGTCGGACATGATTCGCGCCACCAGCGTACCAGTGCGGTTCTCGTCATAGTAGGCCACTGAAAGTAGGCCGACGTGTTGTTGCACCTGACGCCGCATTTCGGCGATAAGGCGCTGTCCTTCTTTCGAGAGAAGTTGTGTAAGCGAAAAAGATGTAATCGCCTGAATTACCATGGCCGAGAAGACCGCACCAATAATCCAGGGTAGAAAATTCGGCTGCGGATGAAGCGGCGAGAAGACCTTGTCAACCAGGGCCTTGCTCTCATAAGGCAAAACCAACCCTGCCAGTCGGTTAATGGCCATCAGACCCATTCCCACTAAAAGCATCCCCTTGCGTGGTGCTACCAATGCTCGGATCTGCGGCCACAGCTTTTTGAGGCTCGGCTTTGGCTTCGGCTGATCCGCCTGCCCCGCCCGAGCTGAGCCGCGGCGCGGCGAGCGCTCAGCCTTTGAGCCGCCCAAACCCAACCCGCTGCGCATGGTGCCCAAGCGCTACACCTTCCCCGAACGCCGCACAGCGATGAAGGAGCGCACGCAGAGAATTACGTAAATGAGCAGCAGCACGGCAAGCGTGACCTTCGACGCAAGAGCGATCTGATCGGGCTCCAGGCCGGCAGACTTGGCGTGCACATAGCCGCGAATGGCCTCGACAGTGGAACCGATGAAACCCAGCAGCGCGATGGTCACATTGATGTGCATGAAGAGCTTGCGCCGGGCTTCAATGGGGCTGATGGCGAACAGGCCGCAGAAGCCTAGCGCCAGGCCGATCCACGCGGGAATAAGCGCGGTGTTATGCACGCTGCCGGTGCCGAGGAAGCCGGCCAGGCCCAGGGCAATTAGCAGAACGGCAAAAACCAGTGTCACTTTTACCAAACTGAACCTCTCTCACAATCCATGGCAAGGATAACAGTCTGAGGGATGCGGCAGGAGCTCGGATTGATGCAAAAGGCTAGGCCGTCGCTGGTATGCTCCTCCTGTTTGATACCGCTTTCTTTTGCAAAGGAAAGCATCTGCTTGCATGTCTTCCTCCCGGAGGGAGGCGCGAAAATAGTCCAGGGTGAAGCGGAGCGGAACCCTGGGAAGCATTGCAGGCGAGATAGCGCCCCGTAGGGGCGATGTGATCTCTCAAGCAATCGCCCTGCATTTTGAGGCCTGAGTGCCAGGCCAACCCACGGCGTCAAACCCGAAATCGCGCCAACCGATGCAGTCGACTCCGTGTCACCGCTGAATCCGCGCCGACCCTCCCTGGGCGAAGGCACGCACTTGCTCGACGGTGGCCATGGTGGTGTCGCCGGGGAAGGTGGTCAGCAGGGCGCCATGAGCCCAGCCCAGCTTCACTGACTCTTCCGGCGTCTCGCCGCTGAGCAGCCCATAAATGAAGCCGGCGGCAAAGCCGTCTCCGCCGCCCACGCGGTCTAGAACGTCGAGCTCAACAGTAGGCGCAGCGTAGGTTTTGCCGTCGATCCAGGCCACCGCGCTCCAACTGTGGCGGTTGGTGGAGTGCACCTCGCGCAGCGTTGTGGCCACCGCCTTCACGTGCTTGTGCTTCTTGACCACGTTGTCGATCATGGCGAAGAATGCGGCGGGATCGAGCTTCGATCTGGCAGCAACTTCAGGGCCCGGAATGCCCAGACCTTTCTGCAGATCTTCTTCATTGCCGACCAGCACATCGACATTTTCGACAATGGTCGCGATAGTCTCGACGGCGCGCTCGTTGCCGCCGTGAATCTTCCACAGCTTCTCGCGGAAGTTCAAATCGAACGACGTGATCGCGCCGGCAGCTTTGGCTTCACGCATCATTTCGGCAGCCAGCGGAGCCGTGGTCGGCGACAGCGCCGCAAAGATTCCACCGCTGTGCACCCACTTCACTCCTCCGGCAAAGATCGCCTTCCAGTCGAAGTCTCCCGGCTTCAGTTGCGCCGCGGCTTCGTTGGCACGGTTATAAAACACAATTGGCGCGCGCACGCCGTAGCCGCGGTCGCTATAGACGGTGGCCATGTTCGGCCCGGTTACTCCGTCGTGCTTGAAGCGCTTGTAGAAAGGCTTGACGCCCATGGCGCGGACGCGCTCGGCAATCAGGTCGCCGATGGGATAGTCAGACATCGCCGACACAATCGCCGTACGCATTCCGAATGCGTCAGAAAGATTCGCGGCGACATTGAATTCGCCGCCGCTGACGTGGATCTTGCACTCGGTCGCCTTGCGGAACGGAATGATTCCCGGATCGAGCCGGTGCACCAAAGCGCCGAGCGAAAGAAAATCCAATTCAGCGTCTTTCCGAATCTGCAGCCCGTTGCTCATCGCCTGCTCCTTGCGTTCGAATTCCAAAACCAGATTAACTTCGCGGCTTCAGCTCTTGCCGCCAAGCACCTGTTTCACATCCGCGGTCACCTGTTCGATTGTCCATTCATTTCCCGGATAAAACCGCACTACTTTTCCGTCCGGCCCAATCAGAGTCGTGGAGAGCGTGTGCGTGATGGTGTCGTCCGGGCCGCTGGTGATGCCCACATCGAAAAACTTTGCCATCTCATTCAGCACCGGCTTTTCCGGCACGGCAAAGTCCCAGTGATCAAAAGCGCCCACCGCGTCGCTGCCGATGTACGTTGCGCCGTAGGCGCGTAGACGCTCCGGCGTATCGTGTTCGGGATCGAAACTGACGCAGAGCAGGTGGGTCTTTGCGTAGAGCGCAGGGTCGGCGGCGAGCTGCTTGTTCACTTGGGAAAAATTAAATGTCACGCGCGGACAAAAGTCGGGCCGCGGACAACGCGTGTAAATAAACGTGACGAGCAGCGCCTTGCCTTTGAACTGACCAAGGCGAATCGGCCGGCCATCCTGGTTGCGCAGCTTGAAGTCGGGCACAGCATCGCCGGGTGCGGGCACGTGGTATGACACCGGCGGCCGGTAATCCGGCTTGCCCTGTGCAATGACGACGATGTGATCAAGAAGAACATCCGCATTAGGATCCTGCGACACCAACACGTCCGCCGTGATTACATCGCCGGAGTGCAGCTCACTCACGATCGACGCGTCTTTCAGCTTGTACGGCATGACCATTGCGTCCATGAAGCCGGGGATCGCTTCATGATCGAGCGTGACCTGGCCCTTGGCGGCGTCGGTGACGACGATCTTGCCGCGCAGCTTATAGACTTTGAAGTTTTGCGCTGCGGCCGCATCGGGCTCACTCCTGACGTCAGAGTGGCACCCGGCCAGCACGGCAAAGCCCAGAAACGCACAACCAAGCAATCGATGGATCACAGCTCAGTTTACAACCGCTGCCGGCTGCGTTCCGCCCTTCGCCACGTAGAGCCGCGCGCCGCACTTCGTCCCGGAGGGACGGCTCGATAATAGCCCCGGATGGAGTTCGCAACAGCCGGGGCCCCCAGCCAACTTTGGGTGCCCCAGGTCTCGCGTTTGAGACCTGGGGGACGAGAGATCCATCCGCTTGATGTTCTCGCAGAAATGGCCCGCGTTCCGCACTTCGTCCCGGAGGGACGGTTCGATAATAGCCCCGGATGAAGTTCGCAACAGCGAACGCAATCCGGGGAAAGCGCCCGAATCGAATCTGTCCGCCCCGGAGGGGCGGAACGAGAAATCATGCAATCGCCTCTCCACCGCACAATGGCCTTCCCCCCGCTCAGCGGCGTATAACGCTGGAATGGGAACCTTGGCAGCAGTTGAGATCGATGAGTGGCTGCACCAGGGCGGCATGGTGGTCACCGCCAGCGAACGTGCCGCGCGCGCCCTCAGCGCAGCCTTCCATCGCGCCCGGCAAATCGAGGGCCTGAAGGCCTGGCCGGCGCCGCGGATCCTCGACTGGAACAGCTTCGTGCGCTCCGCGTGGGCTGAGCGCACAACCGATGGACGTCTGTTGATGAATCGCACCCAGGAGCGCGCAATCTGGGCCGGCCTGGCTGCCGCGGACGGCCGCCTGGCGGCCCTGCTCGAAGGCCCCCGCTACCGGCTCGCCGAGTTGGCTATGGAAGCGCATGAACTGCTCTGCTCCCATGCGCCGCGGTTTCTGCGTACCGCAGCCCGCTCCGGCTGGCAAAACGATGCGGAAGCCTTTAGCCGCTGGCTCTCCGCATTCGACGAAGCCTGCCGAGCGGAGAATTTGCTCAGTAGCGCACGCCTGCCCCTCGGCCTGCTCGCTCTTTTGCAAAAGCCGGTAAATGAGAGCGAAGAGCCCGAACGCCCTCCCCTGCTGCTTGCCGGCTTTGACCGCATTCTCCCCGTGCAGCGGGCCGTTTTCGATGCGTGGGGCGCGTGGCAGGAAACGGGCTTGGGCGAGACGGCTCACGACGTTCACTTTCACGAGGCGGCGGACGATCAGGCTGAGCTTGCCGCATGCGCCCTCTGGTGCAAAGCGCAACTCGACGCGAAACCGAATGCGCGCATCCTGGTTGTGACTCAGAATGCAAGTGCACAGCGCGGGCAGATTGAACGCGCGTTCCTGAGCCAAACCGGGTCGGCCAGTTCCCCGCTCTTCGAGTTTTCGTTGGGCATACCGCTCAGCCAGGTTGCTCTGCCGCGCAGCGCGCTGTTGCTGCTTCGGTGGCTTTCCAGCGCGCTGGCCGAGCACGAAGTCGATTGGCTCATCTCCACCGGCTACGCTGCGGCGAATCCTCAGGAATCCTCCGCGCTTGAGGCCCACATGCGTGCCCTGCGCCGTCGCGGTCTGGAGCAGCCGTCCTGGACGCTGCAATCTTTCATTCAGGCCTTAGCCCCGCAAAATCAAGGCCAGCCGCTTGCTCCAGAATGGACGAGCCGCATGACCCAGGCTCAGAGCAGGCTTCAAGAAGCAGCCCGCCGCCCGCAATCCCCGCTCGACTGGGCAGAACTGGTTCCGAAGTTTCTGCAGGATGCTGGCTGGCCCGGCGGTCACTCGCCTTCGAGCGCCGAGTTCCAGGCCGCGCAGCGCTGGCAACAGGCGCTTGAAAGCTGCGGCTCGCTGGGCTTCGACGGACGGCGGATCAACTGGAAGGACTTCCTCCCCACAATCGCGCGCACGCTCGAGGAGACGCTGTTCGCTCCTGAATCCCGCGACGCGCCCATCCTGATTGCCGGACCCGCGGAGTCTGCGGGACTCGCGGCAGATGCGATCTGGTTCCTGGGCGCCAGCGAAGATGCGTGGCCCGCCGGCGGCGCTACCCATCCGCTGCTGCCGCCCGATGTTCAACGCGAGGCGCACATGCCGCACGCCACGCCGCAGCTCGATTGGGACCTGGCCCAGGCCATTACCACGCGCCTGCTGGCGTCTGCCGATGACGCGCACTTCAGTTATGCAAAGCAGACTGAAGGGACTGAGTCGCGGCCGTCGCGGCTGGTCGTCCAGCTGGCCGGCGTGCCGCAGCCTATTCCCGCGGAACTTCTAGCAGCACCCACTCCGGCTGCATGCACCATCATTGTTGAGGACCTGAGCCGCATTCCGCGTGCGCCGGGCCCGGTGGCTGGAGGCGCTTCCGCGCTGACAGCCCAATCGCGGTGTCCTTTCCAGGCATTTGCGACCGCTCGTCTTGATGCCAGGCGCTGGGAACGGGCTCAGGCTGGTCTCACTCCTCCACAGCGCGGCCTGCTGCTGCATGGAGTTCTTCATGCTGTCTGGGCTGGGCCGCCGCTCGGCATTCGGACGATTGCCGATTTGCAGAGACTTGCTGACCGCCCGGCTTGGGTCGCAAATCACGTCGCGCAGATCTTCGCGGCAGGCCTGAGGCCCGCCCTGCGTGAACGGATGCCGGCGCGTTATCTCGACCTCGAACAGAAACGACTGACCCGCCTGGTAACCGCCTGGCTCGACTACGAATCCACACGACTGCCGTTTGAAGTAATCGAAACCGAAGCCTGCCGGCCCATCACCCTGCTGGGCCTTACCTTTAAAGTCCGCCTCGATCGACTCGACCGGCTCAACGACGGCTCGGTTCTGGTGATCGATTACAAATCGGGCGACGTGAGTCCCAAGGCGTGGGAACTGCCGCGGCCCGACGATGTGCAGTTGCCGCTCTACGCCGGCTTCGCGCTGGAACCAGACCAGGATCTCGGCGGTCTGGTCTTCGCCAAATTGCGGCCGGGCGATCTGGGCTTTGCCGGATGCGTGGGCGCGCCGGCTGCCACGCTGTTCCCCGTCCTGAAAAGCACAAGCTCGCTGGCAAAAAACTGCCTGACTGCCGAGCAATTAATCGATTGGCGCGTATACATCGAGCAGCTCGCCCGCGACTTCCTCGCCGGCCGCGCCGAAGTCGATCCGCGCGACGCCCCTAAGACCTGCGAACGCTGCGGCCTTCAAACTCTTTGCCGAATCCAGGAGAGGCAAGCTGTAATCGAGGGCGAAGACGAAGGCGCGGAGGCGGACGATGAGTAGAACACCGTCCAAATCCGCGCCTCCCGATCAGCTGCAGCGCGAGCAGGCTCTTGATCCCGCGCACTCCATCCTGGTGCAGTCGCCGGCGGGCTCCGGCAAAACGGACCTGCTTACGCGGCGCTTCCTTCGTCTCTTGGCTGAGGTTGATGAACCAGGCGAAGTTGTTGCTATAACTTTCACAGTCGCTGCCGCTTCTGAGATGCGTCATCGGATTCTCGCCGAGCTGGAAAAGGCTGCTGAAAGAGACGATGCGCACCAGGGAGCGGATCCGTTCTCGATGGAATTCCTTGCGCGTCACGCTCTCGACCGCTCCAGCGCGCGGGAATGGAATTTGCTTGACCTGCCTGCGCAGCTCCGCATCTCCACCATCGACTCGTTTTGCCGCGACCTGGCACTGCAGCAACCACTTCTCTCCGGCTTCGGCGGCGGCCTGAACATCGCCGAGCAGCCAAATGACCTCTACCGGCGTGCGGCCCGCAATACTTTGGAGCAGATTGGCAGCCGAGACAACCCTGCGCTCAGCGATGCCGTTGAATTGCTGCTCGACTGGCGCGACAACAACTGGCAGGAGCTTGAAGACCTGCTCGTCGACATGCTCTCCAAGCGCGACCGCTGGATGCACGAATTTGTGCTCAGCCGCAATCCCGATTGGGACGCGCTGCGCGATCGCCTGGAGCGGCCGTTCGCCAATGCGGTGCGCAATGGGCTTTCCGAGGTGAGCCGTCTGGTCGATCAGGCGCCGGGCGCGCGCGACGAGGCACTGCTTCTGGCCCGATTTGCCTGCGAAGAGCCCGGCGACAAATCGCCTCACTCCCTTGCGGAGTGCTTCGAGATTCCTACTCTGCCGTTCGCGGACGGAATTGACAATGCACGCGACGCCTATGATGCACTGGCCGGTTTTCTTCAAACCCAGTCCGGATCGTGGCGCACAGAAAAGGGCCTCAACGCAACCGTGGGTTTTCCAGCCACACCACACGGCCGTGCAGGCAAGCCTCGATTCGGTGCGCTCGTTGCCGCGCTCGCTGCCGTTCCGGGCCTCGAATCGGCGCTCTCCGACGTCCGCAACTTACCTCCCGCCCACTATACCGAAGACGACTGGAAAATTGTTCGCGCATGTTTCGCCCTGCTACGCCACGCGGCAGGCCAGCTCAAGGTGGTTTTTGCTGAGGTGGCTGCGGTCGATTTCATCGAGGTTGCCCAGATCGCCGAGGGCGTGCTGCAAGCCGACGACGGTTTCCCCACCGATGCCGCCATGGCCGTGGCCGACGGTATACGACACCTGCTCGTCGACGAATTCCAGGACACCAGCCGCCGCCAGCATCAACTGCTGGCCGGCCTCATCGCCGCGTGGCCCGATCACGCGAGCCGCACCTTGTTTGCCGTCGGCGACCCCATGCAATCCATCTACTTTTTCCGCGATGCGGACGCGGAACTCTTCGCGCGCGTAAAGAAAATCGGCCTCGAAATCCCCAATGGCGATCCGCTGCCGCTCGACTTCGTCTCGCTCTCTGCAAACTTCCGTTCGGCGCGTTCGCTGGTGCTGCGGCTGAACACGGTCTTTGAGAAAGTGTTCGCTGTCAGCGATGGCAGCGGCGTGAGTTTTTTTGAGGCCGAGCCCGCTCGCGATGAGCGCGTTACATCGATCCAACACTTCCAGTTGCATCTCAAATTTTCGCCGCAAGCAGTTTATAAAAAACAGATTGGTCATCAACAATCTCCGAGCGCAGGCGACCTGCAAGCTGAGCAGATTGCCGAGATTGTTGACCTCGTCCAAAGCCATCAGCAGGCGATGGAAGAGGCTGGAAAAGCCGGCAAAAAGTACCGCATTGCCGTGCTCGCCCGCACGCGCAACTCAATCGTGCCCATCGCGCAGGCGCTGCATGAGGCGGCCGTTCCCTTCCGCGCTCTGGATCTTGAGAAACTGCAAGACCGTCCGGAGGTGCTGGATGCCCTGGCGCTAGGCCGCGCTTTGCTCAACACGCACGACCGCGTGGCGTGGCTTGGAGTGCTGCGCGCGCCCTGGTGCGGTCTCGCTCTCGACGACTTGCATACTCTTACCAGCGTTGACGACCCAGCTCTGCTGTCACGGCCCGTTCCCGAATTGCTCGCCGAGCGCATCGGATTGTTGAGCGAACCAGGACAGATTGCCGGCCAGCGCGTGCTTTCCGCGCTTGCTTCCGTGCCCGCGCTTCGGGCAAGTCTGCCGACCGCCTCCCTGGGGACATGGCTGCAACAGATCTGGCTCAGACTCGGCGGAGCGGATTGCTGCGACGCCACGGCCCGTGCCAATCTCGACCTGTTGTGGACCTGCCTGGACAAGCTTCCGGAAGGCGAGCAGGACCTGCTGGGACCCGCGCTTGACGCGGCGCTCGAAAGACTCACTGCTCTGCCCGATCCGTCTGCCTCAAGCGATTGTGGCGTGCAATTGATGACCATCCACAAATCCAAGGGCCTGGAATTCGAAGTTGTCATCGTGCCCGACCTGCAAGCCAGGACGAGAGGCACGAGTCGGAAACTGCTCTCCTGGCTGGAACGCGGCTTGACGCCCGAGGCCGACGCCGAACCGGCCGACACTGACGCCGTCGCGGAAATCACGGAATTCCTGATCGCGCCGCTGCAAACCAAAGGTGAACAATCCAAGGGATCGAAGGCCTGGGTCGATCGCGTCTACCGGGAGCGGGAATCGCAGGAGATGCGGCGCATCCTGTATGTGGCTGCGACCAGGGCACGCGAGGAATTGCACCTGTTTGCGCGTCCCGCATACAAGGTGGAAGCCAATGGCGAATTCAGCCTGGTCGAACCCGCAGGCAGCCTACTGTCCACAGCGTGGCCGGCGCTCGAAGAAGAGATTCGCGCCCGGTTCGACGCGTGGAAGTTGATCCATCAAGTCGAAACAGCGCAAGTCGAGACAGATGCTGAAGACGAGATTGAATCCCTTGCCGCAGCAGGCGAGAGCCAACTTTTCATCACGAACTCCACGGAGGCTCCGACCGCGGCGCCAACCCTGCTCCGGCGCTTGCCCGCAGATTATCGGGCTGCGCAGGCGGATCGATTCATTACTCCTGGCGCGGAGGCTGCAATTTCGGGCTTGGGCGCGGCAAGACTTTACACCCGTCACGAAGGCGGCCTGGTTTCTCGCGCGCTGGGCACGGCGGTTCATGCTTTGTTGGAGGAGCTCGCCCGTTTGCGTGCGACCTGCGATTGGCAGGCGGCTCGAAGTGCGCTCGGCCAGTTTGAGGCACGGACCGCGGCGCAGGTGCGTGGTGCGGGTATCGCCGCGAAGCAAGCCGCGCAGATCGCTGCGAATGCGTTGGAGATTGCACTCAACGCCTCGCATGACCCCAGTGGCGAATGGATTCTTTCCCCGCATGCGGAGGCAGCCAGCGAGGTGCGATGGACCGGCGCGGTTGGCGGCGCGCTGACCAACGTGCGTGTGGACCGCGTGTTTCGCGCCGGATCTACGCCGCTGGAAGATGAGGAAGAGGCCTGGTGGATTGTCGACTACAAGACTGCGCAGGCAGATATTACAGATGTGGCGGAGCTGCGGGCTCTGTTTGCGAGCCAGCTCGAGGCCTATGCGCGGGTGCTGCGGAATCTGCACGGCGACGACTCGGTGATCAGGGCCGGGCTTTATTATCCGCGAATGCTGGTACTGGATTGGTGGGAGCTATAGCCTCGCTCCGTCCACGCCCAACCCTATCGAACGCATCAGCTCCAGCGCGTTGCTGGTCTTTACTACGCCGGGCTTCAGCTTGTAGTCGAAGATGAGCTCACCGCCTTTGAAGCGGTCTTCGAAGTGGCAGTTGGCGGCGCGGCCGGGCATCTCTTCAGGAATTTTGGCGAGAGCGAGGTCGTGGGTGCTAACAATGCCGATGGCGTTGCGCTCCATCAGGCTGCGCACAATGAATTCGCTTCCCGCCAGGCGGTCGTGGCTGTTGGTTCCGGAGAGCAACTCGTCGAGCAAAAACAATACCGGCACAGGGCCTTCGGTGAGGTCACTGATGAGCTTGACGCGGTGAATCTCCGCATAGAAGCGCGACACGCCGCCGGAGAGCGAATCGAGCACGCAGATGGATGCGGTCACTGTGAGCGGCGAGAGCCTGAGACGCGTGGCCCGGACAGGCGCGCCCGCCTGCGCCAGCACCGCGTTGATGCCCACACTGCGGATGAACGTGCTCTTGCCTGCCATGTTGGGACCGCTGAGGATGAGCAACTGCAGGCCGTCGCCGAGCTTTATGTCGTTGGGCACAGCCTTCGCCGCATGCATAAGAGGATGCGCCAAGCCTTCCGCATCGAAGATTGTCTGCTCGCTGGATTCTTCCCGCGTCACAAACTCCGGAAACACATCGTCTGGATGTTCATAGGCGTAGCCGGCGAGCGCCGTCAGCGCCTCAAGCTCACCCACGGCCTTGAGCCATCCGCTAATGGCGGGGCCAAACTCCTGCTGCCAGCGCTCGGCGGCAAACACAAGTTGCGCGCTCCAGAAAAGGAACACATCGAGCAGGCGGGCAAACAGGTTGTGGCGGCCGCTCACATAGTCAACGATGCGCGCCAGCTTTTTTACCGCTGCCGAGGGCGGAATTCCGTCGCGCTGGACCCCGGCTTGCAGAGCCACAAGCTTCGCGGAAACGAATCTCTCATTCTCCAGCAAGGCCAGCACACCAGAGAGCAGCGCCAGGCCGTCCGCGGCTTTTTCCAGTGAGTCGGCGGCCTCGTCCAGACGACGATAGAGGCGGTGCGCCCAGGCCAGGTTGAGCAACGACATTGCGGCAGCGAGATCGCCGGGGGCGCCCAGCGCCCAGGCAATCAGGCTCACGATCCACAGCGCCGAAAGAGTGCGGGTGAGCACGCGCGTGAGCAGCCGCGGGAACGCGGGCTTGCGCTCTCCCCACGCGGCAAGCGCCTGCGGATGCACGCCCAAACGTACTGACTCGCCCAACGAAAACAGCTTGGCGCGGAAACCCACGCGGCCTTCAAGCTCGCGCACCGCTTCCTGTCGCGCGAGCACTTCATCGACCGGCGCCGCGGCCAGCAGCCACTCGGCCAGTGTCTCTTCACCGGCCCTGGTGCGCGCCGTGCACAAGAGCTCGAAGAGAGATGCCGTGCCGAATAGATCGAGATCGCGCGCGTATGGATGCGCTTGTTTGAGAAAGCGCTCGCCGGTTTCGCCGCTTCCCGCCCAGCGGCCCTCGATGCGTGCCAGGCCGCGCTCGAAAAAGTTGATGGCGCGGGCGCGGAAGCGGAGGCGGCGAATGTGACTTTCCTGCAAAACGCCGAGAACCAGAAAAATTCCAATGGGGATGGGCAGGAGTTCGAGCTCATTCAGAAAATGAAGAAGCGCAACGGCGGAGACCAGAGTGAATGCCGCAACCGCGAGCTTGGCGAAACCGAGTTGCTTCTCGCGGCGCTGTTCGGCCGCCTGGGTTTGATTCAGCTTGTGCAGGCGAGCCGTGTAGACCCCTGAGGGAGATTCTCCGCCGCGAGCGTCCAAGTTGTCGATTGGCTCGACTGTGTCCATGAGGTTACAATACCGCACGATGCAAAGCTGGTCGAAGAGAGCACGCTACCAGGAGCTGCGTGGAGCGGGAAAAGATGAGATTGCCCAGCGGCGAGACTGCCATAGTCGAGATGGAGAAACTGAGAGACTACTGCCTTAGCCCCAGGCATCCGCGTGGGCGGCATAAAGCGCGTGTGTTTCTATCCGTGCTTGGAATTGGCGCTGATGGCGCAGAAGAACTCAGCGCCGCTCTGATTGAGGCTGCGCTTCATGGAGACGCAACACTTGGGACTACCGATAAATACGGCGTTCGGTACATAATAGATTTTGAGTGGGCGCGCGGGGAAAGAACAGCCAACATTAGAAGTTGCTGGATTGTTCACAGCGGAGAGATCAATCCTCGATTTGTTACATGCTATATTCTTTAGGAAAAGGAGATCGGCCAACTATGGAGCTTCTCGCTGAAGTAGCGTTGCTACATGATTTGCCCGAGAAAGGGCTCGTTCGCGGACAGGTTGGAACCGTCGTGGAAGTGCTTTCTCCGTCCGTCGGCGAAATCGAGTTCTGTGACGATCAAGGGCGCACATACGCCATGGTTGCGTTGCGGTCGGAAGAGATCATTCGACTGCGCCATTACCCTGTTGAGCAGGTGGCATAGCAACGAAGCCGAGCGCGCCCTCAACTCATGGCGTGCGGGTCCGGCGCAGTCTTCAAGCTCTTGTGATGGCGGACGTCCGCGCCTTCTACCCAGAAGATCACGTCCTCGGCGATGTTGGTGGCGTGGTCGGCGACGCGCTCCAGGTTGCGGCAGATCATCAACGCGTTGAGCGCCTGCGGTGCCAGATGGCTCTCCTCTGCCATCAAGTTGGTCAATGATTTGTAGGCGCCGCGATTCATGGCGTCCACTGCGTCGTCCATGGTGAGCACAGTGCGCGCCATTTCGGAGTCGGCATCAATGAACGACTGCAGGCACTTGCGCACCATGTCGGCGGCAAGCGAGGCCATGCGGGGAATATCCACGGGCAGGTCGACTATGGCCATTTGCTCCATGCTGCGCACGCGGTCGCTGATGGCCTTGGCCGCATCACCCACGCGTTCCAGATCTGCGTTGATCTTGATCACGCTGAGGATGAAGCGCAGGTCGATGGCCGTCGGCTGCTCCATCGCCAGCAGGTCGAGAGCTGCCTGGTCGATGTCGCGCTCCAGGCGATTGATGGCGATCTCGCTGCGGTTGACCAAGTCGCAGATGGACAGATCGCGCACACGATAGGCCTCGATGGCGCGCTGGATGGCCTGCTCGGCCAAACCGGCCATCACCAGCAGGTTTTCCTTTAACTCGTCCAGGCTGCGTTGAAACCGTATCCGCGTCATCCAAACCTGCCTGTAATGTAATCCTCGGTGCGCTTGTCGCTGGGATTCGTAAAGATTTTGTGGGTGGCGTCGAACTCCACCATGCGGCCATTGAGGAAGAAGCCGGTCTTCTCCGCAACCCGCGCTGCCTGCTGCATATTATGCGTCACAATCACGATGGTGTACTGCGACTTCAACTGGAAAATGAGGTCTTCAATCTTCGAAGTGGAAACGGGATCGAGCGCGGAGGCAGGCTCGTCCATGAGCAGGACCTCAGGGTCAACCGCCAGCGCGCGCGCAATACACAGTCGCTGTTGCTGGCCGCCCGACAAGCTGGCGCCGGATTTCTTCTTGAGATCGTCTTTCACCTCATCCCAAAGCGCGGAGTTCTTCAGCGACCGCTCAACGATTTCGTCGAGCACATGGCGATTGCTATATCCGTTCAGCTTCAGGCCTGCAGCGACGTTGTCGTAAATCGACATGGTGGGAAACGGATTTGGCCGCTGGAAGACCATGCCCACGCGGCGGCGAATCTCCACCGGCTTGGCGTCTTCGTAAATGTCCAGATCGCCGATGCGGACGGTGCCGGTGACTCGTGCAATGGGATTGGTCTCGTGCATACGGTTCAGGCAGCGCACAAACGTGCTCTTGCCGCAGCCGGACGGCCCGATGAGAGCCGTGGCGTGGTTGGCCGGGATGTTCAGATTGATGTCCTGCAGCGTGTGGTTCGCCCCATACCACGCATTCAGGTTCACGACCTCAATGCCAACTCCCACGTATGCACTTCTCCTTCCACCCTCAACCGAAGCGAAAACATTTTAGTGTCGATTCCCTTAAGAAATCGACACGCGCGATTCACTCAAAAACGCCACTTCCTGAAGGAGAAGTGCCGTCTAGCTCGCTCCCTTCAAAACGCCGCGGCTGGTGACAAAGCGCACCAGCGACACAGCCGCCACAATCAGCAAAATCAATACCAGCGCCCCGGCCCACGCCAGCCGGTGCTGGTCATCGTAGGGAGAAGTAGCGTACTTGTAAATCTGCAGCGGCAGGGCGGCAATGGGATCGTTGAGGCTTGCGCTCCAGTTGGAGTTGCCCAGCGCAGTAAAGAGAAGCGGCGCCGTCTCGCCGGCCACGCGCGCAAAAGCCAGCATGCAGCCGGTGATGATTCCTGGCGAGGCCGTCTTTACGGTGATGGAAAGCACAGAGCGCCAGTTGGGCACACCCAGTGCGAGGGCTGCTTCGCGCACCGCGTGAGGCACCATCAGCAACATCTCCTCGGTGGTCCGCGTCACCGTGGGAATCATCATGATGCCCAGCGCCACGCCGCCGGAGAACGCCGAGAAATGCTTGGCGCGATACACAATCAACGCGTAGACCGCAATGCCCATCACGATCGACGGAACGCCGTTGAGCACGTCGGCCGTGAACCGGACCGCGTTTGCGAGTTTCGTGCCGCGTCCGAATTCAGCTAGAAATATGCCGCCGCCGATGCCGATGGGAACGCCGATCAGGCTGGCGAGCGCCAGTAGGATTCCGGAACCGAGAATGGCGTTGGCCATGCCGCCGCCCAACTCACCCTCCGGCCGTTCACCCTGGGTGAAGAAGGCCCAGCTCAGCGAACTCGCGCCCTTCAAAATGAGGTAGACGAAGATCGCCACCAGCGGCGCCACCACCAGAACCGTGGACAACACGGCCAGTCCCGTAGCCAGTCCATCCGTACCGGTGCGCATCCGTGCCCGCCATGTATTTCGCTTTTGCAGCTTTTTACCTCGTGCAGTCCCTAGCCCCTGTTTTTCTGACCCCTAACCCCTGAACCCTGACCCCTTCTTTTTTCAATGCGCCTGCGCCGGCGCCCCGCGCGTTACTGCCCACACCAGCAGACGCGCCAGCGCGTTCACAACAATGGTGACAATAAACAGCGCCAGGCCAATCTCCGTGAGCGCGCTCAAATGCAGATCGCCGGAAGCCTCAGCGTATTCGTTGGCGATCACCGACGCCATGGAGGCTCCATTGGCCAACAGCGAGCGCTGAATCTGCGGAGTGTTGCCAATCACCATGGTCACGGCCATGGTTTCTCCCAGCGCGCGGCCCAGGCCAAGAATGATGGCGCCCACAATGCCGATGCGCGCATTGCGGAGCACCCCCATGCGGATCATCTCCCAACGGGTTGCACCCAGCGCCAGGACCGCCTCGCGCTGCGACCCGGGAACGGCGTTCATCACCTCGCGGGTGAGCGACGAAATGATAGGCAGAATCATGATCGCCAGGATGACTCCGGCAGCAACAAAGCCCAGGCCGGTGGGGTTGTCGTCATTGAAGAAGCCGGTCCAGCCCAGCGTCTTGATCAGCGGCGGGTTTACGTGCTCGCGGAGCAGCGGCACCAGAATGAAGACCGCCCACAAGCCATAAATTACGCTGGGAATTGCCGCCAGAAGCTCGGTGACAAATGCCAGCGGTACGCGCAGCCAGCGCGGGCACATCTCAGTCAGGAAGACCGCCACGCCGATGGCCAGCGGAACGGCGATCAGCAGCGCCAGGAACGAGGAAACAAGGGTGCCGAAAACAAACGGCAGCGCGCTGAAATTCCCATTGACCGGGTCCCAGTAGGAGCGCTGGTGGGTATCGGGATCGACAAACGACTGGTAGAAGAACTTGAGGCCGAACGCACTCCATGCCAGGTGGGAGCGCGCCACCAGCTGGGTGGCAATGAGCACCACGATGGCAAAGATGCTGAGCGCGCAAAGCACCATCAGCCAGTGAAATCCTCGATCTGCAATGGCCGAATTTCCGCGTGAGAGCAGGAATCCGCGGATGGGGGAAACCTTTGCCGAGGCGGCCTGGGAAGCAGGCTGGCTGGCGCCAGGACTCGGCTGGGTCTCAAATGCAGATTGGGAGATGCGAATCTCTGGCACTTTGGAGTTCACCACAATCAGGCTACCCACCCAATATGAATAGAAGGTTACAACACTGCTAAATCAAGCGCATACAACCGGAAATCTACGCATCCTTGCACCTCTGCCGATGTCGCACGCCCGCGGTTCCTGCCGGAGGCGGAGCGATCGGGGGAAGTCCGAGGCCGAGCCCCTTGCCGGAGGCAGGGGATCGAGAGCGGTCCAAGGCGGAGCTCCCTGCCAGAGGCAGGGATCGAGAATAGCCCAGGGTAAAGTCCGCCGCCCGGCGGACGAGAACCCTGGGATTCTAGCCCAACTGCGAATACCCCGCCCCGTAGGGCGCGGGTCGAGCCTCGCCACTCACGCCGGCTCGCTCCCCTCAACCTCACGCCGGAAACTCCTGCCACGGCGCTACAATTCAATCCCATGGAACCCATCCGTTGCAGAACCGCCATCACCATCCTGGCAACCATCGCCCTCTCCGCCACATTCGCCTGCGCCCAGAATGCGCCGCCCGATGCGGCCAGCAACCTGCTTGGAGGCGGGAAGCGGACCCTGTTCGGCGGCCAGTTCGATCCCCAATCCCCGCGAGTTCAACCCGCACCCATCAAGGCTGAGTGGGCCGATCTGATCGGCGAATACGGCTGGGATCTGGGCAAGTTCTATGTGCTTGAAGACGGCGGGGAGCTGAAGATTCTGGCCGGCTGGTTCGATCTGGAGGTTCTGCACCCCGCCTCAGCCAATGTTTTCAATCTGCCAGGCAGCGGGCCGCATGGGGCTGAGGCAATCACATTCCAGCGCGACGCCGCCGGCGCCGTGACGGGCGTGGAGATGGGAAGCGTTCTCTACAAGCGCCGGCCGTTCGATGCTCCGGGACAGTTTTTTCACATCACGCCGCTCAAGCCGGTCGAGGAACTGCGCAAGGAGGCGCTGGCGGACAAGCCGCCGGCCGAGGCGGGCAGCTTCCGCAAGCCGGACCTGGTCGAGTTGAACAAACTTGATCCGTCGATCAAGCTCGATATCCGCTATGCGACGGACCGCAACTTTCTGGGATCGCCACTTTATTTGCAGGCGCGTGCGTATATGCAGCGACCAGCTGCAGAGGCTGTAGTGCGGGCTTCGAAGCACCTGCATGAGCTTGGCTACGGGCTGCTGATTCACGATTCCTACCGCCCCTGGTACGTGACCGAAATGTTCTGGGAAGGCACGCCGCCGGAGAAGCGAAATTTCGTCGCCAATCCAGCCAAGGGATCGAAGCACAACCGCGGCTGCGCCGTGGATTTGACGCTCTATGAGCTGAAGACCGGCGACCCCATCCGTATGACGGGCGGCTACGACGAAATGTCGGAGCGGTCGTATCCGTTCTATCCGGGAGGGACTTCGAATCAGCGTTGGCATCGCGACCTGCTGCGCCACGCGATGGAGGCTGAGGGATTCACAGTGAACGAAGATGAGTGGTGGCACTTCGACTACAAGGACTGGGCGCAGTACCCGATTTTGAATCTTACGTTCGAGCAGTTGGAGACCGGCTCCGCGTCAAAATAATCCGCCAATCGCGAACTTTTCGAATGCGGCTATCGTTCCCAGGGCTTTTGCTCCCGGAGGGAGTCATCGAAAATAGCCCAGTGTGGAGTCCGCAAAGCGGACGGAACGCTGGGAAGATTGCCGTCAGTGGTGATTTCGCCCCGTCGGGGCGATGTGAACATTACTGCAATCGCGTCCAACAACAACCGCAACTTGCACACCGCAAACTGAACCTCGTCCTCTGATTTAAGCTTGTTTGTTCCTCATGAAAGGCCGATTCCATGCGCCGATTCCCCGCCACAATCCTCCTTGTCCTTTTCGCAATCACACTCCAGGCCCAAATCCCCGATCCTCCGCACCACGACTGGAAGGCCGGCTGGATCACTCATCCGACGGCGCCGTTGCGGGAACCGCTGGTATTGCACTTCCGCCGCTCATTCACGCTGGCAGCCGTTCCCACCAACTACATCGTCCGCGTCAGCGCTGACAATCGCTTTATTCTCTATGCCAATGGTCAACGCGTAGGAGACGGCCCCGCGCGCGGCGACCTGACGCACTGGCGTTACGAGCGATTTGACCTTGCGCCGCTGCTCAAGCCCGGAGACAACCTGATCACCGCAACGGTGTGGAACTTCGGCGTCTACGCTCCGATTGCGCAGATGACCGACCGCACCGCATTTCTCCTTGAAAGCGAAGCGGCCGGCGATGCGTCTATCAGCACGCCGAAAGAATGGCTGGTCGAAATAGAGCCGGGCCACCGCCCGTTGCCCCGCGTCAACAATGGCTTCTACCAGTACATGGCGTCGGGGCCCGGCGAGGAGATCAACGCCGCCGATTACGACTGGAGTTGGAATGCGCCTGGAGCAGGCAGCGCGGCGTGGGTGCCTGCAGCATCGGCCATTCGCGAGAGCATTTATGCCACGGTGAACATGGCCCACTCCGCCGACACAACCGGGGACAATCCGTGGGGGTTGGTTCCCGATGAGTTGCCGCATATGGAGTACGCGGCGACGGAGGCTGGCAAGACCGTGCGCGTCAAATTGGATCAGGCAGCGCAGGTTGTGGGAGAGCCCGGCTACGTGGCGGTTCACGTTGGCGGGGAGAGATTGGAGATTAATGATTTTCCAAATCGGATCGTCTTAATCCCTGTGCATAGTGGTGCCCACATCCTCCTCGACCGCAAAACCCTCACCACCGCTTATCCTCAGCTCACCGTCTCCGGCGGAAAAGGTGCGAAAATCATCCTCACCTATTCCGAAGCGCTCTACGACAAAGACATGCGCAAAGGAGACCGCGACGATGTGAGCGATCGCAAAGCCCTCGGTCTCACCGACAGCTTTCTCCCCGACGGCGCCGCCCATCGCACCTTCGAGCCGCTGTGGTGGCGCACCTGGCGCTATCTCGACCTCGACATCACCACCGGCGACCAGCCGCTCACACTCGAATCGCTCACCGCCCAATTCACCGCCTATCCCTTCGAGGAGCGCGCCAGCTTCAAGGCCGACGACCCAGACCTCGCGAAGATCTGGGAGATCAGTTGGCGCACCGCCCGTGATGACGCCCATGAAACCTACATGGACACGCCCTATTACGAGCAGCTCCAATACGTCGGCGACACGCGCATTCAGGCCCTCATCTCGTACGCCGTAGCGGGCGACGACAGGCTGGCGAAGCAGGCGCTGCAGGCCTTCGACTGGTCGCGCATCCCAGAAGGAATCACGCGCAGCCGGTATCCCAGTTCGCTGCCGCAGACAATCCCTACATTCTCGCTGCTCTATATAGGCATGCTGCACGACTACTGGATGTATAGGCCGGATGCGAGCGGGTTCGCGCGCTCGCTGGTGCCGGGAACGCGAACAGTCTTGAACTGGTTCGCAGCCTACGAACAGCCCGACGGACTGCTCCGCCAACTGCCGTGGTGGAGCTTCATCGACTGGGTCTCCGAGCACCAGGAAATTCCCACCTACGACAAAAACGGCGAATCCTGCATGACGACCCTTGAGTATCTGGGCGCGCTGGGAGACGCGGCCGATCTCGAAAAGGCGCTGGGCGACCCGACGCTTGCCGAGCGATACCGGACGCGCGCCGCCCACGTCCGCACCGGCCTCTACGACAAGTGCTGGTCGTCCTCGCGCGGGCTGCTTGCGGACACGCCGGATCAGAAAGCATTCAGCCAACAAGCCAACATTCTCGGCGTTCTCTATGACGTGATCCCGAAGGATCGTCAGCATGATGTGCTGGGAAAGGTACTGTCGATCGATCCGGGGACAACGCCGGACGGCGTGCTGAGCGCTTCGTATTATTTCCGCTTCTACCTCGCGCGCGCGCTTGACCACGCCGGCATGGCGGATGAGTACCTCGACTCCATCGGTCCGTGGCGCAAGCTGCTGCCGATGCACTTCAGCACCTGGCCTGAGGTTCCCGGTGACACCCGCTCCGACTCACATGCTTGGAGCGCACATCCAATCTATGACTTCCTCACCCTCGTCGCGGGGATCGAGCCATCAAGCCCCGGCTTTGCCACCGTACGCATCGCGCCGCACCTCGGCAAACTGCCCTCGCTCACGGCGACTTATCCGCACCCGCAAGGCGAGATCAAAGTCGAATACCACTCCACCCTCCTCCACGAAGACACGGATATCAAGGGAGGCGTAACCTTTCACGCCGACGTTACCCTGCCCGGCACTCTCACCGGAACATTCGACTTCGACAGCCGATCCTGGCCCCTCAAACCGGGCCGCAACCGAATCGAAATCCCCATGAAATAACAAAAACAGATTGCTCTGTGCCCAATCCGCCCTTCTCCCGGAGGGAGAACATGAAAATAGCCCAGGACGAAGTCCTGGGACAGCGGCCCCCTCAAATCCTCCGTCCCGTAGGGACGGTTCGAAACCCGCGCTCTCGACCCACGTCTCGTGAACCGGAAAATCGATATATTAAGGGGGAAACCTTGTTTCCCCCCACATGCCAAACGTGCTACAACTCCTGCATGGCAAAGGGAAGGCTATCTACGCCTCCGGGACATGTGAACCTCAGAATGCTTGCCGAGCATCTGGAGCTTTCGCAGACCACGGTCTCGCTGGTCCTGAATAATTCGCCCTCTGCCAAGTCCATTCCGCAGGAGACCCGCGACCGGGTCAGTGAAGCTGCCCAGCGCCTCAACTACCGTCCTAACTATTTCGCCCGCTCGCTGCGCCAGAGCCGCTCGATGAGCGTAGGCGTGCTGGCGCCCGACCTCAGCGAAGGCTACTTTACACGCGTGATGAGCGGGGTAGTCCAGGAACTGACCGCCGCGCACTACTTCTACTTCACCGCATGCCACGACTGGAAGCGCGAGCTGATCGAAAAATATCCCCGCATGCTTGTCGAGCGCGCCGTGGATGGTTTCCTGCTGCTCAATACCCCCGCGGACCACATTGATGTACCGGTGCCGGTGGTGGCCATTTCGGCGCACAGCGCGGCTGAAAACATAACCAACATCGTGCTCGACCATCATCTCGCTGTGGGCCAGGCGCTGCTGCACCTTTACTCGCTGGGCCATCGCCGCATCGCGTTCATGCGAGGCCCGCGCGCCATTCCCGATTCCGAGTACCGCTGGGAAAGCATCCAGCAGGTGGCGCGCGAGATCGATCTCAAGATCGACCCGGCTCTTGTCATCCGCATTGACCATGCCGGCTGGTCAATGAAGGACGGGTATCACCCCATGGCCCCCGAGATCGGTTACCGCCCCATGCAGGGCCTGCTCGAAAAGACACGCGACTTCACCGCCATCTTCTGCTTCAACGACATTGCCGCCATCGGCGCCATTCGCGCCTTGAAGGACGCAGGTCTCGCCGTGCCCGGAGACGTTTCAGTGGTGGGGTTTGACGACATTCTGTCGGCAGCCTATTCGACGCCGTCTCTAACCACCGTCCGCCAGCCGCTCACCGAGATGGGCAAGCGCGGAGCACAGGTGCTGCTCGAGCGGATCGCCAACAGAGAGCAGGAATACGCCTCGGAGATCGTGATGGAGCCGGAGCTGGTAGTGCGCGAATCGACCGGTCCTGCGCCCGCTGCAAGCTAGTGTCTGCCTCGAATGTTCATACAGAAAAGCGACCTGTCACCCTGAGCGAAGCGTACTTCAGCGGAGTCGAAGGACCTGCTTTTGGGCCCCAGTTCCCTAGCCGCAGAACGACTCAAACCAGCGACTGACATACACCTGCGCATGGGCTTCGCCGCAGTAGTGGCGTGCATGCGGCGCGTTGGCTGCCTCTTTCGTCCATTTGAATATCGTCAGCTGTGCGTCGCTGCAGTGAATCACGATCCAGCGCACAGGATTGTCGCTCTCTTCGCCGCAAATCTCACACTTGTAGTTAGTGCCAATCATCGCCCGCTCCCACGTTCAATTCTCCATCTGCCGACTCGCTGACCTGCTGGCTTGCTGACTCGCTGACTCACTGACTCGCACTATTCCAGCATCTGCAAGTCCAGCGGCTCAACCAGCAGGAAATCCCGGTTGCGAATGCTTTCCATTGCCTTCTTCAGCGCTGAACTTTTGCATGGCTCAACGGTGACCACGAAGGGCAGCGCATCGTGCGGAAACCCCGGCTTCTGCACGATGGCGCGAATATTGATCTTCTCTCTGGCCAGGGCCCCGGTAATCTCCGCGACAATGCCCGGCCTGTCCTTGACCAAAAAGCGGATATAGTGAGGAACCTCGAACTCCAGGCTCACTCTCGCAGGTGCCGACGGAATTTCGACGCGGCGCGAACCGTGCGCCAGCGCCAGCAGGTCGCTCACCACGGCGACCGCGGTTGGATGGCCGCCCGCGCCGTGACCTGAGAACACCACGTCGCCGCCGTATTGGCCACTGAAGATGACCATGTTCTCAGTGCCCCGCGACCAGGCCAGCGGCGAGCGCAGCGCCACCAGCGTGGGACCCACGGTGGCCGCAACCTGGCCATCCGATTGCTCGCCGCGCGCCACCTGGCGGATGGTGCATCCCAGGTCCCGCGCGTAGCCAAAATCGACCGCGGAAACCTCGGTGATAGGCCGCGGAATAATCTCTTCCGGATCGATCTCCACGCGCAGCGCAAGCCGCATCAGGATGGAGAGCTTGGCCCGCGCGTCAAATCCGCCCACGTCCTCAGTCGGGTCCGCTTCGGCATAGCCGGCGGCCTGCGCTTCCTTGAGCACGACCGAATAGTCCGCGCCATCTTCCATCTTGCTAAGGATGAAGTTGCAGGTGCCATTCAGAATGCCTTCAACGCGCTCGATGCGATCACCGGCCAGCCCCTGCTCCAGGCCTGGGATCACCGGAATGCCGCCGGCAACAGCCGCGCCATACTTCAGGTGGCCGCCGCGCCCTGCCGCGAGCCGCTCCAGTTCCACGCCGTGATACGCGATCAACTTCTTGTTTGCAGTGACGACACTCTTGCCGGCATCGAGTGCGCGCCGCACCCAGCCGCCTGCGGGATCGAGTCCCCCCACGAGCTCAACAATCACGTCGATATCCGCGCCCAGCACGGCGTCCGCATCTTCGCTCCACTCCACACCGTCGGGAACCCATTCCACGCGCTTGCGCTCGACTCCGCGATTGAACACGTGCGTCAGCTCCAGCCCCTGCGGCTTCGACTCCACCAGAATCCTTGCCACGGAACTGCCCACCGTGCCAAAGCCAAACAAGGCAATCCGAAGCGGCCGCTGTCGGCGTGCTTCCTGAGCGGCGTTCAACGAAACCTCTGGCGGCGTTGCGGAAACGTTTAATTCAGACACCTGCATTCCCTCGTTTGCGTGCATCCAGCCATCTCTTGGACCCCCATCCCTGGGCTCCGACTGAATACCCCGATAATACCTGAGTGCAAGCCGCCAGTTGCTCAATCCGTTTCACAAGACGCGCACTTGATGTACTATGATTCCCAGATGCGCCGCCTGCTCTCCATCTTTCTGGTTCTGTTCTTCTCGCTTGGCCCCCTCGCGGCCACGCTTGAGGCCAGCGATGACGCGCGCCTGCCCGCATGCTGCCGCCGTCATGGCGCTCACCATTGCGCAATGACCACGCGCACGACCGCCACGATGGCCCAGAGCACATCGAACGAAACCATCGTCACTGCGCCATCCACCTGCCCCGCTTTCCCCGGCAACACCGCCGCGAGAACCACGGCGCCGCACGCTCTCACCGCAGCAGCGGTCGGCCTGCCAGCTCTGATTGCGCAAACGCACGCCCCCGCGGCCGCACGCGCTGCCGCCCGCATCAGCCAGATCCGCACCCGGTCCGGCCGCGCACCACCTGCATCAATCCTCGCCTAGAAAACCTCTGCACAACCTGCATCTTCAAGAGAAGCTGCTTCCCTAAGCCGAAGGCAGGGTCCCGTTTGCGCGCATGCGAACGGAGGTCCATTGCCTCTTGACCCCTGGAGCTTCGTACCCACATGAGACGCATACAGGTGTTTCTTTCAGCAGCACTGCTTCTAGCCGCGGCCATTCCCGCATTCGCCACGGTCTTCGCAAATCTTCACGGCGTGGTGCACGACCCCCAGCACCGCCCAATTGCTGGAGCGGACGTCACTCTAAAAGCCGCCAACTCCGACTTCACTCTCACAGCCAAAACCAACACCGAAGGCGAGTTCGATTTGCAGCAAGCGCCCATCGGTGTCTACAAGCTCACCATCACCGCCGCGGGCTTTGCCACCACCGAGCAGCCACTCACCCTCGCCTCGGGAACCAACCCGGTCGTCCATATTCCGCTCGCCATCGCTGCCGCTTCGCAGACCGTCGTCGTACAAGCGTTTTCGCCCTCCCTTTCGGCTTCTGACTCGGTGACTCCCACGACGCTCATCACCCGCGCGGACATCGATCTGACTCCGGGCGCGGCCCGCACCATTGGCAACGAGCTCATCACCGACTACGTGCCCGGCGCCTACATGACACATGACATGCTGCACATGAGGGGCGGTCATCAGACAAGTTGGCTGATTGATGGAATCGCGATCCCGAATACCAAGATCGCCTCCAACGTAGGCCCGCAGATCGACCCCAAAGACATTGACTCGCTGGAAACGCAGCGCGGCAGTTACTCCTCAGACGTCGGCGACCGCACCTATGGCGTTTTCAACGTTCTGCCGCGCAATGGATTCGAGTACAGCCGCGACGGCGAGTTCCTGCTCACCGGAGGCAACTTCGGCACCGGCGAGGCGCAGCTCTCGCTCGGCGACCACTCCTCCGCAACAGCGTGGTACGCGAGCCTCACTGGCGGCCGCTCCAACTACGGCCTGGCAACGCCCGTCGCCTCTGTCTATCATGACGCTACGAACTCGCAGAGCGGCTTCGTCTCGCTCATCCGCAATCAGACGCCCAAAGACCAACTGCGACTCAACGCCCAATACCGCCAGGACCACTTCGATGTACCCTACGATCCCAGCCTCACCGACTGGCAGGCTCTGAGCGGCTACTACGCTTCCTACGGGCTGCGCGACGCGCAAACCGAGCGCGACAGCTTCATCATTGCTAATTGGGTCCACACCCTCTCGCCCAAGGCGCTCTTTTCGTTTGCGCCCTTCTACCACTTCAACCAGGCCAACTACGACTCGCTCCCCAATGACAACCCAGTGGCCACCACCTGGCACCAGGGCTCAAACTACGTGGGCGGCCAGGGAGATGTGCACATCGATACCGGCCCCAACAATTTTTCTGGCGGCATGTTCACCTTTTACCAGGCGGAAAGCGACCTCTTCGGCGTGCTGATCAATGACGGCTCCTACACCTCGCAGCCAAACACTCCAGGCAATGCCGCCGCAGCGCTGGTTGAGGGCTACGTCTCCGACCACCTGCGCCTGGGCCGATATTTCACTCTGCTCGGCGGCATGCGCTTCTCCAGCTATCACGCCGGATTGAATGAGTCGGCGACTTATCCCCGCATCGGCGCAACGTTTGAGATTCCAAAATTAAATTGGGTGCTGCGCGGTTTCTACGGGCACTTTTTCCAGCCCGCCCCGGTGCAAACCGTCTCTCAATCGGTGCTGAACTACGCCAGCAGCCTCGGGTCCGGCGAAAACACCTTCACGCCCATACCCTCCGAGCGCGACGAAGAGCATCAGTTCGGCATTCAGATTCCCTATAGGGGCTGGTTCCTCGATGTCGACACCGTCAAGAATCGCGTGAACAACTTCCTTGACCATTCCAATCTCGGCGAATCGAATATGTACTTCCCCATCGCCGTGAATGGAGCGCTGGTGCGCGCGTGGGAGATGACGCTGCGCTCGCCGCGGCTGGCGCACGTCGGCCAGTTCCACGTCACCTACTCCAACCAGATTGCCGAGCAGCGAGGCGCCATCATTGGCGGCTTTACCTGCACCAATGACCTGGACCCGGCCTGCACCAACGGCGGCTTCAACTACTTCCCTGTGGACCACGACCAGCGCGAAACCCTCAATACGGGGTTCACCGCAAACCTGCCGAAGCGCACCTGGTTTTCTTCCAACGTCTATTACGGCTCAGGCTTCTCCAACGGCCTGGCGTGTGCGCCCATCAGTGCCTGCCCATCCAATAACGGCCCATACGCCGGCCCCTATCTGCCCGTGCACACCACCTTCGACGTTTCGGCAGGCCACGCACTTGGTGAGCGATGGAAGTTAGCCGTCAATGTAGTCAATGTTACAAACCACCGCGTGCTGCTGGATAACTCCATCACCATCGGCGGGTTCCACTACAACGATCCGCGATTAGTCTCAGGAGAACTCCGCTACCGATTTCATTTCTGAGCGACCCCTGCCTCTCATCCACAAACACTGTCATCCTGAGCGCAGCGTACTTCAGCGGAGTCGAAGGCGGGTGCCCTCTGGGCGCGGTTGCTCTTCGTTCTTTCCCCTTCAGAACACTGTCATCCTCAGCGCAGCGTACTTCAGCGGAGTCGAAAGCCTGCCCTGAGCGCAGCCGAACGGGGACCTGCTTCTTCTTTTCGTCCCGTCACAACTTCATAAAGCTCGGTTCGCGGAGAAGCCATCACCTCAACCCCGCCGTATGTGCCTGCACCACCGCATCCTTCCGAGGCGCAGCCCACGCCTGATAGCTGTTGAAGAGAAATTGCCCACCCAGAATCAGTAGCCACACCCACAGCGCAAACTTGAGCGGCCTGCGCGGAACGCGCGTGCTCAGCAGCGTTCCGGTGATCGCCCCAACTACGCCACCTGCAATGAGTTGCAGCAACAATTCGGCGTTGGACGAGTGCGAGAACCAGTGCGCGCCGCTGCCGATGAGCGACACAATGAATCCGAAGGCAATGTCCGTGCCCACCACCTGCGCGGGAAGCAGAGGCGTAAGGCTAAGCAGCGCCGCGGAGCCCAGCGCGCCCGCGCCGGCCGAAGAGAACCCGACCTCCGCGCCCACCGGAAGCATGAGCCACGCCAGCAGTGGACTGCGGTCTCGCGGATCCGCATTCGCCTTCAGCGGCCGAAAGAAATTGAATATCTGCCAGCTTGCCGTAGTCATCAGGATTGCCCCGAGAAGCGCATTTACCAAGTTCTGCGAACCCACTGTGACCAAGTGCTTGAGGAAAAGAGAACCAACAATCACGCCCGGCACGCCGCCCGCCAGCATGTATGCAAGCGTCCGCCACGCGACATTGCGGCGAAGAATCTGCGACGGCACCAATATCAGCTTGACGGCCGTCGCGAACATCAACCCGATGCCCACAGCAACCGGCGCCGGAACGCCCAGGAATAACACCAGCACCGGCACGGTGATGGTGCCCGCGCCCACTCCCGTAAGCGCGATGAACAGCGCGATGATGAACCCAATCAGGTAAGGCATCCTGCCTGCTCCATTCCGTGACCACCCGCCTACCGCGCCGGTGCAGCCTCAATGTGAATGCCGCATTCAACTTTGCGGCCGGCCCAACGGCCCGACCGCGGATCGTTGGCATCGAGTGGAAGCGAGGTACATGGCTCACAGCCGATCGACTGGAATCCCTGCTCGTAGAGCGGCAATAATGGAATCGATAACTGCTCGCAGGCATACCACACATCGCGCGTTGTCCAAGCGGCCAGCGGCGCGAGCTTCAGCACCTGCTTGCCGCCAGGCAGCGTGAACAGCGCTTCTTCTTCAAGCGCCGCGCGGCTTTTTGCCTGCTCGCGCCGCA
>Ga0302325_10001253_pt1 | contig 65630 bp, 57 predicted proteins | sample Palsa_T0_2_FD_201948 | JGI IMG/M metagenome (GOLD analysis project Ga0302325, IMG submission 201948) | Peat permafrost microbial communities from Stordalen Mire near Abisko, Sweden - Palsa_T0_2 | ecosystem: Environmental > Terrestrial > Soil > Palsa > Peat permafrost | place: Sweden: Abisko...
GGCGCGCGACATCACCGAGCTCAAGCGCTTCGAGCAGACGATGGTGCAGAAAAACGTCGAGCTGGAAGACGCCAGCCGCATGAAGTCCGAGTTTCTCGCCAACATGTCGCACGAACTGCGCACTCCGCTGGTGGCCATCATCGGCTTCTCGGAGGTGCTGCGCGACGGCCTGCTCGGCGAGCTGACCTTGCAGCAGCGAGGTTTCATCGGCGATATCTTCAGCAGCGGCCAGCATCTGCTCTCGCTCATCAACGACATTCTCGACCTGTCCAAGGTGGAAGCCGGCAAGATGACGCTCGACGTCGAGGCCGTGCAGGTCGCGGCCGTGCTGCAGAACAGCTTATCGATCGTCAAGGAGAAGGCCGCCGCGCGCCATATCCGCCTGGACCTGATTGCCGCCGAAAACGCCGGATCGATCAACGCCGATGCCCGCAAGATCAAGCAGATTCTGTACAACCTGCTATCCAACGCCGTGAAGTTCACCAGCGAGGGCGGGCAGGTGACGGTGCGCAGCGCACGCGTCGCGCGTGCGGATGTGGGTCAGCTCTCGGGCGCCTGGAAGGGCTGGAGCCTGCCCCTGGCGGACAACGGCTTCGAGGAATTTCTCAAGATCAGCGTCATCGACAGCGGCATTGGCATGTCGCCCGAAGGCCTGGAGCGTCTGTTCCGGCCCTTCAGTCAGATCGATGCCGGTCTGTCGCGAAAATTCGAAGGCACCGGACTCGGGTTGGCGGTCGTGAAGGTGCTCGCCGAGCTGCACGGTGGCTCGGTAGCGGTGGAAAGTGCGGTGGGCGAAGGCTCGTGCTTCACGGTCTGGTTGCCGTTGCGCGAGTCCGGGGTGGCGGCGCTGGCGACGCCAAAGGCACCGGCCGCGGCGCGTGTCAATCCGGTGGGGACGGCAGGTGTCGCGATGGTGGTGGAGGACGACTTCAAGGCCGCGGAGCTCATCCGCGTGCAGCTGGAGGCGCAAGGATTCAAGGTACTGCACGCCGCTTCCGCCGAAGCCGCGCTGGTGCTCGCCATCCAGCAGCCGCTGTCGTTGATCACCCTGGACATCCTGCTGCCCAACATGGATGGCTGGGAACTGCTCGGTCGCTTGAAGCAAGTGCCGGAGCTGCGCAGCATTCCCGTCGTGATCCTCTCGATCGTGGCGGACACCAACAAGGGCCTGGCGCTGGGCGCGGCGGCGGTCATGCAAAAGCCGATCTCGCGGCTGGAATTGTACGAAGCGCTGGTGGATCTGAGTCTGTTCCCCCACCCGAAGGACCGCAAACTCAGCGTCCTGGTCGTGGACGACGATCCCAAGGCGGTGGACCTGATTGCGCTGCGCGTGACGGCCATGGATGCCAAGGTTCTGCGCGCCTACGGCGGTCGCGAAGCGATCGAAATCGCCCAGCGGGAGCTGCCGGATGTGATCGTGCTGGATCTGATTATGCCGGATGTGAATGGCTTTGACGTGGTGGCCGCGCTCGCCGGACGAGCCGAGACCGCCAACATCCCGATCCTGGTGGTTACCTCCAAGCACATCACGGCCGAGGACCGCATCAGGTTGACGCGCTATGTGGCGACCATCATGGAGAAAGCCGGATTCGACTCCGATCTGTTCACGTCCGAAATCCGCCGCGCCATGACCGGCCGCCGAAAAGTCGCCTGACATGGCCACTATCCTGGTGATCGAAGACAATCCCGCCAACATGACGTTGGCGACATTCCTGCTGCAGTCGGTGGGCCACACCGTGCTCAGCAGGACGGACGCGGAAGCTGGCTTGAGCCTGGCGCGCGAGCGGCAACCCAACCTGATACTCATGGATATCCAGCTACCCGGCATGGACGGCCTGAAGGCCACGGCGCTGCTCAAGGGCGACGATACGACGCGCGCCATTCCGGTCATAGCTCTCACCGCTCTGGCCATGGCCGGTGACGAGGAGCGTATTCGAGCCGCGGGTTGCGACGGCTACATTGCCAAGCCGTTTGCCTATCGGGAATTCCTGGCGACCATCGCGGCGCAACTGCTGCAAGCGGCACAACCGGTCCGATCATGAATCCCGACGTTGCCGAGCATTCGCCATGGATCCTGATCGTGGACAACGAGTTGCGCAACCGCGAATTGCCGCAGATCATGCTGGCGGCGGAAGGCTTTCAAATCCAGAGCGCGGCCAGCGGCGAGGAAGCACTCGCCATGATATTGCAGCACGCGCCCGATCTGATTCTGCTCGATGTCATGATGGCCGGTATGGATGGTTATCAGTTGGCCGCCAAGCTCAAGGCTGACCGCGCCACCAGGCACATTCCCATCATCATGATTACCGCCCGCGACGATCAGGACGGCAAGATGCTCGGACTGCTGTCCAGGGCCGAGAACTTCCTGACCAAACCGGTGAATCGCGCCGAACTTTGTCTGCGCGCCAGGAACCTGATACGACTCAAGGCCCACGGCGATTACCATCGCCGGCGCAGCGAGACGCTGGAACGCGCCTTGGCCGCCAGCACCGCGGAGCTGGCCGAGCGAACCATGACTCTCGAGCAGCAGAGCGCGGTGGCGGCCGAACAGGCTGCATTCCCGGATTTGTCGCCGCACGCCACGATGGTGTGTGATATGCGCGACCGGATCCTGCACTGGAGTCACGGAGCCGAGCTCATGTTCGGGTGGCTTCGCAGCCAGGCGGTCGGCAGAACCAGGTCCGAAGTGCTGAAAACCGAGTTTTTCGAGCCGATCGAGCAGATCAACGCCACGCTGCGGCATCACGGCCGGTGGCAAGGCGAATCGATTCAGTACAAGCGCGATGGCACGCGTGTGACCACGGTCAGTTGCTGGACCTTGCAACGCGACTTACATGGCGTGCCGATCCGCATACTGAGCATCGACGACGACATCAGCGTCACTGTCAACGGGCTTATCGATGCCGGAACATCACCAGGTGAACATCTGCGGGCCGCTGCGGACTGACCGAACGCGGCCGGACACTCCAGGCCCGGTTCATTATTCCATCCCGCCTTGCTATCTTCGGGTGCGGTGCTATCACCCGAGCGTCCCCGTCAATGGCAGCCAGTCATTTCGAGCAATTGCAGAGTTTTCTGCAGCGGCTGCCTGGCATCAACGCCGCCGACGAACTTGCCGTGGCTACGAGCGCCGTGTCCGGCGCCTTTGGGCTGCCCACGGTGATGGTCGGGGCTCTTGTAGTTCGGGGCGATAAGGTCGGCGGCCGTTTCTACTTCGGCAACTGGTCCGATGAATGGACCGGGGTATATCTCGAGAAGGTATTCGCCGATGATCCACTGGTGCATGAAGCGCGTCGGCGCATGTCGCCGTTCACCTGGAGCGAGCTGTGGGCCGAAGGGGATCTGCCGCAGGCGGTCCGTGAGGTGATCGAGATGGGTCGCCAACGGGGCTGGCAGGAAGGCCTGGCAGTGCCGATCCACGGGCCGGGCGGCTATCTCGGATTGGCGTCGTTTGCCGGCGGCGCGGTGACGCTCAGCGCCACGGATCGCGCGCTGCTGCTCGCACTGGCGCATGCGGCGCACCAGCGCGGCAAAGCCCTCTACGGCAGCAAAGTCGATGATGCCGCAATCCGGCTTACGCGGCGGGAGTTGCAGGCCATGCGCTGGGTGTCGCGCGGCAAGACGGATGCACAGATCGGCGAGATCCTCAAGCTCTCGGCGACCACGGTGCATTATTATGTCGAACAAGCCAAACGCAAACTCGGCGTGCGCTCCCGTTCGCAGGCGATCAGTGAGCTGGCGCTGCGTGAACTGCTGGTGCGCACTGACTTGTAGGGATCGCGGTGCCTGCGGAGCAATGCGTTCCCCTCCAAACGGAGGGTTTCCCTTTCGGACCCCGTGTGAGGAAATCAGGCCGCCGGGCGCAGGCACCCGGTTCCCCCGCGGGGGGTGCGGGCGAGGTCGCGGGGACTACCGCACGAGCGGACAGCGGGGCAGACATACTTAAGATGACGATAGAGATGCCTGAGACCGGCGACCGGTGCTATGGTCTGTCGGGCGGGCAGGCTTGCTGCATCGCCAAAGAGTTGTTGCGCGATCCTCATTGGAAGGCGGATTCGTGGCTATAAAAAGCATGTTTTCCTGGTTCAGGCGACGACGGAAAGTGAGCGAGATCCAGCGCGCCGGCACCCGCGCGGGGGCCATGGAGCATGTGCATGTCACGAACCCCTGGCATGCCGTCGGCATCAGCACCGGGGTATCCTGCTGCCGGGCATCCGTGTTCCTGCGGGAGACGCGCTTTCTGTCGAGCCAGGCGCCGCCTCTGCCGCTGCAAGGCTGCACGCTACCCAGGTCGTGCAAGTGCAAATACAAGCATTTCAGCGACCGCCGCAGCGGCCCCAGACGGGCCACCGAAAGCGAGCTGTTTCAAAATGCGCTGACACGCCATGCCGCGGCGGTTTGGACGCAGGAGCGCCGATCTTCCAGGGGGCGACGGGCCACCGACGGGCACTGACCGACCAGGCGCAGGCTGCGCATCGCGGCGCGGGTCAGGTCGGTTCGCCGGATCGTGCCTCGGCCCGAAGACGCTCCAGTTCGTGCCGATAGGCGTCGCCGTCGCCATAGTCCAGAAAGCTGCCGTAGCGCTGATGCACCCCGAGGACACGCCGAGCGTGCTTGATCGGGCACCAGTACTCCTCGGTACGGGCAGCGACCTCGCGAACGTGCGCCAGCACGCCGTTGGCATAAGCGCAGTAAGCGCAATTCAGCTTTTCAATGGCGTTGAGATAGGCAAGCTGCCCCCGGTCAAACGCCAGATAATCCCTGCGACGCACTCGCGGGATCCCGTACACCGGAAAGCACGCTGTCTGGTAGATCGCAACGAACAGGTCGAGCAGCAGCAGCGGGATGATCAGTGCATAGATCGCCGGTGCGGTCAGAATCATGGCCGGACGCGCTCCGAGCACATAGCGCAGCAATCGCGCCTTGAGCAGGCGGTGCCGCGCGATCACAACCTGCTCGAAGCGAGCGACGCCGTCGTGCACCTGGTAGTTGAGCTCGATGCGTCGCTTCGCCAGGGCCGCCTCGAGTTGCCGCTCGAGGGCGCGAATCGATGCGGCCAGTTGGATAATCTCGTTACGCGCGGTCTCAACCATATCGGGAGCTTCCTTTGGAGGGCGCGCGGGTGTCGGCGGCCGCGCGCAACTTCAGCTAGCGCGCTTCGCGCCGGTGTGCTTCTCTTAGAACACAGCAGGCCGGCAAAGTCCAACCGCGCCGGGATTCCTCAAACCACGCGGATTCGATAGGATCCGGCCTCCCGACTGGAGCCTCTCGAGCCCCAAAGGAAAATGACCGATGGCAGTGGATCAACGTTTCTTCGATACCTGGAATCCGCGAGCACTGGCCGCACTGCGCCTGGTCGCGGCGTTTTTATATCTGCAGCACGGGACGGCCAAGCTGCTCCACGTACCCCATGTCGCGGATTTCGACGGGCTTCGCGCGCTGTCTCTCGTTGGCTTTGCCGGAATGATCGAAATCGTGGGCAGCGTACTGATACTGCTTGGCCTGTTCACCCGGCCGGTGGCATTCGTTCTGTCGGGCGAAATGGCGGTAGCGTATTTCATGGCGCACGCGCCGCAAGGCCACTTCTTCGCCCCGGCGCTTAATCAAGGAGAGGAGGCGGTCCTCTACTGCTTTATTTTCTTGTTTCTGTCCGTAGCCGGCGGTGGCGCCTGGAGTATTGACCGGAATCGCGCCCGAACATAAGCGCGCATATGCGCGCATCGCGACTAGGGCGCGATGCTGGCCGCTGCATCCGCTCCGACCGGCCGGATCGCTCAGTCGTTCGTGAGCACGATCATCTGATCCGCTGAGAATATGCCGGTCATGGCATCGTAGGGCCCGTCCGCCAGCACCTGCAGCGCGTCATTGGTGCCGTTCAATTCAGTGGTCAGTGCCGTCGCGAAGTCACCGAAGGTGCCAAAGCTGTCGATCTTGTGACTCTTGAGGTGACCGATCGCGAACTGCGGGTTCGTTGCCGATGCGTCGGGGTCGATCTGCAGACCCGCGCTGAGGGTGGCCGGGTTGAGCACCACCGATGCGATTCTAATGCCCACTTGGGCGCTGGCCTGCAGTGACGCCTGGCTGATCAGAAGCTCAGTGCCGGTCAGTGTGGCGAATGGAGTAGTGACGCCAGGCGTCGCCCAGCGCACCTGCAGCAGCGCTCTGGTCTGCGCATAATTCACCAGGGACGCTGCAGTGAAGTCGGGGGGAGCCGACCCGAACGGCGTGACGAACCCGGAAAAACGCGCCGGCAGCCCGTCGCCCAGCGTCGTTGCCGAGAGCGTCGTGGGTAGCGCAACCGTATAGGCGGCCGCGCTCGCATCCTGAGTACTGCCGGTTCCGGTAAAGTCGAAGCTCGATGCGGGCCGCCCGTCCAGGCTCTGCAGCTTCAGGGTAACCACATTCCCCGTCGTCGAGATCACCGTGCCGACCGCACTGGTCGGCGTCAATTGCGCGCTGCCACTGGTTGCATCGAGGGTCGCGCCACCGGTGCTGTCGGTGCCGAGCGTTCCGAAGAGCGCGACGTGCTGCCCGACCGAGATGTCCTCGATTGAGAACGCGCCGGATGCGCCGGCTTCGCTCACCGTGGTGCCGGTGCCCACGGTGACAGTCACCTGGCGATCGAATCTGACGCCGAATTGACCCGGGTGCCACAGCAGATCGTCGGCCAGTGTGAGGGTGTCACCCGTGCGCGCCACGACGGTGCCCTCGACACTGTCCAGCGAAGTGCCCGACACGCTCGAGCCCGCCAGCACGTTGCTGGCGGTGAAGGTGCGACTGGTCGTGTCCCACGTGCCATAGGCCGCCGTCACCGTCCCCGCCGACAGCGTGGCCAGTTGCGTGAGCCCGGCGGCGCCGGTGTAGGCCGTGCCGTTGATCGAATAGGTCGTGGTGGCGGCGGTGCTGACGGTGAATTGCCCGCTCGTACCGCTGCTGTTGTAGAACGGGCGCACACCGATGATGTAGCTGCTGCCGGTGGCGTTCACGCTGACCAGCGGGCCGCGCACGCGAATTTGCTTGCTGGTATCGGGCACCAGGCTCGCGGTCAGCACTGGATTGACCGTGACTGTGGTGGGGTCGGTGGCAGACGGCGTGATGGCATTGGAGGCCGCCAGATTGAAGTCCAGCGCCAGATTTGCGACGGTATTAGGCGTCACGAGCAACTGATTGCTCGCATCCAGCGACAGTGTCAACGTCACCTGGGTCGGATTGGGCGCCATGAGCGGCATCGAGGTGGCGCCATTGATGATATCGGCCGGCGCGATCGTGACGCCGGTGGTGCCGTTGTCGACCACGATCGTGGCTGCGCTGTAATCCAGGGTAATCGAGGCCGACACATAGCGACCGGCCGGGATCTGCGCGGCGCTGACGATCTCCGACAGATTCACCAATTGCGCGAAGTCGACCTGCGTGGTCACCGGAACGGTCTGTACTACGGTGCCATCGCTGCGCGTAAGCTGCAGGGAGACGACATTGACGATGTAGCTGATGAAGTCCCCAGGCGCGTCCGTCAGGGTGATCATCGCAGCGCCGCAACCAGCGCTGCACGACTGCGGGCTGGTGCTCGAATTCGCGGAGCTGGTGGTGCTGGATGCTCCAGCCGAGCTCGACAAACCATCGGCGCCACCGCCCGATCCACAGGCCGTGAGCACGATTGCCGCCAGCAGACACAACGCCTGAGATACCAGGTCTTGGCAGCTGGCCCAACGGGACCGCGGTGATGACATGCGCGTCATGACTGTGACTCCTGAACTGATGGTCGATGTCGCGAGGTGCACACGGTCGCGCCGCGACAGGCTCAGCGTGCCGGGACTTTAGTGCGCACCGCAGCTGCGACCAACGTGTCGGCCCCCAGCGACAGCGTGCAAAATCTGCAGCTCAGGCGCTTTGCCGTGCATCCCAACGCATTCGCGCCTCAACGGTTGACACACGCCGCGTGCCCGCGCCCCGCACGGCGGGTATGTCGCGCCTGGCGAGGCTCCCGCTGACGAATCGGAGCGGTGGGAGTAGAGTTTCGCGACTGGAATACTCGAATGAAGAACTCCCGAATTCCTGACCGCTGCTCGCGGGACTCCGGTGTATGCTCGCCCCGGCCCTGAGCATCGTCATTCCGGTCTACAACGGCGCACTCACGATCCGCGCGCTGGTCGGCGCGCTTGAGATCCTGCAGATACCCGGCGGTCATGAGATTGTCCTGGTCAACGATGGTAGCGACGACGAGAGTTTCGATGTCTGCCGTACGCTACTGGCGGCGAGCCGCGTGCCGATGACGTTGGTGAATCTGGCACGCAATTTCGGCGAGCACAACGCCGTAATGGCCGGCCTGCGCCGCGCGCAGGGTGCGCATGTCATCACGATGGATGATGACCTGCAGAATCCGCCGTCGGATGTCCTGCGGCTGCTCGAGCACGCGCAGCGCACGGGTAGGGACGTGATCTACACCTACTATGCAACCAAGGAGCATTCCTGGTGGCGCAACCTCGGTAGCCGCTTTGCCAACTGGAGCGCTGATCGGCTGCTCGATAAGCCCCGAGGACTCTATTTGTCGTCGTTTCGCTGCATGAGCTCGTTTGTAGTCGATCAGTTGCTTCGATATACCGGGCCGTTCCCCTATGTGGATGGCTTGATTCTGCAGTGCACGCGCTCGATCGATCGTCTGCCGGTGCAGCATCTAGCGCGCGCCCATGGCCGCAGCAACTACACCATGAAGCGGCTGGTGCGGGTGTGGCTGGATATCGTGGTTAATTTCTCCGTGATACCGCTGCGCCTGGCGACTTGGCTGGGATTTTTCATGAGCGCGGCGGGACTGTTCGGCACGGTCTGGGTGGTGGCGGAAGCGCTGCTGAGCAAGACACCGCGCGGCTGGGCTTCATTGGCGGTGGCCGTGCTGTTTCTCTCCGGTGTGCAGCTCATTGTGCTCGGTCTGATCGGCGAGTATCTGGGCCGCGTGTACCTGACTGCAAATGGTAAACCGCAGTGGGTGGCAAGGGACGTGCTGTGCAATGACGTGGCGGCGCTTTCCGGTGCCGACCTTCGACGCGATCGCAGCGCAGCGGAACAGCGCTGACGGCCGTGCTGCTGCCCTCCTATGCAGCATTGCTTGGCGCCATCGCACTGGGCGTTGTCGGCCAGCTACTGTTCAAGTCGGGCGCCGCGCGATCGAGCGATGTCATACGGCAATTTCTCGATCCGCTCACAATCGCCGGATTCGCGGTCTACGCGGTCTCCGCCGTCCTCTACGTGATCTGCCTGAGAAAACTGCCGTTGTCGATCGCATTTCCGAGTGTATCGCTCAGCTACGTGGCCGTCGCCGTCGCCGGCTATTTCATCTGGCATGAACCGATGGGTCTGCCACGGCTGAGCGGCATCGCCCTGATCGTGCTTGGCGTTGCCGTGCTGAACGCTGGCAGGTGACGCAGCGCCTCATAACTGCCGGCAGGCGTCGCTGACGGCGCTACACACGTGCTCGATCTGCCGATCCGAGAGCTGGGGGTACATGGGCAGACTGAGCACTTCGCGCGCCGCCTGTTCCGTGCGTGGCAGTGCGGACGGCCCCAGCGCGATGCGGCCGCGATAGGCGGGTTGCAGATGCACCGGTACCGGGTAGTGAATGTTGGCGCCCACTCCGCGACGGTCGAGCCCTGTGCGCAGCGCATCCCGCTGCGATGAGCGGACCACATATTGGTGGAACACCGGCAGCGCATCCGGTCGTAGCCATGGGAGCTTCAGCGGCAACGGCGCGAGGCGCTCCTGGTAGCAGGCGGCAATCTGCCGGCGGCACGCATTGTCGCGCTCCAGAATCGCCAGCTTGACGCGCAGGATTGCGGCCTGAAGTTCGTCCAGGCGTGAACAGCCGCCGACCGACTGGCTGACGCGCGCGGCGCTCCAGCCGTATTGCCGGTAAGCCCTCAGGCGCTCATGGAGCCGCGGATCATCGACCAGGATGGCGCCGCCGTCGCCGATCGCACCGAGATTCTTGGTGGGGTAGAAGCTGAAGGCCGCCATCTCACCCAGGCTTCCCAGCCGTCTCGGGCCGAGCCTCGCTCCATGGCTCTGGGCGCAATCTTCGATCACCGGCACGCCATGGCGGCGTGCCAGCGGCACAATGGCCTGCATGTCGGCGGGCTGGCCGTACAGGTGTACGGCGATGATCGCGGCGATTCGTCCCGGCGGACGTGCCAGCACCTGTTCCAACTCCTCTGGATCGAGGGTAAATGCGCGATCATCGATGTCGATCAACAACGGTCGGGCGCCGGCAAGCTCGATGGCGGCCACCGTGGCCACCGAGGTGTGAGACGCCGTGATCACATAGTCGTGCGGCGCGGGATCAAGCGCACGCAGCGTGCCGATCAGCGCATCGGTGCCGCTGGCAACGCCCAGACAATAGGCGCGGCCTATATAGTCTGCGAACTCGCGTTCGAAAGCGGCCACTTCTTCGCTCAGAATGTAGTGCCCGCCATCCAGTACCCGCGCTATTGCCGTCTGGATCTCGGCGCGCTGCGCGACATAGGCGGCTCCGGGATTGGCCTGCGGCACAGGCGCGTCAGACATAGTGCTGCAGATGCTCGCGAAAATAGGCCAGTGAGCGGCCCACGCCCTGCTCGAGTGTCACCCTCGGTCGCCAACCGGTGAGGCGACGGAACTGCGCATCGTCGGCGTAATAGTCGCCGATTTCGATACGTCTGCGTTCCTCGGGTAGCGGGCGCACGACGAACTCGCCACCACCATTGATGGCAATCACCAGTTCGGCGAGTTCGCGCAGACTGACGACCGTGTCGCCGCCGATGTTCAATGCGTGCCCGCGGGCATGCGGGCAATTCGCGGCCAGCAGCAGTGCCTCGGCGGCGTCATCCACGTAGGTGAAATCGCGTTTCTGCGTGCCGTCCCACACCTCGATCGGCAGTCCCTCGATGGCTTTGCGTAGCCAGATACCCACGAAAGTCTGGCGCGCATCCTTGATGCGCATCCCAGGGCCATAGGTGTTGGTAAGTCGCAAGGCGGTCGCTCGCAAGCCGAAGACGTCGCTATAGAGCATGTGAAATGCCTCGCCTGCCATCTTGTTCACGCCGTTTACGTCGATCGGGCGCAGCGGATGGCGTTCATCCACGGGCAAGTACGTCGGCCGCCCATAGATCTGCCGGGTCGAGGCAAAGACGATCGGTGCCTGCGGGATTACCTGCCGGCAGGCTTCCAGCAGAGGCAGCTGCGCACGACAATTGATGTCCAGATCGGCGAGCGGGTCGGTCATCGAAGCCGTGTGGCTCGATTGGCCGGCAAGGTTAAACAGATAGTCGTGCCCCGCAAGCAGTGCCCGGATCGCATCGGTTCTGCGAACGTCGACAAATTCCAACCGCACGCGCTCACGGATCGATGCAATGTTCTGCAGATTGGCGCTGGACTCCGGAACCAGGGCGTCCACGATCGTCACTTCGGCGCCCAATTCCAGCAGGCGCCGCGAGAGCGCCGCGCCGATCATGCCAAGTCCGCCGGTGACCAGCGCGCGCGCGCCGTGGAAGGCGGACGTGAAGTCCAGTGGCGCGGCATCAGCCGGCATATTCAATGTCCGGATCCCGCGGCGGCCGCGGATCCAGCGCTATCGGCTCGCGCTGGATCGCCTTGCGAGTCTTGTGGGGCAACCGCAGCCGGCGCCGCATCCGGCCGCAGGTCGAACAACTGGGATGGCGCGGGCGAGTTGAAGCCGCGAGCGCCCGGGTTGCGGCGATTGTACGCTCGCGGCGCGCTGTCCTGCGGCTCCGCCCGCGGCGCACGCCAGAGCGCCGGTTCCACCATGCTGCCATGCTGTTGCACCCATTCTACGAGCGGCGCCTGGGCCAGCGCACCGCCGGCTGCGAAACCCCCACCACCGGCGAAGCCGGCAGCGCCGTTTGCCCCAATGAGCGCGAATCGCAACTGTCCCTGCTGCACCATCTGGCTGAGATTCTCGGGCGTAAGAATCCGGTCGGTGCCGGCGAATCCGCCCATTGCCATGACAGCGTTGCCGGTAGCGATGATGATGGGTGCCGCCTGCTGGGCGCTCAGGGTCGCCAGCAGAAAGCGTTCCTCGCCATGGTGGCTGGTAAGGAAAGCAACGAGTTGCGGGTCAGGGCCGGTGGCGCCGCCGCGCGCCCCCGCGCTGCCGCGATCGCCCGCGCTGATCGGCGGTAGCGCCGTGGGCGAGTTTGCATTGCCGTTGGATTGCATGCTGCCGAACGCCCAGGCGGCGGGAACCAGGATGACGGCAAGGATGCCCACCGTCAGGGCGGCCAGGGGCCACGCGCGCGTCCTGGCCGCAGTCAAGGTCCGGGCCACCATCAGGCCGCCAGCCCCCACAGCGGCCGCCGCGATTGAGCCGGCGATCAGCACATTCTGCAGGTGCCGCAGCGCCTCTGCCGACGGCGGGCCGCCGCGCTGCGGATTGTTCAGCTGCCATTCGAGATAGCCATGAGCGATGTATATCTGCCAGGCCACCACAGCCAATAGGGTTGCGGGTAACACGAGCGCGCGCGGACCTCCCTCGCGGTACCAACCCCACAGACGCATGACGCCGATGCCCGCCAGAGCGCAGACCGGCGGTGCCATCGCGGCCAGGTAATAGGGGTGAAAGATACCCCCGGCGTAACTGAGTACCAGGCCGTAGGTCACAGTCCAGCCGGCCCACACTAACAGTGCTGCATTGAGCGGGTCGAGCGGCAGCCGCACGCGCTTGCGCCACAGGCTCGCAGCAACACCGACAGCTGCCAGCGGATACAGCCAGCCCATCTGAATCGCCAGCAGCGGGTTCGCCAGCCGCAACAGGCCGACCGGCACGCGATCACCAGCGCGCCCACCGACAGCGCCAGCAAGGCTGGCCGGTGCGTTGTTCGCGCCGCCGTCCACCGGTCCGTTCAGCCCGTTCGGCGCGGCTGGGCCGGGGAGTGCTGCCGGTGCGCCACGCGGTGCCCCGGCCGCCCCCCTGCCGAAGCGCCGCAGCCGCACAAAGCGCCGAACGCCATTCTCGCCGATCACCAACTCCAACATGGAGTTGCTCTGCGTGCTGCCGGCGTACGGGCGCGACTGGGCGGGTGTGAGGTCATAGGTTACGCACCAGAGCAGCGAGACGACGGCGAGCACCGCCAGGGCCAGCAGCAAATGTGCCGCTCTGCGCGCCATCGGTAGCGGCGTACCGAAGAAATAGGCTGCCATGAAGGGCGGCACGACGACTATTGCCGCCAGCATCTTGACGTTGAAAGCAACGCCCAGCACCACCATGGAGGCGAGCAGCATGCGCAGGCTTGCCGATTCCACCGCCAGGCTCAAGGCCCAGGCGGTCGCGAGCAGGCCGAGCACCAGGGCACTGTCGGTGTTATTGGATCGGTCGATCGCTACGCTGATCGGCGTGATCGCGAAGAACAACGCTGCCAGCAGACCCGAGGGTGCGCCGAAGCGACGCCGCACCAGATAATAGAGCAAGGCGATGGCTGCAACCCCTTCGATGACCTGCGGCAGATGAATGCTCATGCCGCTGAAGCCGAGAAGTCTGGCGCTGGCTACCTGCAGCCATAGAGCTAATGGCGGTTTATCGATCGATACGAAGCCGGCCGGGTCGAATGAGTTGAAATAGAAGTTGTGCCAGCTCTCAAGCATGCTCAATACGCCGGCAGCGTAGTACTGCGTGCCAAATCCGGCTTGATTGATATGCCAGACGCGCAGCAACGCTGCCATCGCGAGCACCATCGCGAACCCGATGCTGCCGACGATGTCCGTGCTGAGGCGGCGCGCGCCGCTCCTGGGGTCTGGATAACTCACCGGGTCCATGGCCAGCTGTTGCAATCCTCAGCCGTGAATATGCACTAACGGCGAGCACCCATGGGCGTTGACTGGCGAACGCCATGGGTCAGATCCGGGGTAGATTAAATATCCTTTAGATACCCGGCTGAGCACGTGTGCGGCCCATGGCGAGCTTAGCGTGCGAGCACGGGGGTTGGCCCGTCACTCAGCGATGGGGCGGACTTGCGCTCGACTGCTTACGCACCGAAGCGACCTGCGCAACCGCGACCGGCGTAGCGCCATTACCCCAACTCGAGCGAATGAAGCTGGCCAGATCGGCGATGTCCGCGTCATCGTAGCGCCAACCGAAGCCGGGCATGGCCAGACCCGTCGGTGCGCCGGCGGTCGGAGGTGTTCGGGCGCCGTTCAGGATCACGGCGATGAATGAGGATGGATCGGAACTCAGCACGAGAGGATTGCCCGCCAGGGTCGGGAACGCAAGACTCTCCCCACTGCCTGACAGACGGTGGCAGGCGGCACAGCTATCCATGTAAATGCGACCGCCCGATGAGTGCTCGCTCCCCGACATCAGCGCGCGAATCGTCGCATCGCTGGCGGCGAAGTGCGCCCGCCCGTCCTCAGGCGCCGGCGACAGCGACTTCAAATATACCGCGATGGCGGCGACATCCTGATCGGTCATGTACTGAGTGCTGTGCCTCACGACATCGGCCATCGTTCCGCTGACCGCGGATTGCGCGTTGCGCGCGGATTTGAGCAGTGCGGCGATGTCGGCTGCGCTCCAACGCCCGAGACCATCGCCAGCGTTGCCCCGCAGATTGATCGGGGAGGTGGCGTCGAGCCGCGATCCTGACAGGAACAGGCTGGTAGTGCCGCGGCCATCCTTTTCCTCGAACAACAATCCGCGCGGTGTATGACAGGTGCCGCAGTGCCCCAGTCCCTGCACCAGATAGGCGCCACGGTTCCACTGCGTGTCCTTCGAGGCATCGGTCAGGAAGCGGGCGTGATCGTGAAATGCGATATTCCACAGCGCCAGCGGCCAGCGCATGCTCAGCGGCCAGAGGATATCGGTTGCGCGGGAAGCCGCGTGCACCGGTGCGATCGCGGACCGCAGGTAAGCGAACAGGTCCTGCAGATCCTCGTCCGACACCTTGCTGTATGCCGTGTAGGGCATCGCCGGATACAGGCGGGTGCCGTCGGGCCTGACCCCAAAGCGCATGACGCGCACGAAATCCTTCAAGGTATAACCGCCAATCCCGCTATCCGGATCCGGCGTGATGTTGCTCGAATAGACCGCGCCGATCGGCGTGGTGAGCCGGAGGCCGCCGGCATATGGTTGGCCGCCAGAGGTGGAGTGGCAAAAGGCGCAATCGCCGAGCACCGCGATGTATTGGCCGCGCACGGCGTCCGGCTGGCGCTGCGCGAGCGTCGGGGAAATCTCCGGATCAGGAAGCCCCAAAGCAATAAGCAGGATGGCGACGGCTGCCGCCGCAACGACCGCCGATCCGGCGATCACCCAGCGCTTGCCCACCAAGCGCTCACCGACGCTCATATGTGTACCATGGGACCCGGGCTCTTCAGGTAAGTGGAGCGGATATTGGCCGCGGCCCAATAAGCGAGCGCGCCTACGAGACCCGTAGGGTTGTAGCCGATCCCGTGAGCGAACACGTTCGCTCCGAGCACGAACAGGTTCGACACGTCCCAACTCTGCAGGTACTTGTTCAGAACGCTGGTCTTCGGGTCCGCGCCCATGGCCGTGCCGCCGTTGATATGGGTGCTCTGATAAGGGCGCGTATCCCAGTTGTCGCCGCGTTTGAGCACGCGGCCAGAGATCGACTTGGCTCCCATCGCCTTGCCGATCTGCGACAGGCGTTCGCCGAAGAATTCCGACATGCGCAGGTCGTTGTCCTGCCAGTTCAGCGTCATGCGCAGCAGCGGCACGCCGTAGGCGTCGCGATAGGTCGGATCCAGGTCCAGAAAGCAGCCGCGGTAGGCCATGTTGCTGAGCTGAGACTCGATCCGGCCGCTATGCAGAAAATTATCCTTCACCGCAGCCTTCCAGCCGCTGCCCCAGGTCGGAGAACCGGACGGTAGGGGAATGCCCCGCACCGGGCCATTGCCCGTCTGGCGCCCCCAGATCACCCCGCCGCCGATGAATCCCAACGGGCCGTGGTCAAAGTTGTCGGCGTAGAAGTCCTCTATCGCCTGACCGACACCCCCAGCGCCCATGAACTGGTTGATATAGAGGCTCTGATCGAAGAACAGGTTGACGCTGTTGAGCAGCTGATAGCAGAAGTTGCGCCCGACCGTGCCGGTGCCGGTGTCCGGATCATAGGGTTTGCCGATTCCCGACGACAGCATCAGGCGGACATTGTGCAAATGAAACGCGGCGAGAATGACCATCGTTGCCGGCTGCTCGACCTCGCGTCCCTGCGCGTCCACATAAGTGACGCCGGTGGCCACCTTGCCCGTGCTGTCAGTATTTACCTTGAGTACGTGCGCGTTGGTGCGCAGCGCGAAATTCGGCATCCGGTACAGCACCGGCAGGATCGTCGTCTGCGGCGAGGCCTTTGAATAGTTGATGCAGCCATAGTCGCTGCAGAAGCCGCAGAAGTTACACGGACCGAGCTGGCAGCCGTAGGGATTGGTGTAGGGCTGCGAGGCATTGGCGGCCGGAAGAGGGTAGGGGTGATAACCCAGCTCGCGCGTCGCCTTCGCGAACAGGACGCTGGTCGGTGGATCGGTCAACGGCGGCAGCGGAAATTCGCGTGACCGTGGCGCCTCGAACGGATTGCCACCCTCGAGCTTGCGGCCCTGAATGTTGCCCGCCTTGCCCGAGGTACCGCAGACATTCTCGAACCGATCGAAATGCGGTTCCAATTCGTTGAAGCTGACGCCCCAGTCCTGCAGCGTCATGCCGGCGGGAATGAAGCGCGCCCCGTAGCGCTCGGTGATGTGGCTCCTGAGACGCAACTCCTCCGGCATCACCCGTGAATGCACGCCCGACCAGTGGATGCCCGCACCACCCACCCCCGTTCCCGGTTTGAACGAGCCGATCTGGCGATAGGGTACGGCGCGCTCGTTCTTGGCGTGACGGATGGTGACGGTGGTCTTCGCCAGGTTCTGAAGTAACCCGTTGCGGGCCGACTGGGAGATTTCGTCGACCACCTTTGGATACGCCCAATTGGGCACCGTGGCGGCGTCCTCGCCGCGCTCGAGCGCGAGGACATTGAGCCCGGCTTGCGCAAGTTCGATCGCCATGATCGCACCGGTCCAGCCGAAGCCGACGATGACGACATCGACGGGTTTGCCGGCGCTCGCCATCATCCCCGCTCGCCATAGATGCTTACCGGACCGTATGGATAAGGCTTGGCCTCGCCGATCCACTCGCGATAATCAGCACGCACACCGGGATAGCCGATCATCTTCCAGGCCGCCATGTCCCGGTTGCCACCGTACATCGGATCGCAGAAGAAGCCCTCCAGGACGTTCTTTAGCAGGAATCCGGAAAAAAACGTCGCCAGGTGCAGTTCGGGGGCACCCAGGCTGCCCTTCTCGATCTGCTTGAGAACGTCGTCCTGTTGCGCCGGGGCCAGACCGCCGAACGGTTTGTTCAGACGCTCCTGACACAGTGCGTCGATCGCCTTGATGCCGAGCCGATATTGCTGTTTCGGCGTGAGCTGCGACTGGTAGCCGAATTCCGGCGCCGCCTCCACGAAGGGCCCCTGCATGTACCAGATCGCGCCATCGGCCCAGGGCGTGCCGAGCTGGCGATCGATGTACTGCGGTACTCCCAGTTCGACCGCCCCTGGCCCATGCTCATCGGCCGGGATCAGGCGCGCGCACGCCGCGTTGATAAACGTCCATTCGGCCGGCGTGAAGAACTGCGGCCGATAGTCGCCCACCGCAGGATGATTCGGCGCCGGCGCGCTGCTTTGCGGATCCTCAGCCACGGGGGACTGTGCTGCGGCTTGACCGGGAACGAACGCCGCCATCGGCGCGAGTGCCATGGTGCTCGCCAGAAAATCGCGGCGACTGGTGCGGCCGTCATTGGATGACATCGGTGAGTTCCTCCCGGCGCAGATGCGCGCGCATCCTCTCCCCGCCAACCTTGGGATACTGAAGCCCCACTCTCGGCTCTAGCCTACTACTTGGCCAATTCATGCATCAAGCGCCGCGGCGGCAGCCGCGGCGCCTGCAATCATCCGGCCGCAGAGCTTGCAAGATTTCCCAGCAGGCTCGCCAACGCGCTAACGCTGGCCTCAGTGCCGGAACCGAGCCGATGCCGCCGAGCCAGCCAGCGCGGATCGTTATAGGTAAGCCAGGTCTTTCCGGCCGCGTCTTGCCATGCCAGGACTTTCAGCGGCAGGTCGATTCCAATCGTCTGATTGGCCTGCATCAACGGCGTGCCGGCTTTCGGATTGCCAAAGATCAACAGCGCGGTCGGTCTTAGCGGCATCGCGACCGAAGCGGCGCCAGCCGCATGGTCGATGCGCGCAAAGACCGTGATGCTTTTTGCCTTCAGGTCGGCCTCGAGGCGATCGAGGGTCTCTGCGACGGCATATTTGCTTGCCAGCGTGACCAGCCCATCTTCGTCCATTTCCCCTGCCTCCACTTGCGCTGCCACCAGGTTTGCGACCGGCACCGACATCAGGCACTCGAGCACGCTTCTGCGAGCAATCATTCCTGTCTCACGGCTGCCGGCGCGGTACAAGGCGCGCTTTGCCCTCGCCAGTGATGACTGTAGCATTGCAGGCGATAGGAATACCAAAGTGAAGATGAGATCAATCGCCCTCGTGCTCACCGCGTGTGTCCTGATGGTCGGTTGTGGTTACATCGCGGAACACACGACCCCCGGGAAGCATGCGGCCACGGTCCGAACGGGGCTTGCCAGCCGGGCCGACGAGCTGTTCTGGAGTACTTTTCACGCCGGCGCATACGATCAGATCCCATCGGCACTGGAGGCCCTGACCGGGGCTTATCTGGCGGACCCCACCGATGCGGTGACCGCCGCGCATATCGGCTGGCTGCACATCTGGCGACTGTCGGAAAGACGCCGGCTGGCGTCGGTACCGGCGACAATCACGGATGATGCGGTGCTTGCGCGCCGCTATTTTCAGGAAGCGGTGGCCCTGAATCAAAGCGAGCCGCGCTACCTGGGCTTCCTTGCCAGCTCGACCCTGGCCGAAGCCGCGATCCACCACGACGAACGACTGACGCGTCGCGGATACTTCATGTTGTTGGATGCAATCAAGGCGTGGCCCGAATTCAATCTGTTCACCGCGGGTTATGTGATGAGTGCGCAACCGGCCGAATCGAAGAATTTCGAACGGGCTCTTGCATGGCAGTGGCTGGACGTGGATGTGTGCGTCGGCGAGAAGGTGGACCACAAGAACCCGGACTTCACCAGATTCATGCGTTTGGCGACTACTGAGGGCAGGAAACGGGCCTGCTGGAACAGTTGGATCGCGCCGCATAACTTCGAAGGATTCTTCATGAACATGGGCGACATGCTGGTGAAGGCCGGGGACTGGCAGAGCGCGCGCCGGCTTTATGAGAACGCCAAACTATCGCCAAGCTATTCGCAATGGCCTTATCGCGTGCTCCTGGAGCAGCGCATCCGCGACGCGCCGGACAATGTGGCCGCCTTCAGAGGAAACACTGGAGCAAATTCATCCGCCGAACAACAGATCATGATCAACTCCCCATTCGCCTGCGCGGCCTGTCACCAGCAATAGACGCCCGTTGGCCCGCCAGGCACTGGCAATCAGGCACCATGCAGACCGCCCACGAGCAGATAGATCGCCAGGGCGATTCCCGCCGCGGCGACGACCAGGTTGGTAAGGGGGCCCAGCCCGATCAAGTAACCCGATGACACGTCCTGACTCGGCAGGCTCTTGACGAAGCGTCGATAGCCGATACTCGAGGCCAGCGCGACGCCGGCACCGAACAGGATCAGCGCAACTCCGACCAGCAGGGAGAACACGTGGTGTCCTGGCGTCTCCGGTTCGCGGCGCAGGGCCGAAAGAAACAGGCTGAAGCGCTCAATAACGAAACCAAAGCCCATGAGAGCCAGGCTGGTTCGCTGCCACGCCAGGAGCGTGCGCTCCGCGGCGAACAATACACGTGGATCGGGCGGACTGGACATGAGACGATCGATTCTATCCGATGACGAGCACCATGCGCGGCTTGCGCGCGCCGATTCGAATTCAGCGCCGGATGTGGATGCGGGAACATTGACTCCGGTCTTGGTGTGCCCGAATATCTGTCGCGCGGCGTCCCTTTAGGCAGGTGGCTGGAGAGCGACTCCCGATCTTCCAAAGCAGGTAATCATCATGAGCGCGAATCCTAAAATGCTGCAGGGCGCAGGCCCTGAATACCAGTTGCTGATCAACGGGCAACTGATTCCCGGTGCCACGACACTGGACGTGATCAACCCGGCCACCGGCAAATTACTGACCCGTTGCGCGCGCGCCGACAAGGCACAACTCGATGCTGCCGTGGCGGCGGCCAAAACCGCGTTTCCGTCCTGGGCCGCGACCCCGATCGAGACCCGCAGACAAGCATTGCGTGCAATTGCCGACGCACTCGAGGCGCGCAGCGCCGAGTTTGCCCGACTGTTAACCGAGGAGCAGGGCAAACCGCTGGCACACGCGGGGTACGAAATTGGCGGATCGGTGGCCATGATCCGAGCGTTTGTCGCCATGGACTTGCCGGTCAGGATCCTGCGCGAAAACGACTCCGAACGTATCGTGCAGCAGCACGCGCCGCTCGGCGTCGTTGCGGCCATCACGCCGTGGAATTTTCCGCTGCTCTTGCTAATGATAAAGGTCGCACCAGCCCTCTTGGCGGGCAATACCGTGGTCGCCAAACCCGCTCCGACCACTCCGCTCACGACACTGCTGTTCGGTGAGCTGTGTGCGCAGCTGCTGCCTGCCGGTGTGCTCAACATCATCGTCGATCAAAACGATCTGGGTGGATTACTCACGCAGCACCCCGACGTGGCGAAGGTCGCATTCACCGGATCGACCGCCACAGGCCGGAAAGTGATGGCGAGCGTTGCCGGTACCATCAAGCGGCTCACGCTCGAGCTCGGCGGCAATGATGCCGCGATCGTGCTCGACGACGTCAACGTCAAACAGGTCGCCGCCCGGATCTTTCAGGGCGCCATGGTCAACTCGGGCCAGGTATGCCTGGCCATCAAGCGCGTCTATGTGCCGGACGCTCTCTATGAAGCGATGTGCGCTGAATTGGTGGAACTGGCCAATGCCACCGTGGTGGGTAATGGACTTGATGCCGCGACGCAAATGGGCCCACTGCAGAATAAGGTGCAATTCGAGAAGGTGAAGGGATTCCTGGATGACGCGCGCGCCCACGGCAGGATCATCGCCGGGGGCAAAGCGCTCGATCGCGACGGCTATTTCATTGCGCCGACGATCGTGCGCGACATACCCGATAGTGCGCGGCTGGTGAGCGAGGAGCAATTCGGTCCGGTGTTGCCCGTTCTCAAGTATTCCAGCCTTGACGATGCGATCGCGCGCGCGAACGGCACCGAATACGGCCTGGGCGGCACGGTGTGGGGCGCCGATTCGAAACGGGCCTATGAGGTCGCGCAGCGCATGACCTCCGGCACCGTGTGGGTCAACAAGCATCTCGAGCTGCCGCCCGACATTCCTTTCGGCGGCGCGAAGCAATCCGGCTTCGGGACGGAGATGGGTCAGGACGGGCTGGAGGAGTTCACGCAGTCCAGGATCATCAACATGGCCAAGTGACGATCAAGCCCGCATCGCTGCGGGCTTGATCGCGCCCGGTTGGTGGAGGCGGCGGGAATTGAACCCGCGTCCGCAAGCACTAGACTTCAGCATCTACGCGCGTAGCCCATTCTTTGTTTCTCATCCGTCGCTACCCGAAGGGCAGGGAAGACGCCGGACCAGCCACGGTATCTCTTAACGGAACCACCCCGTCGCACGGTGGCCCGCGATCCTATGAGCGCGTCCCCTGGTTCAGTCGCATAGGCACGAACTGGTCAGAGGTCAGCTGCGTTTAGGCAGCTAGAGCGTAGTTGTCGTCGTTGGCAACTAGAGTTTGCAGCAGTGTTTAACGAGGGCCACTGCACCTCGGCACGCCCCTGAAGGTTCGTAACCCACGTCGAAACCGGTCGCCCCCTTCGGAACACCTGCAAGTATAGCACTGTCGGGCCGATGAACCCGGAAGCGGCCCGCAAAATGGGCGGTTCCGGGCTTTTCGTATAATTGCTGCGGGACACCGGGCTGGGCTGTCCGAGAGGTTATCGATGCATGTAGCCGCTGCCGATCGGTATCAACGGATGTCCTACGCGCGCTGCGGACGCAGTGGGCTGCAATTGCCGCGCATCTCACTTGGTCTGTGGCAGAACTTCGGCGCCGCCGCGCCGCTCGAAAATGTCCGTGAAATGCTCTTGAAGTCGTTCGATGCCGGGATCACGCATTTCGATCTCGCCAACAACTACGGGCCGCCGCCTGGATCGGCCGAAGAGAACCTCGGCCGCGTCCTGCGGAGCGATCTGGCCGCGTACCGCGATGAACTCGTGGTTTCCACCAAGGCCGGCTATCTCATGTGGCCGGGCCCATACGGAGAATGGGGCTCGCGCAAATACCTGCTCGCGAGTCTGGATCAAAGTCTCAAGCGCATGGGGCTGGAGTACGTGGATATTTTCTATTCGCATCGCCACGACCCGGACACGCCCCTGGAAGAGACGATGACTGCGCTCGATGCCGCGGTGCGCAGCGGCAAAGCGCTGTATGTCGGCATTTCGTCCTACGGTCCGCAAGCAACGCGCGCGGCCGCCGCCATCCTGCGCGAACTCAGGACGCCGTGCGTGATTCATCAGCCCTCCTATTCCATGCTCAATCGCTGGGTGGAAGCCGGTCTGCTGGCGGTGCTCGAACAGGAAGGCATCGGCTGCATCGCGTTCTCGCCGCTGGCACAGGGCCTGCTCACGGGCAGGTACCTGCAGGGCGTGCCCGACGCCTCGCGCGCGAGCGAGGACGGATCGTTTCGCAAGGAGATGCTCAGTGCCCGCAATCTCGACAACGTGCGTTCGCTCAACCAGATCGCGGGGGAGCGCGGACAGAGCCTGGCGCAGATGGCGCTGGCCTGGGTGCTCAGAAACCCGGTGATCACCAGCGTCCTGATTGGTGCCAGCAGATGGTCACAGATCGAGGAGTGCCTCGGCGCGCTGCGTAACCTGCGGTTCAGCGGCGATGAGCTGCAGAGGATCGATCAGCATGCAATCGATGGTGGACTCAACATCTGGGCCGCTTCGAGCCAGTCGGGCTGAAGGCAAGCCCCGAGTGCACGGCAAGCGCGCCTCGCGCGCGCGCCAGGTGCGACTCAACCGCGGCGTATCAGCCGCGGCGCATCAAGCGCGCACGATCGCGCACCCAGTCGCGCTCCTTTTCGGTGGCGCGCTTGTCGTGCTGTTTCTTGCCCTTGGCGAGCCCGATCTGCAGCTTGGCGCGACCGTTCTTCCAGTACAGCTCCAGCGGCACGATGGTGTAGCCCTTGCGTTCGGTGGCTCCGATCAGACGGTCGAGCTCATTGCGATGCAGTAGCAGTTTGCGCGTTCTGACGGGGTCCGCGACCTTGTGAGTGGAGGCGGTGCGCAGCGGCGACAGGTGTGCCCCGATCAGGTACGCCTCGCTGTTGCGGATGTAGACGTAGGCCTCCGCGAGCTGCGCTTTGCCGGCTCGCATCGACTTGACCTCCCAGCCTTCCAGCGCCAGGCCGGCCTCGATGCGCTCCTCGATAAAATAGTCGTAGCGCGCGCGCCGATTCTCGGCGATGACGCGCTCGGTGACTTGCGCTTTGGGCATGCTGGCATTGTACTCAAGCTTGAGTCGCGCACCCCGCTTAAGCCACACTTGTTCGATGCGAGAGATGACCCGATCGGCGCTCGTTGCCCGCCCGCCGGCGCTGCTGTACCGGCTGGTCGAGGAAGTGGAGCGCTATCCGGAGTTCGTTCCAGGCTGCAGTGCGGCGCAGGTGCTCGAGCGCGGCGCGAATCAGATGCTCGCTCGGCTGGCGGTACGCCGCGGCCTGCTACGGGCGGATTTCACGACGCGTAACACTCTCGATCCGGGCCGCAGCGTCCACATGCAACTGGTGGAGGGTCCGTTTCGGGTCCTCGAAGGCCACTGGAGCTTCATGCCGGTGGCAAGCAATGGCTGCCGCATCGAGTTTGCGCTGCGGTTTGAGTTCTCCAACGCCCTGAAGGCGGTGCTGTTCGAACCGCTGTTCGAGGAGACCGCAGGCTCTCTGGTGCGCGCCTTTGCGGCGCGCGCGCAGAGTCTGCCGGCCTGACGCGCCGGGCTCGAGTCATGTCGAAGCGATGCAGCGTTGCCTGCGATACCCCTGGCGGCATCCTGCTGTGTGAGCTCGACTTGGCCGATGACGCCACAATTGCGGTGGCGTTGGGCGATGCGCGGCGCGTGCTCGGCGAGTCGGCAGCCGACTGGGAGCACGCTGCTACCGGCATCTATGGCCGGGTATATGCACGCGGGCACATCCCGGCGGACGGCGATCGCATCGAGCTCTACCGGCCGCTCAAGGTCGATCCGCGGGCGAAGCGCCGGGCGCGCGCGGCGCAGGGCGCGCAGTCAGCGCGCACGCCCACACCTCGGGCGGGACGCGGGCCGCGGCGCGGCTGAGAGCGCTTCAGTGCCCGCCGCGCGGTTCGGGCGCCGCGGCACCGCGGGCGCTCACCGGAGCGAACGGCGCGGACTTGACGTCGCTGTCGACGCGCGTGACCAGGTTGTTTTCGAAATACACCACAACATGGGCGCGCTCCGGGGTCTGCAGGCGGCGCATCTTGAGGTAATAGTCATAGTCCCAGCGTGCGTCATCGAAGCCGCCCGGTACCATGGGTGTGCCCATCAGATAATGCACCTGGCTGTGCGTCATGCCGACCTTGACCTGCGAAATCACGGCCGGATCCAGATAATTGCCCTGTAGGATCGGCATGCGATAAAGGCAGCCGCTCAAGGTCCAGACGGCCAGAAATAGTGGGATAATTCTCATTGGTCCATCATACCGTATCGTCCAGCGTCAGCGTCGCTCGGCGCCGTGCCGGGCGGGCGCATCGAGGTGCATCGTGGAAGGAAAAGATCTGCGCAAAGCCGGGCTCAAGGTCACGCTGCCGCGGCTCAAGATCCTCGAGATCCTCGAGCACAGCACGACCCGGCACATGTCGGCTGAAGAGATCTACAAGAAACTGATCGACTCCAGCGAGGATATCGGCCTGGCCACCGTCTACCGGGTGCTGACCCAGTTTGAGGGGGCGGGGCTCGTGAGCCGGCATCATTTTGAAGATGGCATGGCGGTATTCGAGATCAATCACGGCACCCATCACGACCACATCGTGTGTATGGACTGCGGCACGGTGGAAGAGTTCGTCGATCCGGAAATCGAGACCCGACAGAATGCCATCGCCAAGCGCCTGGGTTACCTGATCGAGGAGCATTCGCTGGTGCTCTACGGGCGCTGCCAGCGCCCCGATTGCCCGGCGCGCAAACAGGGCCGCGTCAAACGCATCTCCTAGCCCGCGATGCGTCTGCCGCATCAAGTGCGCGCCGGACGCGGGCGTGCCGGGCGACGGCCGCCGGCGCTGGCCGTGGCACCGCCGGGTTCGACCCGAGTGCCCGGCGCAGGCGCGACGGCCGGTGCCGCCGCCGCCTTGGCGACCGCGGCCAGCATCTCGTTGGCGTGTGCGTGGGCACGCTCGGTGATCTCGACACCCCCGAGCATGCGGGCGAGTTCATCCACACGCTCCGCGGGGCTCAGCCGCGCGACGCTGGTGCTGGTGCTGCGGCCATCGGTGAGCTTGGCGACGCGCAGATGCTGATGCCCCTGAGCCGCCACCTGCGGCAGATGGGTCACGCACAGCACCTGGGCGTGCTCGCCGAGTCTTCTGAGCTCCCGGCCGACGATTTCGGCGACCGCACCGCCGATGCCGTTATCGACTTCATCGAATACCATGCAAGCGGCCGCGCTGCCGGCACAGGACACCTGCACCGCCAGCGACAGGCGGGCCAGCTCGCCGCCGGAGGCGATCTTGGCGATGGGGCGCGGGGGTTGGCCCGGATTGGTGCTGACGCGAAATTCCACGCGATCGTAGCCGTGAGGGGCCGGCTCGGCGGATTCGGCCCCCACCACGTCGATCAGGAAGCGGCCGCCACCCATGCCCAGCTCCTGCATGCGAGCAGAGATCTCCTTGGCCAATGCGCGCGCGGCGGCGTCGCGCCGCCCCGATAGCTGGCGCGCGAGGTCCTGGAAGGTCGCGGTGGCCGCGGCGAGCTGGGCGCGCACCGCGCCGACGTCGGCGGCTGCGTTCTCAAGACCCGCGAGCTGGGCGCTCATTTCGGCCTGCTTGTCCGCCAGCGCCGCGGGGCTCACGCGATGTTTGCGTGCGAGTTCTTCGACGGCCGCGAGGCGGCGCTCGATCGCGTCGGCGCGTTGCGGATCGATGTCGAGCGCATCGAGGTACTGTAGCAGCGAGTGGCCCGCGTCCTTGACGCGGATCGCGGCCTCCTCGAGCAGCAGGCTGAGCGGCGCCAGCTGCGTGTCAACGGTGCTGGCCTGGCGCAAGGCGCCCATAGCCTTGGCAATCAGCGCGTGCGCCGTTGCGCCATCGGCCTCGTACAGGCACTCGAGCGCGCCGCGGGCGGCCTCGATCAGCCGGCCGCGGTTGGCAAGCCGGATGTGTTCATCCTTGAGTTCGGCGATCTCGCCCGGCTTGAGTTGCAGCACTTCGATCTCGTGCAGCTGATAGCGCAGCAGATCGAGCCGCGAGCCGCGCTCGCTGGCCGCGCTGTCGAGCTCGATGCTGCGGTTGAGCAGCGCGAGCCAGACGCTGTGGGCGGTGCGTACCTGCGAGGCCAGCGACTCGAGCCGGCCGTAGGTGTCGACCAGACCGCGCTGCGTTGCCGGGCGCACCAGCGACTGGAACTCGTGCTGGCCATGGATTTCGAACAGCAGCCCGGTGACGCTGGCCAGCACCTGCAACGGCACCGACTGGCCGTTGAGCCAGGCGCGGCTGCGCCCGTCGCTCCCGACCACGCGGCGCAACAGCAGCTCCCCGGCGCTCTCGATCGACTGCTCGCCGAGGATGTGGCGCAGCTCGCCGCCGGTGCCGGTGATATCCACCGTGGCCGTAATGTCGGCGCGCTCGGCGCCGGCGCGCACCACGTCGGCACCAGCGCGGCTGCCGCCCAGCAACTCGAGCGCATCCACGATGATCGATTTGCCGGCTCCGGTCTCCCCGGTCAGCACGGTCAGGCCGGGGCCGAACTCGAGCTCGACCGCATCGATGATGGCGAAATCGCGGATCTGCAGATAGCGCAGCACGGCTTCAGCGCTCGTGGGCCAGGCCGCCGATGCCCCAATGCAGCTTCGAGCGCAGCAGCCGGAAGTAGTCGTAGCCCGGGGGATGCAGCAGGGTGATAGCGCGCCCGGCCGGGGCGATCTCCAGCCGGCCCCCCGGCTTGAGCTCACCGAGCATGGCGGCGTCGCAGGTGACCTGCGCGCCGGCATCGCTCTGGCCGCTCAGCCGGACGGCGATCCGGGACTCACCGGGCACCACGATCGGGCGGTCCGAGAGTGTGTGCGGACAAATGGGTGCCACGACCAGCACGTTGAGCCGCGGATTGACGATCGGGCCGCCGCAGGAGAGGGCGTAGGCGGTCGACCCGGTGGCGGTGGCCACGACCAGGCCGTCCCCGCCGTGCGAATTGACATAACGGCCATCGATGCGGGTTTCAAAATCCAGCATGCGGCCGGTCTCGAGCCGGTTGAATACCACGTCGTTGAGGGCGAAGCGCTGCACTTCGTCGCCTGCCGGGGAGATCAGGCGGGCCTGCAGCAGCTCCCGCCGATCCGCTTCGTACTCACCGGCGAGCACGGCCTGCAGGCAGCCCACCATGTCCTGTGGCAGCACGTCGGTCAGGAAGCCGAGTCGGCCGCGATTGATCCCGAGCAGCGGAATATCGTGCTCGGCCACCAGTCCGGCCGCATATAGAAGTGTGCCGTCGCCACCGATGGCAATCATGAGGTCGGTGCGCTCGATCAGTTGCGGCAGCGGCGTGATGCTGATGCCGGCAGGTGCCATGCTCGCCGTGCCGTCCTGTGGAGCCAGCACCGTCAGCTGCCGCGCGAGCAGCTCCGGGACCAGCGCCTGGGCGCATTCGGCGACCCGCGGATCCTGAAACTTGCCGACCAGTGCGCAAGTACGTATCGGCTTTTGCATGTCTGGCTTCGCGCGCTCCAATCGCTCGCTGTTGTAGCATGGCCCGGCAGTGTCGGCCAACGCGCGGCACTTTTGGGCACCTTTGGGTAATTTGGCTCAGGGTCGGCACGCGCTTGACGGCGCCGGGGGCGGCTGGTTAGCTCGCTATAGTCAGATGGCACCGGAAAACAAAGAGGACCTCCTCACGGAACGGGCGCAGCGGCTGCTGCGCGTGCTGGTGCAGAACTATATCCGCGACGGGCAGCCGGTGGGCTCGCGCACGCTGTCGCGCGAGTCGGGCCTGTCCTTGAGTTCGGCCACGGTGCGCAACGTCATGTCCGATCTCGAGGAGCTCGGCTTCGTCAGCTCCCCGCACACTTCGGCCGGCCGCGTGCCGACCGACCGGGCCTACCGCTTTTTCGTCGACTCCCTGCTGCGGGCACAGCTCACCACGGACGATTCGAGCCTGGAGGAGATCCACCGGCAGCTCGAGATGCCCGCGGACAGCTCCAAGTCACTGGTCGCGGCCGCCTCGCAGCTGCTGTCGAACATTACGCATCTGGCCGGCGTCGTGACGTTGCCGCTGGCGCAGGCGGTTTCGCTGACGCAGATCGAGTTTCTGGCCCTGTCGGAGAACCGGGTACTGGTGGTGCTGGTGTTCGACGACCGCGAGGTGCAAAACCGCATCATCCAGCTCGATCGGCATTATTCGGCCGAGGACCTGCGGCGCGCCGCGAACTTTCTCAATGAGCATTGCGTCGGCCGCACGCTGCCCCAGATTCACCAGGAGCTGTTGCGCCAGCTCAAGGAAACCCACGAGAACCTCAATCAGGTCATGCTCGACGCCATCTCGATGGCGCAGCACCTGTTCGAGCAGGGCAGCGCCGCCGAGGACATCGAGTACCTGATCGCCGGGGAAACCAATCTGATGGGCTTCGCCGGGCCGTCGAATGTCGATAAGCTCAAGCGGCTGTTCGAGGCGTTCAACGAGAAGCGTGACATCCTGCATCTGCTGGACCAGAGTCTGCGGGCGGAAGGGGTGCAGATCTTCATCGGTCACGAGTCGGGCTATCAGATCCTGGACGACTACAGCGTGGTAACGGCGCCCTATAGTTCGGCCAAGGGAGTGGTCGGCGTGCTGGGTGTGATCGGCCCGACGCGCATGGCCTACGAGCGCATCATTCCGATTGTCGATCTGACGGCGAAAGTTCTCAGCTCCGCCTTGAATTCGCGCCGTTGAGCGCCATCTAGGCAATAGCGACCATGACGGTAGCGCAGTATTTATTTAACTGTAGATCTTAATTCATTGTTCTATAAGGTATTTTGATGGCTGAAGCGCGGAAAGACGGATCTTCCACAGGCCAGCCTGAGGCACAGCCCAAGGGGTCTGGCGACGCCGCGGGCGCGGGCGGACCGGTCGAGGAGCTCGAAGCGCTGCGTGCCGCGCTTGCGACCGCCGAGGAAGGTGTGCGCACGCAGCGCGATCTGTACCTGCGCGCCGCGGCCGAGCTGGACAATGTACGCAAGCGCGCACAGCGCGACATCGAAAACGCCCACCGCTACGCGATCGAAGGCCTGGCTGCCGAGCTGCTCGCGGTGCGCGATGGGCTGGAACTGGGCGTGCGCAACGCCGGCAGCGCCGACGTCAAGACCCTGGTGGCCGGACAGGAGGCCACATTGAAGCTGCTCGATCGGACCTTCGAGAAATTCTCCGTCAAGCAGCTCGATCCGGCCGGCCAGCGTTTCGACCCGAGCCTGCACGAGGCGGTGATGATGCAGGCCTCCGACGCCGCGGCGCCGAACACCGTGCTGCAGGTGGTGCAGCCGGGCTTCGAGCTCAAGGGCAGGCTGCTGCGACCCGCCCGCGTGGTGGTAGCCAAGGCGGCGGACGGCTCGTGAGCGGCTTGAATTCAGGTGCGGAAGGGTGCGGCGCGGGCCGCCGAGAGTTGAAAACCGGGGCTTTGATCCCAAGCAAGTCCATCATGCAACAGAATGGCTGGAGTGCGACCCATGAGTAAGGTAATCGGCATCGATCTGGGCACGACGAATTCGTGCGTGGCGATCATCGAAGGCGGCAAGCCGCGCGTGATCGAGAACAGCGAAGGCGACCGCACCACGCCCTCGATCGTCGCCTTTACCAAGGACGACGAAGTGCTGGTCGGCCAGTCGGCCAAACGCCAGGCGGTCACCAATCCGCAGAACACGCTGTCCGCGGTCAAACGCTTGATCGGCCGCAAGTTCGACGACGAGGTGGTGCAGAAGGACATCAAGATGGTGTCCTACCAGATCGTGAAGGCCGACAACGGCGATGCCTGGGTCGAGGTGCGCGGCAAAAAGATGGCGCCGCCGGAGATCTCCGCGCGCGTGCTCATGAAGATGAAGAAGACGGCCGAGGACTACCTCGGCGAGCCCGTGACCGAGGCGGTGATCACGGTGCCGGCCTATTTCAACGACTCGCAGCGCCAGGCGACCAAGGACGCCGGCCGCATTGCGGGCCTGAACGTGCAGCGCATCATCAACGAGCCGACCGCTGCGGCTCTTGCCTATGGCCTCGACAAGCAGGGCGCGGACCGCAAGATTGCGGTGTACGACCTGGGCGGTGGCACGTTCGACATTTCCATCATCGAGATCGCCGAGGTCGATGGCGAGCGCCAGTTCGAGGTGCTCTCGACCAATGGTGATACCTTCCTCGGCGGTGAGGACTTCGATCTGCGCGTCATCAATTTCCTGGCCGACGAATTCCAGAAGGAATCCGGCGTCGATGTGCGACGCGACCCGCTGGCCATGCAGCGCCTGAAAGAGGCGGCGGAGAAAGCCAAGATCGAGTTGTCCTCGAGCCAGCAGACCGAGGTCAATCTGCCGTACATCACGGCCGACGCCAACGGTCCCAAGCATCTGAACGTCAAGCTCACGCGCGCCAAGCTCGAATCGCTGGTCGAGGACCTGCTCAAACGCACCATCGGTCCGTGCCGCGTTGCGCTCAAGGACGCCGGGCTCGAGGCCAAGGACGTGGCCGAGGTCATTCTGGTCGGCGGTCAGACCCGTATGCCGCTGGCACAGAAGTACGTGCGCGAATTCTTCGGCCAGGAGCCGCGTAAGGACGTCAACCCGGATGAAGCGGTCGCGGTCGGTGCCGCGGTGCAGGGCGGCGTGCTCGCGGGCGAGGTCAAGGATGTGCTGCTGCTCGATGTCACCCCGCTGTCGCTCGGTATCGAGACGCTCGGCGGCGTGATGACCAAGCTGATCGAGAAGAACACGACGATTCCGACCAAGGCTGCGAACGTGTTTTCGACCGCGGACGACAACCAGACCGCGGTGACGATCCACGTGCTGCAGGGCGAGCGCGAGCGCGGCGCCGACAACAAGTCGCTCGGCCGGTTCGACCTGACCGATATTCCGCCGGCGCAGCGCGGCATGCCGCAGATCGAGGTCACCTTCGATATCGATGCCAACGGCATTCTGAACGTCTCGGCGAAGGACAAGGCCACCGGCAAGGAGCAGCGCATCGTGATCCGCGCCTCGAGCGGACTGTCCGAGGACGAGATCAAGCGCATGGTCAAGGATGCCGAGGCGCATGCGGCCGAGGACCGGCAGTTCCGGGAACTGGTCGAGACGCGAAACCGCGCCGATGCGTTGATTCACTCGGTGGACAAGGCGCTCAAGGATCTGGGCGACAAGGTGAGCTCGGATGAGCGTGCCAAGACCGAGGCGGCATTGAACGACCTGAAGACGGCGCTGGCCTCCGACGACAAGGAAGTCATCGAGAAGAAGACCGAGATTCTCGGTCAGGCGTCGGCCAATATTGCGCAGCGCGCCTATGCGGCGGGCCAGCCGGGTGGCGGCGTGCCCCCGGGTGCTGGCGCGGGCGGGGATGCACCCGCGGGCGCGGGCGGTGCGGCCGGTGCCGGCGCGCAGGCCAAGGCCGACGAGAATGTGGTGGACGCCGAGTTCGAGGAAGTAGGCGACAAGGGTCGCCGCGCGTCCTGAGGTGACGGAGCGCAGCGCCCCGGGCCGGCACTAGCACGGGCTTAAGGCGTCTGCTCGCGACTCTAAGCACAGACCAGGCCGGCGCTGCCAGCGCGCGGCTGGTCTGTGCGTATCCGCGTTGATCTGCTAAGGGAACATTACCGATAGGGACTCATGGCCAAACGCGATTACTACAAGGTACTCGACGTGGCTCGCAATGCGAGCGAGGCCGACATGAAGAAAGCCTATCGGCGGCTGGCCATGAAGTACCACCCGGATCGCAATCCGGGCGATCACGAAGCCGAGGATAAATTCAAGGAAGCCAAGGAAGCTTACGAGGTCCTGTCGGACGCGCAGAAGCGCTCGGTCTACGATCAGTACGGGCATGCCGGGATCGAGTCCAGCCGCAATAGCGGTGCCGGCGCGCACGGTGCCGAGGCGTTCAGCGATATTTTCGGCGACGTGTTTGGCGACATCTTCGGCGGCGCGCGGCGCGGCGGTGCCTCGCAGGTGTATCGCGGCGCGGACCTGCGCTACGAGATCGAGCTCGACCTGGCCGAGGCGGTATTCGGGCGCACGGTCGAGATCGACGTCAGCAAGTTCGTCGAATGCGAGGTCTGCCACGGCAACGGCGCGGCCAAGGGCACCACGCCGGCTACCTGCGATACCTGCGGGGGCAGCGGCCAGGTGCGCATCTCGCAGGGGTTCTTCACCCTGCAGCAGACCTGCCCGCATTGCCGCGGTACCGGGCGCGTGGTGCGCAATCCCTGCGATCACTGCCTGGGCCAGGGCCGCGTGCGCCGCAGCAAGAAATTGTCGGTGAAGATTCCCGCCGGGGTGGACAACGGCGATCGCGTGCGCCTGGGCGGTGAGGGCGAGGCCGGCCGTAACGGTGGCCCGCCGGGCGATCTGTACGTCGAGGTGCACGTTCGCGAGCACACGATCTTCGAGCGCGACGGTATGCATCTGAGCTGTGATGTGCCGATCAGCTTCGCGACCGCGAGCCTCGGCGGCAGCGTCGAAGTGCCGACACTGGATGGCCAGGTGGTGCTCAAGATTCCGGCCGAGACCCAATCCGGGCGGGTGTTCCGCCTGCGCGAGAAGGGTGTGAAATCGGTGCGCAATCACTCGCGCGGCGACCTGTTCTGCCGCGTGGTGGTCGAGACACCGGTGAACCTGTCGACCGAGCAGCGCGCCTTGCTGCGCGAGCTGGATGAGTCGCTGCGGCACGATGGCAACAAGCACGCGCCGCGCCAGAAGAGTTTCCTCGAGGGCGTGAAGCGGTTCTTTTCGAGCCAGCCGCCGTGAGCGCGCCTGCATGAGCGGTGCCGGCGCGCCGCCGGCCGGCGCCATCCGAACGGTGATCGTCGGCGCCACCGGACGCATGGGCACGCAGTTGCTGCGGCTGCTGCCGGGATATCCCAGGCTGCGGCTGGCGGGCGCGGTCGCCTCCGAGCGCAGCGCCGCCCTGGGACGAGACGCGGCGCTGCACGCCGGTGCGCTCGCCGGCGCAGTGCCGGTCAGCGCGGCGCTGCCACCGCTGCTGCAACAGGCCGACCTGGTAATCGATTTTTCCAGCCCCGGCGCGGCGGCCGCCCATGTGGCGGCCTGCGCGGCGGCCCGTGTGCCGCTGCTGCTCGGAACCAGCGGACTGCCGCGTGAACTGGAGGCGCCGCTGGCGGCGGCGGCTGACGTGATTCCCCTGCTGGTCGCACCCAACACCAGCCTGGGCGTGAACGTACTGCTGGAACTGGTGCGCCAGGCCGCGCAGGCGCTGCCCGGCAGCTACGACATCGAAATCGTCGAAGCCCACCACCGCGATAAGCTCGATGCGCCCTCGGGCACGGCGCTGGCGCTGGGGGAAGCCGCGGCGCTGGGCCGTGGCGGGAAGCTGGCCGAGTCCGCCGCCTATGCGCGCCACGGCCTGGGCAGCCCCCGGCAGGCAGGGCAGATCGGCTTTGGCGTGCTGCGCGGCGGCGATGTGGTCGGGGAGCACGAAGTCTGGTTTCTGGGTGACGGCGAGCGGCTGCTGCTCAAGCACTCGGCCACCGATCGGTCGGTGTTTGCCCGTGGGGCCCTGCTTGCGGGTCAGTGGCTGGCCGGCAGACCGGCAGGGCGCTACGGTATGCGCGATGTTTTTATTAGTGGATACAGATAGATATTGCGATGTTTGATAGGCCTTTCTTCGCTAATGGTCGCTATGGGGCGATTTTACTTAATTTAGTTGAACGCGGCCGATATTTGCGTGGACAGGGGCGGTAGGGGTCTTTAAACTTTTGCGCGTAATCCGAGTATCGGGTTAGTCCGCACAAGGCGGGAGGATGTTCCACAAGAACTCCTCCCGCTTTGTGCATGTGCGCGTCACAAATCACCGCTGCCCGGCGGCAAGGAGAGGCATAGGTGACTGCACCGGCGGTGCTGGCTCTGAGCGACGGCTCGATTTTCAAAGGCCAGTCCATTGGCGCCGCAGGCAATACCACCGGCGAAGTTGTTTTCAACACTGCGATCACCGGTTACCAGGAAATCCTCACCGATCCCTCTTACGCGCGTCAGATCGTGACGCTGACTTACCCGCACATCGGTAACACCGGCGCGACCGCCGAGGACATGGAGTCGGCGCAGGTCTATGCCTCCGGGCTGGTGGTGCGCGACCTGTCGATGATCGCGAGCAGCTGGCGCGCCGCCGAACCGCTCGGCGAGTTTCTCAAGCGCGCCCGCCTGGTCGCCATCGCCGACATCGACACCCGCCGCCTGACGCGCCTGTTGCGCGAGAAGGGCGCGCAGGCCGGTTGCATCATGACCGGCGATCGCATGGATGCGGCGGCGGCGGTACGCGCCGCGCGCGCGTTCCCGGGCATCAAGGGCATGGATCTGGCCAAGGTGGTGACGGCACGCCAGGGCTATCAGTGGAACGACGGGACCATCGGCCGCGAATCGGCGGCGACGCTGCGTGCGCCGCAGCGCCTGCACGTGGTCGCCTATGACTACGGCGTCAAGCGCAACATCCTGCGACTGCTGGCCGACCAGGGCTGTCGCCTGAGCGTGGTGCCGGCGGCCACCAGCGCCGCGGATGTGATGTCGATGAATCCGGATGGGGTGTTCCTTTCCAATGGACCCGGCGATCCGGAGCCCTGCGATTATGCGATCAAGGCGATCGCAGACTTGCTCGCCAGCGACCTGCCGATCTTCGGCATCTGCCTGGGGCATCAGCTGCTGGCTCTGGCGAGCGGCGCGAAGACCGTGAAGATGAAATTTGGTCATCACGGCGCCAATCACCCGGTGCAGGAGCTCGCGAGCGGCCGGGTGATGATCACGACGCAGAACCACGGCTTCGCGGTCGATGAGTCGACGCTGCCCGCGAACCTGGCGGCCACGCACCGCTCGCTGTTCGACGGCAGCCTGCAGGGCGTGGCGCGCACCGACCGGCCGGCCTTCAGCTTTCAGGGACACCCGGAGGCCAGCCCCGGACCGCACGACCTGCGCCCGCTGTTCGAGAATTTCATCCAGCTCATGGTGCGTCGCCTGCAGGATCAATTGCGCCAGCTGCGAGCCAACGCGCGCCGCTAGGTACCCATGCCGAAGCGTACCGACCTCGAGAGCATCCTGATCATCGGCGCCGGCCCGATCGTGATCGGCCAGGCCTGTGAGTTCGATTACTCGGGGGCCCAGGCCTGCAAGGCGCTGCGCGAGGAGGGCTACCGCGTCATCCTGGTGAACTCCAATCCGGCCACGATCATGACCGATCCGGAGAGCGCCGATGCGATCTACATCGAGCCGATCAACTGGCGCACGGTGGCGCGTATCATCGAGCGTGAACGGCCCAGTGCGCTGCTGCCGACCATGGGTGGGCAGACCGCACTCAACACCGCCCTTGATCTGGTGCGCGAGGGGGTGCTGCAGCAGTACCAGGTCGAGCTGATCGCCGCCTCGCGCGAGGCCATCGACATGGCTGAGGACCGCGAGCAGTTCCGCAACGCCATGCGCGAGATCGGCCTGGAGGTGCCGCATTCGCAGATGGCACGCAGCCTGGAAGAGGCGCTCGCGGTGCAGAGCAGCATCGGCTTTCCGATCGTGATCCGGCCCTCGTTCACGCTCGGCGGCAGCGGCGGCGGCATCGCCTACAACCGCGAGGAATTCGAGACCATCGTGGAGCGCGGCCTCGACGCCTCGCCGACGCGCGAGCTGCTGCTGGAGGAGGCGGTCATCGGCTGGAAGGAATTCGAGATGGAGGTGGTGCGCGACCGCAACGATAACTGCATCATCGTCTGCTCGATCGAGAACCTCGATCCGATGGGCGTGCATACCGGGGACTCGATCACCGTGGCGCCGGCGCAGACGCTGACCGACAAGGAGTATCAGCGCATGCGCGATGCATCGATCGCGGTACTGCGCAAGATCGGCGTCGAGTGCGGCGGCTCCAACGTGCAGTTCGCGATCGATCCGGACAGCGGCCGCATGCTGGTGATCGAGATGAATCCGCGCGTCTCGCGCTCCTCCGCACTCGCGTCCAAGGCCACGGGTTTTCCAATCGCCAAGGTGGCCGCGAAGCTGGCGGTCGGCTACACGCTCGATGAGCTCAAGAACGAGATCACCGGCGGGGCGACCCCGACGTCGTTCGAGCCGACGATTGATTACGTGGTGACGAAGATCCCGCGCTTCACCTTCGAGAAGTTCCCGACCGCCAACACCCGCCTGACCACGCAGATGAAGTCGGTCGGTGAGGTGATGGCGATCGGCCGTACCTTTCAGGAGTCGCTGCAGAAGGCGCTGCGCGGCCTGGAGACCGGACTGGATGGCCTGGATCCGCTGCTGACGCTGCCGTTGACCGAGGAAACCGAATTGCGCCTGCGCTACGAGCTGCACGCGCCCGGACCGGACCGCCTGCTGTATGTGGCCGATGCGTTTCGCGCCGGCTGGGACATCGATCGCGTCGCGGCCTTGAGCTCGATCGATCGCTGGTTCCTGGCCCAGATCGCCGATCTCATCGCCTCGGAGGGGCGGGTGCGCCGGGAGGGCGCGGGGGCGCTGGGCGCCGAGCGCCTGCGCGCGCTCAAGCGCAAGGGCTTCTCCGACCGCCGGCTGGCGAACCTGACGCGCTCGACCGAGGCCGCGATCCGCGGCAAACGCCGCGAATTCGGCGTCGCCCCGGTCTACAAGCGGGTCGATACCTGCGCCGCCGAGTTCGCCACCTCGACCGCATACCTGTATTCGACCTATGAGGAAGAATGCGAGGCGGAGCCGACCAAGCGCCGCAAGATCATGATCCTCGGCGGCGGCCCGAACCGCATCGGCCAGGGCATCGAATTCGACTATTGCTGCGTGCACGCGGCCCTCGCCCTGCGCGAGGACGGCTTCGAGACCATCATGGTCAACTGCAATCCGGAGACCGTGTCGACCGACTACGACACCTCCGACCGGCTGTATTTCGAGCCGCTGACGCTCGAGGATGTGCTGGAAGTGATCGCCAAGGAGCGGCCCGAAGGCGTGATCGTGCAGTTCGGTGGCCAGACCCCGCTCAAGCTGTCGCGCGCGCTCGAGGCGGCGGGCGCGCCGATCATCGGCACCTCGCCCGATTCGATCGATATCGCCGAGGACCGCGAGCGCTTCCAGCAGCTGGTGCGCCGCTTAGGGCTAAGGCAGCCGGCCAATGCCACCGCGCGCAACGAGGAGCAGGCGGCGCAGCTCGCGCGCGAGGTCGGCTATCCGCTGGTGGTGCGGCCCTCGTATGTGCTCGGCGGGCGCGCGATGGAGATCGTCTTCAACGAGGACGACCTGCGCTCGTACATGGCGCGCGCGGTGCAGGTATCGAACGAGGCCCCGGTGCTGCTCGACCGCTTCCTGGATGTCGCGATCGAGGTGGACGTCGATGCGGTGTGCGACGGCGTCGATGTGCTGATCGGCGGCATCATGGAACACGTCGAGCAGGCCGGCGTGCATTCCGGCGATTCCAGCTGCTCGCTGCCGCCCAACAGCCTGTCGGCCGCGGTGCAGGATGAGCTGCGGGCGCAGACGCGCAAGCTCGCGCGGGCGCTGAATGTGATCGGGCTCATGAACGTGCAGTTTGCGATCCAGAACAACGTGGTCTACGTGCTCGAGGTCAATCCGCGCGCCTCGCGCACGGTGCCGTTCGTGTCGAAGGCGACCGGGGTGCCGATCGCCAAGATCGCTGCGCGCGTCATGACCGGCAGCAAACTGCGTGACCTGGGTGTGCTGGCCGAGCGCGTGCCAAAGTACTATTCGGTCAAGGAGGCCGTGTTCCCGTTCCTGAAGTTCCCCGAGGCCGACCCGATCCTCGGTCCCGAGATGAAGTCCACCGGCGAGGTCATGGGCACCGGGCGCACCTTCGGCGAAGCCTACGCCAAGTCGCAGGCCGCTTCCGGCGTGGTGCTGCCGCGCTCGGGCTGCTGCCTGATCAGCGTGCGTGAGCGCGACAAGTCGGGGGCCGTGCCGCTGGCCCGGCGGCTGCTGGAGCATGGATTCAACCTGGTGGCCACCACCGGCACGGCGCTGGCGCTCAAGGCCGCGGGCATCGACTGTCGCCGCGTCAACAAGGTGCGCGAGGGCCGGCCGCATATCGTCGACATGATCAAGAACGACGAGATCGACCTGATCGTCAATACCACCGAGGGCAAGCAGGCGATACTCGAGTCCAATTCGATACGCCGCGAGGCGGTGCACCGGCGCATCACCTACTACACCACCCTGGCCGCGGCGCTGGCGACCTGCGAGGCGCTCGATCACCTCGATGAGGTGGACGTCAACCGGCTGCAGGACCTGCACCGCGAGGTCGGCGTGATCGATGCGGCCGCGCCGCGCCGGGACGTGGGCACATGAAACGCTCGCCGATGACGTTGCGCGGCGCCGAGCTGCTACGCGCCGAGCTCAAGCGCCTGAAGTCGGCCGACCGGCCGCGGGTCATCAAGGCCATCGCCGAGGCGCGCAGTCACGGTGATCTGTCGGAGAACGCGGAATATCACGCCGCGCGCGAGCAGCAGGGCTTCATCGAGGGGCGGATCATGGAGATCGAGTCGCGGCTGGCGGCGGCGGAGATCATTGATATCGCCAGCCTGCCGACGACCGGGAAGGTGGTGTTCGGCGCCACGGTGGAGCTCGAGGACCAGGACGAGGGTGCGGCGGTCACCTACCAGATCGTCGGTGAGGACGAGGCCGACATCCGCGGCGGGCGCATCTCGATCACCTCGCCGATCGCACGGGCGCTGATCGGCAAGCTGCAGGGCGACATCGTCGAGGTGGCCGCTCCCGGCAAAACGCGAAGCTACGAGATCGTCTCCGTGCGGTACGTCTAGCCATGAGGGCGGCGAGCTCACCCGCAGGAGTACATCATACGGATGGTCAGGTCGCTCGTGGCTAGACATCCGGCAACGGTATGCGAGAGAGCTTCGCGTTTTGCCTGAAGAGGACCGCGACGTGGCCGATACGAGTGACCAGCGCGCCGCCGGTCTGGCGCACCAGCTCGGCGAGCAGCGCGTCGCGCGCGGCGCGATCGAGCCCCTGGATGCGCAGTTTGATCAGTTCGTGATCGGCCAGGGCGCGCCGGGTTTCGTCGAGCACGCCGGCGGACAGGCCTTTGTTGCCGATATGGATCACGGGTTTGAGGGCATGGGCGCGGCCGCGCAGGAAGCGCAGTTGCCTGTCGGACAGGTGCATGAGGCCATGATAAGCCGGCCGGCGCGGGTGCGCCGATAGCCCATATGGCGCGCCGATCCAAAAGCAGCGATCGCTGGCTGCGCGAGCATTTCTCCGATCCGTTCGTGAAACGCGCTCAGGCCGAGGGCTGGCGTTCACGCGCGGTGTTCAAACTGCAACAGATCGATCAGCGCGAGCGGCTGCTCAAGCCCGGCATGCTGGTGCTCGACCTCGGCGCCGCCCCCGGGGCCTGGAGCCAGTATGCACGGCGCCGGCTCGGGCCTTCGGGTCGGGTCGTGGCGAGCGACCTGCTGCCCATGGAGCCGCTGGCCGGGGTGGAGTTCGTCCAGGGCGACTTTCGCGAGGACGGGGTGGCCCAGGAGCTCAAGCGCATCCTCGGCGGCGCGGGGGTGGACCTGTTGCTCTCGGACATGGCACCGAATTTGAGCGGAATGGACGCGATCGATGCGCCCCGGGGCCTGTACTTGGCCGAACTTGCGCTGGATCTGGCGCGCGAGGTCTTGAAACCGGGTGCGACTGCCCTGATCAAGCTTCTGCAAGGGGCCGGCTTTGAGGAGCTGGTGGCATCGGCGCGGACCGGTTTTGGGCGGGTCAGGTGCCTGAAACCCGAGGCTTCGCGGGCGCGCAGTCCTGAAACCTACTTGCTGGCCTCCGGCATGAGGATGGTGTAGCGTCCCTGTCACGTTTGCCTTCCGGGCGGGCCCGCCGCGCAGCATTATGGTGAAATGAAGTTGAACGATTTGACAAAAAATATCCTGCTCTGGGTAGTCATCGTGCTGGTCATGCTGGCCGTGTTCAGCCGCTACATGCCCAGCGGGCCGCAGCGCCAGCAACTGACGTATTCCGAGTTCTACAACGATGTTCACGCCGGCAAGGTGGACACCGTGGTGCTGCAGGGCGACCAGATCCGCGGCTCGCTCAAGGACAAGACGCAGTTCGAGACTTACAACCCCGAAACCAACTACACCTCCCTGATCGGCGACCTGCTCAAGGCCAATGTCAGCGTGGAGGGCCAGGCCCCCAAGCAGCCGAATTTTCTCACGCAGCTGGTGCTGCAGCTGGCACCGGCGCTGCTGATGCTGGTGGTGTTCGTCTATCTGCTGCGACAGATGCAGGGCGCGGCCGGCGGCCGTGGCGCGATGTCCTTTGGCAAGAGCCGCGCCCGGCTGCTGGGCGAGGACCAGGTCAATGTGACCTTCGCCGACGTCGCCGGCGTGGACGAGGCTAAACAGGAAGTCGCCGAGATCGTCGACTTCCTCAAGGATCCGGGCAAGTTCCAGAAGCTGGGCGGCAAGATTCCCAAGGGCGTGCTGATGGTCGGCTCGCCGGGCACCGGCAAGACGCTGCTGGCGCGCGCGATTGCAGGCGAAGCCAAGGTGCCGTTTTTTACCATTTCCGGCTCCGACTTCGTCGAGATGTTCGTCGGCGTCGGTGCGTCGCGCGTGCGCGACATGTTCGAGCAGGCCAAGAAGCACGCGCCATGCATCATCTTCATCGATGAAATCGACGCCGTCGGGCGGCACCGCGGCGCCGGGCTGGGCGGCGGCCATGACGAGCGCGAGCAGACCCTGAACCAGTTGCTGGTCGAGATGGATGGTTTCGAGGGTAACGAGGGCATCATCGTCATCGCGGCCACCAATCGTCCCGACGTGCTCGATCCGGCGCTGCTGCGCCCGGGCCGTTTCGATCGCCAGGTGGTCGTGCCGCTGCCCGACGTGCGTGGCCGCGAGCAGATCCTGCGCGTGCACATGCGGCGCGTGCCGTTGGGCGATGATGTCAAGCCGGCGCTGATCGCGCGCGGCACGCCCGGTTTCTCCGGCGCCGATCTGGCCAACCTGGTGAACGAGGCGGCGCTGTTCGCGGCGCGGGCCAACCAGCGCCAGGTGTCGATGGAGCAGTTCGAGCGTGCCAAGGACAAGATCATGATGGGCGCCGAGCGGCGCTCGATGGTCATGACCGACGCCGAAAAGCGCATGACGGCCTACCACGAGGGCGGTCATGCCATCGTCGGCATCAGCGTGCCGGAGCACGACCCGGTGTACAAGGTCACGATTATTCCGCGTGGCCGCGCCCTGGGCGTAACGCAGTTCCTGCCAGAGCAGGATCGCTACTCGTTGAGCAAGCGGCGCCTGGAGAGCTCGATCGCGACGCTGTTCGGCGGGCGCATCGCCGAGGAACTCATCTTCGGCGAGGATGCGGTGACGACCGGCGCCTCGAACGATATCGAACGCGCGACCGAGCTGGCACGCAACATGGTCACGAAATGGGGACTGTCGGACCGGCTCGGACCGCTGACTTATTCGGAGGAGTCGGGCGAGGTGTTCCTCGGCCGCAGCGTCACCCAGCACAAGCAGGTTTCGGATGAAACCGCGCACGCCATCGATGAGGAGGTGCGGCGGGTGATCGAGATGAATTACAAGCGCGCGCGCCAGATCCTGGAGACCAACCTGGACAAGCTGCACGCCATGGCCGAGGCCCTGATCAAGTACGAGACGCTTGCCGACGACCAGATCAAGGACATCATGGCTGGCCGCACGCCGAAACCGCCGGAGGGCTGGGATGACACCACGCCGACCACCGGCAGCGGCAAGCCGGCCATTGCACCGGCGGGCACTCCCACCGACGGCATCGTGCGCCCCGCGGGACAGCACTGACGCCGGTCATCGCTCAGAGGGAATAGACTACAGGGCGCATTTTTTTTAATAAAAATGCGCCCTGTAGTCTATTCCCTGTGCGTGGTGTCTTCGCCGTTAGCGCTGTCCCGCGGGGTGTGCGGGGCGCGGATTGCGGGGGCCGCCTGATGCAATTGCGCTGCGCTGGCCGCGTGCTCGAGCTCGACCGTCCGGTGGTCATGGGCGTGCTCAATGTGACGCCCGATTCCTTCTCCGACGGCGGCCGTTACCTGGATCCGGACGCGGCGCTGGTGCAGGCGGAGCGCATGGCGGCGGAGGGCGCCGCGATCATCGACATCGGCGGCGAATCGACGCGTCCGGGCGCGACGGCGGTCACCAGCGAGGAAGAGTTGCGCCGCGTGCTGCCGGTGGTCGAGCGCGTGGCGGCGCGGCTGCCGCTACTGGTCTCGGTGGATACCTCCAACCCTGAAATCATGCGACGGGCCGGCGCGGCCGGTGCCCACCTGGTCAACGACGTGCGGGCGTTGCGCTCGCCCGGCGCGCTGGCGACGGTGGCGGCGAGTGATCTGGGCGTGTGCCTGATGCACATGCAGGGCGAGCCGGCGACCATGCAGATCGATCCCCGGTACGATGATGTAGTCGGGGAAGTGCAGGCGTTTCTGGGTGAGCGGGTGCAGAGCTGCATCGCCGCGGGCATCGCCCGTGAGCGCCTTTGCATCGATCCCGGGTTCGGCTTCGGCAAGCTACAGGCGCATAATCTGCAGCTGCTGCGCGGGCTGTCGCAGTTCCAGCGCTTCGGGCTGCCGCTGGCCGTGGGGCTGTCGCGCAAATCGATGGTGGCGGCACTGGGCGGGCGGGCCGCGGAACGCCTCGCCGGCAGTCTGGCGCTGGCGACGATCGCGATCCTGCATGGTGCGCGGATCGTGCGCGCCCACGATGTGGCGCCGACGGTGGATGTGGTGCGCATTGCCAGCGCGGTCGGACAGGGGGATTGACGTGGGTAGAGCTTATTTTGGAACCGACGGAATTCGCGGCCGCGTGGGCACCGATCCGATGACGGTCGATTTTGCCCTGCGGCTGGCGAGCGCTGCGGCCCGCGTGGTGCTCGGCGACGGCGGCACGGTGCTGATCGGCAAGGACACCCGGGTCTCCGGCTATATGTTCGAGGCGGCGCTCGAGGCCGGCTTCGTTGCCGCAGGCGCCAACGTGCTGCTGACCGGGCCGTTGCCGACGCCGGCGGTCGCCTACATGACACGCCACCTGCGCTGCCGGCTGGGCGTGGTGATCAGTGCCTCGCACAATCCCTACGAGGATAATGGCATCAAGTTCTTCGACGACGAGGGCGCCAAGCTGTCGGATCAGCTCGAAGAGCGCATCGAGGCACAGCTGTCGACCGTGCCGCTGACGCGCGCCTCGCGCGAACTCGGGCGCGCACGCCGGGTCGACAGCGCGTTGCTGCACTATCAGGAGTTCTGCGCCGGGGTGCTGGACGGCGGCACCAATCTGTCGGGCTTCAAGATCGTGATCGACTGCGCCAACGGCGCGGCCTACAAGGTCGCGCCGCGCATTCTGGCCGATCTCGATGCCGACATCGTGCCGATCGGATGCTCGCCCAACGGCCGCAACATCAACGATGGCTGCGGTTCCACATCACCGGAGCTGCTGCAGCTTACGGTCCCGGGAGTGCATGCGCACGTGGGCATCGCCGTGGATGGTGACGGTGATCGCGTGGTGATGGTCGATCATCTGGGGCGGCTGGTGGACGGCGATCAACTGCTGTTCGTGATCGCCGCGGCGGCCAAGAGCTCCGGACGCTTGCGCGGGCCGGTGGTCGGAACGGTCATGAGCAACCTCGGCCTGGAGCTGGCGCTGCGGCGGCTCGGGGTCGATTTCATCCGCGCGCCGGTCGGCGACCGGCATGTGCTCGCCCGGCTCAAGGAAAGCGGCGGCATGCTCGGCGGGGAGACCTCGGGACATATCCTGACACTGGACTGCACCACCACCGGTGACGGGCTGATCACGGCGCTGCAGGTGCTGAGCATCATGAAGCAGACCGGCCGCTCGCTGGCGGAGCTCGCCGCCGGCATGGACAAGCTGCCACAGGTGCTGCTCAACGTCGAGGTCGCGCGGCGTTTCGATCCGACGGCCGTGCCGGCGATTGCCGCCGCGGTACGGCGTATCGAGAAGCACCTGCACGGGGAGGGCCGCGTGGTGCTGCGCGCCTCCGGTACCGAGCCGGTGATCCGGGTGATGGTCGAGGGGCGCGATGCGGCCGACGTGCGCGGCTGCGCCGATGAGCTGGCCGAGGCGGTCCGAGCAGCCGCGCTGCCGGAGACCGCGCCGACCTGAGATCGCGACATCTGGCCATTGCGGGGGGCCGGCCGCGTGGCTATCATCCGCGCGCCCAAAATCGGCACGGCACCGTTTTGAGGCGCTCAGCCGATGGGGGCGGGCCGTCGAGGCGCCGGCCGCTCGAGCACCCCTGGACCCAAGCAACGGGACTCCTCGTAAGTCATGCGACGCAAACTCGTAGCGGGCAACTGGAAGATGCATGGGTCGCGTGCCGACAATGCACCGCTGATCGAGGCGATCCTGGCGGCCCCGAATCTCGAGAGCCTGGATTGCGTGATCTGTCCGCCCATGGTGTACCTGTCGGATTCGGCACGCATGCTACGCGGTGCCGCCGTCAAGCTGGGGGCGCAGAATGTGAGCGCCGAGACCCATGGTGCCTATACCGGGGAAGTCTCGGCGGCGATGCTCAAGGACGTCGGTTGCCACTATGTGATTGTCGGGCACTCCGAGCGCCGCGCCCTGTTTGGCGAAGACGATGTACTGGTCGCCCGCAAGTTCGCTGCCGCGCAGTCGCGCGGCCTGCTGCCGATTCTGTGTGTGGGTGAGCTGCTGGCGGACCGCGAGGCCGAGCGCACCCACGAGCGGGTCGGCACGCAGCTCGATGCCGTGGTGGCGCTGACCGGCATCGCCAGCTTTGCGCATGCCGTCGTAGCCTACGAGCCGGTTTGGGCGATCGGCACCGGGCGTACCGCATCCCCGCAACAGGCGCAGGATGTGCACGCCTTCATCCGTCAGCGGCTGGCGAAGCGGGATGCTAAAATTGCCGCCGGCCTGCAGATTCTCTACGGCGGCAGCGTCAAGGCGGGCAACGCCCGCGAGCTGTTTTTGCAGACCGACGTCGACGGCGGTCTGATCGGTGGCGCCTCGCTGAAAGCCGAGGAATTTTTGAGCATCGTGGCCGCGGCACGCGGCTGAAAGCGGAAACCCAAGATGTTGCATACCTTGCTGATGATCATCCATTTCTTTTGCGCCGCGGCCATCATCGCGCTGGTGCTGCTCCAGCGCGGCAAGGGTGCGGAGGCCGGGGCCGGTTTCGGGGCTGGTGCTTCGGGCACCGTGTTCGGCGCCCGCGGCGCGAGCACGGCGCTGTCGCGCGCGACCGCGGTCCTGGCGGCGATCTTCATGGTGACCAGCCTGTCGCTCGCCTACGTGGGGGCCCGCAAGAGCAGCGCGCCGGCCAGCAGTCTGCTCGATCAGCTGGCGACCCCGAGTGCGCCGGCGGTCACGGTGCCGCGCATCCTCGGCGGTGGCGGCGCGGGCGGCGTGGGCGGCGGTGCAGGCAATGGCAGCGCGCCGCCAGCGCCGGCGACGGCTCCCCAGACGGGCGGGGCGGCGACGCCAGCCGGCGCGGCGCCAACCGGTGCGGCGCCCACGAACACACCGCCTACGAATCCGGCCGACAACGGCAAGGCGCCCATGTAAGCCCTCCGCTGGGCGCGCCCGGCACCAGCCGCGGTGCGCGCCTGGAAGTGATTAACGCCGACGTGGTGGAATTGGTAGACACACTAGCTTGAGGGGCTAGCGCCGCAAGGTGTGGGAGTTCGAATCTCCCCGTCGGCACCATTAGTCCGTATCGCCTGTTACAATGCGATAACGAAGGGGCGGATCAATGTGCGCGCAGGCGCAACATGCCGCCCCTTTTAATGACGGTGCGCAAATGCTGACGAATTACCTGCCGGTATTGATTTTCCTGGTCATAGCCGCGCTGCTCGCGGCCGTGCTGCTCGGCCTGGGTTCGGTGCTCGGGCGTCTGTCCGCGCGTCATCGCGGCGATGCGGCGAAGCTCTCGCCGTATGAGTGCGGCTTTGAACCGTTCGAAGACAATCGCGTGCGATTCGACGTGCGCTACTACCTGGTGGCGATACTGTTCATCATCTTCGACCTCGAGATAGCGTTTCTGTTTCCGTGGGCCGTGTCGCTCGGCCGCACCGGCGGCTTCGGCCTTGCGGCCATGGGCGTGTTTCTGCTGATACTCGTGATCGGCTTCGCCTACGAATGGAAGAAGGGAGCGCTGGAGTGGGACTAGCGGCGGCGGACACCGAAGGCTTCGCGCAACGCGGCTTCCTGACCACCCAGGTGGACAGCCTGGTGAGCTGGGCGCGCACCGGCTCGCTGTGGCCGATGACTTTCGGACTGGCCTGCTGCGCGGTGGAAATGATGCACGCCGGGGCTTCGCGCTACGATCTGGACCGCTTCGGCGTTGTGTTTCGTCCCAGCCCGCGTCAATCCGACGTCATGATCGTGGCCGGGACCCTGGTCAACAAGATGGCGCCCGCGCTGCGCAAGGTCTACGACCAGATGCCCGAGCCGCGCTGGGTGATCTCGATGGGCTCGTGTGCCAACGGCGGCGGTTACTACCACTATTCCTATGCCGTGGTGCGCGGCTGCGACCGAATCGTGCCGGTCGATGTCTATGTGCCCGGATGTCCGCCGACCGCCGAGGCGCTGCTCTATGGTGTGATCCAGCTGCAGCGCAAAATCGAGCGGCAAATCGCGGCGAGCGCCTGAGTGGCGGTCGGCATCAGCGCGGCAGGCATAAATCGCGGTTGGCAGGAATAAGGAATCGAGGGTGGTGCCAGCGTACATCGAAGCTCTCGCCGCACGGGTCACAGCGGCCCTGGGCGATCGCGCCCGCGTTTATAAGTCGCTGCCCGATGAGCTCGCGATCGAAGTGGGCGGCGAGCGACTGCTGGAGGTCGCCCTGATACTGCGCGACGACCCGCAGCTGCGCTTCGAGCTGCTGATGGATCTGGCGGGAGTGGATTACCTGGACTATGGCCGGGCCGAATGGCGCACCAACTCGGCCACCACCAGCGGTTTCAGCCGCGGCGTGAATCGCGCCGCACCGCATACCCTCGCCGGCGACAAACGCTACGCGGTGGTGTCGCAGCTGCTGTCGCTCACCTATAACCAGCGGCTGCGGCTGCGAGTCTGGGCCGAGGATGTCGAGGACCCGATGGTGGATTCGCTGACCGGCGTGTGGGCCAGCGCCGAGTGGTTCGAGCGCGAGGCCTTCGACCTGTTCGGCATTCTGTTCCGCGGGCATCCGGATCTGCGCCGCATTCTGACCGACTACGGTTTCATCGGTCATCCGTTTCGCAAGGATTTCCCGCTCATCGGCAATGTCGAGGTGCGCTACGACCCGCAGCTCAAGCGCGTGATCTACGAGCCGGTCAGCATCGAGCCGCGCACGCTGGTGCCGCGGGTGATCCGCCACGACAACCGCTATGACCCGGCGCTGCACGATCATCCCCCGGGGGAGCGTGCGCCGGTGCCGGGCGTGCCGGGAGCGGACCGTGCCTGAGATCAGGAATCTCACGCTCAACTTCGGCCCGCAGCATCCGGCGGCGCACGGCGTGCTGCGCCTGGTGCTCGAGATGGATGGCGAGACCATCCAGAAGGCCGACCCGCACATCGGGCTGCTGCACCGTGGCACCGAGAAGCTCGCTGAGTCCAAGCCCTTCAATCAGTCGATCGGCTACATGGACCGGCTCGATTACGTGTCGATGATGTGCAACGAGCACGCCTATGTGGCGGCCATCGAGCGGCTGCTGGGCATCACGCCGCCGCCGCGCGCGCAGTACATCCGCGTCCTGTTCGACGAGATTACGCGCATCCTGAATCACCTGATGTGGCTCGGCGCGCACGGACTGGATATCGGCGCCATGACCGTGTTCCTGTTCTGCTTTCGCGAGCGCGAGGACCTGATGGACTGCTACGAGGCGGTATCCGGCACGCGCATGCACGCCACCTATTATCGTCCCGGTGGCGTCTACCGCGATCTGCCCGGCGCGATGCCCAGGCACCAGCCCTCGCGCTGGCGCAGCCAGAAGGAGGTCGATCGGCTCAATGGCGCGCGCACCGGCTCGCTGCTGGATTTCATCGAGGCCTTCACCGAGAAGTTTCCCGGGCGCGTCGATGAGTACGAGACGCTGCTGACCGATAATCGCATCTGGAAGCAGCGCACCGTGAATATCGGCGTGGTGTCGCCTGAGCGCGCGTTGCAGCTCGGCTTCTCGGGTCCCATGCTGCGCGGTTCAGGCATCGAGTGGGATCTGCGCCGCAAGCGGCCGTACGAGGTGTATTCGGCGCTCGATTTCGATATACCGGTCGGCGTCAATGGCGATTGCTACGACCGCTATCTGGTGCGCGTGGCCGAAATGCGCCAGTCCAACCGCATCATCCGCCAATGCGTGGACTGGCTGCGCGCCAATCCGGGCCCGGTCATGGTCGATGACCGCAAGGTGCGTGCGCCCAGCCGGGAGCACATGAAGAGCGACATGGAATCGCTGATTCATCATTTCAAATTCATGACCGAAGGCTACTGCGTGCCGGAGGGCGAGACCTACGCCGCGGTCGAGGCGCCCAAGGGTGAGTTCGGAATTTTCCTGATCTCGGACGGGGCCAACAAGCCCTATCGCGTCAAGTGCCGTGCACCGGGCTTCGTCCATCTGGCCTCGCTGGGTGAGATGGTGCGCGGCCACATGCTCGCGGACGTGGTGGCCGTGATCGGCACACAGGACATCGTGTTCGGGGAGGTCGATCGCTGATGAGCCAGGAAGAGCCCAAAGCGGGCCTGTTGTCCGCGCGCACGCGCGAGGACATCGATCACTGGGTGGCGAAATTTCCGCCGGGGCGGCAGCGCTCGGCGGTGCTGTCGGCGCTGCGCGCGGCGCAGGAGCAGAATCACGGCTTTCTGAGCCCGGAGCTCATGGACGAGGTGGCGCACCACCTGCAGCTGCCGCCGATCCAGGTGTACGAAGTCGCGAGCTTCTATTCGATGTTCGAGACGCATCCGTGCGGCCGGCACCATGTGAGCGTGTGCACCAACATCTCCTGCATGCTGCGCGGCGGGGAGGACATCCAGGCCCATGTCGAGCGCAAGCTCGGCATCCGCTGCGGCCAGAGCACGCCGGATGGGCGCATCTTTCTCAAACGCGAAGAGGAATGCCTCGCGGCGTGCACCGGTGCGCCGATGATGATGGTCGATCACGTGTACTACGAGCATCTGACGCCCGAGACGGCCGATCAGATCCTCGATGCACTGAAGTGACTGCGGAGCGGCTATGGGCGCATGGGACGATAAGCTGAATCTCACTTGCTTCGAGCCACTGCGCTACGAGCGCTCCTGGACGCTCGCGACCTACGGGCGCATTGGCGGCTACGAGGCATGGAGGAAGCTGCTGGCCGAGAAGCCGCCGCGCGAACATGTGATCGAGCAGGTCAAGGCCTCGGGGCTGCGCGGCCGCGGCGGTGCCGCGTTTCCGGTGGGCGTGAAGTGGAGCTTCATGCCGCGCAATGCCAGCATGCAAAAGTACGTGGTGTGCAATTCGGACGAGAGCGAACCCGGAACCTGCCACGACCGCGACATCCTGCGCTACAACCCGCACGCGCTGATCGAGGGCATGGCGATCGGCGGCTATTGCATGAATGCCACGGTGGGCTACAACTATATTCGCGGTGAATTTCTCGGCGAGCCGGTGCCGCGCTTCGAGGCGGCGTTGAAGGAGGCCTACGATGCCGGCCTGCTGGGGAAGAACATTCTCGGCTCAGGGGTGGATTTCGACCTGCATGCGTTCGTCGGCGCTGGCGCCTATATCTGCGGTGAGGAGACGGCGCTGCTCGATTCGCTCGAGGGCAAGACCGGCAAGCCGCGCTTCAAGCCGCCGTTCCCGGCCGCCTTCGGCCTGTACGGCATGCCCACCACCATCAACAATACCCAGAGCTACGCCTCGGTGCCGACCATCCTGCGCAAGGGGCCGCAGTGGTTCGCCGATCTCGGGCCGAAGAATTCGGGCGGCACGGTCATATTTTCGGTTTCGGGTCACGTCAGTACGCCCGGTAACTTCGAGGTGCCGCTCGGCATTCCGTTTGCCGAGCTGCTGGACCTGGCCGGCGGCATCTGGAAGGGCCGCCAGATCAAGGCCGTGATCCCGGGAGGCTCCTCGGTACCCGTGGTGCCGGGCGAGATCATGCTCAAGACCAATATGGACTACGACTCGCTCAAGGCCGCGGGCTCGAGCATCGGGTCCGCCGCCGTGATCGTGATGGACGAGACTACCTGCATGGTCAGGGTGCTCGAGCGCCTGGCGCGCTTCTACATGGCGGAGTCCTGCGGCCAGTGCACGCCGTGCCGCGAGGGCACCGGCTGGCTCGACCGCACGCTCAAGCGCATTCTGCACGGGCAGGGGCGGCGCGATGAGCTGGATCTGCTGCTCGATGTCGCCAACCGCATCGAAGGCCACACGATCTGCGGACTCGGCGACGCCGCGGCCTGGCCGGTGCAGAGCTTCCTCAAGCATTTTCGTCACGAGTTCGAGTACATGATCGATCACGGCGGGCGCAGCATCGTCGACGCCGCGCGGCAGGCCGCATGAGCGAAGAATTCGTCAATATCGAGGTCAACGGCGTGCCGCTGAAGGCGCGCAAGGGCGAGAACATCATTCGCGCGACCGATCGCGAGGGTGTCTACGTGCCGCGATTTTGTTATCACGACAAGCTGCCGGTGGCGGCCAATTGCCGCATGTGCCTGGTGGAGGTCGAGAAGGCGCCGAAGCCGTTGCCGGCCTGCGCCACCCCGGTCGCCGAAGGCATGAAGATCCATACCCACTCGCCCAAGGCCATCGGCGCGCAGCGCTCGGTCATGGAATTCCTGCTGATCAATCACCCACTCGACTGCCCGATCTGCGATCAGGGCGGGGAGTGCGAGCTGCAGGACCTGGCGGTAGGTTTCGGCCGCGACATCTCGCGCTTTGTCGAGCGCAAGCGCTCGGTCAAGGACAAGAACCTGGGTCCGCTGGTGTCCACCGACATGACGCGCTGCATTCACTGCACGCGCTGCGTGCGCTTCGGCCAGGATATCGCCGGTATCCAGGAAATGGGCACCACCGGGCGCGGCGAGAACATGGAGATCGGCACCTTCATCGAGCACAGTGTCGATCATGAACTGTCGGGCAACATCATCGATCTGTGTCCGGTCGGTGCGCTCAACAGCAAGCCGTTCCGCTACCGCGGGCGCGGTTGGGAAATGACGCAGGTACCGCTCATCTCGCCGCACGATGGCGTGGGCAGCCAGCTCTATGGCCATGTGCTGCGCGGGCGGCTGATGCGCGTGGTGCCGCGGCCGTGCGAGGAGATCAACGAGACCTGGATCGCCGACCGCGACCGCTTCAGCTACGAGGGCGTCTACAGCGAGGACCGGTTGCTGACCCCGCAACTGCGCCAGGCCGATGGCAGCTGGCGTGAAGTCGAATGGGATGTGGCGCTCGGGGCGGCCGGGGAGGGGCTGAAGGCCGCCGCGGGCGAACCCGCCGGCGTCGGCCTGCTGGCGCATCCCTCCAGCACGCTCGAGGAGCTGTATCTGCTCGCACGGCTGGCCGATGGGCTGGGCAGCGCCAATATCGACCATCGGCTGCGGCAGCGTGATTTTCGCGACCAGGCGGCCGATGCGCTCACACCCGGCCTCGGGCTACCGATTGCCGACGTTGACCGGCTCGATGCGCTGCTGGTGGTCGGCTCGAACCTGCGCCATGAACTGCCGATCCTCGCGCACCGGGTGCGTAAGGCCAGCCTGCGCGGTGCGCGCATCAGCTTCATCAATCCGGCACAGTTCGACTACTTCTTCGCCGTTGCGCACAGCGTACTCTCATCGCCGGCCGAGCAGGTCGCGGATCTGGCCGCGGTGCTGCTCGCCGCGCTCGACGGTGCGCCCGCGCCGCCGGAACTGGCGGCGCTGCTGGCAGGGGTTGAGCTCAAAGCGCAGCATCGCGCCATCGCCGCGACGCTCAAGAGCGGTGAGCGTCGTGCCATCTGGCTCGGTGCCCTGGCCGCGCGCAGCAGCCGCTACAGCGAATTGCGGGCACTGGCGCGCGCGCTGGCCGCGGCCACTGGCGCCAGCCTCGGTGAACTTGCCGAAGGGGCGAATGCAGCCGGCGCCTGCCTGGCCGGTGCGCTGCCTCACCGCAGCGCCGGCGGGGCGGCGCGCGGGGCTTCGGGACGCACGGCGCGGCAGATGCTCGAGCAGGCCCTGCCGGGCTACCTGCTCCTCAACTCCGAGCCCTGGGCCGACACCGCGCTGCCGGGCGCGCTCGAGACGCTGACGCGCGCGCGCTGCGTGGTCGCGGTCAGCGCTTACGCCAGCGAGCAGATGAAGCGCGCGGCGCACGTATTGCTGCCGGCTGGCACGTTCGCCGAGACCTCGGGCACCTATGTGAACCTCGAGGGCCGCTGGCAGAGCCAGGGCGGGGCCGCAAAACCGCTGGGCGTGTCGCGCCCGGCCTGGAAGATCCTGCGCGTGCTCGGCAATCTGCTCGAGCTGCCGGACTTCGACTACCAGTCGTCGGAGGGCGTGCGCGATGAGCTCAAGTCGCGGCTGGAAGCCGCGCCGCAGCCGCTGTTTCGCGGCGCGTTGGCGCTGCAGGCCGCGGTCACGGAGGCCGTGATGGATCTGCCGATGTACCAGGTCGATCCGGTGGTGCGCCGCTCGGCGCCGCTGCTGCGCACGCGCGACGGCCGGGCAGGCGTGCAACTCTACGGAGGCCCGGCTTGAAATCACTGGCCGACGTCTGGGGGCAACTGCCGCCCTACGCGCACTCGACGGTGTTCACCCTGGTGCTCACCGTGGTGCTGATTCTGAGCGTGGCCTACCTGACGCTCTGGGAGCGCAAAGTGATTGGCTGGATGCAGATGCGCATCGGTCCGAACCGCGTGCGTATCTTCGGCTTCCTGCCGGGGATGGGTCAGCCATTTGCCGACGTCATCAAGCTGCTGATCAAAGAGATCGTCGTGCCGGCGCGCGCCAACAAGATCCTGTTCCGGCTCGCTCCCGCCATCACGCTGATCCCCGCGTTTGCCGCCTGGGCGGTGGTGCCCATCGCGCCTAACTATGCGATCGCCAACGTCGATGCCGGTCTGCTGTACGTGCTGTCGCTGACCTCGATGGGCGTCTACGGCGTGATCCTCGCCGGCTGGTCGTCGAATTCAAAGTACGCCTTTCTCGGCGCCATGCGCTCGGCGGCCCAGATGGTGGCCTATGAAATCGCCATGGGTTTTGCCCTGGTGGGCGTACTGATGGCGGCCGGCAGCCTCAATCTCGGCACCATCGTCGCGCAGCAGCACGGTGGGGCGCTCGCCTGGAACTGGTTCTGGCTGCTGCCGTTGCTCGTGGTGTACTTCATTTCCGGCATCGCCGAGACCAACCGCGCGCCTTTCGACGTTGCCGAGGGCGAATCGGAGATTGTCGCCGGCTTTCACGTCGAGTACTCCGGAATGGCGTTCGCGCTGTTCTTCCTGGCCGAATACGCCAACATGATCCTGATCGCCGGCCTGACCGCGGTATTTTTCTTCGGCGGCTGGCTCAGCCCGCTGGACGGCTACCCGTGGTGGATCGGCGGCAGCAGCATCCTGGCGGTTCCGGGCACGCATTGGCTGGCGGTCAAGGTGTTCGCGCTGCTGTTTCTGTTTCTGTGGTTTCGCGCCACCTTTCCGCGCTATCGCTACGACCAGATCATGCGTCTGGGCTGGAAGTTTCTCATTCCGGTGACCCTGGTGTGGATCGCAGTCGAGGCGCTGATGAGCTGGTATCACGTGGGTCCCTGGAAGTCCTAGCATGGCGATGGCCAATCCGATCAAGACCTTCATGCTGACCGAGCTGCTGCTGGGCCTGTCGGTCACGGCGCGCTCGCTGTTTCGGCGCAAGGTCACGGTGCAATATCCGGAGGAAAAGACGCCGCAGTCGGTGCGCTTTCGCGGCCTGCACGCGCTGCGCCGCTATGCGAACGGCGAGGAACGCTGCATCGCCTGCAAATTGTGCGAGGTGGTGTGTCCGGCGCTCGCGATCACCATCGATTCCGATGTCGCCGCCGATGGCACGCGCCGCACCACCCGCTACGACATCGATCTGTTCAAATGCATCTACTGCGGCTTCTGCGAGGAGGCCTGCCCGGTCGATGCGATCGTCGAGACGCGCATTCATGAATATCACATGGAACATCGGGGCGAGAACATCATGAACAAGGACAAGCTGCTCGCGGTCGGCGAGCGCTACGAGGCAATGATCAGCGCGGACAAGATCGCGGATGCGCGTTACCGCTGATGATTGGTAATCAAGGCTAGGGGGCTCTGGTGCTGCCGCTGATCCTGTTCTACATCTTCGCCACCGTGCTGGTGCTGGCCGCCGTGGCCGTGATCGTCGCGCGCAATCCGGTGTATTCGGCGCTGAGCCTGGTGCTGTGTTTCGTGACCAGTGCGGCGTTGTGGCTGCTGATCGAGGCCGAGTTTCTTGCCATCGTGCTGGTGCTGGTCTATGTCGGCGCGGTCATGGTGCTGTTCCTGTTCGTGGTGATGATGATCGACATCGATCTGGAGGAACTGCGCGCCGGCTTTACCCGCTTCGCCTGGCTGGGATGGATCGTGGCCATGGTGATCGTGCTCGAGATCGCCGGCGTGGTCGTGACCAGGAAGCTGGGCATCGATGTGACGCGCGGCGCGGCGCCGCTGCCGGCGAACTACAGCAATACACAGGAGCTCGGCGCACTGCTCTACAGCAAGTACGCCTATCCGTTCGAGATTGCGGCAATGGTGCTGCTGGTCGCCATCGTCGCGGCGATCACGCTGACGCTGCGGCATCGCCCGAATCTCAAGGTGCAGAACATCGCGCGGCAGGTGTCGGCGCGTGCCAGCGAGCGCGTGCGGCTGGTCAAGATGGATGCGGAGCATCGCGAATGATCACGCTGGCCCATATGCTGACGCTGTCGGCGGTGCTGTTTGCGCTCTCGGTCGCCGGCATCTTTCTGAATCGCAAGAATGTGCTGCTGCTACTTATGTGCATCGAGTTGCTGTTACTGGCCGCAAACTTCAATTTCGTGGCCTTCTCGCGCTATCTGGGACAGCTCGACGGGCAGATCTTCGTGTTCTTCGTGCTGACGGTGGCCGCCGCGGAGTCGGCTATCGGGTTGGCGATCCTGGTGGTGCTGTTCCGTGAGCGGCGCAGCATCAACGTCGAGGAACTCAACAAGCTGCAGGGTTGAGGGCGCCAGGAACATGAACCCAAATCTGCTGCTTGCCATCCCGATGCTGCCGTTGCTCGCGGCCGTGCTGGCGGGCGTGGCCGGCAAGGCGATCGGTCGTGGCGGGGCCGCGACGCTCACCATCGGCGCCGTCGCGATCTCCTGCGTGCTGTCGTGCCTGGTGCTCAAGGACATGCTCACCGGGCAGGTGCCGGTCTACGATGGCACCGTCTACACCTGGCTGGTGAGCGACGGCGTGCGCATGCAGGTGGGATTCCTGATCGATCGCCTGAGTGCGCTGATGATGGTCGTGGTCACCTTCGTGTCATTGTGCGTGCACGTCTACACCATCGGCTACATGGCGGACGACCCTGGCTATCAGCGCTTCTTCGCCTATATCTCGCTGTTCACGTTCTCGATGCTGATGCTGGTGATGGCGAACAACTTCATGCAGCTGTTCTTCGGCTGGGAAGCGGTCGGCGTGGTGTCCTATCTGCTGATCGGATTCTGGTATACACGGCCGAGCGCGATCTTCGCCGGCCTCAAGGCCTTCCTGGTAAATCGGGTCGGCGATTTCGGGTTCGTGCTCGGCATTGCCGGGGTGTTGTATTACACCGGCTCGCTCGACTACCAGGAAGTGTTCGCCGCCGCGCCGGCCGTTGCCACCAGGAGCCTGATGCTGTTCCCCGGTCATGGCTGGTCGGCACTCACGGTGGTGTGCATCTGCCTGTTCATCGGCGCCATGGGCAAGTCGGCGCAGATACCGCTGCATGTGTGGCTGCCGGACTCGATGGAGGGTCCGACGCCGATCTCGGCGCTGATCCACGCGGCCACCATGGTGACCGCCGGGATCTTCATGGTGGCGCGCATGTCGCCGCTGTTCGAGTACTCGCCGGTCGCGCTGTCGTTCGTGCTGGTGATCGGCGCGACGACGGCGTTGTTCATGGGCTTTCTCGGCATCGTCAACAACGACATCAAGCGCGTGATCGCCTATTCGACCTTGTCACAGCTCGGCTACATGACCGTCGCGCTCGGCGTGTCCGGTTACAGCGTCGCGATCTTTCATCTGATGACGCATGCCTTCTTCAAGGCACTGCTGTTCCTCGCAGCCGGGGCGGTCATCATCGCGATGCACCACGAGCAGGACATGCGCAAGATGGGCGGACTTCGCCATCGCATGCCGGTCACCTACTGGACGGCGTTGATCGGGGCGCTGGCCCTGATCGGCACGCCGTTGTTTTCGGGATTTTATTCCAAGGACGCACTGATCGACGCGGTACATGCCTCGCAGCGCTTTGGCGCTGGTTATGCCTACTGGTGCGTGCTGCTCGGCGTGTTCGTGACCGCGCTATATACGTTCCGCATGATTTTCATGACGTTCCATGGCCCGGAGCGCCTGGACCAGCACGCGCGCGAGCACTTCCACGATGTCGGCTGGGATATGAAGGCGCCGCTGGTCGCCCTGGCGATCCCATCGGTCATCATAGGCTATCTGACCGTTGAACCGATCCTGTTCGGCGGCTATTTCGGCAATGCGATCAAGGTGCTCGAAGCCCACGATGTGGTCGGAGAGCTCAAGGCCGAATGGCACGGACCGATGGCGTTCGCGCTGCACTCGCTGATATCGGCGCCGGCGTGGCTGGCCGCGCTCGGCGTCTACGCCGCCTGGTGGTGCGTGCTCAAACGGCCGGAGTTCGGCGATGCGATGCGCGAGCGCTTCAGCGGCACCTATCGGGTACTGGTCAACAAGTATTATTTCGACTGGTTCAATGAAAACGTGCTGGTCCCACTGGCGCGCGGGCTTGGCGTCGCGCTGTGGCGCGGGGGCGATGAGGTGGTGATCGACGGCGCGTTGGTCAACGGCTCGGCCGACGCGGTGGGGCGGCTCGCCGGCGTCACGCGGCTGCTGCAGAGCGGATTTCTCTACTCGTATGCCTTCTGGATGATCATCGGCCTGGCGGTATCGCTGGGCTGGTTCCTCATCCACATCTAAGGCGAAGGTCCTCAAGGCATGCAGCAATTCGGCTTGCTCTCGGTCGTAATCTGGCTGCCGATCGCGGGCGGCCTGGTGACGCTGGCGTTTGGCGAGCAGCGCGCGCGCCCGGCGCGCTGGGTGGCGCTGCTCAGCTCGCTGCTGACGCTTGCCGCGTGTGCGCGCCTGTATGCCGGCTTTGCCAACGGCACCGCGAACTTCCAGTTCACCGAGCGCGCGTCCTGGATTCCGGCGCTCAACTCGCAGTATTCCCTCGGCGTTGACGGCATCTCGCTGCCGCTGATACTACTGACCGCGTTCATGACCGTGCCGGTCATCATCGCCGGATGGTCGGTGGTGGAGAAGCGCTCGGCGCAGTACTACGCGGCGTTCCTGATCATGGAAGGGCTCATGATCGGGGTGTTCGCCGCGCTCGATTCTCTGCTGTTCTATTTCTTCTGGGAGGCGATGCTGATCCCGATGTTCGTGATCATCGGCGTCTGGGGTGGCCCGCGGCGTGTCTACGCGACGCTCAAGTTCTTCCTCTATACCTTCCTGGGCTCGGTGCTGATGCTGGTGGCGCTGATCTACCTTTACCTGAAGGCGGGCGATTACAGCATCGCGGCCATGCAACAGTTGCCGTTGACGCTGGCGGAGCAGCGCTGGATCTTCATTGCGTTTCTGCTGGCGTTCGCCGTCAAGGTGCCGATGTGGCCGGTGCATACCTGGTTGCCCGACGCGCACGTGGAGGCGCCTACGGGCGGTTCGGTGATCCTGGCGGCGATCATGCTGAAGATGGGCGGCTACGGTCTGCTGCGCTTCAGCCTGCCGATGACGCCGGACGCCAGCCGCGAGCTGGATTGGCTGATAATCGCGCTGTCGCTGATTGCGATCGTCTACATCGCTTTCGTCGCGATGGTGCAGCAGGACATGAAGAAACTCGTGGCCTATTCCTCGATAGCCCACATGGGTTTCGTGACGCTGGGGGCGTTCCTGGTGTTCTATATCATGGCAGCTACCGGCTCGACCCAGGGTGCAGTCAATGGCCTCGATGGCGCCGTGGTGCAGATGATCTCCCACGGGCTGATCTCCGGCGCCTTGTTCCTGTGCATTGGTGTCATGTACGACCGCCTGCACACGCGCGATATCAGTGCCTATGGCGGCGTGGTCAACGTGATGCCGAAGTTCAGCGCTTTGATGGTGCTGTTCGCGCTCGCGAACTCCGGCTTGCCCGGCACATCAGGTTTCATCGGCGAGTTTCTCGTGATCCTCGCGAGTTTCAAAGCCAGCTTCTGGTTTGCGCTGCTGGCGGCCAGCATCCTGGTGGTCGGGGCGGCCTACAATCTGTGGCTGGTCAAGCGCGTGATCTTCGGTCCGGTCGCGAACGAGCAAGTTGCGAAGATGAAGGATCTGAATGCGCGCGAGACTCTGGTGCTCGGCTCGCTGGCGCTGGCGGTGCTGCTGCTCGGCGTGTGGCCGGCACCACTGCTGAACATGATGGAGGCATCGGTGCAGCATCTGCTGCAGCAGATCCTGACCAGCAAGATTCCGGGGGGCATATGACGGCCGGTACGCTGACGGGTGGTCCGTTCCTGCCGGCGATCCCGGAGATCTGGCTGGCCGGGTCGGCCTGCGTGATTCTGCTGTGCGACGTATACTTCGGCGCCGGCCGGCGCGGCGTGACCGCGACGCTGACCATGGTGGCGCTGACGGTCGGCGTGGCGCTGACCAGCCAGTACGGCCTCTCGATGCAGCGGGTGCTGCTGTTCCATGACCTGTACGTGAATGATCCGCTGGCGGGATTTCTGAAAATGGCGAGCTTCGTCGCCATGGCGACGGCGGTGTTTTATTCGCAGGACTACCTGGAACAGCGCGGGATGCAAGGAGGGGAGTACTACGTGCTTTGTCTCACTGCGCTCCTCGGGATCTTCGTGCTGATATCGGCCAACAGCCTGCTGACCATTTACCTGGGCATTGAACTGCTGTCGCTGTCGCTGTACGCGCTGGTGGCCTTCGATCGCGATTCCGGGATCGCGGCCGAGGCGGCGGTCAAGTATTTCGTTCTGGGAGCCATCGCCTCGGGCGTATTGCTCTACGGCATGTCGATGCTCTACGGCCTGACCGGAACCCTCGATCTCGATCAGCTCAGCAGTACCGTGCGCCGCGGTCCGGACGCGGCACTGATCATCGGCGTCGCGTTCGTCGTGGCCGCGATCGCTTTCAAGTTCGGTGCAGTGCCATTCCACATGTGGGTACCCGACGTGTATCAGGGCGCTCCGACCAGTGTGACGCTGTACATTGCCACGGTGTCGAATCTCGGCTCATTTGCGCTGATCCTGCGGCTGCTCACGCATGGGCTGGGCGGTACGCCCGCGATCTGGACGCAGATGCTGATGGCGGTCGCGGTGCTGTCGCTGCTGCTCGGCAATCTGGGCGCGATCGCGCAAACAAATCTTAAACGTATGCTGGCGTATTCGGCTATCGCCAATGCCGGTTTCGTACTGCTCGGTTTCGCCACCGGCAACAGCGCCGGCTATCAGGCGGCGCTGAATTTCACCGTGGCGTACGTGATCACGACGCTGGCGTCCTTCGGCATGATCCTGATACTGAGTCGCAGCGGCTTCGAGCACGACGAAATCGCCGACTTCAAGGGTCTTGCGACCCGCGATCCGCTGCTGGCCGCGATGATGCTGGCGCTGATGTTCTCCACCGCCGGCGTGCCGCCATTCATCGGCTTCTGGGCGAAGCTGTGGATCATCCAGGCACTGCTGGGCGGCAGCCATGTGTGGCTGGCCACCTTCGCGGTCCTTGCCTCAGTGGTGGGCGCGTTCTACTACCTGCGGGTGGTGTGGTACATGTACTTCGAGGCCGCCGGCGATCGGCCCGTGCCGGAAGCGCGCCCACGCATGCGCTTCATACTGCTGCTCAATACCGGGGCGGTTGCGATCATGGGACTGTTGCCCAATGCGCTGCTGAGCATCTGCGAGCGGGTAATTCCCTAGCAATTTGTTGTAAGTGCATGAAGAATAACAACTAATGCCTCGAGGACGCTTACGAGCGACGACGGTGATATCTGCCGTGGCGCCGGTACCGCACATACCAGGCGGGGGTGGCTGCGCCCGGGGTGGTGCTGACGAATTGTTCGCTGTTATCCGGCACGCGTGGTGTAGAATGCGCGGCCTCCTGGTGCGGGGTGGAGCAGTCTGGCAGCTCGTCGGGCTCATAACCCGAAGGTCGCAGGTTCAAATCCTGCCCCCGCTACCAACCCATTTGGGCCGCGCTCCACAGCGGCATCAGACTCGACCTGACCATCCGCAGTCGATGCCCTGGGTCGTCCTAACCAGGCGCAAGTATTGACAGACGCACGGAACAGCGACGCGCGCCTCATAGGAAACGATCAGCTCTCAGCGGTGCTCGATGGGTTGGAAACGTTCATCGCACGCTCTGAGCCGGATCACGTACAGACCCTAAGTCCGGACACTTTCGACGATGAGCCGCCGCTCAACAGCTTGCTCGCGCGTCGTCACGACTTGCGTCCTGTTGAGTGCATCCGAGAGCCGTGTAGCCAGTTGTCGGACAAGCGGCTCCATGGTGATCGAGAGATGGTCGCCCGGCACCCAGTGAACCTCGACATCGCCTCCGGTCAGCCGCCCCCAACCGAGGGTCTCGTCCAGAAGCATACGGGGCCGCGTCATCTCGGTCGCGCGAAATAGGGCCACCGGCACATGCAATGGCGCCGGTCGATAGCTTCGTAGTGCCGGAAGGTATTGCTCGCCGGGGATATCGCCATGCAGAGAGCGGTTCAGCTCGAAGATATCGCCGGCATCATCCTTTGCCGGCAGACCGATGGCCAGCGTGGCCCACCTCCGCATCTGTCCGTTAACGCCCCGAGCTATTCGGCGCGTTGTGGCCAGGGGTGCCGCCTCGTCGCGGAACATGTGCAGCGTATTGAGCATGGCGTGGTACAGGGCGGGCAGCAGCTCGCCTATGGTAAGTCGCCAGTTGACGCTTCGCTGGTCGACGATGGCAAGCATGCCGATCTCATGCCCGAGTTGTCGCAGCTGGCAGGCCATCTCATAGGCGACCGTAGCGCCGAGGCAGTAGCCTCCGAGGTAGAAAGGGCCGGCCGGCTGAATGGCCAGCATGGCGGACACGTGCGATGCGGCGAGCTCGCACACGGTGGCATTGTCGGTGCCCTCGGCAGGCCAACGGAATGTGTATAGCGGGCGTTCCAGTCCCATATGTACGCTGAGTCGATGCAGCTGCAGCACGTCGCCGCCGATGCCCGGCACCATGAAGAGCGGCGGCAGGCGGCCGTGCGGCTGAAGTTCCACGATCTGATTTGACGTCATGCGCGGTGCATCGCTTTCCGCCAGCAGATGCGCCAACTTGGCGACGGTCAGACCCCCGGCGAGCGCGTCGACGCTCAAGCGGCGGCCGAAACGCACCTCAATGGCAGCGAAAAGGTTGAGGAGGGCGAGTGAATCGCCCCCGAGATCGAAGAAGTCCAAGCTGGCATCGAGTGGTGAGGTCCCGAGCACGTCCCCCCACATCCGTGCCAGCCCGCGCTCGAGCCCGGTCTCGGGTCGATGAGTCGATGCCGATCTTGACTGTTGGCGCGGTGGCGAGGGCAGCGCCTTGCGATTCAGTTTGCCATTGGGCGTCATCGGCATCGCCTGCAGCCAGACGAACGACACCGGCACCATGTACCGGGGCAGCTGCTGCGCAACGGCCGCGCCCACCCGCTCCGTGTCGGAAGCGACTCCATCCGTCGGCACCAGGTAAGCCGTCAGCCGACGCAGGCCATCGTCATCCTCGCAAAGCATGACCGCGGCCATGGAGATGCCCTGGACGGCAAGCAAAGCGGCTTCGATTTCCCCGGGCTCGATACGTACACCATTGATCTTGATCTGATCGTCGGCTCTGCCGAGAAACTCCATATCCCAGTCAGGCCGCCAGCGAACTCGGTCGCCCGTACGGTAGAGACGTCCGAACTCGTCGTCATGCGAGAGAAATCGCTCTGCGGTCAGCTCGGGTCTGCCGAGATAACCTCGCGCCACACCTGCTCCGCCAATGAACAGCTCACCTTCCTGACCCAGGGGCAGCAATGCACCCGATGAGCTCAACACGTGAAACGTCGTATTCCAGATTGGACGCCCAATGGAGGGATCGGAGCGCGCTGCAGGATCGATCAGGGCACAGCTCGAATAGACCGTCGTCTCGGTGGGACCGTAACAGTTGAGAATCCTGACGCCTGGCGCGCGGGCGAAGAGCTCGGATACTACATGGCGTGGTAGCCTCTCACCGGCCAGAAGCACGGTGGTCACTCCGGCGGGCAGGCCGCCGCTGCGCAGCAGCGCCTGAATCAGGGAGGGGCCCGTGTTGACGAACCTGACCTGCTCGCGATGAGGGCTCCTTGGCAATTCAAGCAGGTTCTCCACCATGACTATGCAGCCACCGAAGGCGAGCGGCAGGAAGATCTCAAAAGCGGCGATATCGAAGTTGAGCGAGGTGGAAAACAGCAGACCGCGGATTTCCTGGTCGGAGATCACCGAGCGGCCCCAACAGACCAGGTTGACTAGACTGCGGTGCTCGATTCCGACCGCTTTGGGGCGGCCTGTTGAGCCCGAGGTGTAAAGCACGTAGGCACAGTCGTGAGACTGCGGAGGAGTGGGCTCCGCAATCTCGATCTCGACATCCGCTGGTTCGATATCTCGCAATACTTGCGCGCCACTGTCCGCAAATAGGGGCGCAACATCGGCGGTAGTCAGGATAACCGGGACTGCCGAATCGGCGACGATGTAGCGTAGTCTCTCGGACGGATAGGACGGATCGAGGGGAAGGTAGGCCCCACCGGCCTGATGAACGGCGATTACCGCCACTACCAGGCTGGGCGTGCGTGGCAACGCGATACCCACGATGACGCCTGGCGCCACACCGATCCCCGCCAGGCGCCGCGCAAGCCGGGCCGCGCGCGCGTCCAGGACACCGAAGGTTAATTCCTCTCCGCCGCATATCAGAGCCACCGCCTCGGGTTGGCTCTGAGCCTGGGCCCGAAAGAGCGAGGCCAGCGTTTCTCCTTCCGGCAGATGCGCCGTCCTTCCCGATCCGAAAGCGCGAAGCTCCTGCCGCGCCGCCTCGGGCATGATCGGCAACTGCGCCACTGGACGATGAGGCGCTTCGAGACCCTGAAGGAGCAGCGTCTCCAGGCACGTCGCCAATCGGGTCGCCGTCCCCGAGCTGATGAGGCCTGGATCGGTGTCGATCGTGACATCGAGATCCCGACCAAGGCCCGTATCGGCAATAGTCACCATCCAGGGTGCCGCAAAGCCATACGACAGGTTCGTGATTTCGACAGGCTCATCCTCAAACGCGAAGTCATATGCGGCTGGGACGTAGTTCACTACTATGTCGAACAGGCCATGCCGCCCCTGCCGCAGGAGCCCTAGTGCCGTCACGAGCTCCTGGATAGGAAAGTGCCGATGCGGGTAGTCCAACGTGCGCGCTTCATCGACTTGGCGCAGAACCTCAGAGATCGGCGCGCCGGGGTCAGCACTCAGTCCTAGCGCCAAAGGCCGCGCTAGAATGCCCACCATCTGCTTGGCGGCGGCGCTGGATCGATTTGCGAGCTCGATCCCAAGCACGATGTGCTTGCGATCGTAGAACCGGGCGAATGCCGCATAGGCGAGGGCTATGATGGCGCGAGAGGCAGCAGAGCCCATCGTTTTCGCTGCACGCTCCAGCCGCGCGAAGTCGGAGCGCGGCAAAGTAAAGTTTATGCGTGCATGACGACCCGAGCGACGGCGCTCCGAACTCTCTCGATCTGCCGGCAACAGCGGCTCCGGCAAATGAGCGAAGCGCGTGAGCCAATAGTGACGGTCGCGAGCGTGATCCGCCGACTGCTCGTAGTGACGCTCCTCGTTCATCACGTCGCTTAGCGTGGCGGCCTGCAGCGCGGGCGCGGTCTGGCCAAGGCGCAGGGCGCGATAGCGTGTTGCCGTGCGCGCACTCAGCAGCCACCGGCCAGTTGCATCAATGATGATGTGGTGATATTTCTGGAACCAGATCGTCAGGTCGTCCGCAATACGAAGCAGTGCGAAGCGGTATAGCGCCTCTTCGTCCAACGAGAAAGGGACATCCATCTCCGACCGCATCCATTGCTCGGCTGCGGCGCGCGGATGCCGCGCCCGCCTAAGATCGTGCTGCTGGAGAGCGGGGCCTATCGGGCCCCTTCCCGGCGCTAGCTGCAACGCCGGGCTTTCCGCGATTGTCTCGTGCAATGCTATCTCAAACAAATCGCCGCGCAGCGGTCCTTGAATCGTCAACGCCTGACCCGTGTTGTAGATCGGCATTCCGCCGAAGAGTTGCTGATCGAGCCAGATCGCGGTCTGAGCGACAGTGAGGTGCGGAGGGACGCGTAGCCGCGGAGCGATTCTCATGGTTGTCTGCTTCATCGATCCCCGAGTCACCGATGTCAGATGTGTCTTCTTCAGATGCTCCACGAGTTTACCGAACTTCGACAGCAATGGATTCCGGCCGGGAGGCGCACACTGCGCTACCCGTGGCGCCGTCAAGACCATCCTCACGCCGGCGTTTTGGCGGCCCCCACAACGATTGCGGCCGGCCGGAATAGGGCGCCTGCTCTCCGCGCACCTCGTCGCGCCTCGATAGCCTGCCCTGGAGCGTACCTGTGGGGCCTCAGTCGAAGAAAATCTCGTGGAAAATTAGGTACCTAGAATTCCGAATCCTGGCCCCGCTACCAATTCTAACTAATTGATTTATAAGTAGTTTATTATTGCTTGACCACCCGACAGAATCGAAGCGCGCCCTTACGCGCCCATCTCGACTGAAAACCGCCCCGTGACCACCGAGCATTTCCCGCACCAGCTCGCGCTCCTCCGCGGAGTGCTAGCTCTTGTGCTGCCTAAGTTTTTCACCACCGAGGTGTAGCGCTCTGCTGTCAGATCAAAGGACTGCACATAGCCAGGGTCGCGACAGGACAGGGACCG
>Ga0302325_10001255_pt1 | contig 65568 bp, 47 predicted proteins | sample Palsa_T0_2_FD_201948 | JGI IMG/M metagenome (GOLD analysis project Ga0302325, IMG submission 201948) | Peat permafrost microbial communities from Stordalen Mire near Abisko, Sweden - Palsa_T0_2 | ecosystem: Environmental > Terrestrial > Soil > Palsa > Peat permafrost | place: Sweden: Abisko...
AAGCGCGGGCGCGGGCGCAAGCGCAAGCGCGGGCGCGGGCGCAAGCGCGGGCGCGGGCGCAAGCGCGGGCGCGGGCGCAAGCGCGGGCGCGGGCGCAAGCGCGGGCGCTCGCGCTCGTTTTTCCTCCCCGTAGCAGCCAAGTGCCCCTTCCGGAAACCTGCGCGTCCCTACCCTCCCCCCGTTGCCAGCCGCCAGCAGCATCCCTCCGACATCCCTCGAAACCGCGGCGCTGCGCGACGCGCTGCAACGTCATCGCGCGAGCCTCGTCGAGCGGCTCGAGCGTGGGGAGGACGGCATCTCGCTCGGGCGGGCGAACGCGCGGTTTCTCAACGCGTGCTTCCGCCTCCTGTTCGAAGGGGCGAGGCGGCACTCCGGGCTGCCGAGTGGGGTTGCGCTCGCGGCGGTCGGCAGCTTCGGGCGAGGCGCCGTTGCGGTGCGCAGCGACGCGGACGTCGTGCTCATCGTCGACACGCAGATCGTCGGGGGGAAGGAGTCGGGCGCCTTCGTCGAGGCCCTCCTCTACCCGCTGTGGGACGCGGGACTCACCGTGGGGCACCAGGTGCTGAGCGCGAGCGAGGGGGTGCCGCTCGCCCAGCAGTACCTCGAGACGGCCACGTCGCTGCTCGACCTCCGCCTCCTGGCAGGCGATCTTCAGCTGTTCGAAACGCTCATCGCGCGCGCCAATCAGGGACTCTTCGGCGAGCAGCATCTCACCGAGTTCCTCGATCGCCTCGAGGCGGAGACGGCGGCGCGCCGCGAGCGGTTCGGCGGGTCGGTCTACCTGCTCGAGCCGGACGTCAAGAGCGGGGCCGGGGGCCTGCGCGATCTCGACGGGATGCGATGGGCGGCGCGGGCGCGCTACCACGTCGCCAACGAGATGGGCACCGAGCACGACGCCTGGCACGCGCTCGTGCAAGTCGGCGTGCTGGTCGCGCGCGAGGCCAACGAGATCTCCGAGTCCGAAGAGTTGCTCTGGCGCATACGCAACCGTCTGCACGTGCGGGCGGGGCGCCGCGCCGATCGGCTCGGGTTCGAGGACCAGGAGGCGATCGCCGTCGCGATGGGGTACGGCGAAGACCGTGCGCTCGCCGCAGAGCGCTTCATGCAGGCCTTCTACCTGTGCGCGCGCACGGTCACGCGCGCGCGCACGGCCCTGTTCGAGCGCCTCCGGCCGCTTCCGCGCCCGCGAGGCCGCGCCCCCCAGACGGTGGACTTGGGCGACGGCGTGCGGCTCTTCGATGGGCAGGTGACGATCGCCTCGGCTGCCGAGCTGCGGGAAGAGCCGATCCTCGCGCTGCGGGCTTTCGAAGCGTGCGTGAGGCAGGACGCTCCGCTGTTGTCATTCGCGCGCGACGCCATCACGCGGACGGCGGACGACCCGGCCTGGTGCCAGCGGCTGCGCGAAACCCCCGCGGCGGCCGACCTCTTCGTGGACTTGGTCTGCACGGTGGCCGAGACACGTTCGCCGCGCGGTTCGATCGTCGGCGACCTGCACGACACGGGGCTACTGCTGGCGATGGTGCCGGAGTTCGGCCCCGTCATCGGGCGCGTGCACCACGACGTGTACCACGTGTATACGGTCGATGTTCACTCGGTCTCCGCGGTCGACCGGCTACGGAGCATCGCCCGCGGCGAGCTGGCGCACGAGTACCCGCTCGCCTCGCGCCTGGCCGCGGAGATCGCACGCCCGCGCCCGCTCTTTCTCGCGACGTTGCTGCACGATGTCGGCAAAGGCTACCCCGACGCGAGCGGCTCGCGAAAGAACCACTCGAGCGAGGGCGCGGAGCTGTGCGGCGTCATCCTGCCGCGCCTCGGCGTCTCGAGCGAGGACGTCGACGAAGCGAAGCAGCTCGTCCGGGACCACTTGCTCATGTACAAGGTCGCGACCCGGCGGGACATCGACGACACCGGCACCATCGCCGAGTTTTGCCAGAACCTGCGCGGCCGCGAAGGCCTGCGCAATCTCTACCTTCTGACGATGGCGGACGTGACGACGACGTCGCCGACGGCCATGACATCGTGGAAGGCCCGCATGCTCGAGGAGCTCTACTTCGCGGCCGAGGGATATCTAACGGGGCACCGCGCGGTGGCCGACGCAGAGCGGGTGGCGCGCGTCGTCGAGGCCGTGCACGCCGCGTGGGGCGATGAGACGAGGCAGCTCGACGCCTTGCTCGCGTCCCTGCCCGAGCGCTACCTCCTGGCCAACCGGCCCGAGTCGATCGTGCAGCACGCGCGCGCGGTCAACGAGCGTGGCGCACGCCCGGCGCACGTCGTCCGCGTTCCGTCGCGCCACCCGGAGGCCGCGGAACTATGCGTCGTGGCCGACGATCGTCCCGGCCTGCTCGCAAGCATCGCCGCCGCGTTGACCGCCAACCACCTCGAGGTTCTGTCGGCCGAGGTGTACTCGCATCCGGTGGGCGCGGAACGGGAGGCGCTCGACCTCTTCTGGGTGCGTGATCGCGATGGCGGCACGAGCGGGGTGGCAGAGTCGCTGCCCCGGTTGGAGCGCGATCTCGAAGACGTCTGCTCGGGCCGGGTGACGGCCGGTCAGCTGCTGCAAGCACGCACCGGTTCGCTCTCGCCGTGGCGCGAGCGGCCGAGCCCCAACGTGCCCACCGAGGTCCTCTTCGACGATCGGGCGTCGCCCCGCCACACCATCGTCGAGGTGTACGCGAAGGACCGGCGAGGGCTACTCCACCGCCTCGCCAAGACGCTCTACGAGCTGCGCCTTTCGATCGCCCTCTCCAAGATCAACACAGAGGGGGCACGCGTCGCGGACGTCTTTTACGTGAGCGAACTCGACGGAACGAAGGTGCCCGCCGGCGCGCGGCGGCGCGAAGTCCGTGAGGCGCTCGTGCGGGCGATCGGAGAGCCGTAGCCGGCAGGGTGATTGGCAAAGGGAGCGGTTGCGAATCCCGTGTCAGGCGACTGCCGGGACGCGGGCGCCGCCCCCCAGTGAGGCCTTCAGCGAGCCGTCCGAGAGGGCGGCCTTGGTCAAGTCTTCGCCGCCGAGGAGCACCCCGCGCACGAAGACCTGGGGGAACGTCGGCCAGCCGCTCCACAGCTTGATCGCGAGCCGTTCGCGCCACTTGGAGAAGTAGCCGCCGTACTCCATGTACGTGTGCGGTACGCCGGCGTCCTCGAGCGCCTTGCGCACGCGTTTGACGTGGGCGTTGCGCGCCATGCCGAAGACGACGACGGTGTCGCGCTGCACCACCTCCCTCACCTCGCGCACGACGTCCGCGTGGAACGCGTCCATCGCGGCGAGGGCGGCGGGAGAGACAGAACGGTCTTCGAGACGCGGGCGGGTCGGCATCGGGCTTCTCCTGGCGCTTCGATGACCGGTCCTCCCTCGCCGTTTCGCTCACTTCAGGTCGTAGACCTCGACGGTGTCTTCCAAGAAGTGCGGCACGAGCACCCGCGAGCGCTTCGTGTCGTACCCGATGTCGGCGGGCGACTTCTGGTCGGAAAGGACGGCCTCGAACGATCCGCCGAGCGGACCCTTGTAGACCGCCGACGCCGCCCAGCTCGACACGAGGAGCGAATCACCCCCGAGGGAGACGACCCCGTCGAGCGTGCCCTGCGGCGGCTTCGACACGTCTTGCTTTGCGCCTTTGTCGTCGAGGCGGAACACCTCGCCCGAGCCCATCGTCACGACGACGAGGCCCTTGTCGATGACGACGAGGCCGTTGGGTCCGCCGAGGTCCTTCGACTTCGCGATCGGCTTGGCCTTGCCCTTTTCGATGACGTAGACCGCGTCCGTGCCCGTCGGTTCGAAGCCGTTGGGGCCCGTCTTCATCCCGGTGTCCGACACGTAGACCTTGCCGTCGGGGCCGGTCGCGAGGTCGTTCAAGAACGTCGAGCCCGGGATGGCTACCTCGCCCTTGGGGGCGCCGGTCTTGAGGTCGAACATCCGCACGGTCGTCACGTCGGCCACGTAGAGCACGCCCTTGGCGATGCCCGTGCCCTTGGGGGCGTCGAGCTTGACCTTGTTCTTGCCGCCCTCGATCCACTTGAGGTTCGCCACGGTGCCGTCGGGGGACAGCACCGAGATGAACCCGTTGTTGTCCTTCGCGTCGGGCTTTCCGTTGACGTTCGAGACGAGGTAGCGGTCGTTGTCGGCGTCGTAGAGCACGCTCTCGGGCGTCGCGAACCCCGTGTACTTTGCGGCAGGGGTCGGCGCGGCTGGCGGGGGCGGCGGGGTCGGGGCGGCCGACGCGCTCGCAGCCGGGCCGGCCGATGCGCCCGCCGACGGAGGGGGGGCGGCGGACGTCACCGGCGGGGGCGGCGGCGGGGCCGGCGGCGGCGGCTCTTCGCCCCCACACGCGGCGAGCAGCAATGCGGCGAACGGAAGCGACGTGTTGCGAATGGATCGAATCATGGCAAAGAGCCTCCTCGACGGCCGGTCTCCCTACCACGTCCGCGCGCGCAAAAGAACGGATCAGAGGCCGCGGAGCACCCCGCGGATCTCGTCGCTCCGGGCAACCCTCTCCTCGGCCCGCCAGACGATGCGTCCAGCGCGGTCCATCACCACGGTGACGGGGACGGCCGCGACTTCGCCGAATGGGCCGGCGCCCGCGAGGGTGTTCGCGTCGGCCATCGCGACCGGGAACGGCGTGCCGAGCGCGCGGCTGTATAGCTCGACGAGCTCGCGCGATTCACGCGGCTCGACGGCCACCACCGCGTAGTTCACGCGATCGCCGTCGTGCTTCGCCATCACGACGAGGAAGTCGACCTGCGCCTGCGCGGGCAGGCTCGACGTCGTGACGAAGGTGATGACCGTCGGCTTGCCGCGCGTGGCCGCCGAGCTGACGGGCCGGTCGTCCACCGAGTCGAAATCGAAATCGACGGGGGCTCCGGCGTCGGGACGGAGCACGGACGCGCCCGGGGGCGCAGCGGGCGCAGACTCGGCCTTGGCCCCGCCGCAGCCCGCGAGCAGGACGAGCACCGCCTGCGCCCCGCGCGCACGCGCGCGCCGATTCATCGTCATGGATCGTCGTCGGCGGGAGCGATGTCGTCGAGCTGCGGTCCGAAGAGGTGCGCGACGGAAGAGAGCGCGGGAGGCGTCTGCCTGTGTTCGCGCCGATCCGCGAGGATGGCGTGGGCGAGCTCCTCGATGACGACGCGCAGCGGCGTGGACTCCACCTTCACGCCGTCGACCTCTTGGGCCTCGGGCAGGCGAAGGACGTCTCCGGCGTGCCGGAGCGGGTCGTGTCGTACCGCGATGAAGCCGCCAGTAGGCGTGTACCGGCACACGATCACGTGCACGAACTCGAGGTACACCGGCACGACGAGGACGCACACGTGCGCGCCGTCTCCCGCGACGCCGCGAAGGGCCCAGGCGCCGTGACGACGACCGGGGCGAGACGGATGAGCAGGAGGCGGCTCGGACGCGATGCGGGCCTCGATCCGCTGACGGCGTGGGCCGGCCCCTTCGACCGCCAGCAGAGGCGCGTAGAGCGCCACGGCCGGAACGTCGATCGAGGGCCCGTCGGCGTCGAGGGCGTCGAGCCACGCGTCGCGCGCTTCGGGCGGCAGCGATTCGTACGCCAGAGCCGCCGCGATCGCAGCCTCCGAGTCCGACGCCAGCGCCGAGAGCCAGCTTCGCCACGCGGCGTGGACCCTCGCCACCGGATTGGTGCCCGCTTCGTGCGGGGCGGTATCGGGGTCGTCCGTCTCGCCAGCCATCGGGATCGGGAACGCTACCATCCGACCGCGCGCGACCGAAAGAGTAGTGACTTGACGCCGACCGGTGGGAGCGCACATCGTCCGCCGTGCGAGAGGTGCGCGCGAAAGGCGCGCCCCGATTGGAGTCCCCGTCTTGCAATCCCCGCCTTCCGAGCCCCGCCCGCAGCCCAGCGCCCCGGAGAAAAACGCCGACGGCGAGGCGCTCGCACGATTTCACGCCGAGCTCGATCTCGTCGACCTCAACGCGCGCCAGGTGGCACGTCAGATCGGCTCGTCGTCGGTGACGCTGGACGACCTCCGCTCCTTCGGGCGCGAGGGGCTTCTTCAGGCCTCGCGTTCGTTCGACCCGTCGCATGGCGTCCCTTTTCGCCGATGGGCCAACCTGCGGGTCCGTGGGGCGATGATCGACGGCGTGCGGCAGTGGGGGGCCCTGCCGCGGCGCGTGTACCGCGAGCTTCGCGCCCTGTCGGCCGCCGACAAGGTGCAGGAGTCCTACGACGAGGAGTCGGCCGCGGGCCCGGTGCCCACGCCCGAGGCGGCCGACGCGCGCTTGACGAGCTACCTCGCCGGCCTCGCGACGGCGATGGCGATCGGGAACGCCACCGCGACGCCCGGCGAAGGACGCGAACCGGCCTCCGACGATGCGTCGCCGGAGGACCAGGCGATGCGCGCTGAGCTCGTCGCCCGCGTGCGTGAGGTCGTGTCCCGCCTGCCCGCGGCCGAGCGTACGCTGGTCGAGCGCCACTACTTCGGCGACGAGACCCTCGACCAGGCCGCCGCATCCCTGGGCCTGTCCAAGTCCTGGGGCAGCCGCCTGCACGCCCGAGCGATCGACGCCATCGCGAAAGAGCTGCGTAAGAGCGTGTAGCCGGGCGATCACCGCGAGCTCGAGGTCTCCCCCGGGTGGCGCCACCCGTCGCGCCTCGCCTTACTGACCCTCCAGCACCGTTTTGACGCTCGAGGTCGCCCGATCGACGAGACGCGACGCCAGGTCGATCACCTCGCCGTAGCGGTAGACGCCGGCTTGCAGCGCGATGAGGTCGGCCGTCCCCAGCTCGCGGCCCGAGCGTCCTGCGCCGAGAGCGCTGCGCATCAGGGACTCGCCACGATGCACCTCCTGCCCGAGGCCCTTCAACACCGCGGCAAAGGCGGACGGTTCGCCCTCGGCGCCGGAGCCCGATCGGGCAGGCGCCGGATGGGCGGGCGCGGGCCGGGGGGCAGACGGCGCCGAGACGCGCTCGCGCAGGTCACCGATCATGGCCCTTGGACCTCGCTCCTTCCTCGCCGGCATGTCGGCCGGGCACGCGGCGCGGTTTCCTCGAAAATGGTAGACGCGTCGGCGCGGACCAGGGCGATGGGCGGAGCGGCAGAGCGTGTGATTGTGGCCATGAGCGGCGGGGTCGACTCGTCGGTGGCCGCGGCGCGCCTCAAGGACGCCGGGTTCGACGTCGTCGGCGTCACCCTGCACCTCTGGGATTATCCGCCCGCCGAGAGCGTCGGCGGTCACGGGCGTTGCTGCGCCCCGGAGGATCAGTACGACGCCCGACGCGTGGCCGACGCCTTGGGCTTCCCGCACTACACCTTCGACCGGAGGGAGCTCTTCGCCCGCACGGTCGTCGATCCCTTCGTCGACGCGTACCTCGCGGGTGAAACGCCCAGCCCCTGCACGACCTGCAACCGCGGGGTCAAGCTCGCCGAGCTGTTCGACCTCGCCGACAGGCTCGGCGCGTCGCGCGTCGCGACCGGTCACTATGCTCGCGTACTCCGCGACGCGTCGAGACGACCGCGCCTTGCGATGGGCGCAGACCGCGGCAAAGACCAGAGCTACTTTCTCTATGCGAGCCCGCGCGCGTGGCTCGAACGCCTTGTCTTTCCCTTGGGCGACGCGACGAAAGGCGAAGTGCGCGCCGAGGCGATCGCTCGCATGTTGCCGGGCGCCGGGAAGGGGGAGAGCCAGGAGCTCTGCTTCGTCGGGACGGGACCGCATGCCTATGCCGATTTCGTCGCGTCGCGCGCGGCGGGCCGGACGCGACCTGGGCCCGTCGTCGACGACGTCGGCCGCGTCGTCGGGGCGCACGACGGCATCCACCGCTTCACCATCGGCCAGCGCAAAGGAATCGGCGTGGCCCTCGGGAAGCCGGCGTTCGTGACGCGCGTCGATCCCGAGACGGGCACCGTGCACCTCGGCGGCGAGGACGCGCTCATGGCGCGCACGGCCGTGCTCGGCGACGTCTCGCTCGCCGAGGGCGTCGAGCTGCCGGCGCGCGCGCGCGTCCGCGTGCGCTATCGCCACGAGGGTGCGCCCGGCGTCGTCGTCGCCGAGGGTACGCGCGCGCGCGTGACGTTCGACGCGCCGGTTCGCGCCGTCACGCGCGGGCAGACCGCCGTGCTGTACGATGACGCGGACAGGATCCTGGGGGGCGGCCGGATCGACGCCGTCGGGGCCGAAGACCGCCCCGAGTGGAACGTGACGAACCCGTGATGTCCCTGTCTGCACGCGCCGCGCACGTGAGCTGCTAGGCTGCGGCCCATGACGGGACGGCCCGCGTGACGCGCCGCGCGCTGCTCGCCCGCCTTCCGGGCGTCGCGGTCGGAGCCGCCGTGGCCTTATCGGTCCCGCCCGGCTGTTCGCTCGGCAGCGGGACGGGGTCGGTTACCGGCACGCTCGACGTTGCCGGGTGCTGGTCGGGCGCCTTCAACCTGAATCCTGACTTCTACGCCGCGATCCCCACGTCGAACCCGACGCCCGCCACGAGCCTCTCGGGCGAGCCGGGGAGCGACGCGCTGATGCTCCGCATCCAGAGCGGCGCCGACTTCGAGAGCTTCAGCGACGGCCTCGCCATTCTCATCGACGACGCGGGCCAAGTCCGCGGCGATCCGCTCAACGGCACCCCGCGGCCGAGCCTTCTCGGAGAGCCGCTCGAGGTGTCGCTGCCGGTCGGGGTCGAGCCCGCGGGCGTTCCGGTGATGCCGGCGGCGACCCCATCCATCGTGCACGCGACGCTGTATTTGCAGAAGACGTGTCGCACGCAGAACGTGGCGCTCTATGCGCTGTCGGCCGTGTCGCTCGAGCCGGACGGGACGTGCAATCGGCCGCCGGGGGGGGATGTGCCGCTGCCGTGTCCGGGGGCGAGCGCGGGCGCGAGCGCGGGCGCGGGCGCGGACGCGGGCGCGGGCGCGGACGCAAGCGCGGACGCGGGCGCGGACGCAAGCGCGGGCGCGGGCGCGGGCGCGGGCGCGGACGCAAGCGCGGACGCAAGCGCGGACGCAAGCGCGGGCGCGGGCGATGCGGCGCTGGCGAGTTTTGATGCGGCGATGAGCGTCGGGTCTGAGGGGGGGGAGGTGCCGAGCATCGGCGTTAGCACCATGACGTTCTACAGCCTGTTCGACGGCAATCCGAACGAGGAGAACGCGCAGCAGCGCCTCACCGAGGCAGCGTTCACGCTCTACCTGGCCGATCCTCGCGACGTATGCCCGGGTGGGATCGGACCGCCGCCGCGATGCCAGGGGTACCTGACGGGCAACTTTAAGTTTTACTTCGAGCGCGGGAGTCCCGCCCAGCCGTTTCCGTGACGTCGCCTGCAGGGTCGGGGTAACCGTCGGCGAGCTTGGCCACGTCGTCGCGGAGCTTCTTGTGAGCCGCGATCTTGCGCAGAAGCTCCCAGACGAGCGGATCCGCGAGCGAGGCCACGGGGTCGCCGCCAGCGCGCGCCTTGCGTGGCACGGCGCCCGGGCCCTTTTCGCGCAGGGTGTTCATGCGATCGACCAAGGCCTTGGTGGGGAAGAGCTCCTCTTTCTCCCACGCGAGCACGGTCGCCTGATCGAGACCCAGCACCGCGGCGAGCTCCTTGGCCGTGCACCCGAGCTCGCGGCGCAGCGCCTTGACGTCCTCGCCTGTCAACGTGGCCTCACGACCCGGCGGTGCCAGCGACCGTCATCGAGGCGACGCGCAACGTGGGCGACGCCGTCGACGTGCGCATGTCGAGGTCGCTGCCCACCGCGTCGATGCTCTGCCAGAGCTGGTCGACGTTGAGGGAGATCGTCACCTCGCTCACCGGATAGGCGAGCTCGCCGCCCTCGATCCAGAAGCCCGCCGCGCCGCGCGAGAAGTCGCCGGTCACCGGGTTGAAGCCGAAGCCCATCATCTCGGTGACGTACAGGCCCCGGGGGGTCGCCCGGAGGATCGCTTCGTTCGAATCCGTGCCGGGACGAAGGATGAAGTTCGACGTGCTCGCGCCGACGCCGGCCCCGCCCCCACGCGACGCGCTCGCCGTGCTGGCGCGCCCAAGCTTGCGCGCCGAGTAGCTGTCGCAAAGAACCGTCCGGAGGATGCCCTTCTCGACGACGACGTTCCTGCGGCTCGCGAGGCCCTCGCCGTCGAACGCGCGCGAGCCGGGTCCGCGTGGCAGCAGCGGGTCGTCGACCACGGTCACGAGGTCGCTCGCGATGCGCGTCCCCTCGCGATCGACCAGGTAGCTCGACTTGCGCCAGATCGAGCTGCCCATGACGCAGCCGGCGAGCAGGCCGAGGATCGAGCGGGCGGCGTCCGGGTCGAACACGACGGGGACGGTGCACGTAGGCACGGACCGCGCGCCGAGCTTGCGCAACGTCCGACGCGCCGCTTCGCGCCCGACCTCGGCCGGCGGGTCCAGGTCTGCGAGGTGGCGCCGGGCCGTCCAGTGATATCCACGGCGGTTCTTGCCGCCGGCGTCCGGCGCAATGGGGACCACGCTGAGCGATTGATACGAGCCTTTGTAAGCGCCGCGAAACCCACTGGAGAGCACGATCGCAGCGCCGCCAGCCGTGCGCCCGAACGTCGACCCTTCGCTGTTGGTGATGCGCGCGTCGTACGCGAAGGCCGCCGCCTCACCCTCCTTGGCCAGCGCAATCGCGCGCGCCGCGTCGACCGAGCCACCGGCCGGGTCGTAAAGGTCGAGGTCGGGCTGTGCGCCGGGATCGCAGAGGAGCGACGGGTCGGCCGGGCCGGCGAAGGGATCTTCCTGCGACAGGGCGACGAGCTCGATCGCGTCCGCCACGAAGCGCTCGATCCCGGCCGGGGTCAGGTCGCTCGTCGACGTCGACGCGACGCGCTTCTTCTGGATGACGCGAAGACCCGCGGACCGCGTGCCGGCCTCTTCGACGAGCTCCGCCTCGCCCTTGCGGACCTTGGCCGAGAGCTCGGCCCCCGTCCGCAGGACGCACTCGGCCACGAGGTCCGAGCCCCCGCGGTCGAGCGCCATGCGCAAAATCCGGTCTCCGAGATCGAGAAGTTCTACCAGGTCACGATCGATGGCTGACGTCATTTCAGGGCCGGCCGAGCGTAGCCGCCCCGCCGCCCTTGCGCACGAGCGCATTTCCCAACCGAGCCCGGTGGGGAGCTCGAGGGGAGCGGAGGTCGCTCCCCTCGACCACGACTAATCGCAACAGTACGTGCCGATGCCGAGCGGGTTGCTGGAGGCGGCCGTACAGCCGTCGGGCGCGCCGATGCAGAACTCGGCCATGCCGCTTCCGTTGAGGCCCTCGCCCGCGCTCGTCTGGCACGCGGAGGACGGAAGAGCGATGCACGCGGCGAGCGGCGACGGGCCGCTGTTGCAGTCCTCGTAAGAGCTCTCTTGCACGGTGCAGGATCCGGGGACGATCTCGAACGTCTGGCCGCCCGACTCGCACTGGATCGACGTCGCCCCGGTAAGACAGGTGAGGTAGCCGGCGAACTGCGTGATGCAGGTATTCGGCACGAGCAAGAGCGCGTTGCACGTGTTGGTGCACGCCTCGTAGACCGTGGAGGCGATCCCGCACTGCGACAGGACGTTGGCGCAGACCTGGCTGCACGTGGAGACGAGCGTCGACGGGGTGATCGGCTCGTTGTCGCTCGAGCCGGAGCACCCGACCAGGAGGACAATCGCGGACGCGGAGAGCGCGATGGGCAGCCGCGAGCGCCACCTGCGCCACGTGCCAAGACAGCGATCGATCATCATCGGGCAGTACTGCGAACGCCGGTAGCGAGCAATCTCCCGAGCGTCTCGACAAGGTCCGCGCCTCGCGTGGTACCGTTGTCTCTGGGTCATGCCGCAGGCTGCTGTCCACCCGCGCCAGGCGCTCACTTTCGCTTACCTGTGCGATGTGCTCGAGCGCGCGGGCATGCTGACGAACGAGCAGCGTCGCGACGCCGTGGCGCGCGCCGACGTGATGCACGCGCGGATCCTGCGCCTTCGCGCGACGGGGCCGAGAAAGCGCGGCGCGACGCCCGGTGCCGACGGCGTGCACCCGGTCGAGGTCCTCACTGCGATGGGCCTCGGGCAGGGCGGCGACGCGCGGTTCCCCCTGGCAGAACGGGTGGTGATGCAGGCGCTGGCGGCGCACGTCGGCCTGCCGTTCGTCGACCTCGACCCGCTCAAGATCGACGCGAAGCTCGCGCCCAAGCTCCTGTCGCGGCCCTTCGCCCGGCGTCACTGCGCGCTCATCATCGAGGCGGACGACCACACCGTGACCGTGGCCGTCGCCGACCCACTCGATCACACGCTCGTCGAGGCCCTGCAGACGCACGTGCGGCGCGAGCCGCGCCTGGTCGTCTCGACGCCGTCGGACATCCAGCGCCTCATCACCGACTTCTACGGCTTCCGGGGCGCGGTCGACGCGGCCGAGAAACAGGCGACCGAGGTCGTCGACATCGGCAACCTCGAGCGGTACGTCAAGCTCAAGCGCGTCGACGAGATCGAGGCGAGCGACAGCTACGTCATCGCAGCCGTCGAGTACCTCCTGCACTACGCACTCGACCAGCGCGCCAGCGACGTGCACATCGAGCCCCGACGCGACGCCTCGGCGGTACGCATGCGCATCGACGGCGTCCTGCACACGGTGCACACGCTGCCGAAGGTGGTGCACCCGGCGATCGTCTCGCGCATCAAGACGCTCGCGCGCCTGGACATTGCGGAGAAGCGACGCCCGCAAGACGGGCGCATCAAGACGGCCCGCGGCGACCGCGAAGTGGAGATGCGCGTGTCCACGATCGCGGTGGCGTTCGGCGAGAAGCTCGTCATCCGCGTCTTCGACCCGGGGGCGTTGCTCCACAACCTGCCGGACATGGGGATGTTCGAGGGCCAGCTCCAGCTCGCCGAGAGGTTCCTCGCACGCCCCCACGGGCTGATCCTGGTGACCGGCCCCACCGGCAGCGGCAAGACGACGACCCTCTACGCAGCGCTGCGATCGATCGCCACGCCCGAGGTCAACGTCGTTACGATCGAGGATCCGATCGAGATCGTCGTCGACGCGTTCAACCAGGTCGCCGTGCAGCCGAAGATCGGCGTCGGGTTCGCCGACGCCTTGCGCAACGTGCTCCGACAAGACCCGGACGTCATCATGATCGGCGAGGTGCGCGACAAGGAGACGGCGGAGATCGCCCTCCAGGCGGCGCTGACGGGCCACATGGTCCTCGCGACGCTGCACACGAACGACTCGTCCAGCGCGATCACGCGCCTACTCGAGCTCGACGTCGACCCGTTCATCCTGGCGTCCACCCTCGTCGGCGTCATCGCGCAGCGCCTCGTACGGACGGTCTGCGCTGCGTGCCGCGTCGAGACGTTCCTCACCGGCGACCAGATGACGCTCCTCGGCCTCGACGTTCACGAGCTGCAAGCTCAGGGGCAGAACCCCGAGCTGATGGTGGCCTTCGGCGAGGGCTGCGTTCAGTGCCGGTCGACGGGCCTGCTCGGGCGCACCGGCGTCTTCGAGGTGCTCGAGGTCGACGACAAGATCCGAAAGCTCGTCATCGCCAAGTCGAGCTCGAAGGAGATCCTGAAGCAGGCGCGCCACGACGGGCTGTCGACGTTGCGCGAGTCGGCCATCAAGAAGCTCGCCAAGGGCGTGACGAGCTTCGACGAGGTCCTGCGCGTCACCGCCGAGGGGTGACGCCGGACGCTACAGGGTCGCCGGCGCCGCCGTCGAGGCCCAGAACTCGCAGTTCGACTGGGCCAGGTGCGCCATGGGGTCGGGCGTCGGGTCGACGAGCTGCATGTACTGGTCGCTGCCGGTAAAGACGTTGGTGGGCCACGTGGGGGCGCCGCCGTCGCCGGACGCGCTGTTGGGGTTTCCCGTCGCCGCGAACTGCGTCCAGTAGCCGAGCATCGTCTGCGTGTACGCCGACGAGGGCGTGGTCGCGCCCAGCACGACGAGCTCCTGCTCGCCGAAGAGGGGCACGAGCTCGAACGAGTGCCACGCTTTGCCGATCTCGTACGAGTAGAGGTAGTAGTCCGAGACGCCCTTGGCCTGCAGCATCTGCGCGAGCAAGCGCGTCGGGCAGCGGAACGCATAGTCCGTCACGATGTCCACCAGCACGCCCGACGCGTTGGCGTCGGTGATGGGCTGATACTGCTCTTCCACGGCGGCGGCGCCCGAACCGAACGCCGTCTGTAGCCCTTGATCGAGCTGGGCCGCCGTCATGATGTTGATCTGCGACGACGAGGACCCCCCGAGGACTGGGTTGGTCGCGAGGTACACGAAGAGGCCGAACTCGTCCAAGTTGGTGCCGGCCATGACGCTGGCGCTCGTGTCGAACTTGCCCGCCGCGATGAGGTTCGCCGGTGTGTCGGGCAAGACGCCGCCGGTGCCTTCGACCGTCGGCGTGAAGGGCGGTCCGAGCAGGTTGCCGAGCAGCGCGTTGACGGGGTTCGACGGAACGGTGCCCGACGCCGGCAGCCAGCCCGTGATCTCGGCCGGGGTCTTGCCGCGGAGGCACGAGAGCACCTCGGCGCCCGCGTCCGTGCCCACCGCGCCAGGCGAGCCGCCGTCGCCAGCGCCCCCGTCGCCGCTGGAGCAAAGCGACGACGCAAAGGCCTCGCCCACCTGATAGGCCTGGGACTGGCTGTAGATCTGCTCGCCCGAGCCCACGCACGCCACGCTCTCCATGATGTAGCGCTTGGCGAGGCCCTGGCTGCCGGGCGACACGATGTGGATGCAGGTGCTGAGGGATCCCGCCGATTCGCCGAACACCGTCACGTTGGTCGGGTCTCCGTGGAACGTGGCGATGTTGTCCTGCACCCACTTGAGCGCGAGCTGCTGGTCGCGGATCCCGTCGGAGCCGGAAGGCGCGCCGGGGCGCGTCGCGTCGAGCTCGGGCAACGCGAGGAACCCGAACGCGCCGAGGCGGTAGTTGAGCGTCACGAGCACGACGGGCCCCTGCTCGGAGAGCGCCTGGCCGTCGTACTGGTTGCTCGTGCCGATGTTGAACGCGCCGCCGTAGATGAAGACCATGACGGGGAGCGGCTGCGTGGGAGCGGCTTTGGGCGTGTAGACGTTCACGAAGAGGCAGTCCTCGCTCGTCGCGGTGGTGCCGCCGCTGAGGAGGGTCGAGCCCGATTGGAGGCATGCCGCGCCGAAGCTGGTCGCGTCGAGCGGGACTTTGGCGAAGGGGCCGGCGGCCACCGGCGGCATGAAGCGCAGCGGCCCGACCGGCGGCTGGCCGAAGGGGATCCCAAGGTACTCGCAGGTGCCGCCGACCGCCTTGCCACCCATCGGCCCCTGGGTGACGGTCGCCGTACAATCGGTCGTCGAAGGCGACGCCGTGTACGTCATCCCGCCCTCGCCCGACGTCCCGCCCTCGCCCGACATCGTCGCGGAGCTGCCCGAACCAGTGCTGGAGCTGCTGCAGGCCCCTTGAGCCATCACGGCGAGCGCGATACCAACCAGTCCAACGATTGTGCCGAGACGCGACATCGACGACCGACCGCGCTGCTCTTCGACCATGGGCTTTGCCTCCCGGGGCGCGGCAGCCTACCCCCATCCCTGACGCGCGCACGCCCGGAATGCGCGCTGGCGCGATTGACGCAGCGCGCTCAACGAGCGTGACGCGGGTGCCCGTTGCCGCCGTATACTCGCCAGGCGAGCTGCCGTGAGCGAGTCCTTCGTCCGCGATCTCCGTTCGGCGGCCACCGCGGGTGTCCCCATCGTCTGTGTCGTCACGCACGAGGAGCGGCGCGCGAGGGCGCTCGTGGCCTCCGCGTTCCAGGGCGCACGCATATTTGAGTGGTCGGCGACGCGCGGGTGGAGCGACGACGTCGCCGTGCGAGACCCGGCCGCCGCGGTGGCCCACGCCAACCGTCCCGGCGATGCGGGCGTCGCGCGGATCATGCTCGACCTTCATGCCTGGCTCGGCGACGCGCGCGTCGTGCGGGCGCTGAGGGATCTGGCCGATGCCCGCCGCGACCTGCCCCTGGTGCTGGTGATGCCGACGGCCGCCCTGCCCGCCGAGCTCGATCGCGACGCCCGCGTCCTGCCCCTCCCTCTCCCGGACGCCGCGGAGCTCGGCGGCGTCCTCGAGGTCGAGCTGGGTACGACGACCGGGGCGCGAGAGCCGTTCATTCGTGCGGCGCTCGGACTGACGCTGGACGAAGCGCGGCGGGCGTTTCGCGTCGCGCGGACGATGGCCAACGAGACCGACGCGCTGCGCGTCGTCATCGGCGAGAAGCGCGGTGCGCTGCGCCGCAACGGCTGCCTCGAGCTCATCGACGCCGACGTGTCGCTCGACGACGTCGGCGGGCTGGACGTGCTCAAGTCGTGGCTGAGTGCGCGCGTCCTCGCGTACAGCGGCCACGCGCGGGCTTTCGGGCTGGACGAGCCGCGCGGGATGCTCGTCTGCGGCGTGCAGGGCTGCGGCAAGTCGCTCGTCAGCAAGGCCACCGCGCGCGTCTTGTCGCTTCCGCTCGTCCGGCTCGACTTCGCCGAGCTCTTCGCCGCCCCTTCCCCCGAGCACGCCATCCACGAGGCGACGCGCGCGGTGGAGGCCGTGGCCCCCGTCGTCCTGTGGGTGGACGAGATCGAGAAGGGCCTCGGCGCCGCGACCAACGATCCGCGGCACGCGCGCGTCTTCGGCGCCTTCTTGACGTGGCTCCAGGAGCGACGCGCGCCGGTGTTCGTCGCGGCGACGGCGAACGAGGTGGAGCTCTTGCCCCCCGAGCTCGCGCGCCGGGGGCGCTTCGACGAGGTGTTCTTCGTCGACCTGCCGTCGCCGAGCGAACGAGCCCAGATCCTCGCCGTGCACCTCGCGCGGCGCGGGCGCGAGCCGGCCGCGTTTCCCGTCGCCGACCTGGCGCGGGAGCTCGAGCACTGGTCGGGCGCCGAGATCGAGCAAATGGTGAACGCGGCCCTCTTCCACGCGTACGGGAAGAAACAAGACCTCTCCGTCGACCACCTGCGGGCCGCGGCCCGCGAACTCATCCCCCTCGCCACCCTCTACGAGGAGCGGATCCAGGCGCTACGCCAGTGGGGCCAGACGCGCGCCCGCCGCGCCTCCGCAGACCGCAGGACCCTCGACCTCTTCGGGGCGTAGTCGCGGCGCAGTCAGGGGGAGCGCCTCGACCTGCACCGACTTCGGCACTAATCCTCGCCGCCATGCCTGCCGCGCTGCTGCTCGAGATCGGCGTCGAAGAGCTGCCCTCTTCGTTCGTCGACGCCGCCCTCGCGGCCCTGCCCAAGATCGCCGCCGACGAGCTCGCGAACGCGCGCTTGTCGCACGGTCACATCACGGCCCTCGGCACCCCGCGCCGGCTGGCGGTCCACGTGAGCGACGTGGCCGACCGGCAGCTCGATCTGGACGAAGAGGTCCTCGGACCACCGGAGTCGGTCGCGTACCGCAACGGCGCGCCGACGAAGGCGGCCGAGGCGTTCGCGGCCAAGCTGGGCACCCTGGTCGGCGATCTCACGGTCGTCGAGAAGCCCGCCGGTCCGAAGCAAAAGCCCGGGCGCTACGTCGTCGGGCGTCGCGTGGAGAAGGGACGCGCGGCCATGGAGCTGCTCGGCGGCGTGCTCGCGACCGCATGCGCCGCGATCCCGTTTCGCAAGTCGATGCGTTGGGGCAATCTCGATGTGCGGTTCGGCCGGCCGGTGCAGTGGCTCGTGGCGCTGCTAGGCGGCGAGGTCGTCCCGCTGTCGTTCGCCGGCGTGCGCAGCGGCCGGCGCTCGCGCGGACACCGGTTCCTGGCACCCGACGGGTTCGACGTGGCCCACCCCGACGGCTACGTGGCGGACCTTCGCGCCCGGCACGTCCTGGTCGACCGGGACGAGCGCGTGCGCGTGATGCTCGAGCGAGTCGAGGCCGCGGCCCGCGCGGCCGGCGGCTCGTACGATCCCGAGCCCCTGCTCATCGACGAGAACGCATCGCTCGTCGAGGAACCGCACGTCATCACGGGCTCGTTCGATCGCGCGTTCCTCGAGCTGCCGGCGTCGGTCATCCGCGCGGTCGCGCGGGGCCACCAGCGTTATTTCTGCATCGATAAGAGCGGCGACGAGCTCGTGCCGGCGTACCTGGCCGTCGTAAACACGGCGAACCGGCCGGACCTCATCACGCGCGGCACCGATCGCGTCATGCGAGCCCGGCTCTCCGACGCGCGCTTTTTCTGGCGCGAGGACCAGAAGACCCGGCTCGAGTCGCGCTACGACAAGCTCGGCGGGATTGTCTTTCACAACCGCCTCGGCACGGTAAAAGACAAGGTCGAGCGGGTGGCGCACCTGGCGGTCCGGATGGCCGCGCAGGTGGGCCTCCCCGAGGATGCGCGAGCGGCGGTGGCGCGGGCGGCGCGGCTCTCCAAGTGCGACCTGGTCACGCTGATGGTCGGTGAGTTCCCCGAGCTTCAGGGGCACGTGGGGCGCGCATACGCGCTCGCCGAGGGCGAACCGCCCCAGGTCGCGGACGCGATCCGGGACCACTACAAGCCGCTCGGCGCGCAGGACGACGTGGCAGACGACGACGTGGCGGCGGTCATCGCGCTCGCCGATCGGTTCGATTCCCTCGCCGGCTGTTTCGCGGTCGGGCTTGCTCCGACGGGCGCGGCCGACCCGTTTGCGCTTCGCCGGGCGTGCATCGGGGCCCTTCGCACGCTCGCCGAGCGCGGCTACGCGGCGATGGCGTTCTCGGAGTGGACGGCCCTCGCCTACGACGAGTACGCGGGCAAAAAGCTCGACTTGGACCGGACGGCGACGGTGGCCAAGCTCGACGAGTTCGCGCTGGAGCGCCTCCGGGGCCTGCTCGGGTCCGTCGGGGGGACCGCCGTCGCCGACGCGGTGCTGGCGGGCACGGCGGAGACCGCGCTGAAGGACGTCGTGGCGGCGTTTTCGCGCGCGCGCGCCCTGCACGCGGTGGTCGAGGCCAGGGAGCCCTGGCTCGAGCGCGCCAAAGTGGTGGCCAAGCGCCTCTCGGGCATCAGCCGCGAGGCGACACCGCGCTTGCACGGCCCGGATGCATTCAGCGGGAGCGCCAAGAAGGACGACATGGCCATCCAGACGCTCGTTGCCGATCTCCACGCCGCCACGGAAGCCCTGACCACCGAGCAGAGCGTCCGCGATGCGCTGATGCGCATGGAACGCGTGGCGACCGAGCTCGATCGGATCTTCGTCGAGACGCTGGTGAACGACCCGAACGACCCGCTCACGGTCCCGCGCCTCGAGACGCTCGCCTACGGCGCCGCGGCGATGCTGCGGATCGCCGATTTCTCGCGGCTGGGATAGACGGCAGCGGCACCATGACGCACAAGCTCATCGCTGTTCCGCTCAGCCACTCGCCGCAACGCGTCGAAGCATCGGCTGCCCGAGCCGACACCTGCACATGCGCGCAAGCTCCTTGGCGAGAGCCGGTTGCGCGTTGCGAGAGGCCCCGAGGAAATCATTGACCGGAGGGCCGGTTGGCCCCATGTTTCGATCAAATTGGCGGGGACCGAACGGCCCCGACCGGAGGACAACGTGCTGCGCCACTTCCTGCTGGGCAAGATCCACCGTGCGACGGTGACCCGAGCTGACGTCGACTACGTCGGCTCCATCACGATCGACATCGACCTCGTCGAAGCCGCAGGCTTCCTCGAGAACGAGAAGATCGACATCTACGACGTCACGAACGGAGCGCGCCTCTCCACGTACGTCATCCCGGGCAAGCGAGGCTCCGGCGAGATCGGCATCAACGGTGCCGCCGCCCACCTCGTCAACCCAGGCGACCTGGTCATCATCGCCAACTACGGCTGGATGACGGAAGCAGAGGCGAGCTGTCGCAAGCCGCGCGTCGTGCATGTCGACGCGCGGAACCGCATCGTCGAGCTCGCCCACCAAGAGCGCACGCCCGAGCCCGTCGACGCGGCGGCCCAGTAGCGGCTCGCGCGCCCAACCTCGGGCGCCGCTCTTGCTATGTTCGGGCGAGCCTCCACAGGAGATCGCTGACCATGGCTGAGAGCGTGTACTTCTTCGGCGAAGGCCGGGCCGAGGGCGACCCGAAGCGCCGCGATCTCCTCGGCGGCAAGGGCGCGGGCCTGGCCGAAATGACGGCGCTCGGGCTGCCCGTGCCCCCGGGTTTCACCATCGCGACGGACGTGTGCACGGCGTTCGCGCGGTCGGCCGCGATCCCCCCTCAGGTGCAGCAGGCCATCGCCGCGGCGGTCACCCGCCTGGAGAAGACGATGGGCGCTCGCCTGGGCGACCACGCGGCGCCGCTGCTCGTGAGCGTTCGATCGGGCGCGCGCGCTTCGATGCCCGGCATGATGGACACGATCCTCAACCTCGGCCTGAACGACGCCGTGGCCGAGGGCTTGGCGGCGCAGACGAAGAACCCGCGGTTCGCGTTCGACGCGTACCGCCGCTTCATCGCGATGCACGCGTGCATCGCGCTCGGCCTGTCCAAGGACCCGTTCGATCGGTCGCTCGAGGAGGCGCGCGCCAAGGTCGCCGCGGTGCGTGGGATCGATCGCTCTCGGCTGAACGCCGAGGAGCTGAAACGCCTGGTGCCGGACTCGCACATTCCTGCCGAGGAACTTCGCGCCCTGGTCACCGCGTTCAAGGCCATCGTGAAGAAGGAGACGGGGCGCGACTTCCCGAGCGAACCGCGCGAGCAGCTTGCCCAGGCCATCGAAGCCGTCTTCCGCTCGTGGAACAATCAACGGGCGATCGTCTACCGCCGCATGCACGAGATCCCCGACGACTGGGGGACCGCATGCAACGTGCAGGCGATGGTCTTCGGCAACCTCGGCGACACGAGCGCCACCGGCGTGGCCTTCACCCGCGACCCGTCCACGGGCGAGCGCAAGCTCTATGGCGAGTGGCTCCCGAACGCGCAGGGCGAAGACGTCGTGGCCGGCATCCGGACCCCGCAGCCCCTGCGCGCCGCGTCCCGCGCGCCCGACGACTCGCTCGAGGCCACGATGCCCGAGGCATTCCGCGAACTGGCGCGCATCGCCTCAACGCTCGAGAAGCACTTCCGCGACATGCAGGACCTGGAGTTCACCATCCAGGCCGGCAAGCTCTACATGCTGCAATGCCGTACGGCGAAGCGCGCGGCGCGCGCGGCAGTCCGCGCCGCCGTCGACATGGCCAAGGAGGGCCTCATCGGCAAGGAGGAGGCGGTCCTTCGCGTCGACCCGAGCGGGCTCGATCAGCTCCTGCACCCCACCCTCGATCCGACTGCTCCCAAGCGGCTGCTCGCCCGTGGGCTCGCGGCCAGCCCGGGCGCGGCGAGCGGCCACATCGTGTTCAACGCCGACGAAGCGGAGCGGCGGGCCGGTCAGGGCAAACCCGTGATCCTCGTGCGCGTCGAGACGTCCCCGGAGGACATCCACGGCATGAAGGCCGCCCGCGGCATCCTCACGGCACGCGGAGGGATGACGAGCCACGCCGCCGTCGTCGCCCGGGGGATGGGCAAGCCTTGCGTCGCCGGGGTGAGCGCGGTCGCCGTGAACTACGAGTCGCAGACGATGACGGTCTCGGTCTACGACGAGGCCGGTCACCCGACCGACACCGTCACGCTGAAGAAGGGCGACGTCATCACCGTCGACGGCGGCAGCGGTCACATCTACGCGGGTGAAGTGCCCACCGTGAGCGCGGCGCTGAGCGGCGAGTTCGGCGAGCTGATGTCGTGGGCGGATGCGGCGCGCACGATGAAGGTGCGGGCCAACGCCGATACGCCGCTCGACGCTCGAACGGCGCGCGCGTTCGGCGCCGAGGGCATCGGCCTGTGCCGCACGGAGCACATGTTCTTCGAAGAAGAGCGCATCGAGGCCATGCGCGAGATGATCCTGGCCGACGATTCGCGCGGGCGCGCCGCCGCCCTCGCCAAGCTCCTGCCGTTCCAGCGCGAGGACTTCGTCGGCATCTTCCGCGAGATGCGCGGCTTGCCCGTCACGGTGCGGCTGCTCGACCCGCCGCTGCACGAGTTCTTGCCCACGGAGGCCAAGCAGCTCGAGCAGCTCTCGCGGACGATGGGCGTCTCGGTGCCAAAGCTCGCCCAGCGCACGAAGGATTTGCACGAGTACAATCCGATGCTCGGGCACCGAGGCGTCCGCCTGGCGATCACCTTCCCCGAGATCTACGCGATGCAGGTCCGCGCGATCCTGGAGGCCGCGCTGCAAGTCGCGAGCGAGGGCACCGAGGTGCTGCCGGAGATCATGATCCCGCTCGCGATCACGCGCGCGGAGCTCGAGCGCATGCGCGCGATCGTCGACGAAGTGAGCGGCGAGGTCTTCGGCCTCGCGGGCAAGAGCATCGCGTTCTCGTTCGGCACGATGATCGAGCTGCCCCGCGCGGCGCTCCTCGCCCGCGAGCTCGCGCACCCGGCGGAGTTCTTCTCGTTCGGCACGAACGACCTGACGCAGGCGACCATGGGCCTCTCGCGCGACGACGCCGGCAAGTTTTTGCCCGCGTACGTCGAGACGGGCATCTTGCCGAGAGACCCGTTCGTCTCCCTCGACCAGGAGGGGGTCGGCCTGTTGGTCGAGACGGCCGCCGCGGGCGGGCGCGAGACGCGGCCCGGGCTCAAGCTCGGGGTCTGCGGCGAACACGGGGGAGACCCGCCAAGCATCGCCTTCTTCCAGAAGATCGGCCTGAGCTACGTGAGCTGCAGCCCCTTCCGGGTTCCCATCGCGCGCCTGGCCGCGTCGCAGGCCGCGCTGCGCGCTGGGGGCCAACGCGGCGGTCACGGGACGGCGTAGGCTGCGGCGCGTCCGATGCGCCCGAGGCCCCTGCGGCTCGACCTCGACGTCACGGACCTGGCACCGGGCGGTGCGGGCGTGGCTCACGCCGAGATCCAGGGCGAGCGACGGGCGGTGTTCGTGCGCCATGCGGCACCGGGCGATCGCGTCCGCGCCGACGTCGATACGTCGACGCGACCCGCGCGCGCCAGGCTCCTGGCCGTGCTGTCGGGAGGACCCGACCGCGTCCCCTCGCCGTGTCGGTGGTCCGAGAAGTGCGGCGGCTGCGACTGGATGCACCTGTCGCTCGAAGGGCAGGCGCGCGGGCACGTGGAGCACATTCGCGCGGCATTGCCCGCACCGTGGCGCGACATCCCGATCGACTCGCACCGGGCGCCGGCCGCCCTCGAGCACCGTGTACGGGCGCGCGTCCACGTCCGCTGCGGCCGGAGCGGGCGGGCCGTCGTAGGGATGCACGGGGCCGGGACGCACGACCCGGTGGAGGTGGATACCTGCGCCGTCCTCGATCCCGCCCTCGAGATCGTCCGGGGCCAGCTCGCGGCCTTGTTGGAGGGCGCGCACGGACGCGGCGACGTCCAGATGGCCCTCGGCGCGGGCCGGCGTCCGGTGCTGGAGATCCGTTGGGACGGCGAAGTTGCGCGCCAGGTCTTCGGAAGGCTCGAGGACGCGGTCGCGTCGCGGGTCATCGCCGGCGCGAACGTCATCGCGGGTGCCGTTCGCCGGCCAGCCGTCATCGGCGATCCGACGCCGTGGATGACGGGCGGCGATGGACGCCCGCTACGCCTGAGTCCCGGCGGATTCGGGCAGGCCACGGAGCCGATGAACGCGACGCTCGCGAACCATGTGGCGGAGCTCGTTCGCCGCTGGCACGTCGGGAAAGCCGTGGAGCTCTATGCGGGGGCCGGCAACCTCAGTGTCGTACTGGCCCGCGAGGTGGGCGAGCTCGTGTGCGTGGAGTCCGATCGTGGCGCGTGCGTGGCCGCCCAGGCGAACCTGGGCGATCGTGGGCTCGACGCCACGACACGCGTCGTGTTGGCGGACGCCGACACGTACGCGTTTGGTCCCGCGACCCGCATGGTGGTTCTGGACCCTCCGCGCACGGGTGCCCGGGCCGTGGCCGAGCGCCTGGCAAACGCGCGGACTCCCTACATGGTGTACGTCTCGTGCGACCCCCCGACGCTGGGCCGCGATCTGGCTCTGCTGAGGGACACGCATGTGCCCGTCTGCATCGCCGCATTCGAGATGTTCCCGAACACGAGTCACGTCGAGGTGGTCGTCGCCCTCGAGCGCGCCGCCCCCACGATTTTCGGCGGCCGGTGAGGGGCGATGCGCATCCGGATCGACGCGCGCCTGAGGTCCGAAGCCGCCCGCCTCTCTTTCCGGTTTGCCTGCGAGGACTGCGTTCACTTCGCCCCGAGCGCGGCGGGCGACGGGGGACGATGCTCGCTCGGCCACCCCCCCGAGCCGCGCCGCGCCGCGATGAACGTCGTAGAGGGGGGCGACGAGGGCTACCTCGAAACGTGCAAGGACTTCGATCTCGTGTGACGTTGCTGGCGCTTGCCGCGATCCCACCCGCCCACGCTCATCACGCTCGTCCGGGCGGCTCTACGCCGCCACGAGCTCCTCCCGCGCGGCTCGTCGGTGCTGGTCGCTGTCAGCGGGGGCCCCGACTCGATGGCCCTGCTCCATGTGCTCGCCGGACTGCGCCGCGAGCTGGGCTTTGGCCTGTTTGCCCATGGGATTGACCACGGCTTGCGAGCCGAAGCACCCTTGGAGCTCGACGCTGCCGCCTCTTTCGCCAAGGAGCTCGACGTTCCTTTCGGACGCTCGCGCGTCAACGTCGACGCCGGCGGCAACCTCCAGGCGCGGGCGAGGACGGCGAGGTGGGACGCCCTCGAGGCCGCCGCGCGCTCCGCAGGCGCCGCGCGGATCGCGACGGGGCACCACGCGGATGACCGGGCCGAGACGCTCCTCATTCGTGTCCTCCGCGGCACGACCACTCGCGGCCTCGCCGTGCTCCCGCCCCGCGACGGGGACCGCATCCGCCCGATGCTCCAGGCCCGGCGAAGCGACGTCGACGCCCACGTTCGCCGGCATCGCGTACCGCACAGCCTCGACCCCTCGAACCGCGACCCGCGCTTTCTGCGCGTCCGGGTCCGGCAAGAAATCCTGCCCGCCCTCGAACGCCTGAACCCACGTGTCGTGGAGCACATGTATGCCCTCGCCGACGACGCGGGGGCAATCGACCACGGGCGCGTCCCTCGACTTTCGACTCGCTCGAGCTAGCTGCGACGGATTGTCGGTGTTACGCATCTACATCAAGAGTAAAATGGCCAAGTCGGACTGAGCCGGACGCGAGCCAACACTGCGCGCGCGGGGATGCCGGCTCCCGACGAAGACGAGGTCGAAGGTGAAGCAATCGCACAAGACTCTGCTGCTGTGGGTGCTCCTGATCGTCATGTTCCTGGCGATCTGGAAGATGCTCGAGCCAGGTGAACGTAGGCAGCAGGTCAGCTTCAGCGAGTTCGTGTCTTGGGTCCACCAAGGCCAGGTGCCCGAGGTCCGCGTCAAAGAGCGCGAGTACTCGTTCACCCACATCGTCGACGGCAAGAACCAGACGGTCGAGACGCTCGGCCCGGTCGCCGACGAAGCCCTCATCCAGGACCTCGAGTCGAACCCGCTCGCGAAGGACGGCAAGTTCAAGGTCTACTTCGAGAAGGACGACACGACGCCCTTCTGGTCGTCGACGCTCGTGACGCTGCTGCCGATGCTCTTCATCGGCATCATGTTCTTCCTCTTCATGCGCCAGCTGCAGGCCGGCGGCGGCAAGGCCATGTCGTTCGGCAAGGCCAAGGCCCGGATGCTGAGCGACTCGCAGAACAAGGTGACGTTCGCCGACGTCGCAGGGATCGACGAGGCCAAGGACGAGGTCGAGGAGATCATCGCCTTCCTCAAAGACCCGAAGAAGTTCCAGCGCCTGGGCGGACGCATCCCCAAGGGCGTCCTTCTCATCGGCTCCCCGGGAACGGGCAAGACGCTCCTCGCCCGCGCCATCGCCGGCGAGGCGGGCGTCCCGTTCTTCAGCATCTCGGGCTCGGACTTCGTCGAGATGTTCGTCGGCGTCGGCGCGAGCCGTGTGCGCGACCTCTTCGAACAGGGCAAGAAGCACGCGCCCTGCATCATCTTCATCGACGAGATCGACGCCGTCGGTCGTCATCGCGGCGCGGGCCTCGGCGGCGGACACGACGAGCGCGAGCAGACGCTGAACCAGCTCCTCGTCGAGATGGACGGGTTCGAGTCGAACGACGGCGTCATCATCGTCGCCGCCACCAACCGCCCCGACGTCCTCGACCCGGCGATCCTTCGCCCCGGCCGCTTCGATCGCCGCATCACGGTGCCCCGGCCCGATGTTCGCGGCCGCGAGGAGATCCTCCGCGTTCACACGAAGCGCACGCCGCTCTCGCCCGACGTCGAGCTCGACATCATCGCGCGCGGCACGCCGGGCTTCTCGGGGGCCGACCTGGAGAACCTCGTCAACGAGGCGGCGCTGCTCGCGGCGCGCCAGGACAAGGACGCCATCAAGATGGTCGACTTCGAGCTGGCCAAAGACAAGGTCTACATGGGGACCGAGCGCCGCTCGATGGTGATCAGCGACGACGAGAAGCGCACGACGGCGGTCCACGAGGCCGGCCACACGCTCATCTCGGTGCTCATCACGCACCAGGACCCCGTCCACAAAGTGACGATCATCCCGCGCGGCCCCGCGCTCGGCGTCACCTGGTACCTGCCCAAGGACGACCGGCACAACCTGTCGAAGGAGCAGGCCGAGAGCAGCATCGCGGTCGCGCTCGGCGGTCGCATCGCCGAGGAGATCATCTTCGGCCGGATGACGACGGGCGCCGGCAACGACATCGAAAAGGCGACCGAGATCGCGCACAAGATGGTGTGCGAGTGGGGCATGAGCGAGAAGCTCGGACCCTTGGCGTACGGCAAGAAGGAAGAGTCGATCTTCCTCGGCCGTGACTACGGTCAGCGCAGCCAGGACTACTCGGAGAACACCGCCCAGGAGATCGACCAAGAAGTGCGGGCGATCGTGCAGCGGCAGTACAGCAAGGTGAAGGACGCGCTGACGCAGAGCAAAGACAAGTTGCAGCGGCTGGCCGACTGCCTCATCGAGCGCGAGACGCTCGACGCCGAGGAGATCAGCGCGGTGCTCGAGGGGCGCGAGCTGCCCAAGCGCGAGCGGATCGTCATCCAGACGTACGCGGAGAAGGACAAGGCCAGCAAAGAGAAGCGCCGCGTGGCCAGCATCTTCGGCGGCCCGCCGAAGCCCGCGCCGAGCGGCTCTTAGCGCCCGCGCCTCGTCCGGCAAGGTGACGGAAGCCTGGACGAAACAGGATCTGCGGCACCGGTAAAGCTCCAGGTTGACGCCTTGCCCGCGGTAGGGTGAGGCACTACCTTCCCGGGCCCAACGCCATGGCAACCAAGATCGCAATCAACGGCTTCGGCCGGATCGGCCGCTGTATCGTCCGCGCAATCGCAGAGCGCAACGTCAAAGACCTCGAGGTCGTCGTCGTCAACGACCTCACCGACGCGAAGACTCTCGCGCACCTCTACAACTTCGACAGCGTGCACGGACGGGCATCCCACCCGGCCAAGGCGCTCGAAGGGGCCATCGCGTTCGGCGACACGACGGCCAAGATCACCGCCGAGAAAGACCCGGCCAAGCTGCCGTGGAAGGCCCTCGGGGTCGATGTGGTGCTCGAGTGCACGGGGCTCTTCACCGACCGCGAGAAGGCCCAGGCGCACATCGACGCCGGCGCCAAGAAGGTGATCATCAGCGCGCCGGCCAAGGGGCAAGACGCGACGATCGTCCTCGGCGTCAACACGGGCGTCTACGACGCCGCCAAGCACACGATCATCTCGTGCGGATCGTGCACGACGAACTGCCTGGCGCCCGTCGCCAAGGTGCTGCTCGACAGCTTCGGCATCCAGCGCGGCCTGATGACGACGATCCACTCGTACACCAACGATCAGGCCATCCTCGACATCCCCCACCGCAAGGGCGACTTGCGGCGCGCGCGGGCCGCCGCCTTGAACATGATCCCCACGTCGACGGGCGCGGCGAAGGCGCTGTCCGAGGTGATGCCGGAGCTCAAAGGCAAGTTCGACGGGCAGTCGATTCGCGTCCCGACGATGGACGTGAGCCTCGTCGATCTCACGCTCGAGACCGAGAGGCCGTTGACGCGCGACGCGATCCACTCCGCCATGAAGGCCGCCGCCGAAGGGCCGATGAAGGGCATCCTCGAGTACGAGGAGCGCCCGCTCGTGTCGCTCGACTTCCTCGGCAACCCGCACTCGTCGATCTTCGACTCGACCATCACCCAAGTGTTGGGCGACAGGTTCGCCAAGGTCTTCTCTTGGTACGACAACGAGTGGGGCTTCTCGAACCGGATGGTCGACCTCGCGCAGCTCGTCGGCCAGAAGCTCTAGACAGAGGCGCGATCGATGAACGGCCTACTGCACGGGATCCCGTCGATCCGCGACCTGCCGATCGAGAACAAGCGCGTGTTCTTGCGGGTGGATTTCAACGTCCCCCTGGAAGACGGCAAGATCACCGACGACTCGCGCATCCGCGAAGCGCTGCCGACGATCAAGCATGCCCTCGAGCGGGGCGCGCGTCTGGTCTGCGCGAGCCACCTCGGCCGCCCCAAGAAGGGCCCCGATCCCAAGTTGAGCCTCGAGCCGTGCGCCGCTCGCCTTGCCCAGCTGCTCGGCCAAGACGTGACGCTGCCCGAGGACTGCATCGGCGACTCCGCCAAGAAGGTCGTCTACGATCTCCGCGGCGGCCAGGTGTGCCTCCTCGAGAACCTCCGCTTCCATGCCGAAGAGGAGAAGGACGGCGACGCCTTCTGCCGCGATCTGTCGCAGCTTGCCGACGTCTACGTCGACGACGCCTTCGGCTGCGTTCACCGTGCCCACGCGAGCGTCCACGGGCTCGCCAAGCTGTTCCGGGATCGGGGCTGCGGCTTTCTCCTCGAAAAGGAGATCGCTGCGCTCGGCAAGATCGTCACGGCGCCGGACCGGCCGTACGTCGCGGTTCTGGGCGGGGCCAAAGTGAGCGACAAGATCGCGGTCTTGGAGTCGCTCCTCGAGCGGGTGAACGCGATCATCATCGGGGGCGCCATGGCCAACACGTTCCTCTCTGCGCAGGGCCTCAACATGCAGGCCTCGCTCGTCGAGGCCGACCGGGTCGCCCTCGCGCGCACGATCCTCGAGAAGGCGCGCGACCGGGGCATCGAGGTCCTGCTCCCGACGGACGTCGTCGTAGCCGCGAGCACGCAGGCCGACGCCGGGCAGGTCGTCGCCGTCGGCGCCATCCCGGCCGGCACGATGGCCCTCGACATCGGGCCCAAGACCATTGAAGCGTTCTCGCGCCGCTTCGCGGGCGCCAAGACCGTGTTCTGGAACGGACCCATGGGCCTCTTCGAGAAGGCGCCGTTTGCGGCGGGCACGTTCGGCGTCGCCCGCGCGATCGCGGACTCGCACGCCTTCACCGTCGTCGGCGGCGGCGACAGCGCCGCGGCCGTCTACGCCGCGGGCGGCGACCTCGCGAGCAAGATGACGCACATCTCCACGGGCGGCGGCGCCTCGCTCGAGCTCATCGAAGGCAAGAAGCTCCCCGGCATCGAGGTCCTCCGAGGCGGGGCGCCATCATGAACCCATCGCGACGGCCCCTCATCGTCGGCAACTGGAAGATGCATCACGGGGGGCCGAGCGGCGTCGAGCTGGCGGCCGACGTGGCCAGGCACGCGCGCGACGTACCTCGCGTCGACGTCGTCGTAGCCCCGCCGTACACGGCGCTCGCTGCTTGCGCGCACGAGTGCGACGGGAGCCACGTCGAAATCGCGGCCCAGAACCTATCCCCCGAGCCGTCGGGCGCCTTCACCGGCGAGATCAGCGCCACGATGCTCCTCGAGGCCGGCTGCCGGTGGGTCATCGTCGGCCACAGCGAGCGGCGCCAGCTCTTCGGCGAGACCGACGCGATCGTGGCGCGCAAGGTCGCGGCGGCCCTGAAGGCGGGGCTGCTCCCGATCGCGTGCGTCGGCGAGACGCTCGAAGAGCGCGAGGGCGGACGCACGACGGCGGTGGTCGAGCGCCAGGTCCGCGCCTTCCTCGGAGCCCTGGCGGAGAGCGATCGCGACGCCGCCATCGCCTACGAGCCCGTCTGGGCAATCGGCACCGGCAAGACCGCCGGTCCGGCCGAAGCTCAGGAGGTCCACGCGGCGATCCGAGCGTGGCTGGCCGAGAGCTCGGCCGGGCTGGCGCCGCGCACCCGCATCCTATATGGAGGGTCCGTGAAACCGGACAACGCCCGCGCCCTGCTGGCCGAGCGCGACGTGGACGGGGCCCTCGTCGGCGGCGCAAGCCTCGATCGCGTTTCGTTCGGTTCGATCATCGCCTCCGCCGAATCGCTCGCTGCCGCCTGAACGCCCATGCTGATCACGTTGCTCGACATCGTCCACGTGTTCGTCTGCTGCTTCCTGATGCTGGTCGTGCTCCTGCAACAGGGCAAGAGCGGGGGCATGGGCGCGGCGTTCGGCGGCGGTGCGACCCAGCAAGTCTTCGGCGGCCGGGGGGCGGGCAACCTGCTCACCCGGGCCACGGCGATATGCGCGGCCATCTTCATGCTGACGAGCGTCTCGCTCGCGTACTTCTCGTCGTCGGGCGATCGTGACCTCAAGGCGCGGATCGTCGAAGAGCAGCGCAAGGGGAGGGGCACCGAGGGGACGCGCGTCAAGTCCACCAAGCCAAAGCCCACGACGCCGCCGGCGGAATCGGCCCCCGCCCCCGCCGAGAAGTAAGCCCCCGGGAAATCCGTGGCGTCGCCGGCGTCCGTGGCGTCCGCGACCGACGGCGGCCCGGTGGGGGCCCGCGCGGCGTGGCTCATCGACATCGCGGCGCTCTGCCTGCTCAAGGCGGCCATCGGCGCCTGGATCCTGGCGATGGGCTTCTCCCACGTCTCCGACGACGACTACGCCCGCACGGTCATCGCCGAACAGTTCGCCCACGCGCCGCGGCTCGACCCGAGCGGGACGAGCTGGCTGCCCCTGCCCTTCTGGATAGTCGGCGGCGCGATGATGCTCCTTGGGCGATCGCTCGCATCGGCCCGCGCGATCGCCTGCATGCTCGGCGCCATCGGGGTGGCAGCGCCGTACGCCGCCATGCGCGACGTCGGCGTGTCGCGCGCCGCCGCACTGACGTCGACCGCCATCGCGATGGCGATCCCCTGGAACGCGTGGCTCGGCGTCGCCATGGTTCCCGACGGATGGACGGGCGCCCTCGTGGCGGCAGGCGCGATCGCGATGAGCACGGGCGCCGTGAACTCGCGGAGCAGACGCGCGTGGGCGGCCGCGGCGCTGCTCGCCGCGTCGCTGTCGCGCTACGAGGCCTGGCCCGTGTGCGCCCTCTTCGTGGTGCAGAGCGCCGGGAGGGTGGTCGCCGCGGTGCGGACGCCGCCATCGCCATCCCGTGCAACGGAGATCCGTCGAGAAGTCGCGTGGGCGGTGGTCGCGGCGGCCGGCCCGGTGCTCTGGATGGCGTGGAACGCGTACGCGCACGGCAGCCCGGTGCACTTCATCGCCCGCGTGACCGCGTTCCGGCGCGCGATCGGAGCGGCCGACGTTCCATTTCAGGACAAGCTCCTGGGCTATCCGCGCGCCCTCTTCGAGGAGACCCCCGAGGTGATCGTGGCCTTGTGGCCGGCCTGCATCGGGGTCGCGGTCCATCGCGAGCTTCGCCGGCGCTGGGCCTGGGGATCGATCGCGGCCGTCGTGGTCCTCGCCTTTCTCGTGGGGGGCGACCTGGGCGATGGCGCCCCGACCCACCACCCGGCCCGGGCCCTCGCGTCCCTCTGGTGGATCGTGACGGGGATGGGCGTCGACGCGATCGTGGCGGGGGTTCAGATGCTTCGCGGGGATGCCCGCCGCGGGGTCGCGGCTGCGGCGGCGGTCCTCGCCATCGGATGGTGCGCGACCTTGCCCGCGCGATGGCGGGCGTCGCCCGGACGAGGAGCAAGCGATCAGCGTGACGTCCAAATCGCACGGGGCCTCGATCTCCGCGCCCGGGGCGTCGTCGGCGCCGACATCACTCCTTGCTCCTTCGAGCACTTCGCCCTCCTCGCCGGGTGGGGCGAGCCCGAACGAGCCCACGTCGCGCCACGAACGGGCTCCCTGCCTACCAACGATTGCCCCGTCGTGACCGAGCGCTAGCCCTGCCCCGAGCAAAGGCGTTCGCGGGAGAGAGAACCACCAGGACGCCGGGGAGAGGGATCTTGGGGATTGACTGACCCAACCTGGCGGGCTCGATGACGACTCCCTGCGGTGATGGGGCCCCCACGTCCAGCACTGGGATGCGGCCGCTATCGTTTTGCGTGCCCGTGCCTCCACGCCACAAAGATCGAGGTTCGAACCTTGGTATGTCGGATCCCTACGCGATGGATCCCCGTCCACCAAGCCCCGTAACTCCCCATGCTCTGCCAGCAAGCCGTCGGGCTGACCATTGGCCTCTTCTCTCCCGGGATATGCCCGCTCGAGAGCCCCTCATCCTTCGAGACAAGACCAATGGTCAGGTCTTGGCGTCCTGGTGGTCAAATTCTCTTCTTCAACACCCTGCTAGTCCCGTGGTCGTGGTCATGCGTGTGCGCGCGCCTCGCCTTGCCCGCCTGCGCCACCGTCTCGCCGGGTTCCTCGTCCGCGACGATCTCGATGCCCCCGTGCGTGACGCCCCGTGTCGCCAACAAGCGATCCGCCACGCGCTTTAACTCGTCGCTGCGCCCTTGCAGGACGATCACTTCGAGACACCGATTCTGGTCGAGATGGATATGGAGCGTCGACCGGACACCGGCGCCCAGGCGGTGCTGGAACTCCGTGAGCTTCTCCGTCAGCTCGCGCACGTGATGGTCGTAGACGAGCGTGAGGGTCGCCACGGCGGGCGCCCCCTTGGCCACGCGCGCGCGGACCACCTCCGCCCGCACGAGGTCCCGGAGAAGCTCGGAGCGTGTCACCCCGCGCTCCTCCACGATCCGGTCGAAATGGGCCAAGAGCTCCTGCTCCATCGCGACCCCGAACCGCACGAGCTCCGACGTCATACGCCGGCATCCTAACGCAGGGCGGCGTAAGAATTCGGCGCAAGATCCCGCGTCAACGCGACGACGACGTCTTGCAGGTGTCCTTACCGCATGGTAAGCACGCTCTGCCCGGATGGTAGCCTCTCGTGCTCCCGATACCGACGTCCGCGTCGCGACCCTGTCCGCGGCGATGCGCCTCTTTGCGGCGCACGGATTCGAGGGCACGGCGCTGCAGGACATCGCCGACGCCGTCGGCGTGACCAAGCCGGCTATCTTGCATCACTTCCCGTCCAAAGAGCACATGCGCCAGGCCGTCCTGGACGTGATCCTCTCCCACTGGAACGAAGCGCTCCCCCGCCTCCTGCTCGCCGCGACGGCCGGCGACGACCGGTTCGACGCCGTCTTCGGCGAGACGTGTCGCTTCTTCGCGACCGACCCGGATCGCGCGCGCATGCTGATGCGCGAGGCGCTCGACCGCCCCGCCGAGGTCCGCAAACTCCTTCGTGGCTCGGTGCGCCCCTGGTTCGCCGCGGTGGCGGGCTACATCCGCTCCGGCAAGGAGAAGGGACTGCACTACGCGACGGTCGACGAGGAAGCCTACGTCGTCCACATCCTGCTGCTCGTCCTCGCGGCGGCGGCAGCAGCCCCTTTGGCCTCGGCGGCGCTCGACGGCGACGCCCGGCCCCGTTTCGAACGCGAGCTCGCGCGCATCGCGCACGCGAGCCTCTTTCCCCCATCATCGGACGCCGAGCGCACGGTCCGAAAGCGCAAGTCACAGAGGTAGACCATGGCCAGTTTTCTCACCGACAACGACGATCTCCTCTACTACCTGAACGAAGGCGTCGACTGGACCGCGCTCGCGGAGGTGACGGAGTACGGCTGGCGCACGCCGGACGGGTTCAAGAACGGCGCGGACGCCAAGCAGTTCTACCGCGAGGTCGCCGAGATGATGGGCGAGCTCGTCGCCGAGCAGCTCGCCCCGCGCGCGGCAAAGATCGACCGGGAGGGGACCCACCTCGAGAACGGTGAGGCGGTCGAGAGCCCGTCGATGGTGCAGGCCTTCGACGCGATCCGCCAGGCCGACATGCACAAGCTCTGCATCCCGCGGGAGCTCGGGGGCCTCAACGCTCCCTTGCTGCTCTACTTTCTCTGCGGCGAGATGGTCGCGCGCGCCGACCTTGCCTGCATGAACCACTTCTCGTTCCACGGCGGCATGGCGATGGCGGCCCTCGCCTACTCCGTCAACGAGGGCACGACGACGTTCGACATGAAGGCCGGACGCATCTCCTCGACGCGCTTCGCCGACGAGATCGGCGAGATCGCGCGCGGCGAAGCGTGGGGCTGCATGGACATCACGGAGCCCAACGCCGGCAGCGACATGGCCGCCCTCCTGACTCGCGCCGAGCAAGACGACAAGGGCGACTGGTTCATCACCGGGCAGAAGATCTTCATCACGTCCGGCCACGGGAAGTATCACTTCGTCATCGCCCGCACCGAAGCCGTGAAGGACCCAAACGATCCGTTCGCGGGCTTGAACGGGCTCTCGATGTTCTTCGTCAAGACGTACGACGACCTCCCCGACGGCACGCGCAAGCGCTACGTCACGCTCGAGCGGATCGAGGAAAAGCTGGGCCACCACGGCGCCGTCACCGCCGCGCTCTCGTTCGAGCGCGCGCCCGGCCGCCTCATTGGCAAGCGCGGCGAGGGGTTCAAGTACATGCTCGTCCTCATGAACAACGCGCGCGTCGGCGTGGGGTTCGAGAGCATCGGCCTCGCCGAGGCGGCGACGCGCATGGCCAAGGCCTACGCCGAAGAGCGTCGCTCGATGGGCAAGGTCATTGCCCGCCACGAGATGCTCGCGGACTACCTCGACGAGATGCGCACGGACGTGCAGGCGATGCGCGCCCTCGGCGTCGCGGGCGCGTTCCACGAGGAGATGTCGCGCAAGCTCGAGCTCATCGGCAAGTTCCTCGAGGGCGCGAGCGCCGAAGAGACGGAGCGCATCAAGCGCGAGCTCCCGAAGCACCGGGCCCTCGCCCGCCGCCTCACGCCACTGTTGAAGTACCTCGCCACCGAGAAGGCGGTCGAGATCGCGCGCCGCAACATGCAGATTCACGGCGGCGTCGGCTACACCAAGGAGTACGGCGCGGAGAAGCTCCTGCGCGACTCGCTGGTGTTGCCGGTCTACGAGGGCACGAGCCAGATCCAATCGCTCATGGCGATGAAGGACACGATCCTGGGCATCATCAAGCGCCCGCAGGCCTTCGTGACGCGCATGGGCCAGGCGCGCTGGCGCTCGGTCTCCGCGCGCGACCCGCTCGAGCGCCGCGTCGCCAAGCTGCAAGTGCTGTCGATGTCCGCGCAGCAGTTCCTTCTCACCCGCACCGCAGCGGGCAAGCTCAAGACGCTGGGCGACGTCCCCGTGGCCAAGTGGCGCGAGGTGATCACCGGGGACTGGGACCCGAAGCGCGATTTCGCCCTCGCGATGTTGCACGCCGAGCGATTGACGCGAATCCTCGTCGACGAGGCCGTGGCGGAGATTCTCCTCGACCAGGCCAAGGTGCACCCCCACCGCCGAGAGGTTCTCGAGCGATGGCTGGCGCGGGCCGAGCTGCGATCGCGCGCATTGCACGAGGAGATCACGACGACGGGCGACCGCATCCTGGCCCAGCTCTCGGACACCGCCGGCGCTCAAAGCGCCGCGGCGGAGTGAGTATGGCCGTCCCGCTCCGATACGCGTTCGAACAAGGGCCGATGATTGCGGCCCTCGGGCGCGTCGCGCTCTCGGGCCTCCGCAAGACCAAGCCGGCGAAGGCTCCCGTCACGCCCGGGCCGTGGCTCGAAGACCGGGTCGCGCCGCGGCCGGAAGACCTGGTTCGCGCGTACATCCGCCATGTCGGCGGCGATCCCGGGTGGTACCGCGGCCGCGTTCCGCCGCACCTCTTCCCGCAGTGGAGCTTCCCCTTGGGCGGGCGAGCGCTCGAAGGCCTCGGCTATCCGCTCGCCAAGGTCATCAACGGCGGCTGCCGCATCGAGAACCGCGCGCCGCTGCCGTCGGACGAGCCGCTCGACGTCCGCGTGCGGATCGAATCGATCGACGACGACGGGCAGCGCGCCATCATCACGCAGCGGATCGTCACCGGCACGGCGCGGGTCCCGGACGCGACGACGGCTTACCTGCGCGCGTTCATCCCGCTGGCGCCCAAGGACAAGAAGGACGGCGCCAAGCCGGCGAAGGCGCGCCCCTCGGTGCCGGCCGATGCGCACGAACTTTCGTTCATGCGCATCCGCGACGACGCGGGGCTCGACTTCGCCAAGCTGACGGGCGACTTCAACCCGATCCACTGGAGCGCCACGTACGCGCGTGCTTCGGGCTTCAAGACGGTCATCTTGCACGGATTCTCTACGTTGGCGCGCGCCATCGAGGGGCTGAACCGATCGCGCTTCTCCGGCGATCCGATGCAGCTTGCGTTCATCGACGCGCGCTTTTCGAGGCCGCTCGTGCTACCCGCCCGCGTGGGCATCTACGTGACCAACGATGGAGGTGTCTGGGTAGGGGACGCGCCAGGCGGCGGCGCTTACCTCGAAGGACGCTTCGAGACCAAGGGACAACCATGAGCGACTTTCTGCTGGAACTGAGCAAGAACCCCCGCGCCCGCGCCCTCGTGGGCGCCCTCGGCCTGCCGATCCCCCTGCCGCAGCCGCTCAAGCGCGAGCGGGGCCCGTGGGTCGCGCGGCCGCTCGCCGACGCGAGCGTGGCGGTCGGCGCGGCCCCGGGTGCCGAGCTCGCGACCGTCCTGGCCGAAACGCTCGCCGCCGCCGGTGCGGACTCGTACCTGTCGCTGCCCGACTCTCTGGCTGCGGCCTTCCGCGCCCCCGGCGAGACGTTCGGTCGTCCGGCCCGCGCGCTCGAGACGTTCCCCGCCGGCAAGCCGATCCACGCCCTGGTCTTCGACGCCACGGGCGTCGCGGACACCGCCGGCTTGCGCAAGGTGTACGACTTCTTCCAGCCGTTCGTGCGCCGCATCGCCAAGTCGGGCCGCCTCGTCGTCCTCGCGCGCACGCAGGACGGGGCGACCCCAGAGGCCGCGGCCGTGCAGGCCGCGCTCGACGGCTTCGTCCGTAGCGTCGCGAAGGAAATCGGTCGGGTCGGTGCAACGGCCAACCTGGTCATCGTGGCCCGCGGTGCCGAGTCGCGCGTCGCGCCCGTGCTGAGGTTCCTGCTTTCGACGCGGTCGGCCTTCGTGTCGTGCCAGCCGATCACGGTCACGGCCCGGGCGCGCGTGATCAAAGAGCCGGCCCTCGTCCGCAGCCTCGAGAAGAAGGTCGCGCTCGTCACCGGCGCCGCGCGCGGAATCGGAGAGGCGACGGCGCGAGCCCTGGCGGCCGAAGGGGCGCACGTCGTGTGCCTCGACCGCCCCGCCGACGATCAGCCGACGAGCCAGCTCGCGCGCACCCTCGGGGGCACGGCCCTGGGCGTCGACATGGGCGAGGAGGACGCGCCCTCCAAGATCGCGGCTGCGCTGCGCGGCCTCGGCGGCGTCGACATCATCGTCAACAACGCGGGGATCACGCGCGACAAGACCCTCGGCGGCATGAAAGCAGAGCAGTGGGACCAGGTCTTGGGCATCAACCTGAACGCGGTCATCAAGACGACGGCCGCCCTCGAGCCGATCCTGCGCGACAACGGACGCGTCGTTTGCCTATCTTCGATCGCGGGCATCGCCGGCAACGTCGGGCAGACGGCTTACTCCGCGTCCAAGGCGGGCATCGTCGGATACGTTCGGGCGAACGCCGAGCGCCTCGCGGACCGCGGAATCACGGTGAACGCGATCGCGCCGGGCTTCATCGAGACGCGCATGACGGCGGCCATCCCGGTCGCCATCCGCGAAGTCGCCCGTCGCCTCGCCGCCCTGGGTCAGGGCGGCCTTCCGGAGGACATCGCGCAAGCCATCACTTTCCTTGCGACCCCCGGGGCGCAGGGCATCACTGGGCGCACGCTGCGCGTTTGCGGCGGCGCATTCGTCGGGGCCTGAGCCACAAGAGCTTTGGACCCCACCAAGGAGACGACATGACTGACAAGAAGAACGGGCGGCGAGCGGTGGTGATCGGCGGCGTGCGCACGCCGTTCGTGAAGGCATTCACCGATTTCACCAAGATGGATACGATCGCGCTTGGCGTCGCCGCCGTCGCCGGCTTGCTGAAGAAGACGGGGCTCGGGCACAACGACATCGAGGAGATCGTGTGGGGCGGCGTCATCCTGCCGACGACCGCGCCGAACGTGGGCCGTGAGATCGCCCTCGACCTGCGCCTCAACCCGGCGTGCGAGGGCATGACGGTCACGCGCGCCTGCGCCTCGGGCCTCCAGGCCATCACGATCGCGGCGTCGGCCATCGAGCGCGGCGACGTGGACGTTGTCGTCGCGGGAGGGAGCGACTCGACGAGCAACGCGCAGATCACCCTGCCGCAGAAGGTCGTGCACGCGATCGCGCCGCTGGCGCTCGGAAAGCCGACGCCCAGCGACTACATCAGCGTCTTGAGTCAGCTCGCGCCGTTCAGCGACGTGCTGCCCAAGCAGCCGAAGATTGCCGAGCGATCGACGGGCGAGGTCATGGGCGAGTCGGCGGAGCGCATGGCGAAGCGCAACGAGATCTCACGCCAGTCGCAGGACGAGTTTGCGGTCCGATCGCACCACCGCGCAGCGGCGGCCGTCGCAGCGGGGCGCTTCGACGCCGAGGTCGTTCCCGTGCAGACGCCCGACGGCAAATGGGTCCATGCGGACGGGCTGATTCGTGCGGACACCAGCGTGGAGCGGCTGGCGAAGCTTCGCCCCGTCTTCGCCAAGGACGGGACGCTGACGGCGGGCAACTCGAGCTCCCTCACCGACGGTGCCGCTGCCGTGCTCCTTATGAGCGAAGAGAAGGCAAAGTCGCTCGGCCTGCGCCCGCTCGCCGCCGTGACGTCGTGGGCGTACACCGGCGTCGACCCGGCCGACCAACTCCTCATGGGCCCTGCGCTCGCGATGCCCAAGGCGCTCGCGCGCCTCGGTCTGCGCCTTTCGGACATGGATCTCGTCGACATGCACGAGGCCTTCGCGGCCCAAGTCCTCAGCGTGATCAAGATGCTCGGCAGCTCCGCGTTCGCCAAGGCGCGTCTCGGGACGGACAAGGCGGTCGGCGACGTCGATCCGGCGCTCCTCAACGTCCACGGCGGATCCCTCGCGCTGGGCCACCCGTTCGGGGCCACGGGCGCCCGCATGGTGACGACGATGGCGAACGAACTCGCCCTGACCGGAAAGCAGCGGGCCATCCTCGGCCTCTGCGCGGCGGGTGGGCTCGGCGCGGCAGCGGTGCTCGAACGGGCGGCGTAGTCCGGGCAATCGGCGTAGGCCGCACGAGCCACGTGAGCCGCGTGAGCCGCGTGAGCTACGTGATGAACGAATGGTCGTCGCACTCACGCTCACATCCGTCACGCACATCTGTAAGGCAAGGGGCAGCGGTCTCGTCCGGTTATCGGGCCCCGTCCTAAGTTTCCGTCGCAACCGCAGACAGGCGGGGTATCCTTAAGCGTCGGGACCGTTTCTTAGGAAGGGCCGGAGGACTCGTTGGAGCGCCGAGACGGACGGAGTCATTCTCGTTCGAGCGCGTCCGGAGCGTCGGCCGCCAAGCCGTTGCGTGTCTTCGAGGGGGGCCTAGCGAACCAAGAACCCCCTGCCGCGCCCGTCCCCTTCGCTGGGCCGTCGCGCACCATCGGCCGCTACGCCCTTTACGCCGAGATCGCGTCGGGCGGGATGGCCGCCGTCCATATCGGCCGCCTGCTCGGGCCGGTGGGATTCGCACGCACCGTCGCCATCAAGCGGCTGCATCCCCCGCTCGCGAAGGACCCCGAGTTCGTCGCCATGTTTCTAGACGAGGCTCGGCTGGCCGCGCGGATTCGTCACCCGAACGTGGTGTCCACGCTGGACGTCGTCGCGACGGAGGGAGAGCTCTTCGTCGTGATGGAGTACGTGCAGGGCGAATCCCTCGCACGGCTCCTTCGCGCGGTGCGCACCGACAACGACCTCGTCCCGCCCGCCATCGCGGCGTCGATCATCGTGGGGGTCCTGCATGGGCTGCACGCGGCGCACGAAGCGCGCGACGAACGCGGCGAACCCCTCCGCATCGTGCACCGCGACGTTTCGCCGCACAACGTTCTCGTCGGGACCGACGGGGCCGCGCACGTCATCGACTTCGGCGTGGCCAAAGCGCGCGGGCGCGTGCAAGTGACCCAGCAGGGCCAGATCAAGGGCAAGCTGAGCTACATGCCCTCCGAGCAGCTGCTCGGCAACGGCCTCGATCATCGCGCCGACATCTTCGCGGCGTCGATCGTCTTCTGGGAGGCCCTCACTGGGCAGCGCCTGTTCCAGGGCGTCGACGACGGCGAGATCTACGCCAAGGTATTGCTCGGCAACATCGAGCCGCCGAGCACCTACGCTCGGGGCCTGCCCGCGGCGATCGACGCGATCGTGATGAAGGGCCTCGCGCGGGATCGGGAGCAACGCTACGCGACCGCGCGCGACATGGCGCTCGCGGTCGAAGGCGCCGTGCCCCTCGCCACTTCCTCGCAAGTGGGCGCCTGGGTCGAGAGGCTCGTGGGCGATTCGCTGGCCGAGCGCATCGAACAGATCGCCGACATCGAGCGCGATGACTCGAGCGACGCCGGAACGCCATCCTCGGCTCTGCTCGCAGCCTCGCCCGGGATTCCGGTCTCCGGCTTGGCGCGCGAGCCGATCAGCGTCGCCACGAGCCCGTCGCAGCGCAGGCTTGCACGTGCCGACCAGACGGCGCTCACCAAGGCGAGCGGGGGGCGCGCCAACGCCAAGATGACGACGGGTCCCACGTCGCCGATGCACCTGATTCCGCCGGAGGTCCCGGCGGGAGCGAGCGACGCGGCCCAGGTCTCCGACGCCACCCCCGCGCCGCCTTCGCGGCCGGTGCGGACGATCTTGCTGGTCGCCACGGCCGTCGTGGCGCTGGGCCTTGTCGCTGCGAGCCGGCTCGTCGGGTGGGACGGGGCCCGCGGGGCCGCGGAGCGGGACGTCACCTCACCGAGCGCAGCACACTCCAGCGCGCCTGCGCCTCCGTCCTCGCCCACACTGGCCACCAGCGGCTGGATTCCCGTGATGCCTCTTCCGGCGACCGACAACGACCCGAGCGTCAACGCTGCCACGTTGCCCGAGGCCACGAGTTCCGCCGGTGCAGCGGGACCGGCAGCCGGGCAAGCGAAGCGCTGGGGCCCCGGATGGCCGCCCCCGGCGCGGCCCGCCCCGCGGCCGTTGCCGTCTGCCGAGAACACCGCTTCGCCGCCGACGGCCGGCCCAGGCGCCAAGACAGGCAGCTGCGATCCACCATTCTGGATCGATGCCGACGGGACGAAGAGATACTATCGTCACTGTTTGAGCCCTTGAGCGGGCCCCTGATGAGCCCTATGCGTCCTCCGGCGTGGCGCCGCCTGGGAGCCGTCTCCGCGGCGGCCGCCCTCTCTGTGCTGGCCAGTGCTCTCGAATGCCGGGCGCAAGCCACACCTCCGCCCGGTCCCGCCGCCGGCCCTCCCGGTTCCGCCACCGGCACGGAGGCAGAGGCTTGTTTCGGTGCGGCCGAGCGAGCGCAGCCCCTTTTGCGGCAGAAACGCCTCCGGGAGGCCAGGGCGATGCTCGAGACGTGCGCCCGCGACGTGTGCCCCCGGGTGGCGAGGACCGACTGTCGCCAGTGGCTGACCGAGGCCACGGATGCTCAGCCGTCGATCCTGATCGTCGCCCACGAGATCCATGGGCACAACGATGTTCGCGACGTCCGCGGCGTGCGCGCCACCATCGACGAGACGGTCGTGGTGGAAGAGGCCGACACGACCCCTCTCCTCATCGACCCCGGTCGCCATCGGATCCGTCTCGAACGCGCGGATGAGCCCTCGATCGAGCAGAATGTCGAGATCCGCGAGGGGGAGAAGAACCACGTCGTCGACTTCTATTGGCGCGCCACCGCCGCCGCTGTCACCCCATCCGTAACGCGCCCAGTGCCCGCGAGCATGCTCGTCACCTCGGGGCTTGCGATCGCCGCCGCCGCGATGGGGGCGGCCTTCGAAGGTGTCGGCTTGTCGGAGCGGCAGAGGCTCGGCTCGACGTGTCAGCCGACGCTCACTTGCAAGCAGAGCGACGTCGACACGGCGCGCAGTTTTACGCGGGTGGGCGACATATCGCTTGGCGTGGCGTCGCTTTTCGCCGTCAGCACCTTGATCCTCTACATCGTTCGCCCGACGGTCGAGGCGCCGGCGGCGCCGGCCGATTCGTGGCTGCTCGCGCCCGTTCGAGGGGGCTTCGTCGGCGGGTTGCGCTTGAATCTCTGAGCGTCCGTGCCGGGCACGTCGTGGTACGGGCCATGCTAGGCTGCGAGGAACGACGGCACCGCACGCCGCCGCGCCCGGGCGCCGCCGCGGAGCATCGAGTCCGACCATGCGACCGCGCGAAGACGAGCTCACGGGAACCAAGCAGCACGCGACCCTGAACCCCGGTCGCCCGCACATCGTCGCCATGTGGCCCGGCGGGACGATCGCGAAAGAGCTCCCCGAAGGCGCGCGCATTACCGTGGGGCGCTCGCGCACCTGCGACATCGTCATCGATCACACGTCCGTCTCTCGCGAGCACGTGGCGTTTCACGGCGGACGCCCCGTGCAGGTCGAGGACCTCGGGAGCACCAACGGGACAGCCGTTGCAGGGCTCCAGATCCCCAAGGAAACGCGGATGCCGGTCGAGCGCGGCCAGGTCGTCAGCGTCGGCGCCGCGGTGCTCGTCGTCCACGGCGCCTACGAGGTCATCGCGCCGCCGCCAAGCACTCGCCGCACCCAGGCACCGGCGCGACCCGACGAGCCGCCGATCGTCATCGCCGACGACGCCATGCGCGAGCTGCACCGCATCGTCGATCTCGTCGCCAAGGGAGACATCTCCGTCATCTTGCTCGGCGAGACGGGCACCGGCAAAGACGTCATCGCGGACGCCCTCCACCGTCGCTCGCCCCGCAACGGCGGGCCGTACGTGCGCCTCAACTGCGCCGCGCTCCCCGACGCACTCCTCGAGAGCGAGCTTTTCGGGTACGAGCGCGGCGCCTTCACGGGCGCCGTTCAAGCCAAGCCGGGCCTGCTCGAGATCGCCGACGGCGGGACGCTCTTCCTCGACGAGATCGGAGAGCTCTCGCTGGGCGTTCAGGCCAAGTTCCTGCGCGTGCTGGAGAATCGAGAGATCACGCGCGTCGGCGGCCTGCGCGCACGCCGGATCGACGTGCGGATCATCTGCGCGACCAACCGCGACCTTGCGGCCCAGGTTCGCTCCGCCGCGTTCCGGCAGGATCTGTATTTCCGCCTCAACGGCATCACGCTGACGATTCCTCCCCTCCGGTCCCGGCGCAGCGAGATCGCGCCGCTGGCGCGCGAGTTCGTCCGCGCGGCATGTGCACACGCGCGACGACCCGAATTGCCCGTGACGAGCGAGGCCCTCGCGTTTCTCGAGCACAGCCCCTGGCCAGGCAACGTGCGCGAGCTTCGCAACGCGATCGAGCGGGCCATCACGCTCTGCACCGACGACGCCGTCGACATCCGACACTTCGCGCCACCGGAGAACGCGTTCGTGGCCCCGCCCGAGGAGCGGCTCACCGCCCCCCTGCTGATCACGCCACCGTCGCTGCCGTCACTCCCGTCCTCGGCTCCCGGCCACTCATCGATGAACGATTCGGAGCCGCCTCCGGGTGAAGCCGTGCTCGGTCTTCAAGAGGACGCCCGGCGCGCGGCCCGCACCCTCGAACGGCGTCGGATCGCCGAGGCCATGGACCGCTGCGGCGGCAATCAAACGCGCGCCGCGCAGCTCCTGCGAATCTCACGGCGGACTCTCGTCGCCCGTTTGACGGAATACGGATTTGCGCGGCCGCTCAAAGACCGACGGTCGAGCTCCGAATAGTTCGTCCGCACGGGCTCATTGCTGGAAGACTTCAGTGAGACTGCCAGAATCACCGTCACCCGAGGTCCGGGCACGGGGCGTGGCAACCCCACGGTGCGTTGTCGTGCCTGTGCAAATTTCCGCGCGAATTCACGAATTCGGTCGCGAAGCGTGAGCGCTTCGGTGCGCTAGCTGCGCATTATCGAGCGCGCTTCGCGCAGCGCGGTTACCAGCATCATCGATTGCGCCCTCATGCCTGGCGACGACTTGCGATCCAGAGCGATCGATCAAATCACACCTTCGAGCGGCGTCGTAGCCATTCACGGACGGCAGGCACGCACGGTGCACAAGGAGGTTTCGCCGAATCGTTCGCCGCGGAATTCGAGCGGTCGCTCGTATTCGAGTCGAGCTGCAATCATTCGATGACCTCGTAGAGGAACAAATGAAAATTGGCCATTTCGTCGGAATGTGCGCGCTCGTGGGCGCGGTTGGGTACGGATGCAGCAGCGCGTCCAACCCGGGCGGCGGTGGGTTGGGTAGCGGCAACAACCAAAACGAGAACACAACGGGAGACGATGGCGGCGGCCAGAGCGGGTCGAGCTCCGGCGGTTCGACGTCGACCGGCACGGCCTCGGGCGGCGGCGCCACCTCGTCCGGCAGTGGTGGGACCGCCACGTCGAGCGGCAGCAGCAGCGGCACGGCCTCGAGCGGTTCGGGCGGGAACGGCGGCAACGACGGCGGCGGCATCATCGTGACCGATGGGGCACCCGTCGACGACCCCGAGATCGACTACTCGATGACGCAGACCGTCACCATGAGCAGCTTCGAAGTGCCCGCCGGCGAAGAGGTCTACTACTGCCAGACGTTCGCGAACCCTTGGGGCCAGCAGGTCGACATCAAGACGTACCAGCTCAGCATGTCGCCCGGCTCGCACCACATGTTCGCGTTTTATCAGTCGGGCTCGCCCACCACGGGCTCCGTGGCCCCCTGCGTCGGCGGCGGCCTGACGTTCGGCGCGTTCACGTTCACGTCGCAGACCCCGCACCTCACGCAGACGTATCCGGCCACGATCGGCGCGACGATTCCGGCGGGCACGGGCTTTCAAATGATGGCCCACTACCTGAACACCGGCACGACGACGCTCACCGCCGCCGTGTCGCTCACGATGTACGTCGCGAAGCCGAACGTCGTCACCAACCACGCCGGCGTCATCTTCCTGAACAACACCAGCATCTATGTTCCGGTCGGCGGCACCAACGTCGCGACGACAGAGAGCTACACCTTGCCCCAGGACGTCTACATCCTGAGTGCCAGCAGTCACATGCACAAGTACGCGACGAGCTTCGTGGCGACGACGTCGACTGGCACGACTCTCTACCAGACGACGACATGGGACAACCCCACGCCCACCACCTTCTCGCCGCCCCTGGAGCTTACGAGCGGCACGTCGATCACGTGGACGTGCTTGGACACGAACCCGTCGAGCAATACCTCGGCGCTCACCTTCGGCGAGTCGGCGGTGTCGAATGTCATGTGCATCGACGTCAACATCTTCTACCCGGTCGCCGCCGCCAACGTGGGCAATCCAGTCCTCGGAAGCGCGATATCCTCGCCCCTGTAGAAAGCCGCGCGAGAGAGAGCGGCCGCGTCGTCCTGGCCTCCGCGCCACAACGCGGGTGCCCGGCTGCGCGGTCGCTTTTTCATTGGTTCGTCCCAAGACTGACGGGCCCAAGACTCACAGACCCCAAGACTCACAGACGGCAATGCGATCGCGCCGAGAAGCGACGTGCTCACCGACTGAGCATTCGCTCGCAGGTCCTCGTGGATAGCGCAAACGCTTGCGCACCTCGGATGGTTGAGTCCGCCCGGCTCGTCGGTCGTTTCCCCACGAATGTCGCGGTCATAGGGGTGAGTTCTCACCTCCCATCTGGGCGGATTGGACTAGGCGGCATGTGCTCTGCAAGTGTATCGTTTAGAGCTCATGATCCCGTTCGAGACGCCCGCCGGCACGGGCGAAAACGGAACCGTCGAAGGGTGGCATGCGCACACGAACGGGGCCGCCCCGGACTTGGACTTCTCACCGGAGGCCATCTTCCACGCGGCTTCGCGCTGTCGTGAACGCGTCCACATTCTTCGCAATGACGATACCGGGGCTCTCGGCGTGTCGTTTGCCGAAGGGTCGCAGTCCGTCCGCGCACTCGAGTCGACGTCGCTCGTCGCGTCGCTCGAGCCGACCTATCCGGAGTGGCTCGGATCGAGCGAATTTCTCGAGGTGCACGGCGTGCGGTTCCCCTATGTCTCGGGCGCGATGGCGCACGGGATCGCGAGCTCTCGCCTGGTGCTCGCGATGGCGCGGGCCGAGCTCCTGGCGTTTTTCGGCTCCGCGGGCCTCGCACCGGACGCCGTCGAAGGCGCGGTCGTCGAACTGCATCGCGAGCTCAGCGAGGGCGGCGCAACCTGGGGCTCGGATCTCATCCACACGCCCCACGATCCGAGCATCGAAGAGGCGCTCGTCGACGTCTACCTGCGCCGCGACGTTCGCCGTGTCTCCGCGTCGGCGTTCATGCGGCTGACGCCCGCCGTGGTGCGCTACGCGTGCACGGGCCTGTCGGTCGGCTCCGGCGGCCGGATCGAACGAAAGAACCACCTCTTCGCGAAGCTCTCCCGCCCGGAGACCGCGAAGCTCTTCATGTCCCCGGCCCCCGCCGAGATCGTCGGCACGCTCGTGCAGCGCGGGGCGCTCTCGGCGCAAGAGGCGGCGCTCGCGACCCGCGTCCCGCTTGCCGAAGACATCACCATCGAGGCCGACTCCGGCGGGCATACGGACAACCGCCCGCTCACCGTCCTTCTGCCGGCCATTCTCGGCCTTCGAGCCGAGCTTCAGGCGGTCCACCACTATGCGCGTCCGATCCGCATCGGGGCGGCCGGTGGCATCGGCACCCCCAGCGCCGTCGCCGCCGCGTTCGGGCTCGGCGCCGCGTATGTCATGACCGGTTCGGTCAATCAGTCCGCCATCGAGGCGGGGACTTCCGAGCTTGCCAAGGAGATGCTCTCGGCCGCCGACTTGACGGACGTCGCCATGGCTCCCTCGCCGGACATGTTCGAGATGGGCGTGAAAGTGCAGGTCCTCAAACGCGGGACGATGTTTGCGTCGCGGGCTTCGACGTTGCGGGAGCTGTACCGGGCCCACGACGGGCTCCACGCGATCCCCGCCGACACGACGGCCCGCATCGAGCGCGAGATCTTCCAGCGCCCCGTGGCCGACGTATGGGACGAGACGAGCCGCTTCTTTCGGGCGCGCGCGCCGCGTGAAGTCGAGCGTGCGGAGAAAGACCCGAAGCACAAGATGGCCCTCGTGTTCCGCTGGTACATCGGCCTCGCCAGCCACTGGGCGATCGAGGGCGTCCCGGCGCGCAAGCTGGACTTCCAGATCTGGTGCGGCCCCGCGATGGGAGCCTTCAATCGCTGGGTGGCGGGCACGTTCCTCGCCGACTTGAAGCAGCGCTCCGTCGTCCAGATCGCGCTGAACCTGCTCGAAGGGGCGGCCGTCGTCTCGAGGGCCCAGCAGCTCCGATCCATCGGCCTGCCCGTGCCCGACGCCGCCTTCGACTACCGACCGAGGTTTCTTCGTTGCTGAGTGACGTGCGATGGCCGGGCAACGCGACCTCTTGCCAGGTTTGTCCGCACTTTCACGATCGCCTTTACTCGAACCCCCCAGGCTGAAATGACCGTCCGAAAAGCAGAAGATGGCATCGCAATCGTGGGCCTCGGGGCCTTCTTCCCCGGCGCCCTTTGCGCCGCGGACTTCTGGCGAAACCTCCTCGGGGGGCGCGAGCTGATTCGCGACGTGCCGCCCGGCTACTGGCTCCCAGAGGACTTCTACGATCCCGACCCCCGCGTTCCGGACAAGGTCTATTGCAAGCGAGGCGCGTTCCTCGATCCGGTCGACTTCGACCCGATGAAGTACGGCGTGCCGCCCAAGCTGCTGACGAGCACCGACACCTGCCAGCTCTTGTCGCTGATGGTCGCCGATCAGGTGCTTCACGACACGTTCGGCACCCGCTACGATACCGTGAGCCGCGAGCGAGTCGGGTGCGTCCTCGGCGTGTGCTCGGGCCTCGAGCTCGTGGGCGAGATGGCGGGGCGGCTGCAGCGGCCGGCGTTCGTCAAGACGCTGCGCGAGCATGGCCTGCCGGAAGACGAGGTCCAGGCGATCGCGTCCGACATCGCGAACATGGCGGCCGACTGGAACGAGAGCACCTTCCCCGGCCTGCTGAACAACGTCGTCACCGGCCGCATCTCGAACCATTTCGATCTCGGCGGCCCCAACTTCACGACGGACGCGGCCTGCGCGAGCTCGTTCGCGGCCGTCGCCATGGCGGCGCACATGCTTCGCCACGGTGACGCGGACCTCGTCATCACCGGGGGAGCCGACACCACGAACGACCCGTTCACGTTCATGTGCTTCTCGAAGACGCCGGCCCTCTCGATGAGCAGCACGTGTCGGCCGTTCTCCGAGAGCTCCGACGGGACGATGCTGGGCGAGGGCATCGGGATGATGGCGCTCAAGCGGCTCGCCGACGCCGAGCGCGACGGCGACAGGATCTACGCGGTCATCCGCGGCGTCGGCAGCTCTTCGGACGGTCGGGCCAAGAGCATCTACGCGCCCCGATGGGAAGGGCAGGTCAAGTCCCTCACCCGCTGCTACGACGACGCCGGCTACGGCCCCGAGACCGTCGGCCTGGTCGAGGCCCACGGCACCGGCACCAAGGCCGGCGACCTCGCCGAGTTCAGCGCGCTGCGCGAAGTCTTCCAGGCCGGCGCCGGCGGCTTGCGCCAGTGGTGCGCGCTGGGATCGATCAAGTCGCAGCTCGGGCACACCAAGGCCGCGGCCGGCGCCGCGGGCCTCATCAAGGCGGCCCTGGCGCTGCACGAGAAGGTCTTGCCGCCCACGTTCGGCATCGACAAGCCGGCGGCAAAGCTCGAGATCGAGAAGACGCCGTTTTACCTGAACACCCAATCGCGCCCGTGGGTCGCCGACGGCAAGACGCCGCGGCGCGCTTCCGTAAGCTCCTTCGGGTTCGGCGGCACGAACTTCCACATCGCGCTCGAGGAGTACACGGGCGAAAGCGCGAAGCCCCGCGAGCGCACGCGGCGCCTCCGCGCGCTACCGACGGAGCTGGTGCTTTTGGGCGGTCCCGACCGCGCGTCGGTCGTCGCGGGCGCCCGCAAGCTCGCTGATGCCCTGAGGCCAGGGTCGCTCGCGCACGTCGCCCGGGAGACGCAGGCGACCTTCCGCGCGGACACCACCTGCCGCCTCGCCATCGTCGCATCCGACGTGGGCGATCTTCGCGCCAGGCTCGAGCAAGCCGTGACGGGCATCGAGGGGGCCAAAGGCTCCACGTTCACCAGCCCCGGCGCGATCTTCTATTCCGAGGAGACGCCGGGCGGAGGCGTGGCGCTGCTCTTCTCCGGGCAGGGCAGCCAGTACATCGGCATGGGCGGCGACGTCTCGGCCACCTTCGATGCCTCGCGCGCCGTTTGGGACGACGAGGCCCGAGCGCGTCTGACGCCCGAGAGCGCCCTGCACGAAGTCGTGTTCCCGAAGCCGGGCTTCTCCGACGCCGACCGCGAAGGTTTGGAGCGGCGACTGCGGGCGACGGAGTGGGCGCAGCCGGCCATCGGCGCCGTCAGCGCGTCGCTGCTCGCCATCGTGCAATCCGTGAGGTTGAAGGTCGACGGCGTCGCCGGCCACAGCTTCGGCGAAGTGACCGCTCTGTACGCGGCGGGGGCCCTCGACCGCACGAGCTTCTTGCGTGTCGCCCGGCTGCGCGGCGAGCTGATGGCGCGCGCCGCGGGCGAGAGCGGCGGCACGATGACGGCGGTCTCCGCGCCCATCGACAAGGTCGAGGCGATACTTGCCGGCCATGCCTCGGACGTCGTCGTTGCAAACCACAACGATCCGAAGCAAGTCGTCGTCTCGGGCTCGACCGCCGGCATCGAGGAAGCCGAGCGGCAGTTCGCCGCGGCGGGTCTCAAAGTGCAACGCTTGCCCGTCGCGGCGGCGTTCCACTCGCCGATTGTGGCAGGCTCCGTCGATCCGTTCGCAACGGCGCTCGCCGGCGTCGAGTTCCGCAAGCCGGCGCTGCCCGTCCTGGCGGGTGCCACCGGCGAGGTCTACCCCGACGCGCCCGAGGCGATCGGCGCGTTTCTGGCGTCTTCGATCGCACGACGCGTGCGCTTCGTCGACGTGGTCGAATCGCTGTACGCCCGCGGCGTCCGTACGTTCGTCGAGGTGGGACCGGGTGCCGTCCTGACGGCGATGGTCGGCCGCATCTGCGGCGACAAGGCGCATCGGGCGATCGCCCTGGATCGCGCGGGGCGACACGGCGCGACGGCGCTCTGGCAGGCGCTCGCGCAGATCTCGGTCGCGGGCCACGCGATGGAATTCGCGCCCCTCTGGGCGGAGTTCGATCTCGGCGCCGATCCTCGCGCCCAGCCCAAGCCAAAGATGACGGTCCGCATCAGCGGAACCAACTACGGGAAGAAGTATCCCCCCGAGGGCGGTGCCGCCGCCTTGCCCCGCCCCAATCCACCCCGCGCACCGAGCGCGAAGCGATCCAACGGAGAGGTCATGGACACGAAGGAACATAAGCCGTCGCCCGGTGCTGCAGAACACGCCTCCATGGCCAACGGAGGCCACGAAGCCTCGAGGGACGCTGGCACAGTCATGCCTCGCGCCCCGTCGGTCGGTCATGCATCGGCGCGAGGCGCCTCGCCCGCCGAGGCGAAGCCGCGAGCCCCGGAGAACGGCTACGCGACCGCCGTCAACGGGAACGGGAGCTCCAAAGGACGCGAGCTTGCCGCGGACGGGTACGCCAACGGCGCGGCGCTGATCACACGGACCGCCTCGGCAAGCTGGCGCACGAGCGATGCGTCTCCCTGGATCGCCGCCTACGAGGCCATCCAGAGCCGCACCGCCGAGGCGCACGCCATGTACCAACAGACGATGGCGCAGTGCCACCTCGCGTTCCTGCGCGCCGCGGAACACTCCGTGATGGCGCTGGCCTCCATGGCTGCGGCGAGCCCGGCGCTGCCGCCAAGCGCTCCGAGGCTGAGCGCACCCGCGGACGACCACGAGCCGTTCGCCGTGGCGCTGCACGCGAACTGGTCGGCGCCCTCCGCGACGCAGTCTCCGATGGGCCAGGCCCCCTCGTCCGGCGTCGTACGCGCACCGCGGGTCCCCGCCCCGCCCGCCCCCGTCCCCTTGGTGGACCTCGGCCCCTCATCGCCTGCGCCCGTCGTCGCCCGCGCGCCCGCGCCTGCGCCCGTAGCCGCGCCTGCACCCGCCCCCGTCGAGCCCCCCAAGCCGGCAGTCCCCGCGGCCGCAGCCAAGCCGATGGCGATGCCCGCCGACGGTGATCTCAAGACGTTCCTCTTCAACGTCATCTCGGAGAAGACGGGATACCCGGTCGACATTCTGAACCTGGACCAGCAGCTCGAGGCAGACCTCGGGATCGACTCGATCAAGCGGGTCGAGATCCTCTCGGCCTTCGAGGGTCAGATCCCCGACATCAAGGACGTGAACCTCGAGGAGGTCGCGAGCCTGAGCACGTTGCGCGACGTCGTCGGGTTCATGGAGCGGTTCTCGGACAAGCTGGGCCTCGCAAAAAAAAAAGAATAACGCCGAGCTCTCATGAAGCTGTCGAGAGCGCGGCTCCGTCGTTGCCCGATGGGATCACGAGGCACGGGGCAACGCTCGTGTCCTCGCCGCCGTCGGGCGCCACGCTTCCAGGCCTGCGAGCCGGCGTGCGGATCGAAGTGATTGGCGGGGGCTCGCTGGGCGCGGCGATCGCCGCAGGGCTCGCCGCCGCGGGCCTCGACGCTCACAGCGCAGAGGAAGTCTCCGATCACGCCCGCGGCGTCGTGTTCGCCGATGGATTGCGGTCGGTCGGTCCGGAGGGCGCAACGGCGCTGCACCTCGCTGCCCTGCGCGCGGCGCGCGCGCTCGCCAAGCACAAGGGCGAGCGGGTCTTCGTGACCGTCCAGGACACGGGCGGCTCCTTTGCGATGCACGGACAGGCTGGCGATCGCGCGTGGGCCGGCGGCCTCGCCGGGCTGGCGAAGACGGCCATCGCAGAGTGGGCCGGCGCGTCGGTCAAAGCGATCGACGTCGCCACCGGCGACGGGTCGGTCGACGAGGTTGCCGGCCGTGTCGTCGCCGAGCTGCTGAGCGGAGGCGCCGATGTCGAGGTCGCGCTCGGGCCGAGCGGTAGCCGTTCGGTGGTCGAGCACCATGCCGCGCCCTATGCCGCGGCGCAAAGGGCTCCCCTGCGCGAGGGATCGGTCATCGTCGTGTCGGGCGGCGCTCGCGGGGTCACGGCAACGTCGCTCGCGTCTCTCGGACACCTGCGTCCTCGCCTCGCCCTGCTCGGCCGCACTGCGCTCGTCGACGAAGGGCCCGAGACGGCCTCCGCTCCAACGGAAGCCGACATTCGCCGGTCGCTGCTCGCGCGTGCCCAGGCCACGGGGGCGATCCAGTCCCCCAAGGACGTCGCGCGGGAGGCCAAGCTGATCCTGGACTGCCGGGAGATACGCGCCAACCTCGCCATGCTCGAACGGTCGGGCGCGCAGGTCAGCTACCACGCCGTCGATGTCCGCAGCGCCGAGGCCGTCGCCGGATGCCTCGGCGTGATCCGGCGCGCCTGGGGGCCCATCCACGGGATCATCCACGGCGCGGGGGTGCTCGCGGACGCGCTCATCGCCAGCCAGACGGACGAGCAGTTCGACCGCGTCTTCGGCACGAAGGTCGACGGGCTGCGCCACCTGCTCGCCGCAACCGCGGCGGATCCGATCGAGCTTCTGCTGGTGTTCTCCTCCGTCGCAGGCCGGCTGGGCAACTCGGCGCAGGCGGCGTACGCCATGGCGAACGAGGTCCTGAGCGCCGTCGCCGCGAGCGAACGGGCGCGCCGCGGACCGGCGTGTCTCGTGCGCTCCCTCGCCTGGGGGCCATGGGCCGGCGGGATGGTCACCCCAGGGTTGGCTCGACTCTTCGAGAAGGCGGGTGTGAAGCTCATCGCCCTCGACTCCGGTGCCCAGGCCCTCGCGCGCGAAGTCGCGAGCGACGACCCGTTCGCCCAGGTGATCTTGATGAACGGCGATCCGCCCGTGACGGCGATCCCGATCCACCGCGCCGGATAGCTCTTGGAGCCAAAGGACAGATCCATGCAGAAGCGTCAGGACAACAGCGATGGGCTGCCCCCCGCCGGCCCCGCGGCTCGCCGCAGCGATCACACCAGCGTGGCGCCGGCATCCCGTCCCCTCGTTGCGCACCACGATCGGCTCGCCGACGCGCACGCGAGCTTTCTGCGGTTGCAGGAGCAGGTCCACAAAGAGTTCATCGCGCACCGGCAGCGGCTTCTCGAGATGTTCGAGCAGCACGGCGCACCGCCCCCGCCACCCGAGCCCGCACTCGAGGCCCTGCACCTTCCGCCGCCGCGCCCGCGCCAATCCGTAGTCTCTGCCCCGCCGGCGCGGCCCGCGCCCACCTTGCTTTCGACCCGGGTCACCTGGGAAGACCCTCTGCTCGACTCGCACGTCCTGCCCGTGGGCGCTCTTCTCGCGCCCGCGGTGCATGGCCCCGGGTCCGGGCGCACGGGATTTCTCGACATCGAGCTCGAAGCGCTCGAAGGCCTGCCGTTCGCCGGCGAGTCGATCGCGACCGAGCTTCACGTCGGAGCTCCCGATGCCGCCGGTGCCGCCGACGTCGAGATGACGTGCCGCAGCGCGGACGGTGCGCGCTCCATCCTGCGTGTCCGAGGCCGCTGGCAACCGGGCGCGCTCGGGCCCTCCCCTCGCACGTCGCTCGACGCGGCGCCTTCGGCTGCGGCCGCGGGCAAAGGCTGGACGAGCAAGCACGCCTTCACAGAGCGCGACCTCGAGGCGTTCCTCGCGGGGGACACCTTCGGTTGCTTCGGCGCGGGGTTCGAGCGCGCGGGCGCGCACACGCGGACGGCCCCTCTGCCCGGCGGCGCGCTCGTGCGCCTTGCGGCCGTAGACTTTCTCGATCCGCACGCCGGCCCGCGGTCGGCGGGGGCGGTGCGCGCTCGCACGGCTCCCGACACGGCCGAGTCGCCCGCAGCACGCGACACGGGCCTGCAGGTCGCACGCCTCTATCAGGGAGCGCAGCAGGTGCTCGCGTTCTTCCTCGCCGCCGCCGGATGCTCGGTGCCGCGCGACGGCGCCCGCTTCGAGGCGCCCGCGGGTCACGTCGCCCGACTGCGCTTCGGGGATGCGCCCGAGGTGCAAGCGCCCCTCGACTACGAGCTTCTCGTCGACACCTTCGACCCCACGACCCGCACCGTCGTCGGCGACGTGAAGGCGTGGGCGGGCGAAAGGCTGGTGTTCCACGGCGAACGCGTGGCGATGCGCGTAGTGCAAGACTTCCCGCTGAGCAGCGATCGCGGCTTGCAAGCCGATGGCCTGGCCGACGACGCGCGCGGCCTCCCTACGGCCGACATCGACGGCTTCCGGCTCGGTTACTCGTCGATGGTGGCGGGCGCGCTCGGCTGGCCCAAAGCGGCGTTCAACCAGGCGGGCGACTTCTTCGAGCGGACCGGCCGGCAGATGCCGCGCCTGCCCGGACCGCCCTACCACTTCGTCACGCGCGTGACCCACGTCGCCGGCGAGCGGCTCTCGATGAAGCCCGGCGCCGAGGCGACGATGGAGTACGACGTCCCGCTCGACGCCTGGTACCTCGACGAGAACGGCAATCGCACCATGCCCTGGTGCGTGCTGCTCGAGGCGGCCCTTCAGCCGTGCGGGTGGCTCTCGGTGTACGTCGGGTGCCCGCTCGCGGCACAGGAAGACGTGTTCTTCCGCAACCTCGACGGCGCGGGGGCCATGGTCGGCGAGGTGTTCGGCGGGACCACCGTCCGCACGCACACCAAGGTGACGTCGGTCGCGAACGTCGCGGGCGTCATGCTCATCTCGTACAAGATCGAGTGCACGGTCGGCGAGCGGGTCGTCTGCAAGCTCACGGCGGCGTTCGGGTACTTCCCCAACGAGGCCCTCGACGCGCAGGTCGGACTGCCGACCTTGCCGGAGCATCGCGCGCGCCTCGAGCGGAAGGCGGATGCCCCGGTCGATCTGCGCAGCCGGCCCGAGAAGTTCTACTCCGGCGCGCTGAGGCTACCCGGGCCGATGCTGCTCATGGTCGACCGCATCACCGGACACTGGCCCGGCGAGCCGGCCCGGGACAAGGCACCCGCCTACAAGGCGCGCCTGCGGTCGGAGAAGACCGTCAACCCGCGCGACTGGTTCTTCAAGTCGCACTTCTTCCGCGATCCGGTGCAGCCCGGGTCCCTCGGCGTCGAGATGATGCTCCAGACGCTGCAGTACTACGTGATCGAAGAGGGGCTCTCGACGGACGTCGCGCAGCCGTACTTCGAGCCGCTGGCGCTCTCGAACCATGTCTCGTGGAAGTTCCGCGGTCAGGTCCGGCCGGAGAACAAGCACATCGTCGCCGATCTCGAGGTCGTCTCCGTCGAGTCGACCGCCGACGCGGTGACCGTCATCGCCAACGGATCCCTCTGGGTCGATGGCGTGCGCTGCTACGAGGCCAAGGGCCTCGGGATGCGGGTGCGCAGCGGCCGCGCCGTCGCCGCGCTTCCCCCTCGCGTCTGCGAGAGCGTGCTCGACCCGGCCGTCGACAAGTGGGTCAGCGATCATCGCCCGAGCTACACGGTCCCCGTCATGCCGGGCATGAGCATGGTCGACCGCCTGGCGGGAGCGGCGATGGATCACGTCCGCGAGGCCTACGTGCGGCAGACGGGCACGCCCGAGTGGGGCGTCGTCGGCGTGCAGGACTTCCGCGCGCACGGTTGGCTCGTCGCCGATCGCCCGCGCAAGCTGCGGACGGAGGTCGACCTCGCGGCGGCGCGCGCCGTCCACCGGACCAACGAGGTCGACGCCACGGCCGCGATGTTCGATCTCACCGACGGCGCGACGACCCGCAAAGTGGCGACAGGAAAGATCCGGCTGTCGCGCCGGTGGGCCGCGCCCCCCCCCGCATGGGAGCCGCTCGCCGACGCCGTGATCGCCCGCAGCCCCTACGACGCCGGGTCGATCTTCTGGGGTCCCCGGTTGCAGCTTCTCCGCCGGCTTGCCATCGGAACGCGGGGCGCCACGGCGCAGCTCGACGCCGCGGGCGCCGACGCGCCCATCGGGGCCCTTCATCACATCCTGCTCGACGGCGCCCTTCACGCGATCCCGCACGACGAGCTCGATCGCTGGTCGGACAAGATCGCGCCGGGATACATGGGCGTGCCCGTGCGACTCAACGCGAGGTTCTTCGGCCCGCCGCCCCGGACGGGCATGATGCGCGCGGAGATCCGCTTCGCAGGCTTCGACGGAGCGAATGCCCTGCCCGCCTTCGCGATCCAGATCATCGATCCGTCGGGCCGCGTCTGGGCGCTGCTGCGCCACGTGGAGATGCTCGTCCCGCTGACCCACCAGTGGAAGCGCGAGCACCGTGTACCCTTCCTCGTCGATCGGACGTTCGTCGAAGGGGCTGGCCTCTCGCGGTCCTTCGCCGATCGCACCGAGCTCGCGACCGCCGACGTGAAGCGCATGGACTCGCTTCCCGGCAGCGTCGCCCACGCCTACGGGCTGCCAAGCGACGTCGCGGTCGATCCGCGCGTCGTGGCCATCAAGGACCACGTCGGTCAGCGCGCCCGCGTTCACCCGGCGCGCGTCCTCGTCGACGCCTCCCTCTCGTTCGGGGCGCCCGAAGGCAGCCCGGAGGCGAAGATTCCCGTCGCGGTGACGGTCGAGGGCGACGCGGTCATCGTCCGTGACGGCGGGCGCGTCGAAACGGCGTAGTCGCCTGCGCGAAGGCGGCGCGTGTATTCTGGGGGTTCGAGGAGAACGGATGGGCGCGGACACGAACGGTAGGCCGGCGGGATCGTCGACCGGAGTCGGGAGCAACGTCTTTCTGACCGGAGCCACGGGCTTCCTCGGCGCCGAGATCATGAAGCGGGTCCTTTTGGCCCACCCGGGGTCGCGCCTCACCCTGCTCGTGCGGTCTTCTGCGCAGGAAGCCGCCGGCAAGCGCGTCGACACGCTGCTCGAAAAGACGTTCGGCCCGGACGAGGTGCGGCGTCATCGCGCGCGGATCGACGTCGTCGAGGGTGACATCTCCCGCCCCGGCCTCGGCCTCGACGCGAAGCAGACCGACGCCGTACGGTCGAGCATCGACCACGTCGTGCACTGCGCCGCCACGGTCCGGTTCGATCTCCCGCTGGACGTCGCGCGCCGCGACAACACCGAGGGCACGCGCAACGTGCTCGCCCTCGCCGAGGGCGCCCTGTCGCTCCGCCGGCTCGACTACGTGGGCACCTCCTACGTGGCCGGGGGTCGCGAGGGCCTCGTCATGGAGGACGAGCTCGACGTGGGCCAGCTCTTCTCGAACTCCTACGAGCGAACGAAGATGGAGGCCGAGACGCTCGTGCGCGCCTTCGCCAAGGGCCATCCGACCTCGATCCATCGTCCGAGCATCGTCGTCGGCGACTCGAAGACGGGCGCGACGACCTCGTTCGAGGGGATGTACCAGACGGTGTCGATGTTCAAGGCAGCTTACTCGCGCGGAATCCGCGTCGCGCTGCCCGCCGATCCGAGGACCAAGATCGACATCGTCCCCATCGACTACGTCGTCGACGCGCTCTTCGCCCTCATCCACTCGCCGAAGGCGATCGGCCGCTCGCACCACCTGACGTCCGGCCCCGGCTACACCTGCGAGCTCGACGAGCTGGTGCGCATTGCGTCGCGGCTCGTGCAGGTGAAGCAGCCGCCGTACATGTCCCTCGACACCTATTACAAATACTTCCGGCCCGTCCTTCGCGGCGTCATCTGGGGGACGAAGCGCAAGCTGATGCTCAAGGGCGAACACTACATGCCCTACGGCTCTTCCAAGTTCGAGTTCGACAAGACGAACACGTACGAGGGTCTCGAGGGCTCGGGGATCACGACGCCGCATCCGCGCGAGTACTTCGAGAAGCTCCTCACGTATCAGAAGAGCGCCGATCGCCGCATCTGAAGACACCGAACGAGACGGCAGCGGCGAGCCCATCGCGCCGACGCGACCGCAGCGGCGATGGCCCCGCCCTCTCGATCCGATCCGGACTCGAAACGCACGGAGACGGCAGAGCCTCGAAACGGTCGAGCGATGGCTCGGGCCTTGGGGCATGAGGCTTGCGTCGCTCGGGTGTTCGAAGGAGCACCTCATGGCCATCCGAACAGAAGCACGATCGAGGAACTCAAGGAATGTGCACACTGCGTGCATTTCGGCTGCGTGCGCCTCCGCTGCGCTGGCGCTCGTCGCGGGGTGCTCGACATCGACCACCGAGACCAACGTCTGGAAGGCGCCGAGCTCCTCGGCCGGACCGTTGAGGAACATCGCCGTATTCGGCGGGCGCGTCGGCGAGACGGATCGCCGCACGCTCGAGGACGGGTACGTCGCCGAGCTCGCCGCGTACGGCGTCCACGCGACGCAATCGTACACGCTCTTTCCGCAGAGCCCCGTGCCGCCGGATGCGGACGCCATCCGCACGACGCTCGAGAGCGCCGGGTACGACGGCGCGTTGGTCTCCGCGCTGAAAAACGCTTCGGAGACCGTCGTGGTCCCCCCGGAGGCAGGTTGGGCGGGAGGCTTCTACGGACCCGGCGGCTACTGGGGTACGGGCGGCGCCGTTTACCCGGCGACAGTCGCGTACGTGAAGTTCGAGACGATGCTCTGGAGCACGACCAGCGGAAAGATGGTCTGGTCGGCGACCACGCAGACGGAGAACCCCACCTCAGGAAAGGCCTTCGTGGCGAGTCTCACCAAGGCCGTGGTCCCCTCGCTCGCCAAGGCGGGTCTCTTCGCTCCGAAGGAAGGCCAGCCCGTGTCCCTTTTGCACTGACGGCCGAGCGCCGCGGCAAATGTGCCCGAGGGCTCGCCGCCGCGGCGCGCCCCAAGTTGCCAGTGGTCCGCGTTACGACTAGGCGAGCGGCGCCGTCCGCGATTTGTCCGTCTTCGATCCCCATTGCTCGAACACGCTCGGACGCGCCCTGGCGACAACCTCCAGGGCGTGACGGATCCGCGTCGCGGTCGGGACGTGGGCGTCGAGGCCCTCGGTCGGGAAGAGAACCTCGCAGATGCCCTCGAACACGCGCCGCAGGGGCGGGTCCGCCGGCCATTGAGGGAACTCTGCCCGGATCTTCTCGTCGATGTCGGCCTGCCTCCGGAAGGCGATGCCGAGCAAGCTGCGCGGGTCGACGCCGATGTTGAGCAGATCGCGCTCGATCGACTTGAGGCTGAAGAGCGTCGCGGTAAGGAGATCGAGCTGAAAGAGCGCGAGGTCGACCGCCCCAGCCGCCGACAGCTCGCTGATCAACTTGGGGACGAGCTGGACGCCGAGGCCGATGTGGCGCGCCTCGTCGCGCTCGTAAAACGGCATCAGCTCGCTCAGGACGGGCTCGACCTCGAGCTCGCGCACGCGCTGGAACGCGACGAGCGCGATCGTCTCGACGGTGAGCTGCATCCCGACGAGCTTCTTTAGCAAGTCGTTCGTCTCGAGCGTCCGCGTCAACACCCGGCGCGCCCAGAACTCGAGCTTCGCCGGCCGCTCGCCCAGGGCGGCGAGGTAGTCGTGCATCACATAGAAATGGCGCGCTTCGTCGTGCACCTGGCTGGCGGCGGCGAGCTTGGCCTCGAGCGGGACCAGCCGGTCGGAGAGTTGGGCGCTGATCTTCCAGGCCGCCAGCTCGCCCCACATGATCATCCCGAAGACCCGCGCCAGCGAACGCCGCGGCGTGGGGGCAAGCTCCGGCTTTCCGTGCTTGGCGATGAGGTCCTTCAACACCTCGCGCCCGTCCCAGATGCGGGCCTGCCCCACGTGGTAGATGCTCTCCATCCGGCGTGCCCGCCGGGCCTCCGCCTCGGGGTACTCGGCGTCGAACATGTCGAACGGCAAGAGCGTCCGCTCCGACAGCGTGGAACGGCGAAACAGATTCATGCAACGGCGCTTTCGGGTTTGAGGGGCGGAAGGAGCTGAAGGATCGCGGTGGCCGTGACGGGGTGCTCCTTCGGGTTCTTGTGCTCGAGGAAGTCGTGGATGTGCAGGGCCGCGCGCCGGCGGCCATCCATGCGCGAGATGCGCGCGGCGAGCTGTCGGCAGCGGTCGCGGTACCGCGTCTCGTTCACGATCGTCCTTACCGCGCGATCGAGCGCCGGGCCGGAGTAGTCCCTGTTCGACATCTGCATCCCGATGCCCAGGGCCACGACTTGCCGCATGTTGATCTCCTGATCGAACATCGTCGGAAAGCCGATGACCGGAACGCCGCACGACAGGGCCTGGTACACCGTGCCGTTGCCGCCGTGCGAGACGACGACGTCGCTGACGGCCATGAGCGCGTCGCCGGGGGCGTACTTGGCGATGAAGACGTTCGGCGGCGGGTTGGCTATCTCGGCGAGACCGCCCGTGGTGATGAGGACCTGGAAGTCGGTGTTGCCGAAGACCCGCACGGCCTCCTCGAAGAACTTCGTGTCGCCCGTGGATCCCATCGTGAAGTAGATCGTGGGCCGGCCGGGCTGCAGCTTGGAGAACCAGGACGGTAGACCCATGTTGGCGTCCCAGAGCAGCGGCCCGATGTAGCGGAAGCTCGGCGCCGTCCCCCGCACGACGGGCATGAACTCGGGCAAGTCGGGCATCAACGTGATGTCGCCCTCGACCGCCTCCCACATCGATCGAAGGGGCGCCAGGCCGTGGCGCTTGCGGATCGCCGTGTAGCCCATGCCGCCGTAGAGCTGCATCAGCTGCGTGAGCATCGGGAAGGCCGCGCGCGCGAGCCACTTGCCGAAAATCTTGCCCGTGATGTGCCCCTCGGGCAGCTGGATCACCTCGGCGAATTTGTCCGTCCAGCACGCGTTGGCGATGGCCACATAGGGGACGCCGTAGGCGCGCGCGCTCGTCGACATCGACCAGCGCATGTCGGAGACGACGGCGTCGGGCTTGATCTGCTCGAGGACCTGCAGGTCGGACGCGACCGACTTCTCGCAGACGTCCTTCCACCAGCTGAGGCTTGGGGGCGTCCCCTTGCGCGCGACGTTCATCGTGATGTCGCGGTCGACCGTGAAAGCCGGCACGACGTCGAAGCCGGCATCTCGCAGGATGTGGGTGTACGGCCCTTCGCAGCAGAAGATGACGCGATGGCCGAAACAGTGACGCAGCGCCCTCCCGACCTCGAACGACCGCGTCACGTGAGCGAGAAAGCCTCCGTCACAGAAGACCGCGATCGTCTTTTTCGCGTTGCGCACCTTCACCATCGGACTTGCGCTCCAAGCACCTGCCGACAAACCAGAGAGGGCAATTGCACCCCTCGTTCCAAGCCCGCGGCAGGCCTGATCTTCACGCTCACTCGATCCGAGAGACGCGTGTGTGCGGGCAATTTGGGTAGGATAATGCGCACGATGGGCAACGGCAAACACATGCGCGCGGCCGGGCTCGCATCGGCGACCGGTGGATGTACCGGGGATGTGGACCGCGACGGCGTGATTCGAGCGGCAGGTGGTTGCGCAGCCGGCCGCGTAGCGTGGTGCGCGAACCGCGCAATGCACGTATCATGTGCGCAGAGGATTGCTCGATGAACGCGCCGGGATCTGTTCGAGCGCGGTTCGTCTCACGGCAACATCCGCGGGGTTATGTGCATCGACCCGTCCAGGGAGACGGCACACGGACAGCTGGCCTGCCAATCGCTTATGGGAGGCGAGACCCTACCGATGCAACCGCGTGAAGACGACATCACGGGCACCGAAACGCACACGCACGTGGCGCTCGGCCGCCCGCATGTCGTGGCGATGTGGCCCGGCGGCTCCGCGGTCAAGGAGCTGCCTTCTTCCGGCAGCTTGAGCGTCGGCCGCTCCAGGCGCTGCGACGTGTGCATCGATCACCCGTCGGTGTCCCGGGAGCACGCGGTCTTTTACGGGAGCAACCCCGTGAGCGTCGAGGACCTGGGCAGCACCAACGGCACCAGCATCGCCGGGAGCCGGATCCCCAAAGGGTCGCGCGTCGGCGTCGAGCGAGGGCAGGTGGTCACCATCGGCGCCGCGGTGCTCGTCGTGCGCTCGGCGCTGGAGAACGACCCTCAGCCGGAGGCGCCGCGCCCGGGTGCAGCCCTCGCGCGCGGCGGGTTCCCCGTGGTCGTCGCCGACGACGCGATGCGGGAGCTTTACCGGGTCGTGGATCTCGTGGGCAAGGGAGACTTGTCGGTCATCCTGCTCGGCGAAACGGGGGCCGGCAAGGATGTCATCGCGGACGCCGTGCACAGGCGCTCGGTGCGCGCATCGGGGGCGTACGTCCGGGTGAACTGCGCCGCTTTGCCCGACGCGCTGCTCGAAAGCGAGCTTTTCGGATACGAGCGCGGCGCCTTCACGGGCGCGGTGCAGGCCAAGCCGGGTCTCCTCGAAGTGGCCGACGGCGGGACGCTGTTTCTCGACGAGATCGCGGAGCTGCCGCTCGCGATGCAGGCCAAGCTCCTGCGGGTGCTCGAGAGCCGGGAGGTGACGCGCGTCGGCGGTCTGAAGTCGCGGGCCATCGAGGTGCGCTTCATCTGTGCGACCAACCGCGATCTTTTGGCGCTCGTGCGGCAGGGGGCGTTCCGGCAGGATCTCTACTTCCGGCTCAACGGCATCAGCTTGCTCATCCCTCCGCTCCGGCAGCGGCGCGCGGAGATCGCGCCTCTCGCTCAGGCGTTCGTCGCCCAGGCGTGCCGCGATGGGCACCGGCCCAACCTGCCCATCACGAGCGATGCGATGATCCTGCTCCAGACGCACGGCTGGCCGGGGAACGTGCGGGAGCTTCGCAACGTCATCGAGCGCGCGGTGACGCTCTGTACGGGCTCGGCGATCGATGTGCACCACCTCCCTCCCCCCGAGGCCGCCTTCGGGCCGGGGGGGCTCGATTCCTTGCAGCGGGTCACGATCCCGGTCCGGGGCGATCCCTCGATCCCCGCGGCCCCCGAGACGACGCCGCTCGGGCTGCACGACGCGGCCCGGCACGCGGCGCAGTCGATCGAGCGGCGCCGCATCGCCGAGGCGATGGACCGCTGCGGGGGGAACCAGACGAGGGCGGCGCAGATGCTCCGCGTCTCGCGCAGGACGCTTGTCGCGCGGCTCACCGAGTATGGCTTTGCGCGGCCGCTGAAGAAGCGGGCAAACGACGTCGATTAGATTAGGGGCTATCCGACAGCCCCTAGCTCACCGTTGGAGAATCTTTGTCGCGCGTTTGGAGAGGTCGCCGACGTCGACGAGGGCGGCGTCGGTGAGCTTGGCGGCGAGTCGGCTGGCGACGACGACTTCGTCGGCGGCTGCGCCCACCGCGAGGTTCACGTTGTCGGTCACGATGTCGAGGAGGCCGCGCTCCGGCGGGCCCTTGATGACGGGTGCGTGGGGGCCGAAGTTGCGGCTCACCTCGACGTAGTTGAGGGGCATGTGGTCGTCGATCGAGTACTTGCCGATGCGGGTGCTCGGGAAGACGCGGGCCTCGAATGCGGTGGCGGCCGAGCTGATCACGGCGTAGAGCGCGTTTGCTCGCTCGGCCGTCGAGGCGCTGGGGGCCCAGCGCTTGGTCGGGTGCTCCGCCGTCCACTCTTTGCCGACGTGCTCGTAGTCGAAGTCGGACTTCGGCGGCAGGTGCGGCACGACATCGTCGTGATACACGTGCCGGAAGAGGCGCTCGCCGAATCGGTTCTTCACGGCTTGGCAGAACTCGGCATCGCCGACCATCGGTTGGCCAAATGTGTAAACGCCGCGTACGGCCTCACGGGGCCAATCGCCGAAGTCACCTTTGAAAAGTCTTGCCGCCGCCAGCACGGCCATCGCTCCGCCGAGGCTGTGGCCCGTGATGTAGAGCGCTTCGAGCTTGTTCGTGAGCTTGGCGGCGTGGGCCGCGCCGTCTGGCGTCGTGTCGATGACCTGACCGTTGCGTGCGAGGACCAGGGCGTCCGCGATGTCTCCCCAGATGGCGTTGACGTTGCCGTAGAAGCCCGCGTGCACGTGGCCCTGCAAGAACTTCCGCTGCTGGACTTGCGCATCGGCCAGCCAGGTGATGAAGCTCGCCGGATCGGTGCCCCGAAACGTGAGGATGCCTACCTTCCCGCTTTCGCTCAAGACGAGGTACCCCGTTGCGACGACGAGGAGCGCGTTGTTGACGACGGTGATCTGCCGGATGTGCGCGCCTTCGAGGCCGTAGTACTGGAGCTTGGCGGCGAGGACTTCGGCATCGGCGTACGCCCAGGCCGAGACGATGGACATCAGGTACGCGACGTCGGGGTGGTAGCGCGAATCTCGGGTGGCAAGGTCGTCGATCGGACCCACGCTGGGGTCGCCGTCGTCGAAGATCGATTGCTTCTCCGTCGGCACGCGGACGGAGCGAACGTTCTTGTGGGGAAGGGCCGCCGTGGACGGATTCATGCCCGCATCTTCGTGGTTATTTGCCCCGAGCGCAATCACGGCCCCGGCGGAGCACTCCAGCACTCGTCCGAGACCGAACGTCCCAAGAAGCTCCAGCCTCGGGCTCTCTGCTGCACTGGCATGGTGCTTGGCTGCGAAGGAAAAATAGTGAGGGCTTCCGTGTTGACGGCAACGGCCGAAGTGGGCGAGAGAGGCTGTCGAAGGTGAGGCTTCGTATGCCCCAGCGAGACACGTGGGAGGCCTCCGTGAAAGCCAGGCGGCGATGGGCGACGACGGCTCGCGCTCGCGCAATGAAGGTAGTGGCGGCCGTCGCGGTGTTGACTGCCCTTGCCGCGTGCCTCGGTGAGCAGGAGCCGACGACGACCGCCACCGCGCGGTCGGCATCCGCACTCGAAACCAACAACGGCGCCACCGTGGGCCTGGGCAGCGTCATCGCGGGGGGCGACGAGCACACCTGCGCGCTGGTGAACGGGGGCGTGCAGTGCTGGGGGGAAAACGCGAACGGCCAGCTCGGCAACGACTCGACGACGGGAGCCGAGGAGCCCAGGCAGGTTTCCGGCCTCACCAGCGGCGTGCAGGCCATCGCTGCGGGCGGCGCCGAAACCTGCGCGCTGGTGAGCGGTGGCGTGCAGTGCTGGGGCGACAACGTCGACGGCCAGCTCGGCAACGGTTCGACGACGCAAAGCGACGTGCCCGTGCAGGTCTCCGGCCTCACCAGCGGCGTGCAGGCCATCGCCGTGGGCGGCCAGCACGCCTGTGCGTTGGTGAACGGCGGCGTGCAGTGCTGGGGCTTCAACAGCGACGGCCAGCTCGGCAACGGCACGACGATGGGGCCTGACACCTGCACAGGCACAGGCGGCGGACCATGCTCCCTGACGCCGGTGCAGGTCTCCGGACTCACAAGCGGCGTGCAGGCCATCACCGCGGGCTTGTTCCACACCTGCGCGCTCGTGAACGGCGGCGTGAAGTGCTGGGGGTACAACTACCTCGGCGAGCTAGGGGACGGCACGCTGACAAATAGCGATGTGCCCGTGCAGGTCTCCGGCCTCACCAGCGGCGTGCAGGCCATCGCCGCGGGCGAGTACCACACCTGCGCGCTGGTGAACGGCGGCGTGCAGTGCTGGGGAGACAACGGCTACGGCGCGCTCGGGAACGGTTCGTTGACGGGGCCTGACGCGTGCCAAGGCACAGCAGGCGGACCGTGCTCCAAGAAGCCCGTGCAGGTCTCCGGCCTCACCAGCGGCGTGCAGGCCATCGCCGCGGGCGGCGAGGCCAGCTGCGCGATTGTGAACGGCGGCGCGCAGTGCTGGGGGGTCAACGAACTCGGGCAGCT
>Ga0302325_10001256_pt1 | contig 65568 bp, 52 predicted proteins | sample Palsa_T0_2_FD_201948 | JGI IMG/M metagenome (GOLD analysis project Ga0302325, IMG submission 201948) | Peat permafrost microbial communities from Stordalen Mire near Abisko, Sweden - Palsa_T0_2 | ecosystem: Environmental > Terrestrial > Soil > Palsa > Peat permafrost | place: Sweden: Abisko...
GCGGGGGCGGCGGAATCTCGGGGCCCGGCGGGGGTTTGGGGGGTTTGGGCGCCACGGGTTTTGGTGGTGGTTTGGGGGGCTTTGGGGGGGGCGGGTTTGGTGGGTATGGCGGCGGGTACGGAGGTGGTCCGGGCTATGGCAATGCCTATAATGGCGGCGCGGCTTATGGCTCTCCGTTCAGCGGCGGAGCGGTAGGCACCGGAGCTGCAAACGGCACTGCGGGCCCAACAGTGTCGGCTAGCGGCGATCTCACCGGCCAATACCTGGGCAACGCTCCCATTGGCGGGCCAGCGCGCGGTCCGCGCGTGATTGCAAATCCGCTGAACAACACCCTGCTCATTCAGGCCACGCCGCAAGAATACGAGAGCATTGAGGACTTAATCCGCGAGCTGGATGTCCCGCCGCGCCAGGTGCTCATCGAAGCGAAGATCTATTCCATCGATTTGACCTATGCCTTCTCGAGCGACATCACTGCGGCTTTACAGTCTCTTGGCGGAACAGGTGCAACCAATACAGCGGCTTCGTTGGTAGGAGGCCTGGCCTCCGGCGGCGGCAGCGTAGGGCTCTCGGCCGCCATGCTGGTGGGCAGGAGCCGAGAACTATTGGGCACATTGACACTGGCGGAATCCGAGAGCAGAGCGAAAGTGATTTCTTCTCCGGCCGTCATTGCCACCGACAGTATTCCCGCTTCCATCAGCGTCGGAACCACCGTTCCCACGCTATCCAGCTCAACCGCTAGCGGAATTACAGGATCGGTGACCACCGGCGTTTCCAGCACTAGCACCGGCATCGGGCTCAATATTACTGCCCGGGTTACTCCCAGCGGCATCGTGACCTTAATCATCAATCAGAACATCAGCGACCCGGAGCAAACCACCGCTGCAAACTCGGGAAGTACAATTGGATCCCCCTCTTTCGCTACTAAGTCGATCTCGACCCAGGTCACCGTGCAGGACGGCGACACCATCGCCATTGGAGGCATGATCCAGGAGACCACCACCTCCTCTGTGCAGGGCATCCCGGTGCTGGATCGCATCCCCTTTATCGGCGGGTTATTTGGCGCTAAGACCTACGGTAAAGACCGTAGTGAGCTGATCATGTTCCTTACGCCGCACGTCATCTTCGACAGTAACCAGATGATCGACGCCACCGACGAGCTAAGGGACAAGATTAAGGCGCTCCGTAAGGACGTGAAGGAATAACCCAGGCGCAGTAAGTTTAACAAACAAATAGAATCCCCGGGCCACATGGGCCAGCCCAAGGACAGCCAGGCAAACCCAAAAACCCCGCATAGTTGCCATTCGACGCCGGTCTTTTGCCGTTGGCTGCAAATCATTGACTTAGCGTGCCGCCTATGATTTAATGGGCCGCTGATAAGCTTTGGTTTAGAAGAACCTGCGGGTTGCCAGATCAACACTTTACGCTTGACTTGTTCCGGCAGGTAATGTTATGAATGATTGACTGCGTCCGAACAGGTTGGGCGGCATTCATTCTTTGACGCATGAATCCCGCGAGCACAAAAAAAGAAGATAAGAGAAGTTTTAAAAGCAAGTTGAGCTGGATGGAGACACTGAAGCAAGATCGAGCAAGCAAGGCAGCAGCGGCCGCGAGGCGTCCATTGGCGCTAGGTTTGATCGGCTGAGATTTCAAATTCTTCATGAAGAGCATTTACTCAAGGCTCAGGTTGAAAAAAGAACTTCCATCAATTCAAAATTTAGACTTTCACAAGGAGAAGGAAATGGTAGATTTTCGCAAATGGCTTTTAGCGCTAGCCGTAGTTGGCCTGTTGCTGGGAGTGGGTACATCCACTGCCAATGCACAGAATCCCGCGTTCACATGCGCGGCTACCGCCGTGCCCAACACCGTTCGCTCGGAGGGAGTCACCGAGCTCCTGGGCGACTTAATTTTGAACTGCACTGGTGGCGTTCCGACCGCAGCCGGTTCTCCGATTCCGCTGCAAAACGTGGTGGTCCAGGTAAGCGGGACTTACATTACCAGCAGAATCGTGGATGCTACTACGGGAGCTTCCGAGGCTCTGCTGTTGATCGATGAGCCCTATCCGGACAGCCCGTTCCCTCCCGGGGCGGCGAAAGACGTCACGAATCCGCCTCTTAATCAGGAAGGCTGCGTGGCAAGCAACAACACCAATTGCATAGTCTTGAGTGTCGGCGTTGGTGTCGGGGCGTGCGGATCCTACAACGGCTATTACAATTATCCGGACCCCCTGCCGAGTTGCCCAACGGGAACGCAATCGCCTGGACCGCATTACAACGTGTTTCAGGGCATCGATTCAGGCGCCAACCAAATCTCTTGGTCGGGCGTGCCGATTGACGCTCCGGGAACTGCCGGTACCCGCATTATTCGAATCACCAATATTCGAGCCAATGCTAACCCGCTGGCGGCTGCCGCTTCGTCGCTGACTCCGGCCACGATCAGCGAAACTATTTCGGTCAACGGCTACCAGATTATCGCGATTAACCAAACCACGGCTGTTGTCGCCAATATACAGCAAGGGCTCATCTCTTCCGTTGGCAATCCCTCCTATCCACCGTCCGGAGCATACCAGCAGTGCAACAGCGTTAATCTATACCTGCTGCCTACGCCGGGGGCTATTCCGACAGATGACGGAATCTTTGTAAATGCAACTGAGGGATTCCGGTACGCTTTCAGGCCGCAGAATTACTTGCAGATCTATTATGCGGGCCTCGATGGCTACTATTATGCCCCAGGGCTGTATTCGGGTATCAATTACTACTACCAGGACGTCTTGGATTACCCCTACGCCTCGGAGTCGGGCTTTACACCTGATCTTACCAATAGCACTTTGGACGAAACCTTTGGTGGGTCTATCGGTGTTGCCGACCATGGGACGGAAATTCAGTTCGCGGTCGCGAACGTGGGCGCAGGCATAAACCTCTACGCTCCCAGTTACGTGTACCTCAGCGGTAATTATGGGAGTGGCACGCTGATCGGCGTGGCCGTCCTGTCCGGCCAAAATGGGATTATCACCAACGGCTACCAAACCAATGTCCCGGTGGTATATGCGCCAGGAGTTGGGTCGAATGGGCCGCCTGTGCTCATAAATCCCACCGCTACTCCGACCGTCTCGTTGGTATACGAGATCTACTACGCTGACCCCAGCGTTCAGGAAACACTGTCTGTCCCGATCAGCGTGGAGTACACTTCGAACACTGCGTCGAACACTCCGCCAGTAACATCGACGACAGCTCCGACCACGGTAACGCCGACCTTCTACCCGTTGCCGACCGCCGCTACCTCCACCACGTGGACTACGGCTACCACGGGACCGGTTCCGCGCTTCGAGCCGGATACGACCACTTCGCCCCTGTACACGATTTCGGCTTGCACTTGCAACCTGCTGTTCCCGTTCGTTACGAACCAGGCAGGCTTTGATACTGGCATTGCAATCGCCAACACGACCGACAGCCCAACATTCGGTATTGCACCTCCGATTATTGCCCAGAATGGCACCGTAACCTTGAATTACTACGGCAGCACACCGGGCACTACTGCAGGAGTAGCTCCCTACACCACGCAAGCAGCCGTCCCGGCTGGCACCGAGCTTGTCTTTACGTTAAGCAACGGTGGTGGTATTCCGGGAGGCAGCACGCCGTCTGTAGTAGTCCCGGCCACCGCTGGCTTCCAGGGCTACATCATCGCTCAGGCCAACTTCCAGTACTGCCACGGCTTCGCTTTCATCAGCGATGTCGGTGCGCAGAAACTGGCGGAAGGTTATCTGGCCATCAGCCTCGATGTGCCGTACATCCCGACGTCAAGCGTTTATCTCAGCAACGGCGTCGTGGGAACCATAGTACCGAATGGGCCTACCGGTCTCAATCGGACCGGCAACGGAGGCGAGAACGACGCCCACTAGACTCGTTCGTTAGTACTTAAACAATAGGGGGAGCTTCGGCTTCCCCTATTTTTATTTGTCCGGTCAGTTTTGGTTCCGATGGGCCGTTGGTCTTTTCGACGAAGAGAATCTCGGCCCCTAATTCGCACATTGTGGTACGGTGTTTACCACATTCCTTCGCATCGCCCTCCTTCTTGTTGTGCCTGCTACATTCGTTTGGGCTCAGGACTTGTTTATCCTCCCCGGCGCGGGAGCCTACAACGGTACCGTGCAAGCGTTCGTGACCAACCCACTGTCGACGTTCAGAAGTTTCAACGCGGGAGACGGTGCGTTTACCGTGCTGCCCGCTTTCGGCGGCTTCTATATCGTTGCGGATTCCACCACGGATACGATCGCGACGGCGGATGCCACATTGCTGGATACCGCGGTTGTCGCGGACCTGCCGATTGCCGCTACCCAAGCCGTGCTTAGTCCGGACGGAAGTCTGCTCGCCGTTGCGGCGGGCGTGCTTCATCTGTTCGATACGGCGACGAACCTTGAAGTAGTTACCGGCGGCATTAGCCAGGGAAGCGGCGTTACTACTTTCGCGGTTGCCGCCAGCTTAGACGGGAACACGCTCTTCGCGCTTGGTTCCGACAACGCGGCCGGAAGCGGCCAGCTCACCGCGATCAGCACTACGACGTACGCCGCCGGGGCGACCATAGCGTTGTCTCAGCCTGCCACGGCGATCTCCGTCGGTCCCAATGGGTTGGTTTATGTGAGTTTACCGGACGGGATCCTGGAACTTGATCCAAGAACGCTACAACCCACCTTCGGTGGAACGATGTCCGTGGGCGGTACTCCGGGCCCGCTCGTCTTTACGCCCGACGGACAATACGCACTCGCCATGAATCAGTCCTCCTTAGGGAACAGTCTCTTTGTAGTCACCCTGGCCACTCACAGCGTGACAGCGCCGAACTTAGGATTACCCAAACTCACCGGCCTGCAGATAGTCGGCATAGACAGCGCTATAGCTGCGTCCAGCCAAGGGGCTTACCAGTTTGGGATTGCGAGCCCTGTCAGCGTGACCACGCTCGAACTCAGTGGTGTGGGGCTTGGCGACGTCGTCGCGCTCACCACCTCCAACGACATTCCGGCCGGCGATCACGGCACGGTGCAAGCTGCCTATTTGGTCTCGGCCACGACCCTCTATCAGCTCGATCCCGCGTCCCAGAATATCGTGTCCAGATACCCGGTCCCTTCCTATATCAGCGCCGGAGCGCTCGCATATGCCGTCCCCCCCGTAACGGCGGCCCAGGCGACTCCGGTCTCCCTGCTTGCCTATGGGACCAGCCAGACGATCCTGCCGGGCACGACTTCCGAACCGCTTGTTGTTCAGGTGCTGGATGCCGGCAATCTTCCGATCAGTGGCATTACCGTGCAGTTCCAGAGCAGCTCGAGCGGCGCCACCCTTTCCGTTACTTCCGCAGTCACTGGAAACACGGGCTACGCCCTCACATATCTGACCTCATCGGCCGCAATCGGCCCAATCACCGTAACAGCCGCCGCTGGTTCGCTGACGGCCAACTTTACCATTCAGGTAAGCAGTATGGCGGATGCCGCAACCCCTCAACTAACCATAGTGGCTGGGCAAGGGCAGATGATGCTCGCGGGCACCAGCACCACGGCGGGTCTCGCCTACGGATCTCCCCTCCAGGTGCTGGCCACGGACGCAAACGGGAACGCAGCGCCTGGCATACCCGTCACTTTTTCGATACCGCCCAACGAGGGTACGCTGCTGGTTAACTCCTCCGGAGCGCTTTCACAGGTAGTGAATACGAATTCCGCGGGTGTGGCTTCGGTCGATTTCCAAGCGCCCGGCGTCATTCCGAGCGACACTGTCCAAGGTTTCCTGCAAAGCGTCGTGACAGTCAGCGCGCCGAACACCAACCAGGCCACATTCTACTTGACGACCGTGAACGGCAGCCCTAGTCCTTTCATCTATCTGCTCGCGCCAAATCCCGGCGTCACCTTGACCGGGCCTGCGGAAGGCACTTTGCCCGATGCAGTGTCCATCCAGGTCCTCTCCTCGACTGGCGATCCAATACCGAATGTGTCGCTGGCTTTGAACGATGGAAATCTGAATCCGAGCCTATATCCCACGGCGTCCTGCAGCGGAGGCGTCGTTCTCACCGGCACCAACGGTGTAGCCCATTGCGATGTTGTGTTTGGTCCTCGCATTGGATCGGGGACCTTCACCGCCGCTATGGCCGTTACCTACACATCGGCCTCGCTTCCATTTACCGTCACGGTGGGCGCAGCCGCAGTCGTGCAAATCACCCAAGGCAACAATCAAGTTGGCATCCAGGCACAGACGCTGCCCCTCGCTTTACTGGTAGATGTCACGGATTCCGGAGGCAACGCCGTCCCAGACACCCCGGTGAATTGGCAGGTACTTCCGGCTGGCGCTGTGATCCTGAGCAATATGTCGGCCGCCACCGCCAGCGCAGGAGGCGCGTCCGCGATCGCTACTCTCGGCAACATAGGCGGTGTTGCACAAGTGAAGGTCACCGCCGGCGCTGCCTCGGCGATTTTCAACTTAACCGTCAATATTCCGACGGACGGCGTCCGAAAGATATCCGGCGATAAGCAAACCACTGCCATCAATACTGCGTTCACCTTGCCACTGACGGTGGAGGTTGTGAATGCGAGCGGCACGGGCATTGCCGGTCTGCCGGTGAACTTCCAGGTGACTTCCGGGACTGCTAAGCTAGGCGTTCCCTCCGCCACTACCGGCGCAACAGGGCAGGCTGCCACCACCGTGACCGCGGGCGGAACCGCGGGAACCATCACCATCAGCGCGACCTCAGGGGCTTTCAGCGCGACCTTCACTCTCACCGCGCAACTTCCGGGTCCATCCAACATCACCATCGTCAACGGGGCGACATTCGAAAAGGGCACGGGCATCTCGCCGGGCGGAATCGCCACCATCGGCGGCACTGGCTTTCTACCGGGGGTCACAGGCTTGGTGATGGCCGATAATACTATCGGTCCGCTCCCAACTACCTTGGCCGGCCTTACCGTTACTTTCGGCGCTGCCGCCGCTCGCGCGCCCATTTACTACGTCCTCAGTTCCAATGGAATCGATGAGGTGACCGTGCAGGTTCCCTTTGGGGTCCAGTCCGGATCGGCGGTAGACCTGACCCTCACCCTTGCCGACGGTGAATCCACCACGGTGAAGGTTGCGGTCCAGCCTTTTGCACCTGGGATTTTCACCACCGTCTACAACGGAAAAACCTATCCGGTAGCTCTGCGCCCCGATGGAAGTCCGGTCAGCCCCACCAACCCGGCGCAGCTCGGTGAGAACATCACCGTCTATGTCACAGGCCTGGGTGAAGTCACACCGGCTGCCGCTACCGGCGACGCGGGCGTTGCGGGGCAATCTGTTGTAGCGCCGCTGATCGTCGGGGTCAACAACGGCGGCGTGCCGCTGATCTCGACGGAGTACGTCCCTGGCTCCGTCGGCGTCTATGCGATCACGCTGCAGGTTCCCGCGGACGCAAAAACCGGACCATATCAACCGCTAGGCGTGGTTGTGTTCGGTTCCTCGGCCAAGGCCTACTACGCCAACTCTACCTACCTTCCCATTCAGTGACCGGTCCCGACTGGGACCGCTATTTCTGAGGCGCCTGGGAGGCTGGCCGTGGGGTGGGAGCGGCGGCCTGAGGACCGCGGTCGAAAAAGATGTTGATAGGAAGAAGCCGGCCAGTCTGAACCACTTGCAACGCGATCGTCGAATTTCCAATTTTCGTTGCGCAATCCTGGCACTGTGGTCCGGGATCGTTCGGCCGCCACTCGAAGAGGACTGTGGTTTCCTCATTCGCCTGCAATTGCAGCTTGCCAACCGTGATCCTTAGCCCGGGAATAACTACGTCACCCAGCTTGAGCGTCACCACTCCCGGCATGCCATTCCGAATGCGAACCACGTCCTGCGACGATTGATCAGGGCTCAGATGAACGGCCTGCTTATCCATGGCTACCTGCGCCAGGATACCTTTCGCAGCAGCCTTCATATCGCTTGGTATAACTGGGGCCGGGCCATTCGCTGCCGCCGCCGGCGCGGGCTCGGGCGGAGGTAGCGGGACAAATCCGGTGGGAGAAAATGGAGACGCTACCTGGGTTGGTTTCACATAATGCCAATACCACTTTCCATCCATGACCTCCCAAAAGGAGGTGATTGGGAAGGTGGTCGGCGTGACTATACCGTGCCATTTCCATTCGCTGTTGCAACTCTCCACCACCACAGCTTTCGTGAAGTTGTCCGAATAGCGGATCCGGAGCGTCTCGCAGGCCTTGTATTGTTGCTTGTCGGACTCGAGGAAAGCATCCTGGGAATCGTCGGCCACCAACAAATAGGCGTCTTTGTATTTCCCCGCCATGAAGGCGTGATAATACTGGTCCACGCGGGCGCGCAAAGCTTCCTCCACGGGCGCAGGCGCTTTATCTACGAGCTCTTTTGAGTCCTGAGCCAGCTCTTTGGAGTCCTGAGCGAGTCCCAGGATACCGGAAACCAGAAGGAGTGAAGAGAGAGCGACCGTTCTCATAAGTCTTTGGTTTGAAACTCTTCCTTTAGAATATCAACTTGTTTTGGCTGGGAGGCAGGGACTCGAACCCCGATACGCAGATCCAGAGTCTGCAGTCTTACCATTAGACGACCTCCCAGCAGGAGCCTTTAGCGCGATTCTGCACTAATGGGTTGCCGCCCCTATTCTAGCATCGGCGGTGGAATGGTTAACCGCGCGCCCGGCCAGCGGTTTTCTTCGGCGCCGCGCGAGGCGTTCTAGGCTTGGAATGCTCGCCGGCCAGATAGCTTCGCCAGCGCTTGAGCTCGCCCTCGGAATCGAAGGCGCGCCAGTCGTGCCTCAGGTCCCTTACCTTTTTCTTTAGTGTGTGGCGAAGCTGGTCTTGCAATGCGCGATCGCCGCGCACCACGCGCTGGATGGCCTGATAATCGCTGACTTTCCCCAGCGCTCCCTGCAATTCGTGCAGCGCCTTCAGATAGCGGTCCAATTGCGGCCCGTAGACCGGCCGGAACAATTCCAGAGTGTAGCGGAAGCGCTTGGTTTCCAGACGGAAGCCGTGCAGTTCGTCGGGCGCGCGCTTCTCGCTGACCGCGTCCCGGCCGGCTTCGAAATACTTCCGCGCCAGTTTCGGGAGCACCTCCCGGGCGTTGGCGGCGACGCTGTCTCCAGGTTTCAGTTTCATACGCCCCGAAGCGACAGCCCGTTTCGCCATTTGGTTGAGAAATCCCGCGCGGTCCAGCGGCGCAACATTTCGGAAAACTGGCGCTGATACGTCAAGCGCTCTTTTTGCACGCGCGATTGGTGCGCGGCATGCCCGGCTTCTTTCAAGAAATCGAGCGTAATGTCCCGGTCTCGGATATCGGAAGTGACGCTCATCACGCGCTTCAGCATTCTGCGAATCTTCTTGACTTCCCACTTGGGAAAGAAATCCTCGAACAATTCCAATCCCTGCGAGAAGCGCCGTACACTGACGCGCAAATCGTGGATCTCGTCCGGTCCGGGCTTCTTCACGGCGCGGTGTACCTGGTAGGCCAGCGTGGTGAGCAAACGGTTGGTCTGCTCGACAGCGAAGTCGTGAATGCTGGTTTTGCCGGTCACGCCCGTACCCGCGTCAACTGGAGCTGTACTTGATAGGTTTCACGAAATGCGTCGGCCACGCGCTCCGCGGCCCAGATTTCGAGGTCCGGATCGGGCTTGGAATCCAGCGCGAGCGTGACGGACCCGTTGCGAAACTGCACTTGCAGATCGCCGACGCGCTGCTCGTGGCTGCGGTCCAGACTATCGGCGATGCGCAGCAGAGGAACCAGCAGGTGGATGGCGCGCCGCGACTCGGGATCGATGGTCTGGAACGGCGTATGCCTGGGGGTGGGCATGGACTTTCTATGATACCGGCACAGCAAGCCTATCAATTGCCGCTCGCTGTCGGTAAAGCCCGGCAAATCGGAATGCACCACCAAATAGTAGGAGTGCTTGTGATGGCTGGTATCGCTGACGAAATGCCCGATATCGTGCAGGTAGGCCGCAGCTTCCAGAATTTTACCCAGAGCCGGGGGAAGCCGGTGCAGCGGCTGCAGCGACTGAAACAGACGGTGCGCCAGATCCGCTACCTTGCGCGCATGCGGGAGCTGCACTCCGTAGCGGCGCGCCATTTGTTCCACGGAGCGGCGCTGATCCCGGCTCAGCATGCTCAACTCGCGTCCTACGCCCCGCGCCGCGAGATCCGCGATGATTCCGTCGCGCACTCCTGCCGCGGAATAGTGCAAAACCGGCTGCTGGAACATCTCGAGCATGCGCCGGAAAACGGCTGCGCCCGCCACAATCAATTCGGCGCGGTTGGGACCGATGCCTTGAATCTTGCGGCGGCCGTTCACATCCAGTACCGACACGTCGCGATAGAATCTGCGGATCTGCGCGGCCGAGGCCTTCAGCCGGTCCGCCTCGTCGCGCCGCGAGCGGCCCACCCGGTTCACGGCGCAAACGATCGCCGCAGCGGTGGCCGATGTTGCAATCGCGCGATCGAAGGGCCCGGGTCCGATTTTGTTCAACGGCCCGGCCAGCTTCTCCTCGATGTACTCATTCAGACGATGCAGGTCGATGGGCGCCGGCGGATCGGTCCGCAAGAAAACCTCCGTCAAGCGAACCGCGCCCAAAGGCTTCGAAAAGGCCTCCGACAACACGCCGTGATCGGACAGAATTACTTCAGCGCTGCCGCCGCCGACATCGATCATCAACACGCGCTTGCCGGATTGGGGCCAGCGAGCTTGCACACCCAAATGAATCAGCCGCGCTTCTTCTTGTCCGGAGATGATTTCGATGGGCGCCCCCAGCGCTTTGGACGCGCGTTCCAGAAACTCGCGTTGATTGCTGGCATCCCGCACCGCGCTGGTGGCTACCGCGCGCACGCCGATGACGTCCAGCTTCTGATAGATCTGCGCCATGCGTGTCAGATTCGCGCAGACAAATTCCACTGCGTCGGCGGTGATGCGGCCATCCTGGAACACGCCCGCTCCCAGGCGCGTCACTTGTCGCTCGGCCGCCAGGATTCGGGTTGCCATGCCGTCTCCAGTCTCGGCGGCCTGCATGCGAATCGAGTTGCTGCCAATGTCGATGGCGGCGTAACGCGGCATGTTCCCATAGTATCGTTGGCGCTGGCTGCCCCCAAAATTCACTAAAACGTTATAATTGTTGCGGTCGCCTCCCCCTATGCCTCTGCTGGTTCCGAACCGTCACCGCGGCAAGCTGATTGTGGTCGAGGGAATTGATGGGTCCGGAAAGTCCACGCAGCTTTCTCTGTTGAGCCAGTGGTTGCGATCGCAGTGCCTGGCGGTGGCGTTCAGCGAATGGAATTCTTCGCCGCTGGTGCGCGAGACCACCAAGCGCGGCAAGAAGAAGAATATGTTCACACCGGTGACGTTCAGCCTGATTCACGCCACCGATTTCGCGGACCGCCTGGAGCGCTACATTGTCCCGCTGGTGAAGGCCGGAGCGGTGGTGTGCGCGGACCGCTATGCCTATACCGCCTTTGCGCGCGATGTGGTTCGGGGCGTGAGCCGGCGCTGGGTGCGCAATCTCTATCGGTTCTCCCTCCGGCCGAATCTCGCGTTCTACTTTCGCGTGCCGCTGGAAGTGGCGATCGGGCGCATTTTAGGCGGACGCAACGCGATCAAATTCTATGAAGCGGGCATGGACATGGGGCTCAGCCGCAACGTGGAAGAGAGCTTCCGGATCTTTCAGGGACGCATCCTGGACGAATACGAAGCCATGATCCACGAGGTGGGCTTTCATGTGATCGACGCCACCGGATCCATTGAGGAACAGCAACAGCAGATGCGCGACATCGTGATGCAGGAGCTGGGCGAGAGCCTGCGCAATGGCGTGCTGCGCTCCGGGGGAGGAGAATTGGATGCTGCTCAAGCAGCCACTCGAGTTTTATAGCGAGTCCCTGGCGGGTGTCGAGCGCGGCGAGCTGCAAGGCAAGCTGATCGTGATCGAGGGACCGGATTCGGTGGGCCGTTCCACGCAAGTGGCGCGCTTGCGCACCTGGCTGGAGCATCAGGGGCACGCGGTGTTGGACACCGGTCTCGCGCGCGGCGCGCTGGCCGGGAAGGGAATCTCGCAAGCCAAGGAAGGCAACACGCTGGGGCCGATTACGATGACCCTGTTCTACGCCACCGATTTTGCCGATCGCCTGGAGAACGAAATCGTTCCCGCGCTTCGCGCCGGCTTCGTGGTGCTGACCGACCGCTATATTTTTTCTCTGATGGCGCGCGCCATCGCCCGCGGCGAGGACCGGGCCTGGATCGAACGGGTGGCCAGCTTTGCGCTGGTCCCGCACGCCATTTATTACTTGCGAGCCGAGGTGCGCGACCTGGTATCGCGCGTGGTGTTGGGACGCGGCGCATTCGACCATTGGGAAAGCGGAATGGACATGCGCTTCGGTGCCGATATGCACGACAGCTTCGTCAAGTACCAATCGCGCGTGATTCATGCGCTGGACCGCATGGCCAAGCGCTATAATTTCGTGGTGATCGATGCGACGAAAACGCCGGATCAGATCTTTCGCGAGCTGCAACGATCGATCGGCAAGCTGTTTTAGCCGCTCTTCAGCGCGGAGTCAGGCTGTAAATCAGAACCGCCAGCACAATGGACGTCACCACCGCGTAGGTGCCGTCGCGCTCCAATCCAAAGCCCACCAGGCAGAATGCCACCCGTGCCACGGGCGTCAGGATCAACAACAACAGCCCAAGCTGGATGACGGCCCGGCAGTCCGAAGGGCTCGCGGCATGGATCACAGCCGAGATTGTCCGATACTCCGCTGGCGTTCCGCGAAAGACGCGATAGTCGGGCTGCTCGCGACCGTGCTTGGAGAGGTAGCAGACGCCCCCCAGCAAAACGACCAGGGCCGAGAGAATCACACCAGTCCTAAGCAGTCTGCTAATGACTACTTCCAGGCGTTGATCATTCACTAGACCCTCCCCTTCACGCCAGCGACGATCATTTCCACCGCCATGACGGCCACTACGATGCCGAAGATCCAGCGCAGTACGCGAACCTTGGCGCCCATCAGCTGCCGCGCGCCGATCAACGATCCAACCAATACGCCCAGCATCACCGGCATGGCAAGGCCAGGTTCGATATAGCCGCGGCTCAGGTATATGCCGGCACTGGCCGCGGCGGTGACTCCGATCATGAAATTGCTGGTGGTGGTGGAGACCTTGAACGGAATGTGCATGGCCTGATCCATGGCGATGACTTTGAGCGCGCCCGATCCGATACCGAGCAAGCCCGACAGCGTGCCTGCGCCGAACATTATGCCGAAGCCGGTTTTGACATGGTCGACTTTGTACTCGCGGGGACCGTCCGACGATGGATAGGTCCCGTTCATTTTCAAACGCAACGCCAATGGGTCCGATTTTTGACTGGTCTTATCGCGCGAGTGCCCCCGGCTGGATTGCCACGCCGCCTGCAGCAAGACCAGGCCGAAGATGATGGACAGGATTGACGTCGGCGCTCGCGTCGCAAGATAAGCGCCCAGGAGCGCGCCCAGCGTGGTGGCTATCTCGAGGAACATTCCGATGCGGATGTTGGAGTAGCCTTCCCGAACGTACGCGGCGGCCGCGCCGGAAGAGGTGGCAATCACCGAGACCAGGCTGGCGCCGATGGCGTATCGAATGTCTACGCCCAGCAGCACGGTGAGCGCGGGCGTGACCACCACGCCTCCGCCCAGGCCAGTCAGCGCGCCCAAACATCCCGCCACCGCCGAGATGCCGAAGACCAGCGGCGTGAACTCGAGATTGTTCATCTACAGTGCTAATTTTACAGTGCTAATTTCGTGCTTGGTCGCCGCCCCGGTGAAATAGCTTCTGCTTAAAGTCAGGCCAGAATTCGTCGAAGGTATTGCTTCCGAAGCGTCCGAGAAATCCCAGACCGGTACGAATGACCGCATGGCCGGCGGTATCGTCTCCAGGGGCGCGCCAGGCGTTAGACAGGAAGTTACTCCCGGGAATGGCGATAAAGCGGGCGTAGGCTGGCATCATGTCGCCATCGCGGTTTTCGGCCATCACCGTCATTTTTGCCGCGTGGCGGAGGCGCTGGCCAAACGACGCCGCCGGTCCGTCGCGGAAGTAACGCGGGTCTTCACCCCATGCCGCGCCGATTCCGGCTTCCATGCTGTCGCTTACCAAGTTTCCGGCCACGCTCATGCCCAAGCGATCCCCAAACCCCTGCCAGTGGGTCCCGTATGCCTTGGGACTGTTGAAGAGCGTGTCCCATCCGGCCCCAACTACTTCGCCAGCCACGCCTTCCGGGCCGACCGTGCTCTTGACTACCCATTGGATTCGCTGTTGGGCTGTGATGGGCCCGCGCGCGTCACTGCTGCTCGAGGAAGCCGCATTAAAAGCGCTGGGCGAAGCCGAGGTACCGCCCGTTGAATCCGGTGCGGCAGTAGACGCCAGCGTGCCCGGCATCAACGCCTGGCCCATTGCCGCCGAAGCTAATAAGAGGATTGAGCAGCCCACCTTGCGAATCATTTTGCGCCTCCCAGCGAGGAAGCTATTGCAGATCGCGTTCCATTTCTCGATGGCAGCGGGTTTGCCAAGTAAAAGCTAATGTCTTCATTTGGATGCGGCGGAACCTTGCTTGGCGACTCGAGAGTTCTGCCGGTAGGAAACGCACAAAACAGGCACTTTTCGCCTAAGGTCCCACTCGCGGCGCTGGCCCCTGGCTGCAGAAATTCGCTATCGTTAGACCAGCATGCCGGACTGGCTCAGTATCCACGAACCCATCCTGGTGAACACCATTGGACACTGCGGCGGCGCGGTCATCTTTGGAATGTTGCTGTATTTCTTCCTGGCGAACTGGCGGCGCGGGCGTGAGGAGCGGGCCAAGCTGCCAGTCCTAGCCGCGGCGCTGGCCTTCCTATGGAATATCGGCTCGCTGATCGCGTTGGGGACGGGCCCGCGCGGCGGGATGGCGCCCGATATCATTGTCGCGGCCAGCTTTTCAGTGCTCAGCCTGCTGCCGGCCGTGCTGCTGCATATTTCTCTGGAGTCCGAGCAGCGGCCGACCTGGCGTGCCATCTGGATCGGGGGCTACGTCCTCAGCTCCGGCGCCATCATCCTGCACATTGCCGACCTCGCGACCGGTCGCCCGTCGCTGCACTTCGCCGCGTTACTCCTGGTGACCATCGGTTTCGCGGTACTGACCGCGATCTCGGTGCTCTTCGAGCTGCGGCGGAAGAACCGTGCTGCTACCTCTCGATTGGTGGGCGCGATGGTGCTATTCCTGTTCGCGATTTCGTTCACGCACTTCGGCGCGGAGCACGGCCATCAGGTGTGGTCCAGGGAAATCGCGCTGCATCATGCCGGCATCCCGCTGGCTTTGTTCGTGCTGCTCCAGAACTATCGCTTTCTTTTGCTGGACGCTTTCCTGCGATTTGTAGTGAATGCCACGCTGGCCGCTGCGGCGGTGCTGGCGTCCATCCGGATTGTGGAATCGGCGCAGCATGGCTCGTTGCGGACGCATCCCTTCGATGCCGGGCTCCTGTTTGCCGGCGGCTGCCTGTTGCTGACGTTATTCGTTTACGTTCGCAATCGCATTCAAAGCTGGCTGACCAGCGTGGTTTTCTTGCGGTCGAATGTGGATGACGCGCTGGAACTGCTTTTGAAGCTAGTTCGCGCGGCTCGGGATGAATCGGTCTACCTGCCATCGGCGGCGGAAGTAATTGCCGGGTTCGTGCGGGCGGCGCGATTTGATTTGTCCGAACGCGCTCCGGGGTTGGGCGACGAGCCCGCGTGGGTGCAGGCGCGGGTCCCCTTGCGCTTTTCGCGTGGCGATGCCCGATATTTGCTGCTGGGCCCCAGGGAGGGCGGCCGGCGCTATTTGAGTGAGGATCTCGCGGCGCTGCTGCGGCTGGGGGCTGCCGTGGTGGAGCACGTGGAGCAACTGCGCGGCATTCAGATGCAAGGGCTGGTATCACAGGCGGAGTTGAGGGCTCTCCAGGCGCAGATTAATCCGCACTTCTTCTTTAACGCTCTGAACACTTTGTATGGAACCATCGACCGCTCCAATGCCGAAGCCCGGCGCCTGGTGCTGAATCTCGCGGACGTGTTCCGGTACCTCTTACGGTCCGATCGGACGTTGATCGAAATCGAAGAGGAGTTGCGCATTGTCCGCGCGTACCTGGAGATCGAGCAACTAAGGCTGGGCGCCAAGCTGACCACCGAAATCAATGTAGATGGAGCGGCCCTGCGCGCGATGATTCCTTTGCTCTCGGTGCAGCCGCTGGTGGAGAACGCCGTGAAACACGGGGTTGCGCCGCGCACCGGCACAGGGTTCGTGCGTCTGGACATTACCGCCCAGCCCGATCTGTTGTCGGTGACAGTTTCCAACTCCGGAGAATGCGACTCCAGCGCCCTCACGGCCGCCCGCGCCGACGGAGGAATCGGCTTAGCCAACGTCCGCCGCCGCCTGGAACTGCATTACGGCGACGAATCCAGTTTTCTGGCGGAGGTAGTGGATGGCGTCACAACGGTTGGTTTCCTGCTGCCACTAAAAGTGGTGGTGGCCGGGCTGCCGGCATGACTCTGAAGACCTTGATCGTGGACGACGAGCCAATCGCCCGCAAAGTTCTGCGCGAAGAGCTGGAGCTGATCTCGGACATCGAGGTGATTGGAGAGGCTGCCGACGGCGCGGCCGCGCTCGAGAAGATCGGCCGCGAGCATCCCGACCTGGTGCTGCTCGATCTCCAGATGCCGGCCATGGGCGGGCTGGAGGTGGTGCGCCAACTGAAGCATGGGAAACGCCTGCCGGCGATCGTTGTGGTCACTGCCCATGACGAACATGCCTTGCAAGCCTTTGAGGCGGGAGCGATCGATTATCTGCTCAAGCCGGTGCGGCAGGAACGGTTGTCGGAAGCCGTGGACCGCGCCAGACGTTTGACCGGACGCCAGGCAACGGAAAGGATTGCGCGTCTTCAGGAGATCGGCGATCCAGCGGCGGTCCCGCGCGCCAGAAGAATTGTAGGCAAGATCGGCGAGGAATATTTCCTGCTCGGCACCGACGAGATTTATGCTTTCCAAGCCGAAGGGGACTTGGTGTGGATCGTGGGCTCGAAGCGCAAGTATCTGGCCACGCAAAGTCTGAAAGAGTTGGAGGAGCGTCTGAAGAATACCAGTTTCCGGCGCATCCATCGCAATGCACTGGTCAATGTCGATCAGGTACGGAAGATGAGCGCGTTGAGCAGCCAGCGATGGTTAATCACGCTCGCCAACGATCAGGAGTTTATCGCGAGCAGGAGGCAGGCGCGCAGCGTTCGGGAGCTTCTGAGCTGGTAATGCACTCACTATTGACCGCAGGCTTGCTTGTTTGCTTTGGGACTGCCCTGGCGCAGTCGGTCGATCAGGAGCCTGAGCCTGTCGCAATCGTTGAGGTCGGGGGAGCCGGTAGCTGGAATCTGAAAAGCGGCGGAATCGAGTTTCGGCGCGGACCTCGCGGCTGAAATTACGCCGATCGAGAACTGGCTGGAAATTGAGGCGGGAGTCACGCCGCTTTTCACCCGTCACTCCACTGAATGGGATACCGACCTTTTATTCAAGAAGCCTTGGACCCTCTCGAAAAAAGCGGAGTTCATGTTCGGTATTGGCCCGGAGTGGGTTCACACCAGACAATCGGGGGTGACGATGAATTCGGCCGCGGTTGAAGCGGTGCTGGATTTTATGTTCTGGCCCTCCGGGAAACATCGATTCGGCTGGTACCTCGAACCCGGCTACGATTACAACTTTGCGCGAGGGCATGAGCAGTCGATCGGCATTACCGGCGGACTGCTGATCGCTATCCCATGAACGGCGCGTTGGTCCGTCTATCACGGCCTTCAGATCGTTGATTGCTCCTTAGAGGCCGTCCGTAGAAAACTTGTACGGCGATCAACTTCAGCGTGCTAAAAGTATCTGAGCTCCGGGCTCAAGCATGCCGTTGAGAACGCTGATTGTGGACGATGAACCGATTGCGCGGAAGGTATTGCGCGAGGGACTCGATGCGTTGGACGGCGTCGAGATCGTCGGAGAGGCGGACAATGGCGCCGCCGCTTTGGAAAAAATATCCGCCGACCATCCCGATCTTGTGCTGTTGGATCTTCAAATGCCCACCATGGGCGGGCTCGATGTAGTCCGAAATCTCAGGCGCGGCACTCACATTCCTGTAGTCGTAATTGTCACCGCTTATGACCAATACGCGCTTCAGGCCTTCGAGGCCGGCGCGATCGATTACCTGCTGAAGCCAGTGGGCGGAGAGCGTCTGGCGCAGGCTGTCGAACGGGCCAGGCGGCTTACGGAAAGGGAAGCTGTTGAAAGACTGGCGCAGCTTCAGGAGATCAACGACCAGCCGGCGATTCCCCAAGCCAGACGAATCGTGGGAAAGATCGGCGGCGAATATTTTCTCCTCGGCGCCGACGAGATCTACGCATTTCAGGCCGAGGTGGAGATCGTGTGGATCATCACCGCCAAGAAGAAATACCTGGCTACCCAGACCCTCAAGGTCCTGGAACAGCGGCTCAGGAACACCAGTTTTCGGCGAATTCATCGAAATGCGTTGGTGAATGTCGATCATGTCCGGAAGATGAGCGCCCTCAGCAGTCAAAGATGGCTGATCACGCTGAGCAACGAGCAGGAGTTCATCGCCAGCAAGAGGCAGGCCGGCAGCATTCGCCAGCTTTTGAACGGGTAGGGCGTCCGCTCATAGCGCGAGTTAGGTCGTTGATGTTGGCGATCAGGCCGAGTATCGAATTGTTCTTGGCGCTTTCGTACCCAGCACTCACAATCGAAAAATATGAGAATGGGCCGTCTCGCGATCTCTCTGGTTTTCCTTGCATTCTGGCTCGCATCGCCTGTCGCGACGTACGCACAATCCAGCAGCGCTAACTCCGGAACGGTCCGCGGAACCGTGCTGGACCCCTCAGGCGCGGCCATCCTGGGTGCGACCGTCGAGATCCAGAACCCCGTTTCCCACTATGACAAGAGCGTCCAGACCGATGCGCAGGGAAACTTCGAATTCGATAACGTTCCGTTCAATAATTATCACGTGAGTGCATCGGCGAAGGGATTCCAGGGCGGCGAACAGGATGTCAACGTGCGTTCGCCTCTGGCGGTTGACGCCAAGATCTCCATGACGATCGGCGCTGCGACGACAAGTGTGACAGTGACAACAGGAACCGATCTGGTCGAGACCGATACAACCACTCACACGGACGTGGATCGGGAGCTTTTCGACAAGCTGCCCCTTGAAAGCCAGTCCTCGTCGCTCAGCTCGCTGGCGACGCTCGCTTCCCCAGGCGTTTCAGCCGACTCCAACGGCTTGTTTCACGGACTGGGCGATCATGCCTCAAACTCTTTTTCCATCGACGGCCAGCCGATTACGGACCAGCAAAGCAAAGTCTTCTCGAATCAGCTTCCGATCGACGCGGTCCAATCGATGGAGGTGATCGAAGGCGCACCGCCGGCCGAGTATGGTGGAAAAACCAGTCTGGTGCTGGTGGTGACTACCCGTTCGGGTCTGGGAGCCACCACACCGCACGGCGATATTACGACTTCCTATGGCACCTTTGGAACAACCAATAGCGGCTTCGATCTTGCGTACGGGCAGGAAAAATGGGGAAACTTCATCTCCGCGAATGGCCTGGATACAGGCCGTTTCCTGGATGGGCCCGAGTTCCAGGTTTTCCACGATCACGGCAACGAAGAGAACATTTTCGATCGGCTGGATTTCAAGCTTTCCGACCAGGACACCATCAACATCAATTTGAGCTTCACCCGCTCCTGGTTCCAGACTCCCAATTCTTACGATGCCCAGAATGCGACAGCCTGGAACGGCCTGCTGGTAAATAACGGCGGGCTCGGGCCCAATGGTTTACCGGTCGGCTCGGCCGACCAACGTTCGAAGATTAGAACGTTTGATATTGCTCCGGTTTGGACTCATCTCCTCAATCCGAAGACCGTGCTCACAATCGGCGCTTTTGTGCGGCAGGATCAATATAACTATTATCCAAGCGACAACCCCTTCGCCGACTTAACAGCCGATCTACAGTCTGCGACCGACGGTCAAAGTCGCCGGCTCACAAATGCCGGCGCGCGCGCCAGCGTGTCCTACGTAAGTGGCATTCACAACATCAAGGTCGGTCTGCAATATGAGCATACTTTTCTCACTGAAAGGGATACCTTCGGTCTGGTCGATCCAACCATAAACGCCCCTTGTATGAACGCCGACGGTAGCCCCGACACGGACCCTACGCTGACGAACCCGAGCAACTGCACGGGAACGCTGCAGCAGAATCCTAACTTCATTCCGATCCTGGCTTGCTACGACCTGACAAGAACGTCGCCTCTGCCAGCTTCGGACGGCTGTGCGAACAGCACCAGCACCGAGTACAAATATTTTGGGCATGCCGACATCCGGGAGTTCGCGTTCTACATTCAGGATGCGATTAATATCCACAACTGGACATTCAATCTCGGCCTGCGAGTCGATCAATACGATGGCATCACCAAGGCCGCGCAAGGAGAGCCGCGCCTTGGCATCGCTTACAACATCAAGCCAACCAACACGGTTCTGCGGGTCTCCTATGCCCGGACAATGGAAAGCCCGTTCAACGAGAATCTGGTGCTGGCGAGCCTGGGATGCCAGGACCCGGTGATCGTCGCCTTCCAGAGCTTTGTCGCCGGGGGCGCTTGCGTGTCAACGACGCCGCTCAGTCCCGGCCATCGCAATGAATTTCATGCCGGCCTCTCCCAGGCGTTTGGCAAGTACCTGGTTCTCGATGGCGAATACATTTGGAAGTACACTCACAAAGCATTCGACTTTAGCGTGCTCGGCAATACTCCGATCACTTATCCCATCGAGTGGTTAGCCTCGAAGATTCCCGGATATGCAATCCGTCTCACCATGCCGAATTTTTATGGTTTGACAGCTTTTATGGTCACCTCCAGCGTGGCGGCTCGTTTCTTCGGCCCGCAGATAGCGGGGATTGGCGCCACTCCGGGCTCAATCAGCGTATTCCGTATCGATCATGACGAAACCAACAATGCAACCGGACACCTGCAATACCAGCCGTCGAAGAAACTCCCGTGGGTCAGCTTCAACTGGCGTTATGACAGTGGTCTGGTGGCAGGTCCGGTGCCCTGCGCTGGAGGCGAGGATTGCGCCAACGGACCCAACGGAAGCAACACTGTGGTGGACGTTTCGGGACTCACGCCCGACCAACAGTTCGAAGGCGGGCTCTACTGCGGACCGGTTCACGCGACGCCGACCACGCCGATCAGCCCGAACGGTCTCTGCCCGGCGAGCATGTACGGTTCCACGCTGGTATCCATTCCCGCCGCGGGCACGGAGAACGACGACCACAACCCGCCTCGCATCCAACCCCGCAATCTGTTCGACATTGGCGTCGGACACGATAACATCTTCCACGGCGACAAATACAAGTTCAGCGCGCGTGTGACGGTGGTAAATCTCGCAAACTCCTACGTGTTATATAACTTTCTCTCCACGTTCAGCGGAACGCACTACGTGAGTCCGCGCACCGTAGCTGGAACGATCGGGTTTCACTTCTAAGTCCGCTCACGGTCAAAAATAGTTCACTCGCCGCGAAACTCTAGCCGCCGGCCGGATTCTCATAGGTGTGGCGCTTTCCGCCCTCGACAATGAGAAGATGAGCCGTCCTGCGATTTCACTCGCCATTGTTGTTTTGTGCCTGGCCTCGGCTGTCGCGATGTATGCGCAAGCCAACTCGGGTGCGGTGCGCGGCACGGTGCTGGATCCTTCCGGAGCAGTCGTCGCGGGTGCGAGCGTGGAAATTGAAAATCCAGTCTCGCATTATACGCAGTCTGCGCAGACCGACGCACAGGGAAATTTCGAGCTGAAGAACGTCCCGTATAATAACTACCATCTCAGCGTAAACGCGGCCGGGTTTCAAGCGGCGAAACAAGACGTGGATGTGCGCTCGCCGATCCCGGTCCCGGTAAGCGTCAGCTTGAAGATCGGTACAGAGGTTTCGAGCGTGACCGTGCAGGAGGCCGGCGATTTGATAGAAACCGATTCCACCGCCCACACCGATATCGATCGGTCGATGTTCGACAAACTGCCACTTGAAAGCCAGTCTTCGTCGCTGAGCTCGCTGGTGACGTTGTCATCGCCGGGTATTTCAGCCGACTCGAACGGTCTGATGCACGGCCTGGGAGATCATGCATCCAATTCGTTCTCCTTGGATGGCCAGCCCATATCGGACCAGCAAAGCAAGGTCTTCTCCAATCAAATACCGACGGAAGCAGTGCAATCGATGGAGGTGATTGAGGGCGCGCCTCCGGCCGAATATGGCGACAAGACCAGTGTGGTGATCGACGTCACCACGCGCTCGGGGCTGGGTGTCACCATGCCGCGCGGCGATATCACGCTTTCCTATGGCACTTTTGGCTCCTCCAACGGCGCCTTCGACCTGGCCTATGGAAAACAAAACTGGGGCAACTTCATCGCCGTAAACGGGCTGGATACCGGCCGGTTTCTGGATACCCCCGAGTTCCAGGTTTATCACGACCATGGCAATGAAGAGAGCGTCTTCGATCGCTTTGATTTTAAGCCCTCACAGGCCGACAGCATCAATCTCAACTTCACTTATACGCGCTCCTGGTTCCAGACTCCCAATTCATTTGACGCTCAGACCGCGGACGCCTGGTCCGGACTCGTCGTTAACAACGGCGGGCTGGGTCCCAATGGCGTGCCGGTGGGTCCCTCCGATCAGCGCTCCCAGATCAAATCCTTTAACATCGCACCCACCTGGACGCGATTGCTGAATCCCAACACTGTCCTTACTTTTGGAGCCTTCGCGCGCCAAGATCAGTACAACTATTATCCGAGCGACAATCCTTTTTCGGATCTCCAACCCGATCTACAGCTCCAAACCATCGGGCAGAATCGCAGGCTGACGGATCTTGGGCTACGCACGAATCTGTCGTACATAAAAGGTATTCACAATATCAAGGCGGGGATCACGTATCAGGACACCATTCTCACGGAGAAAGACAGTTTCGGGGTTGTCGATCCCAACCTGAACGCGGTGTGTTTGAATCCGGATGGGAGCCCGAATACGAATCCGAGCCTGACCGATCCCAGCGAGTGTGGCGCCCTGCAAGTGAATCCGAACTTCAATCCGCTGCTGGCCTGTTACGACTTAACCAGAACATCGACGCTGCCGGCGTCCGATGGCTGCCCCAGCTCAAGCAGCGGCCTGTACACTTTTAACGGCCATGCAAACATCCGGGAACTGGCGCTGTTTTTCGAAGACAACATTACCGTCAAGAACTGGACCTTCAATCTTGGAGTACGGTTCGATTACTACGACGGCATTACCAGCGCCAAGCAAGGCGAACCCCGTCTCGGCATCGCCTACAACTTCAAGCCCACCAACACGGTGTTTCGCATCTCCTACGCCCGCACCCTTGAAACGCCGTTCAACGAGAACCTGGTCCTTGCGAGCACCGGATGCAGCAATCCGGTGGTGAACGCGATTATGTCGAGCACGGTGAGTCCTTGCGTGACAACCCAGCCGTTGAGTCCTGGCTGGCGCAATGAATTCCACGCGGGCCTCCAGCAAGCGTTCGGAAAATACTTTGTGCTGGATGGCGAGTATATCTGGAAATACACGCACAAGGCCTATGACTTCAGCGTGCTGGGCGACACGCCGATAACGTTTCCGATCGAGTGGTCGAGTTCCAAGATACCGGGCTTCGCGGTCCGCGGCACCATGCCGAACTTCCACGGACTCTCGGCGTATATCGTGCTCTCGCACGTGGCGGCGCGCTTCTTTGAACCGCAGGTCAGCGGAATCGGCGCCACGCCCTATTGCCCGCCGTCAACCGGGTGCGAAGTGTTTCGCATCGACCATGATGAGGTTTTCAACTCCACTACGCATTTGCAGTATCAGCCCTGGCAAAAGGGCCCATGGTTAGGCTTTAACTGGCATTACGACAGCGGCCAGGTAGCCGGTTCAGCGCCGTGCGCCGGCGGAGATTGCGTGAATGGCCCAAGCGGCAGCGATTCCATCGTGGACGTTTCCGGTTTGTCGCCGGATCAGCAGTTCGAAGCGGGACTCTATTGCGGGGGCGTGCATGCGACTCAGACTACGCCTATCAGTCCCACGGACCTGTGCCCGGCATCGCTGTACGGGTCGAAACTGTTGCAGATACCCGCGGCCGGCACCGAGAACGACGACCACAATCCCCCGCGCATCGCCTCCCGCAATCTCTTTGATGTTGCCGTGGGCCACGACAATCTGTTTCACGGCGATAAGTACAAATGGAGCGCGCGCGTGTCGGTGGTGAACTTGACGAATGAATACGCGCTGTACAACTTTCTTTCAACGTTCAGCGGGACGCATTACGTGACGCCGAGGACGGTGAGCGGAACGATCGGATTTCATTTCTAATTTTCGGCGTAGACGCGCTTCACAACGTTCGAGACCGGCCCCATGGTCTGCCAGCCGGAGTACTTGGTCTTGAACTCCGCGGTGACCGTAGCGCTCGCCTCGTCGGGGGACTTGCCCTGGCGCTTGAGCTCGAGCGACCGGGTTTGCACATCCAGCAGAAAGGCCCGTTCCTTAGCGATCAGCGATCCGTCCCCCAGCGCCCCGTGATCGGGCACCACAAAACGCGGCTTGAGCGGCTCCAGTTGATCCAGAATCGCAAGCCAGCCTTTCACGCTCGCGTCCTCGCTAGGCATGTTGGGGACGATTTTGTCCTGTACAATATCGCCCGGAAGCAGAACGCTGTCCTCGACCACGAAGATCAGCTCGTCGCCTCGCGTGTGCGCGGGTCCCCACCACATCAGGCGCGCGGTAACGCCGCCCAGGTCGAGCTTGAGCTCCTTGTCGAACATGATGTCGGGCGGGCGGAGCTTTACGTCCTCGAGCAGTTCCTTACTCTGCACCGAGAAGCCGCGAAAGAGATCCATCATCTCGGTAGCGTGCTGGTTCATCTCTTCCTGCTGGACGGCCGGCCGGATGATCACGGTGCGTGCTGGAAAGGCCTGCTCGCCCATGGCGTGCTCGGGATGAAAATGGGTGGTGGTCAGGTACAGGTTGGGCGCTTTGGCGAGCTTTTCAGCTTCCTTGACGACAATGGCTCCATTGCGCGCGCCGAGTCCGGTATCGACCACCAGTGTGGCCCGGTTGCCCACCACAATGCCGATGTTGGGAAACCCGACGATGGCGTAAACATGCTCGGAGACGCGGGTCACCGAGTTCTCGGGCAGCATCATCGATTGCTGGCTTCGGGCGGCGACCGATGAGTACAGCACCAGCACGGCAAGCAGCGCAGCTTTGCGAAGACACATGGCGGTCACCTCGCGCTGGACGCCGTCTCCGGCATGGCCCCCGCAAAATGCAGGATGTAGGACCGCATGGCTCTTTGAAGCGGATTCATCCCGAACTCTTTGGCCTCGGCGAGCGCTTGTTCGTTGGACCAATGATCGTGAGCGATGCGGTAGCACGCGATGGCGGTGCCGGTGCGGTCCACTCCGTGCTTGCAATGGACGAAAACGGGCCATTGCGTACTGTCGTTGAGCAGCGTGAGAACGGCCTCGATTTGCGCTGCGTCCGGAGCTTTGAAGCCACTCCACGGCAGGCGCACATAGTGCATGCCGGCGCGCTGGACTTCGTTTTCTTCGGAGCGCTCGCCGCGCAGGTCGATCACGGTTCGAATGCCGATTTTGGCGAGGCCGGCGAAGCCCGTGCCATCGGGCTGCGCTCCGCGGTAGACATGTTCGTCCACCTGATGAAAGTTAGGCACGCCGGGAACATCGGCAATAGAAGCGGCTCGAAGCCCGGCCAGACTCAGCGATAAAGCGAGCAGGCCAGGCAGCAGACGCCGACGCAGCATGGCACTTGGCATTGAACTTGTATTGTACTATGGTGGGCCCTGAAGGATTTGAACCTTCGACCAACGGATTATGAGTCCGCTGCTCTAACCGCTGAGCTAAGGGCCCGAAGCTTTTATTCTCCCGAAGCTTTTATTCTATTGCTTCGTAACGTCGATCATGTTGTCATCGGCGATGCGGTCGATCAGTTTGTTATAAGGGTCGATACCGGCGCGGGTAGGCTGCTGGTCGACAATGATGGTGAAGGTCTGGTGTTCCTGGGTGAGCTTTTCCCTCTTCATGTACAAAGGCTTCTCTTCATCCTTTTTGCCGCTGAAGACGCCGATGTCGATGTAGTCGGCCAGAGGCATCGGGGATTCCAAGCCGTTTCCGTCGGCCTGCACCTTGCGCGCCTGCACATTCAGAGTGACCTTGTACTTGCCGTCGGATGTTTTCTCGGAAACGGCGGAAATTGCTTTGTTGTCGTAAAGGACGATGCGGTTAAATCCGTCGTCAACCAGATAACGCATCTCGGGCGGAGTCTGAGCCATGAGAGCGTCCACCAGCATGCGAGTGTCGGGGTACGGCTGGTCGGCGCTGTGTGAGCTGTCCACTGCGTCCACCTGATTGTTGGCGTTGGCATAGCGGTACTGCATCAGGAAGTTTTGAAGCGCCAGGTCCACCTTGTCCTCGCCGATATAATCGGCGAGAGTGTACATAATCTGTCCGCCCTTGTCGTACCATACGTAGCCCTCGCGCTGCACCAAAGAGAGGGGAGGCTCGTGGCGGACCTCGCCGGCCCGGCCGCGTAGATATTGATCCAGGAAATGACGCAGGACTTTATGCATATAGTCTTTGCCGTATTTGTGCTGCATCACCATGTAGGCGGAATACTGCGCGAGCGTTTCCGACATCATGTTCGACCCCTGGACCTCGGCCCCGATCAGTTGGTGGCCCCACCATTGGTGCCCTAGCTCGTGCGCGGTCACAAAGTAGGTGAGATCCACGTCGTCTTTGTGTTCCATGCGTCCGATAAAGCCGATGCCCTCAGAGAACGGCACGGTATTGGGAAACGACTGCGCGAACGACCGGTAGCGCGGGAACTCCATAATGCGGTACTGGGTGAATTGATAGGGGCTATAGCGCGCCTGATAGTAGTCCAGGCCCGCTCGCGAAGAGTCCAGCATGCCGTCGATGTCAAAAGTGTGGGCTGGATCGTAGTAGACCTCAAGGTTAACGGGGCCATGAGGACCTGAGTAGGTCTCCTTGCGAGTAGTGTAGCGTCCGGAGAGATAGGCGAAGAAGTCCGCGATATGAGTTCCCCCCATGCTGTACTCGTAGAAGTGGCGGCCATTGTGCTGCCAGCTGTTCACGAGATAGCCCGGGGCGATCGCCATCTGCTCGCCGGAGGTGCTGACCACGGTGTGATAGGTGACCCAATCGGAGTTGGCGGTGAAGAGATTGAGGCGGGAGTGAACGGGTTCTCCCCGCGGGACCATTTCCTCGAGCGGCCCCAGCTTCTGTTCGCGGCGGCGGCGCGGGTCGTCGATCTCCAAGGCCTGGTTGTAACCGACATATGGAAAGTAGCTGGCGTCGAAGAACGTACCGTTGTAGGCGAACTCAGGCAGTTCGTTCCCATCGCGAAATCCACGAGTGGTGTGCCCCACTGAGAACGTAAGCGTGAGCACCTCCCCGGGCGCCAGAGGCCGATCAAGCGCATAGATGGAGTAGAGATCCCGGGGCGCCTGGCTTACCAGATGGAATGGCCGGTCAAAACGAACATTCGATACGGACTGCCGGTCGTCGGTGATGTGAATCTCCGGGATCGGCTGCGTCGACTTGTTTTGCAGGGTGAACCGGCCCGTGCCGTCGAAGGAGCGGCGCTCAGGATAAATGTTGATGGTTGCATCTACGGCCGTGACCTTGGGTTGAGGAAGCAGCTCGTATTTCTTAAAGTCGCGCTCGTAACCGGCCTGAATGTGGCGGCGATCGTTCCCCGTGAGATACTCATTCAAAATGTGAGCGTTGTAAAAGTACCAGAGGCCTGCGCCGGCAGCGCTCAACGCGAAGAACACGGCTGCTGGGACCAGACGCGGAGCACGCCGGATGGCCAGTTGAGTGCGGGCGCCTAGCGAGTCCTCAGCGCCCCGGCGTGTATAGGCGATGGATACGACGCCGAGCAAGGCAAAGACGGACAACCAGTAGGCGATCGACCAGAACAGCGCTGGCACGAAGTGTCCGTAGCCGTTCATATCTGAGTAGGTATACGCAGGCGTGGCGCCGGGAAGGTAGAGGGTGTTCTCCCAACCGAAGTTGAAGAGGATCTGCTGGAGGATGAAGACGCCGATCACAATGGCATGGCCGACAAACTTGTTCGAGACCATGGTCTGGACGAAAAGCGCAAAGAGAGTGAGGGCTAGAACCTGCGGGAAAGTGACGACGTAGAGTTCCTTCAAATATTGGAGGACTTCGTAGTGGTAATATCCCGCGATCGTCTGCATAACGATGCCGACCAGCATGGTGAGGGCTAATAGGACTATCTCAACCAGCGCGATGGCGGTGAACTTGGAAAGCCAGTCTGTACTTTCGCTCATGGGCAGCGCGTCATGAATGCCCTCGAAGTGGGTGTCGCGTTCGCGCCAGACCAGTTCGGCGGCGTACAGCGCGGCTACGATATACAGGAAGAGTATCGCGCTGCCTTCCACCGCCTGCAGCATGAGATAGGTAACGGGCCACACGTTTTCTCCACCAGCGCGTCCGGCGAAGTGACCGTTGTTGACGCCGAAGGCGATCAGCAGGGCGGCGATCGCCCAGAAGGGAATCTCGCGGAAAATTGTGGCGATTCGGAGCCGCGTGAGGGAGCGGTACTGGGCGAAAACAGTTGCGGCGCCAAACATCTGATGCACGCGGGGCAGGCGGGCTGCAACCAGCGACCGAACGGGCCGATTCTCTTCCGCTTCCTGCTGGCGCGCTTTTGCGGCGCGTTTTCCCTGGCTGCGTGCCGTAAGGGTTTCAATGGACATCGGGAAGAATGCCCACAGGCTGCCCAGGGAGAGCAAACCGGCGGCCGTCCACAGCAGGCGGTTATAGAGGAACACGCCAGGCGAGTTGCCGCTGAAATCCCAAGGGAGCAGGAGAGTATTCTTTTCGATGACGGTCCAATAGCGGGTGATATTTTCAAACAGGATAAAGCCAACCGGGTCCAGGATGCCGGACCAGAAGTGCTCGAGCGAGCGCGTAGCGGAGAAAACGGTTAACCCGATGATGTAAAGCATGAAAATGGCGACACCCTGCAGATAGACGATGAAGATCTTACGGGTGAGGGCGCCGATCATGAAGAACAGCGATCCCATGAAGAAAATCTGGACGACGACGATGGACAGAAACGGCTGGAGATACCACCAGAGGTGGTTATCTCCGATGCGGGCGTGATCCGCCCAGGGCGCCAATGTGCCGAAGAATGTTCCAACCAGCATTCCCGAGAAGGCGAAAAGGGTGACGACGAACGAACCGGCCCAACGGCCGGCGAGATAGGCGAACTTCGAGATAGGCTTGGTGAACAGGATCTGGTAGGTGTCGCGCTGAAAATCGCGCAGGATTGATGTGCCGAAAATGGCGGCTATGATGATGGTGCCAAACAGGCAGGAGTAGAAATCGTCCAAGGCGTTAGCCCAGGGGCCGTTGAGCAGAACTTTGCCGTTCGAGCTGCCAACCGGGCCGAAGCTTTCCGATGCAACGGAGAGAAACGAGAAGGCGACCCAGATCAGAAAATAGACGTAAGTGGAAATGCTCTTAATCCGGAAGCGAATCTCGAAGGTGAAGAATTCCCAGAACATAGCCATAAAAATTCTCTTGTCGGCGAGTCCCTAGTTTCTGGCGTGGCGGGCGAGTTGGAGGAAATAGACATCTTCCAGGCCGGCCGGTACGGCGTGGAAGCCCGCGCCCGGCGACGACGCCGCAAAAACGCGGATTTCATGCTGTCCTGCCGCCAGGTGCGTGCTGATCACTTGAAACTCGGATTCCAGACTGCGAAGCTCGTCGTCGGTGGCGACGATTCGGGACCAAATCTGTCCCTGCAGGGCGGCCAGAGTTTCCGATGGTACGCCTTCCAGGAGAACCTCGCCTGACGCAATGATCGCCATTCGCGAGCAGAGTTCGCGCACGTCATCCACGATGTGGGTGGACAGGATAACCGTCACTTCGCGTCCGATGGAGGCGAGCAGGTTGAGGAAGCGGTTACGCTCGGCTGGGTCCAGGCCGGCAGTGGGCTCATCGACGATGATCAGGCGAGGATTGGCGAGCAAAGCCTGCGCGATGCCGAAGCGCTGCTTCATGCCGCCGGAGTAGGTGGAGAGAGCTTTCTTACGAACTTCCCAGAGGTTGGTTTGTTGAAGCAGAGCTTCCACCATCTCCTTGCGCTCGCCAGGCGCCGTCACCCCTTTGAGGACCGCGAGGTGGGTCAGCATGTCAACGGCGGACAGCTTCGGATAGACTCCAAACTCCTGGGGCAGATAGCCGAGGATCTTGCGAACCTCATTCTTTTGCGCCAGCACGTCGAGGCCATCCAAGGTGATCGCGCCGGAATCGGGGTCTTGGAGGGTCGCGACGGTGCGCATAAGAGAGCTCTTGCCCGCGCCGTTCGGGCCGAGTAGTCCGAACATATTATTTCCGATCGTCAGGGACACATTATTAAGCGCGCGAACGCCGTTCGGATAGGTTTTGGAGAGACCGGTGATGGTGAGGGCCATGGGAATTTCCTCCTGAAGAGGCGACGGTTCTCAAGTGTAGTTGGAATTGTAGCATGTGAGGCTTCGCTGTTTTCGAATGACGGTATGCGTGCGAATTTTCGGCCCGCGCAGCCACTAAGGTATTCAATCTATGAAGGAACGGATGAATTGCTGGCCGCATCCCATATAGGCCGTAACGGTTAGGCCCTGGGAGGTAGTTGAGTGCCGCTCGCGAAGAGGAGATATAATCTAGACAACGTGCGACACTTTCGCAATCTTGCGTGGTTCTGCGTCGCGTCCCTGGCGCTGACGGCCGGAGTAGTCTGGCATCGGCACTCGCAAACCCGCCTCGATGCGCGCAAGTCTTTCGCCCGATCGAATCCCGATATTTTCTATCGAAGGTCCACTGTCCTGGTGGAAGAAACACGCAAAGTGTATCCCTACTCGGTCGTGCCGGGTGGCGCAAGGAACGTCGATGAAGCAAAGCTGGCCATGCGCAAGCCCGACGTGCGGGCCAATTACGCCAACATGGACCTCGCGAAGCTCCATGCCGTGAAATTGGACAAAAATCTTTCGGGATATGTTTCCTACCGCTATGGAGACAAGATTTACTGGACCAAGAAGAAGCTCACGCTCCGCGCAGGCGAAACGGTCTTCACGGATGGGGAACACGTTGTGCGCGGGCGCTGCCTGAATTGCTATTCAGCCGTGCCGATGTTGCCGATCCGCCCGAACGAGCCACCCGAGAACGTGATGAACTCGCCTGTGGACGTTCCGGTTTTTGAGTACAAGTTTCCGCTGATACCAGTGGAAACGCCAACGCTGCCGCCACCGCTCGAAGCGATGACGCCCGGGGTCCCCGTTTTGCCGGTTGGAGCGCCCGTCAAAGGCGGCGGGGGATTCTGGTTTCCGATTATCCCTTTCATTCCGCCGATCCATCATCATCCGGGGAGTCCGCCGGTGACTCCGACGTCTCCGATAGCGCCGACGCCGCCGACATCGCCCACGTCACCGACATCTCCCACGTCGCCAACATACCCAATAGCGCCAATATACCCACCCCCTCCGATAGCGCCAACGTCCCCGACATCGCCGACATCCCCAACGTCGCCGACGTCTCCAACGTACCCAATAGCGCCAATATACCCAACCCCTCCGACAGCGCCAACGTCCCCGACGTCGCCGACATCCCCAACGTCACCGACAACTCCCACGCCGCCGACGAGCCCGACAACGCCGTCGACTCCCGGGACCCCATCGGGACCCACGTCTCCCGTCGTTCCGCCCGTGCCACCTCCAGTGACTGTGGTGCCGGAGCCAAACTACGCGTGGTTGCTATTGACAGGATTCGTTGCCTTAGCGCTCATTCATCGCTTGCGGAGAAGCGCGATTTTGAGGCTCCCAAACTTGTCTAAAGAAAAGCGCCAGCCCGGCGGGACGAGGGTGGTGGACCCGTAATCCACGATGAGAGCTGGGCCGTTCGCCGCGGCTGCAGTGAGGCTGGAACGCAAATAAACGGGAGTGTCACGCCACGCCCCCGCGCTGTGGATGCGGCGCAAGGTAGCTTTCTCCGCGCTGCGGGACGGAGCGCGTTTCGCAATCAAGCTTGGTTTCTTGACTGCCAGGCGAGCCCGCACTCGAATGGTGACAATCTCGATGGCGCGTTCGGGATTGGAGTAACCATAGACGCGCTGGTGCTCCTCATGGAACGGCGCGCCCGGATTATCGGGCTGCCAAGGCACCATCAGCTCGTAGCTTTGGCCGCTGTAGCGGATATCGGCGGAGCGAATCAGCTCCGCGCCGGGCAAATCCTTGCGAGCGATCCTTTCCAATCGCAGGAACTCGCGCTCGAGTTCGGGGCGGTTCAGTACGCCGGCGGCATGATCGCGAACACGATCGGCCAGCAGCATGCCGAGAGCGGATAAGGCCCCCGCGTGCTCGGGAACAAGTACGGTTCCGATGCCGAGTTCTTGCGCGATCTCGCAAGCGTGCAGGCCGCCGCAGCCTCCGAACGCGACCAATGCGAAATCGCGTGGGTCGTGGCCGCGTTCGACCGACACCAGACGGATGGCCCGTTCCATGTTGGCGTTAGCCACGCGCAGGATGCCCTGGGCCGCGGTGATGCGGCTGATCTTGAGCGCTCGCGCGATCGCATCCACGGCGCTCGCAGCGCGGCCGGGTTCCAATTGCATCCCGCCGCCGATGAGCTGGTCCGCCGCGATACGTCCCAGCACCACGTGCGCATCGGTAACCGTGGGCCGCGTGCCTTGGCCGTAGCAGGCCGGTCCAGGATCGGCGCCCGCGCTTTCAGGACCCACGCGCAGCAGTCCTCCCTCGTCCACGCGCGCAATGGAGCCGCCGCCCGCGCCCACCGTGTGGATATCGAGCATCGGTATGCGCACCGGAAGTCCGCCGATGTAGGCCTCCAGAGTTTCGCGTGGATGGCCGTCGCAGAGACTTACATCCGTCGACGTTCCGCCCATATCGAAGCCAAGAATTTTCGAGAAGCCCGACAGCCTGGCGACTTCCAGCGCGCCCACCACGCCGCCGGCCGGTCCCGAAAGCACGGTGCGGACGGCTTGCTTGCGTGCTTCCCTGGTCGGCATGAAACCGCCGTTCGATTGCATGATGGCGATCGGTGGGTGCTTCGCGCCCATCGCACCGGCGCGCTCCAGCTCGCCAAGATACTGGTCCATGAGCGGACCGACGTAGGCGTTGATCAGAGTGGTGGAGGAGCGCTCGTACTCGCGGAATTCGGGGCAGACATCATGTGAGGTGCAAAGATAGCCCAGACCTTTGAGCGCTGCGGCCACTTGCTTCTCGTTCGCGGGATTGCGATACGCGTGCAGGAAGCAAATGGCGATGGATTGGACGCGGGCGCGGCGCAGGCGGGTTTTCAAGCGGGTGATCTCAGCAGAGGATGGCGATTGAGCGATGCCTCCGTCGAAATAGGCTCGCTCGCTCACGCCGAAACACATCGCGCGAGGGATGAGGGGCGAACGCAACCTGGGCGTGAGATTGTAGAGTTCCGGGCGATTCTGGCGCCCGATATGGATCACGTCTTCGAAGCCAGCAGTGGTGACCAGGGCCGTTCGCGCCCCTTTGCGCTCCAGCAGCGCGTTAGTTGCGACAGTCGATCCGTGAATGACCTCTGCACGCGCGCCGCTCGCCTGGGTTATTCCGGCGAGAATTACGCTGGCAGGCGAACGCGGATTCGATCGCATCTTGAAGGTTTCGATCGAGCCATTGTCATGAAGAACAATGAAATCGGTGAAGGTACCGCCGGCGTCGATTCCGATGCGCATTGATTTTCGGTCATGATAGCAGTAGGGTGATCGAGCTAGCCAACGTCGGCAAGGTTTTTCAGGGGAAGCGCACGGTCACGGCTCTCGAGCATGTGGATCTTTCGATCGGCCGCGGCGAGATGGTGTCCATCGTTGGGCCTTCGGGCTCGGGCAAGTCGACGCTGCTGAACTTGATCGGCGGATTGGACACGGCCACGTCGGGTGAAATCGAAATCGACGGCCGCCGTTTGAGCGGGCTCTCCGATGACGAATTGACACGGCTGCGCCGCGACAAGATCGGATTCATCTTCCAATTCTTCAATCTGCTGCCGACGTTGACCTGCCAGGAAAACGTCTCGATTCCTTTGCATCTGCGCGGCTGGCCGAAGAAGAAAATCGAGGAACGCGCGAATGAGCTCTTGAACCTGGTGGGCTTGTTCCCGCGCCGCGAGCACCTGCCGGATGAATTGTCGGGCGGCGAGCGTCAACGCTGCGCAATTGCGCGCGCGCTTTCGGTCTATCCGCCGGTGCTGCTGGCCGACGAGCCCACGGGGAATCTGGACACCCACACCGGCGCAGAGATTCTCGCGCTGATTCGCGATCTGCACGAGCGGCTGGGCTCGACCGTTTTGATCGTCACGCACGATATTCACGTGGCCGAGAGCTGCGCGCGTTTAGTTGCCCTGCGCGATGGGCGCATCGAAGAAGATCGCGCGGGGAATTTGCACTACGGCGCGCCGGGCGTACCGATCCATGATCCTGCTGAAGCTCATTAGCTGGCCGTATGTCCGGCAGCACCTGCCGCGCTGGCTGCTGACGATCGCGGGAATTGTACTGGGCGTCGCGGTGTTTGTCGGCATCCACACGGCGAATCAATCGGTGGTGTACGCGTTTCATCAGACCGTGGATCGCATCGCGGGATCCACGCAGCTGCAGATTTCGGCCGGCGAGACGGGGTTCGATGAAAATGTTCTGGATCGCGTGCAAGCCGTGCCAGAGGTGCGCGTCGCGGTGCCGGTGATCGAAGCCGTGGTGAGCACGGGCGTGCAAGGGCAGGGCAATCTGCTGATCCTGGGCGTGGACATGACGGGCGATCGCAGCCTGCGCGACTACAGCCTGGAATCGGGTGACCAGGGCACTGACGACGACATTGACGATCCGCTGGTCTTTCTCGCCCAGCCGGATTCGCTGATGGTGACCGATACTTACGCGCGCGAGAATCACCTCGGCCTTGGCGCCAAGGTCCCGATGAGCACCATGGACGGCCGGAAGCTGTTCACCATTCGCGGCGTCATGAAATCCGGCGGGCTCACCAGCGCCTTCGGCGGCAATCTCGCCGTGATGGACGTTTACGCCGCGCAGAAGGTTTTCGGCCGCGGCCGAAAATTCGATCGCATCGATCTCGCGGTGAAAGACGGAGCGAACGTCGACGACGTGAAGGCCAAGCTGCAGGCGCTGCTGGGCACTGGTTTTCAAGTGCAAGTGCCGTCGGCGCGCGCGCAGCAGTTCGATTCCATCTCGCGCGTTTACACGCTCACCGCGAACGTCACCAGCGTATTCGCGTTGTTCATCGGGATGTTCATCATCTACAACACGTTTCAAATTGCGGTGACGCAGCGGCGCTCGGAAATCGGGATTCTGCGGGCGCTGGGAGCGACGCGACGGCAGATCCGAACGTTATTCCTGGGCGAGAGCGTGGTGGCGGGATTGTTCGGATCGGTCCTGGGAGTGCTGGTGGGAATCGCGATCGCGCGCGGGATGACCGGCTATATTGGATCGCTGCTGGGCGAAATTTACGGCATCGCGCAAAAGGCCGACGAGATCTCGACCAATCCAGCGTTGATGATGTTTGCGGTGGTGTTGGGCGTCATCACGAGCGTTGTGGCTGCGATTATTCCAGCGCGCAGCGCGGCTCGCGTGGATCCCGTGCAGGCGCTGCAAAAAGGCAAGTATCAGCAGTTGAGCGCCGGCGAGAACCGGACGCGAAGAATCGCCGCGCTGATCATTGCGATTCTCGCGGCGGCGTGTCTGCTCTTCGAGCGATATCGAATCTTCTTCTATGTGGGCGACGCTCTGACGGTGCTAGCCGCGTTGCTGCTGACGCCTACCTTCGCGCTGCTATTGGCCCAGGCGTTGCGTCCCTTACTACGATGGCTGCGGCCGGTGGAAGGGACGCTGGCGGCCGATAGCTTGCTGCAAGCGCCTCGGCGGACTTCGGGCGCGGTGGCGGCACTGATGCTGTCGCTGGCGTTGGTGGTGGCGCTGGGCGGGTTGACGCGGGCGAGCTACGATTCGATTTTCGGCTGGCTCACCGTGGCCCTGAATCCCGATCTGTTCGTCTCGCCGTCGCAAAGTCTCACGCAGCGCGATTTTCGCTTTCCCGAATCCATGGGTGCGCAGCTGAGCGCGATCCCAGGCGTGGGAGAAGTGCAACTGGTGCGCGATGCGCGTATCGAAATCCACGGCAAGCCGACTATGTTCGTCGCGGCTGATGTCGCGAATCTGCGGCGCCATGCCACCCTGCCGCCGGTGGCCGGCAATACCGAAGAGATGTTCCGGCTGGCAGCCGAAGGCAAAGCGGTGCTGGCGTCTGAAAACTTCGCCATGCTGAACGGGTTCAAGCTGGGCGACGTAGTGGATATTCCGAGCCCCAGCGGCATGCTGCATCTGCCGATCGCCGGCATCGTGACCGATTATTCCGACGAGCAGGGCAGCTTGTTGATAGATCGCGCGCTCTACAAGCGCTATTGGAACGACAGCACGGTGAACGTATTCCGGATTTACCTGGCGCGCGGCGCGGTGGAAGCGGACGTGAAGCGGCGGATTCTCGAAACGTTCGGCAATCAGCGGCGATTGTTTGTTCTCACCAATCGCGAAGTGCGCCGCTACATTCTGCGCTTGACCGATCAGTGGTTCGGCATCACTTACGTGCAGATCGCGGTTGCGGTACTGGTGGCCGTGCTTGGCATCGTGAATACGTTGACGGTTTCCATCACCGATCGCCGCCGCGAGTTGGGCGTGTTACAAGCCGTGGGCGGGCTCCGCAATCAGGTCCGGGGCACGATCTGGCTGGAAGCCTTGGCGGTGGGAACCGTGGGATTGATTTTGGGATTGGCGCTGGGCGCCTTGCAGCTTTACTACAGCCTGCACATCTCGGCGGAAGACATGGCCGGCTTGCGGCTCAAGTACGAATATCCCTATTCCATCGCGCTATGGCTGCTGCCCGGCATTTTGTTGGTCGCGTTTTTGTCCGCGATCGCGCCCGCGGAGACAGCCGTTCGCGGATCTTTGGTCGAGGCTCTTGAATATGAATAGACTCGGCGCGCTTCTGGTTTTGTTTTGCTCGCTCGCTCGGGCGCAGGACGCCCGGCAGATTGTGGCCGAATCGGAAAGCCGGTCGCGCTCGAAATCGCAGCAGTACGAAGGCACGCTCGAAGTGATCGGGGCATCGAACAAAATCAGCATCAAGCGTTGGGAATATCGGCGTATCGGATCGTTCGGAGCTAGCAAGGCGATCCTCCGGTTTACCGCGCCGGCCGAGGTGAAAGGCGTCGCGCTGCTGATCGTGAATCACACCGACCGCGCTTCCGACCAATGGATGTGGACCCCTGCCATCGAACGCGACCGCCGGATAGCCGCGCAAGACCGTTCCACGCGATTCTTCGGCACCGATTTCAGCTTTGAAGATCTGGAAGAGCGCGACGTTGATCAGTTCGATTACAAGCTCGCGGGCGACGACACCATCGACGGCGCGGCCTGCTGGAAAATCGAATCAAAGCCGAAACAATCGAAATCGTCGCAATATACGTCGTCGATGGTTTGGGTTCGGAAGGATAACTACGTTGCCGCGCAGATCGAGGATTATTCCAAAGACAAACTCATCCGCCGCATCCACTACAGCGACATCCAAAACGTCGGCGGAATCTGGACGCCGCGCACCGTGGAAGTGTACGACGCCAATCGCAAAAGCCGCACGATCTTGAAGCTCGAGCAACTCGAATACAACGTCCCGATGAAGGACGAAGACTTTACTCTCGAGGCCCTCCGGCGTGGGTAAACTCGCGCGGGCTCTTTTGCCTGCGTTTTTTCTGCTGCCGGCGGCCGCCCAAAACTTCACCCAGCGCGGATTCCTGGAAACCAGCCTGGAGCTCTATCCCGATACTGCGCCCAACGACAGCAGCCACGCCGTCGACGACGATCTATTTCGCTACCAAGCTTCTTATACGCCCTGGGCCTGGTTCCGGCTTGCCGGCGCCTTCGACGCCCGCTTCGACACGCATCAACAAACCGATCGTTCCGCGGATCTGGACTGGCAGGATCGGACTCTGAAACGTCCCGCGCTCTCCCTGCGCGAGTTCAATGCCACCATCACGAAAGGCAAACTGACCGCCGAGTTTGGCAAGCAGTTTATCCACTGGGGCAAGGCCGACATTCTAAATCCAACCGATCGTTTCGCGCCCAAGGATTTTCTCACCGTCACCGATCCGGATTTTCTGGCCGTCCTGGCGGCGCGCGTCATTTACGACACCGGCACGGATTCATTCGATTTTGTATGGCAGCCGTTTTTCACGCCCAGCCGCACGCCGCTGCTCAATGAACGATGGACCGTGCTTCCGGAGGCTGTGAACGGGCTACCGCTGGTGGATCTCGGGTCGGAATTTCCGGGGCGCTCGTCCTTTGGTGCGCGCTGGAATCACATCGGATCGGGCTACGAGGTTTCAGCCGATTTTTATGACGGATTCAATTCGTTGCCGGTGTTTCAGGGATCTTTCAACGCGACGGAAACCGCGATCGATTTTGTGCGGACGTATCCGGAGCTTCGATTATATGGCGCGGACGCGGCCGTGCCCTTGCGCTGGTTCACCGTGAAGACCGAAGCGGCGTATTACACTTCGCCCGATCATCAGCAGGACGAATACGTGATTTACGTGATTCAGTTCGAGCGGCAAATCAAGGAGCTCTCTATCGTGGCCGGCTACGCAGGCGATGCCATCACGGCGCGTACTCCGACGCTTCAATTTTCTCCCGAGCTTGGTTTCGCGCGAGCGATCCTGGCGCATGCGCAGTATACGATCGATTCCAATCGCAGCGTGTCGGTGGACGCCGCCGTGCGCCAGAACGGGCAGGGAAGCTGGCTTCGCGCCGAGTATTCACAAGCCTTCAGACAGCATTGGCGAGCCACCGCGGGCTACAGTTGGATTCGCGGCGACGACAGCGATTTTCTGGGTCAGTTTCATCGCAATTCATTCGCGCTGCTCGCGCTGCGTTATAGTTTCTGATCGCTTACGCTTCCGCCAGCGCCGCGTACACTTCCTCGGCATGTCCGTCCGGTTTCACCTTGTGAAAGATCTTCCTGATCTTGCCATCCTTGCCGATCAGGAACGTGGTTCGTTCGATGCCCATGTACTTGCGTCCGTACATGCTCTTTTCCACCCAGGTCCCGTAGGCTTCGGCGACTTTGTGATCCACGTCGGCCAGCAGCGTGAACGGCAGATCGAACTTGTCCTTGAACTTGGATTGCGCGGCCGCCTTGTCGGGCGAAACGCCGACGATCACAGTGTCGGCTTTGGTGAACTTCTTGGAGTGATCGCGAAACTCACAGGATTCGCGCGTGCAGCCAGGCGTGTCCGCCTTGGGATAAAAATACAGCACCACGTTCTTGCCTGTGAGATTGGCGAGTGAGAACGGCTGCCCCTCGTCATCCTCCACGTGGATCGCGGGCGCCGCGTCGCCTTCTTTCAAAGCTTTGGCCATAGGAACATTCTAGCGGCTCACGGCACGGATGCCTGACAAGTGAAAATTTGGTCTCGCGAGCTACTGCGCAAGCGCGTGCTGAGCGCGAAGCCGTAGATCCTGTGGCTCCTCCGGACTTGTCGCGATACGATGCAAGTACTGCGAGAATTCAGCGCGAACTGTGAGATGTTTTGCTTCGATCAGATCAATGTCGGCCGCTTGGATTTGCGGATCCGGGCTTCGGATGGACGCGCTGGCGAAATGTAAAGCTTCTGAATCTAGAGTATTAATGAACTTCAAGCCTTCGAGTGCATACGCGGAGACATTTGGGTCGGGGCTCTTCTCCGCGAATTTCAGGAGTTTGTGAACCAGAGAAGAATCCGAAGGGAAGTCGACAAGCAGCGTATAGATGATGTTTGGGGTGTTCGCCGGCGGACTAGGCGGATCATCCAGATGTTCAACCAGCAATGCGGCTGCCTTTGGGGATATACGCGGTTGCTCCGCCGCTAGCGTCATCATTATGGATTGCCGAACCGAAACGTCAGGGCTATTCAGGAACCCGCCCAGTTCTTCGACGTAGGGATCTAGAAGAGTGCTCCTCCAGTCTGCGAACCAAGATATAGCACCAGGAGGCCAGCTTCTTGCGCATTCGGATTAACTGATCGCATACACTTCAAGGCCTGTGCCAGAAGTATCCGCCAATCTTCGGAACTCAGGGATGGGCCGGCCCGAAGGAGTTCCTTGGATAGATCCGCGACTGCAGTGGAACGAGAATCCCGCGACTCGTTTTCTATGGCCGCGAGCTGCTGGCTAAGGTGAATTACGTCCGCGCAACAGCACAACGGCATCATAAAAAACCATTTGAGAAGCTTCCTTTTCATGAACGCTCTCCTGGCAAACTGATCGTCCCAATCAACAACCGGCTGTAGGAATCGCTCAATCCTCGCCTAAATGCCGCGGATGACTCGCCCCGCGCGAAGATTGTAGACTAAGTTAGTAATATGCGAAGGAGTGGAGGAATCCGAATGCGGAATTGGATGGTAGGCTGCGCCGCGGGCGCGCTTTTGGTGGCCGGATTAATGGGCCAGGATAAAGGTAAGCCGGGCGATGCCGCCAAGGGCAAGGCAGTTTTCGACCAATGCTCGGGCTGCCACAGCTCGGACAGCGAAGAAACGATCGTCGGTCCGGGGCTCAAGGGGCTGTTCAAGCATGACAAGCTGAAGAACGGCAAGCCGGTGACCGAAGCCAACGTGCTCGAGAAGATCAACGACGGTGGCAACGGGATGCCGCCCTTTGCGGATTCATTGTCGGCTCAGGATAAGAGCGACGTCATCGCCTATTTGAAGACGCTGTAAAAGCGAACCGGAACGCCGTGTTACATTAGTTCTGCAGGCTCCTTCCGGAAAAGTCCCCATCGTCTAGCCCGGCCTAGGACACCGCCCTTTCACGGCGATAACAGGGGTTCGAATCCCCTTGGGGACGCCAACTCATGCGATTCATAGACAGTAAAGAAGTCACCCGCCGTCTGACCTACGACGTCTGCATTCCAATCGTGCGAGATGCGATGATCGCACTCTCGAAGGGACAGACGAAGCAACTGCTACGCTCCGTGATTCCGCTCTCTGAGGGCCGGTTATTCGGCGTCATGCCCGGTGCCATGGGTGCGCAAGCCACCTTCGGCGCGAAGCTGATCAGCGTCTTTCAGGACAACTTCGCTAAGGGAATACAGTCGCACCAGGGCCTGGTCATTCTTTTCGATCCCGACACGGGCGCCCCAGTCTGCGTGGTTGATGCGGGCGAGATTACGGCCATCCGAACGGCCGCGGCCAGCGCCGTAGCTACCGCCGCGTTGGCGCGCGAGGACGCCCGGCGTATGGCGATCCTGGGCTATGGCGAACAAGCCGCCACTCACGCCAGGGCGATCGGAAAGGTACGCGGTCTCGAATCCATCGTGGTGTGGGGGCGTTCGCCCGATCGTGCCCGGGCTTTCGCCCAGCGGATGCAAGCGGAACTTGCCATACCGGTCTCCGCTGCTGCGAGCGTGGAAGAGGCAGTCGCGAAGGCTGACATTATCTGTACCGTCACTGCGGCCACCGAGCCGATCCTGAAAGGCGCCTGGGTGCGGCCTGGTACGCACGTGAACGTTGTCGGCTCCGGCTTCGCTGGGCCGGCGGAAGTAGACAACGACCTGGTGGTCCGCTCGCGCTTCATTGCCGACAGCCGCAAGGGAGTTCTCAGCCAGGGCGCGGAATTTCTCAGAGCGAAGCAGGCGGGTTTAATCGATGACCGCCATATCGTCGCCGAGATCGGCCAGGTGTTGGCGGGCGAAATTCAGGGACGCCGATCGGTGGATGAGATCACCGTCTACAAATCGCTCGGCCACGTCGTCCAGGATCTGGCAAGCGCGTGGGCGCTGTATTCCCAGGCCAACTAAACGCTCAGTACCGGACACGGCGACCGCTGGATAATCGCGTGCGCATGCGTGCGCAGCCGCCCCAGCGTCTGGTGCAAAGCGCCGCGTCCCAATACGATCAGGTCCGCACCCTCCTGCCGCGCTTCTTCGGTAATGGTGGCGACAATCTCGCCGACGGCGACGCGCAGTGGCAGGTCCGTAAGACCGGCGGATTTTAGTCCCGACTCGATCCGCGTGCGCGACTCCGCTCGCAATTCCTCCTGCAGCTCTTGCTCGCTTTCAAGCGACAGCCAGTCGCTGATAGGCCGCACCACGTGGAGGAATTGCACGCCCGCGCCCACCTGCCTGCCGAAGTCCGCGGCCCATTGCGCCAGGGCCGGGCTCTTCCCGGTCCCATCCAGCGCGCACAGAATCTTGCGCGGCAGCTCGTGCGCGTGCTGCTTTTCGGCGTGCGCCGCAGTCCACACCGGGCAATGCACATCGTGCAGGACCTTGGATGTCACCGAACCGATCAGCAGCGAGCGGAACAGGCCGTGGCCATGGGTGGGAATCATGACCAGATCCACAGCATTGTCGCGCGTGAATTCAGCAATCTTCATCGCCGGATCGCCTACCGCCGTGAGCCGCGTGGGAGCCGATTCCAGTCCGTCGATCGCCAGCTTGTCCAAGTGTTCTTGCAGCGCGTTTTCGAGCGCCGCCGGATCGGTCCCAACCGGCGCGGGAATCAGGCCCGGCGGCGAAACCCACGCCGGAGGCACTACGCTCAGCACCGTGACTCTGGCGTGAAACCGGTTCGACAGCGCTCGCGCGAACGGGATGGCAGCCAGGCTTGCGGCCGAGAAATCGAGCGGAAGAAGGATGTGCCTGATGTTCGACATGACGTTGGGCATGCGCCTCAACAATATTACTGAATCCGGGTCACTTGTGATACGATGGCTAGCCGCGATCACGAAAGGAGAGTCCCTTGTCTGGCCTCAAACAACCCGTACTAGGAATCCTCGCCACAGTTCTTATCATGGCCATTGGGCTGGGCTTCATTTCGCTTTTCGACTATACGAGATTTTCCGGAGTAGTCAGTTGTTTTCTGATTTCCCTGATTCCCATGGAAATTGTCATGGGCGTTATCTGGGGCATGAAGCAGCCCCGCTTCGCAGCCGAGCGTTCGCAGCCGGTGCGCGGCATTTTGTTCGCAGTGGTCGCGGCTGTCACAGGAGCCGTGGTTTGGAATCTGCACCTCTATGGCTTTGGCGGCGGCATTCATCCGCCGACGCCGATGCTGAGCATGCTTCTCATTACGTCGGTGGTCATCACGTTCTGGCTCGCCATCATGTGGGGCGGCTGGCCATTTACCACGCTGATCAAGAATCCGATTGCCGCCGGATTGGCCGTGCTGGTGACTTGCTACATCGTCAATTACATCTTCTTTCGCTTGTTCTTCAACTACGACTTCATGAAGGGCGCGCCGGTTTACGTGCCCGCGCAGGATCCCGGGGGAATGTTCAACGGCTGGAACGCCGTGGTGTTCTATGTGACGGCGATTGGCGTGATGTTCCTGTGCTTATGCTTCGACCTGTGGCCCTTCACGAAATCGCCCAGCTTGATGAAGCAGCCGGTGCTGGGAATTGTCTGGACGATCGTCGCGCTGGTGATCGGCTACGCCGCGTTTTACATTGGCGTCGACGTGTTGAAGATGGACGTGGTGGCCTTCATGGTCACCGTTCCCATTCCTTTTATCTTCGGCACCATCGTCGTGCTGAACATGCTGCAGGGATCGCTGTTCGTGAAATTCACGCAGCCGCTCAAGGGCGTCTTGAACACCCTCGCGGCGGCGGTGATAGGCAGCGCGTTGGCGCTGATGTATAAGCAACTCGCCGGTACCGTGACCGGCAAACTCGATGCCGGACCGCCGTCGTACCAGTCGGAGATCTGGCTGGCCTCGGCCCTATTGGCCGTCACGTTCCCGTTCCTGGTGGCCTACGCGGACTTCTTCACCATGTGGCCATTGCAGCGCGCCAAAGCGGCGCAAGCGATGGAAACGGCGGGCGGGCGCTAAGCTGGCATGCGACTCGGAACCTTCGCGTGGGCTATCGTTGCGGTTGCCAGTTTGGCATTCGGTCAAGCGCAGCCGGCGCCCCCGACTTCTTCTCCGGGAGGTGGGCCCTCGCCTGCCTACGCACGTGCCGCAACCCTGCCAGCGCGCATCGAGAAGTTCACAGCGACGCCTGCTTCCATCCAGCCCGGCCAGCCCGTCACCCTGCTATGGGCGACCGAAAATCCGGTGGGCGTCAGAATCGATCCGGCCGTTGGAAAAGTCCGGCCGCGCGGAACCAAGACGCTGTCTCCTAGCGTGACCACCACCTACACGCTGACCGTAAAAGGACCGAAGGATCAGGTGATCACTCAGACCGTTACGGTCACAGTTGCTGGCACGATTGCGGCGAACGTCGCTCCGGCGTCCGGCACTCCTTCCGCGGCAAGCCAGGAGACTCCGCGGATGCCGGATGGAAAGCCGAATCTGACGGGCGTCTACAATTCCGCCGGAGGCCGCGATCCCTTCCAGGCCATGCTCAAGCCTGGAGCGGAAAAATATAAAGTCGTCCGCGGTCCCACCGACGCGGGCGTCTATGCCACCTGCATGCCCACCGGCGTGCCGCTCGCTTATTTCGTTCCGTATCAATGGGAGATTGTGCAAGGGATTGATAAGGTCGTCATTCTCTACGAATACCTGCACATGTTCCGCGTGGTTTCCATCAACGGCACGCATCCGGCGGATCCCGATCCCACTTGGATGGGCGATTCCATCGGGCACTGGGATGGGGACACTTTGGTGGTGGACTCGGTCGGCTTCAACGACCGCACCGAGCTGCCGGGAGCCTACCGACACAGCGAGGCGCTGCACGTGGTCGAACGCTTCCATCGCACCGATTTCGATCATCTGCAGTGGGAAGCGACCATCGAAGACCCGAACGTTTTCGCCAAGCCCTGGACCATCGCGCGCACGTTTGCCCTCCGCACGGATCTCGATAAAGTGGACGAATACGTCTGCGAGAACAACAAAGACTACAAGGATCTTTTTGGAAAATGACGATATCGCGCAGATCGTTTTTCAGCGGACTCGGGCTGGCGGGAATCGCCGCGCCGTTGTTGGCGCACCACGGGACGGGAATGTACGACATGTCGCATCCGACCACGGTAACCGGCGTGGTGAAGCGCTTCGAATGGACCAATCCGCACGCCTACATTTATCTCGAAGTCAAAGACGAAAAAGGCAACGCCGTCGAGTGGTCGGTGGAGATGATGGCCTTGAATCACTTGAAGTCGTACGGCTGGGCGCGCAACACGGTGCAACCCGGCGACGTGATCACTTGTACCGGTGGAGCGGCCAAGAGTGGCGCTCCGTTTATGCTCAGCTCCATCATCAAGCTGCCGGACGGGCGCGAGATCAAGTCGTAAAGGGTCCGCGGCCTGTCTGGTGGGCATATAATCAATCGATGCCAAATCGATGGAACCTCACTGCCATCTTTGCGATCGGTTTACCTGCGGCCTTTGCGCTTTCGGGCGCGGTTCACGCCCAGGCCGCCACCTGCGAGAGTCTTGCGTCTCTGGCATTGCCCGACACCACCATTACTTTGGCGCAGACGGTCGCCGCGGGAGCCTTCACCATGCCCGCCGGCGGGTTCATGCCGTCGCCTGTTTCGCCCAAAAGCCTGCCCGCGTTCTGCCGCGTCGCCGCTACGTTGCGGCCCAGCAAGGACTCCGACATCAAGATCGAAGTCTGGCTGCCGGCGGAAGGATGGAACGGAAAATTCCAGGGCGTCGGCAATGGCGGTTGGGTGGGCGCCATCATTTATCCCGCTCTTATGTCGGCGCTCCAGAAAGGTTACGCCACCGCCGGCACGGACACCGGCCACGCTGGTGGTCCCATGGATGGCAGCTTCGCGCTGGGACATCCGGAGAAAGTGACCGACTTCGGGTATCGCGCCGTGCATGAGATGACGGTGAAGGCCAAGGCCATCATCGCGGCGTTCTATCAAAAAAGCCCGCAATATTCCTATTGGAACGGATGTTCGTCGGGCGGTAAGCAAGGCCTCAAGGAAGCGCAGCGCTTTCCGGACGACTATGACGGAATCATCGCCGGCGCTCCCGCGAACTACTGGACGCACTTGACGGCCGCCACAGTCTGGGTGGGAGCCGCGACTCACAAGGACGAGGCCAGCTTTATTCCGCCCGCAAAATATCGCATGATGCACGACGCGGCGATCAAGGCCTGCGACGCGGTGGATGGTCTGAAGGACGGCCTCATTGACGATCCGCGCCGCTGCCATTTCGATCCGAAGGTTCTGGAGTGCCCGGGCGCCGACGCGCCAACTTGCCTGACCGCTCCTCAGGTGGAAGCGGCGAAAAAAATCTACGGTCCGGCCACCAACCCGCGCACCGGCGAGCCGATCTTTCCCGGCCTTGAACCGGGCAGCGAGCTCGGCTGGGGGCTTTTAGCAGGCGGTAAGGAGCCATCCGAGATCGGCATGGCCGAATTCCGCGACATCGTCTATCACGATCCGAATTGGGACTGGCGCACGTTCGATTTCGACAAAGGCGTCGCACTGGCCGAGAAGGTGGATCAGAACACCATAACGGCCAACGATCCCAACCTCAAACCGTTCTTCTCGCACGGTGGCAAGCTGCTCATGTACCACGGCTGGACGGATCCGCTGATCGCGCCCGAGAACAGCATCAACTACTACACCAGCGTCCTGGACAAGATGGGCGGCGCGTCCAAGGCGTCGAGTTCCATCCGGCTGTTCATGGTTCCCGGAATGGATCATTGCGGCGGCGGCGAGGGACCGAACTCCTTCGACTCGGTGAGTGTGATCGAACAGTGGGTGGAAAAGGGTAACGCTCCCGCGCAGATCGTCGCCTCACATTCGGCCGGCGGCCAGGTGGACCGCACGCGTCCGCTATGCACCTATCCCGAGGTGGCGCGATACAAGGGTTCCGGCAGCATTGATGAAGCAGCCAACTTTGTTTGCACGTCGAAACCATAAGTAGATCCCCGAAGGCGGTTTTGTGCAGGTGCGTCTGCTTGTGTGCTACGCTGCACACAAACCATGCTTGATATTTTCGTCAAGAAGCCCCTCAACATGATCCAGGAGGAGTGCGACGAAGTGGGGACGCACACTCTCAAGCGCGCGCTCGGGCCCACAAATCTGATCGCGCTCGGCATCGGGGCCATCATCGGCACCGGCATTTTCGTGCTGACGGGATCGGTGGCCGCTCTGAATTCCGGGCCCGCCGTCGTGCTGTCCTTCACCTTCGCCGGAATAGCCTGCGCATTCGCCGGCCTGTGTTACGCCGAATTCGCCTCGTTGATTCCAATTGCTGGATCGGCTTACACCTATGGCTACGCGACGCTCGGCGAGCTCATTGCCTGGATTATCGGCTGGGACTTGATTCTCGAATATGCCTTCGGCGCGGCGACCGTGGCCTCCGGCTGGTCCGCCAATGTTGTGCAATTACTCGCCCGGCTCGGCGTCGTGCTGCCGCCGCAATGGATCGACACGCCTGGCACTCAGCTGGTCTTTTATCGCCAAATGTGGCAGCCCGTCACTTCGCTACCCATGGGCGTGGATGCGGCCACACTTCCGCACGCGACGGCGGTCTTTAACGTAGTGGCGTTTCTGGTCATCGCGGCGGTCACCACCATCCTCGTGATTGGCATCCAGGAATCGGCGACTATCAATTCTGTCATTGTGTTCGTCAAGGTTGGGACCGTTCTGGTTTTCATCGCGATCGCGGCCGCCTTCGTGTTGCATCACTTCGCACAGGCCAAGGCCAATTGGACGCCCTTCATTCCGCCCAACACCGGTACCAGGGGCGCGTTCGGATGGTCGGGCGTCTTGCGTGGCGCGGGTAAGATCTTTTTCGCCTACATCGGATTCGACGCGGTTTCCACCGCGGCGCAGGAGGCCAAGAACCCGCAAAAAGACATGCCCGTGGGCATTCTCGGATCGCTGACTCTTTGCACCATCCTATATATCGTGACGGCCGCGCTGCTCACCGGCGTCATCAGTTATACGCGCTTGAATGTGGGCGCGCCTATCGCGCTCGGCATGGCCGAGACGGGCGTGCAGTGGGGCGAATTTCTGGTCCTGATCGGAACCATCCTGGGCCTGAGCACCGTGATGCTGGTGATGCTGCTCGGCCAGTCCCGCGTGTTTTTCTCCATGTCTCGCGACGGTCTGCTGCCGCACTGGGCGGGCGCCGTGCATCGGCGCTTCCGCACTCCTTGGATTTCCTCCATCGTAGTGGGTGTCTTCGTGGCGTTTCTTCCCGCCATTTTGCCCATTGGAATTTTGAACGAGATGACCAGCATCGGCACGCTGCTGGCGTTCGTCATCGTTTGCGCGGGCGTGTGGGTGCTCCGGGTTCGCCGTCCCGATTTGCATCGCCCCTTCAAGACCCCCTGGGTGCCTGTGGTGCCGATTTTAGGCATCGTCTCCGCGCTGGCCCTGATGATCGGCCTGCCGCTGACCACCTGGATCCGGCTGGTGGTCTGGCTGATCATTGGAATGGTGATCTATTTGACTTACGGCCGCAAGCACAGCCGCGTGCAGCAATACATAGCGACGCACGACAAAGTCGTCAGATAAGATGTGGCGCACGCACTCATGCGTGCCGTGTCGAGACTCATCTCGACACTCACCTGCCGCTCGTCAGCGCGTCCCAGTACACGGTGCTTTCCTTCGCGATCCGGGAGACGTCTTCTGGCCTGAGAAGCCTTCGCTCCACCAGCTTTTCCGCCGAAGCGTGAACCCTCGCCAGATAATCTTCGCGGTTCCTGTATCGCTCCTCGATCGATAACCTGGGATCGTGCGCGGCCACGTGCTTTTCTTTCGTTAGCGGAAACGGCTGAAAGCTTCCGAACAGGCCGGCTAAGTAATCCAGCGACTCAAGCCTGGGCAGTTCATAGTTCCAGCCCGTATACGTTCCCAGCGGAACAGCTAGGAAGGGCAGAGCGATTCCGCCCAGATCGTTGCCATCGGCGTTCACCTGCGGCACCAGCACGGTATAGGCCGGCCCGAGCTTGGGCGGCTCCAAGGTAATTACACCTTTCGACAGGAAGTCCTCGCCATAATCCATCCGCCAATTCCGCGGCATGCTGGCCGGAAAGTCCATTCCTGGCACCTTCGGAAACTTCACTTTCTCTCGCCCAACAAGTTCCCGAGCGGGGTGCGGATAAGCCGAGGGAGGCGGCTCCTTGCCTTGGGCCGTCCACGCCTCCAGATCCAGCAGTAAGGCGCGAAATGACCATCCCGATGAGGCGAAGTTCGCAGGATACACAAACCTCCTGCTGAAACCGATCTCCGTCACCGGCGGGAACGGGGCGTGTGAATGCGGCGTCCCCGGAAAGAAATACAGCCGCGCATTCGCATCGATCGGAAGTTCGCCGGTCCCATTGAGACCCGTATAGGCCAGCGATCCCGCGCGCGCCCAGAACTCCGTGGAACTGTAAGTATAGAAAATCTTCGGAAGCGTCTTCGATCTGCGCGCTTCACGAAGCAGGCCGTCCCGCTTTCCAGTTACCGGGTCCAACTCATCGCCATCCGAGAATGGAAAAAGGTCCACCGGCCGAAGGATGCTGAGAACGGAGTTTCCAGCCTCTCCCGGTACTGCATACCGGTGATTGAAGCTGCCCCGTCCCGCGCCGGCGCTCGCAATGAACATTGCGTCAAAGGTCTGCCGTCCTCGCTCGTCCGCGGTAAATCCTTGATAGAGATACTGGCGCAGAAATCGGGCGCTCTGCGAGTATCCGTACCCCAATACATACTGTTCTGTCTCGGGATGATCTCGAAGTGCTGAATCCACGCCGCCGTACTTCAAGTACGAGACGAAGTCGCGAATGGCAGTGAGGCCCAGCCCCGCAATCGGAGGGGGCGCGCCTGTGTAGACTACTTCGTAAAGCCGGCCGGGCTTGAATCCTCCCGGTAAGAGAACGGCGCAGGCATCTGGAACGGGCTTGCCAGCTTTTTCACGAGCAAACGACCACGATCCCCGAGGCAAAGCTGTACCGGGATCGTCGACCCGCTCTTTCATCGTCAGGGTCGCTTTCGCCTGCACCGCATCGGCTGCGCAATAGGAGAGCGGGTAAACGCTAGCGGCCGGCTCGCCCGTTTCCAATATCTCCTCGCGGACGATGCTGCTCACCGCCGCTACCGGCGCCGTCAGGCGGATAAAAGCGGTTGGAAGATCGAACTGCCAACCCACCCACACAACCGTAAATCCCTGCTCGAAGAGGAAAGCATCGCTCAACTGCGCTGCTTCCAGAGCTTCCACCCGAAACGGCGTATTCCCCTCGGTGGAGAAGAAGCTGCCGGTGGCCTGGGTGCGGCCGCGGTTGAGGATCTCGAGAAAAACCGACCGGCGGGCCTTCTTGGGATCGACGGGACGCAATGCCACAAAGTCGCCTGAGAACTCGACCATGCCGTCCGCGTTTCGCGGAGCAAGCGCCAAGTCGGCAATCCGTGAATTCGCGGCAGCGTTTGGGTTGATCGCATAAACAACGCGGCCTTGCAGTTTCTCATACGCCCCGGCGGTTCCCAGCGACCTTCCCTGCAACCAGGGTTCGCGGCTCGCGATCACAATCCGCTTCACCTCGGCATGTGCCGCTTCGAAGCCGAACAGAACCAGGATGGCGAGAATCCAGAACATCGCCTACTCGAGCGATACCGGCCGGTCGAAAACCACGTCCAGGGTCGACCCCTGCCGCAGTTCCACTTCCTTGCCGCGCGTCAGCAGCACCGTGGCGAGCCCGACTGCCGATCCCACTCCCGCGCCTATCCCAGCGCCTTTCCAGCTCCGGTCCGCGATGCCACCGATCGAAGCTCCCGTGCCTGCCAGGATTGCGATGCGCTCGGCATCCTGGCCGTGGCCCGGCGCCTGCTCCACGGTGTTCTCGGAGCCTTCCACTTTCTGGCCACTCTCGCCGGAATCCACGGAACTTAAATGCGGCGAGAATTTGTACACCTTGCCGCTGGCCAGCGTAAGAGTTTCCAGGCGAATCGCAAGTTGCGCCCTCCCTTTCACGCGCCCGCTCTGCTTCGCCATCGAAACCACGCCTTGCACATAGCTTCCCGCGGGAACGGCGATATCGCCGGAACTGGTGATCGGCACCGCCGTACGCAGATAGACGAAGTCGCCTTCTTTCGCGGTGCGGGTGTTGACCGAATTTTCCATCCGCAGCAGCACATGAGCGCCTTGCGGGATTTCTTCCGCCGAAACGGCGGCGGCGAGAACCGAGAGCAGGATCGCGATAGTTCGCATGATGGACCTCCGTGTGGTGCGGCCTCACTCCGAATGATAGCGCCAGATAGGCCTGAGGGGATCGCCTGAGCCTACCCGTAATATTGCCCTAGGCACTATAAGGTTTTCGTACCGACCGTCCGATCAAGAAGTACGGGTGCATGCCGTGCCTTTGATTCCCCGAGCCTTCATCGAACGCAGAGCGGGCCAAATTGTCGACCCCGTGGAGCGTCTGCGGTACTTGCGGCGCACCGCGGTATTCCTTCATCCCCCCGTTCCTTGGAGAAAGCGCAGATTGCCTGCACTCGGCCTGGCTCTGCTCCTGGCCTGTCTCTTGATCCCTGGGCGAAAGGTTTCAGGCAAGGCTTCTCGCGTGAAGTCCGGCTTCTCGCTGCGCTCCCTGACGCGTGCTTCCGCCACCACTGCGGACATCTTTCCGGATGTTTGGCTGGTGGATAAGAGCAGCGACTTCGAAACGTATAGCAACGGATTGCGCATTGACGATCGCTTTACGGCGCCCAATCAGAAGCGCGTCTTTTATCCTGTCTACCAACGCGGAGCCGCCGTGGCCGATATTGATGCTGAGCAGCCGGAGTGGCGCTCGGAGCCGGCGGGCATCGTTTATCACACCACCGAGAGCGATCAGGCGCGCTTCACCGTGGATGAAAACGCGCGGCTCAAACGCATCGGCAAAGCCGTGATCGGCGTGGTGCAGCAGAATCATAGCTATCACTTCCTGATCGATCGATTCGGGCAGGTCTTTCGGATTGTTCCCGAACAGGATGTGGCCAATCATGCCGGCTATTCCATCTGGTCCGACGATTCAGTCATTTTCGTGAATTTGAACAGCAGCTTCCTGGGAGTCGCTTTCGAGACGCAAACGCACCAGGGCGAACTGCCATCGGCCAATTCCGCGCAAATACATGCCGCCCGCGTCCTCACCGAAATGTTGCGCAACAAGTACCGTATTCCACAGTCGAACTGCGTCACGCACGCGCAGGTTTCCGTGAATCCGGACAATATGCTGGTGGGCTATCACACCGACTGGGCGGGAAACTTTCCGTTTTTCGAGATCGGCTTAAACGACAACTACGGGGCCCCGCCGCCGAGTATCTACGCTTTCGGGTTCGATTATGATCCCGTCTTTATCCACGCTACCGGCGTTCGCCTCTGGCAAGGTCTCGCTCTGGCCGAAGACCAGGTGCAAACGCAAGCCGCCGCGCGCGGCGTTTCCGTGTCCCAGTACAGAGCCACTCTTCAGAAGAAATACAAGGAGATATTGGCGGCGCTCAAGGCAGCGGCAATCGCCAACGACAACCAAACATGAAACATAGCGAAAAAGTAAACAATTCCGCGGTGGGATTGGATGTCGGCACCAGCCGCATCTGCCTGGCGCAACGCGTGGGTGAGGAATATCAATACGAGACGCAGCTAAACGCTTTCGTCACGATTCCGTTCTCGAAGATCACCGAGGGCGTGCTCAAGAAAGAAAAGGTGCCGCACACCGTCACCGGGCCCGAGATCGTGGTGCATGGCAACGAATCGGACCGCTTTGCCGACCTGCTCAACGTCGAGACGCGGCGCACCATGGATAAGGGCGTGTTGAATCCGGCGGAGGCGGACAGCCTTGGAATGCTGCGCAAGATCGTGGAGTCGCTGCTCGATCCGGTGAAAGACCACCAGAAGCTGTGCTTTACGGTACCGGCGGCGCCGCTGGGGGCCGAAGACAACCTGACCTATCACGAAGCCACGCTGCGCCAGATTCTCAGCGACATGGGCTACGAAGTGAAGAGCATCAACGAAGGCCTGGCCGTGGTCTATTCGGAACTGGAAAGCTCCAACTATACCGGTATCGGAATCAGTTGCGGCGGGGGCTTGTGCAACGTTTGCGTGTCCTATCTGTCCGTACCGGTCTTGAGCTTTTCCATTCCCAAAGCCGGGGATTACATTGACTCGAGCGCCGCCACCATCACGGGTGAGCGCGCCAATCGCGTCCGCATCGTTAAAGAGGATTCATTCCACTTCAATGGCTTTTTCGCGGACAAGCTGCAGCAGGTGCTGGGCGTGTATTACGACGAAATGATCCAGTCCCTGGTGCAAGGCATGAAACAGGCCTTCACGAACGCCCGCAACTTGCCCAAGTCCAACCGGCCGCTGCCTATCGTGTTGAGTGGTGGAACGGCCATGCCCGAGGGCTTCCGGGATCGCTTTGAGAAAGCGGTGCGCGAGGCGGAACTGCCCTTCGCGGCCGCCGATATCCGGGTTGCTGCCGATCCATTGCATGCTTCGGCTAAAGGCGCGCTGGTGGCGGCGCTAGCCGATTTGTAACTAACTCGAGATCCGTCCTCACTTCTCCATAGGCGAAGAAGAGGGACTCCCACGCGAACATCAGTGCGATGAACGCGGCCCGGACAAACTGCGCACCTACCCTATGGTGGGAGAATTGGTTCCAGGCAAGAACCAGCAGGCTAATCAAAAAGGCAAGTTTCAGCGCCTTCACAACTGCTTTCAGGGCCGGTCGCAGCCGTTCGGGAACCGTTTGCCAGTTCAAATCTATCGTCCGCAGTTTTGCGATCCGGCTCCCGATAACTACCAGGCCGATCCACGTGAGTACGAGGGGCCATGCCGGCCAATCGTGTCCGAAACCAACTGCGCCTAAGCGGACCAGCGAAATCACGAGCCCTATTTGTGCGATGACTTTCAGCTCGCGGCGATGCGCTAGAAGGAATGGAGCGAAGCGGGAAGTCGGCCGACCCTCCACTTCATCAAGTCCGTCGACGTCCAACCTGAGGAAGTGCCAGCCTGCCAGAATCAAGCCGATTCCGAGGACAACCCCAAACAGTTCGCCAGTCCAGACCGGCCTACCAAAAAACATCGGTGCTTCAAGCACGGAATCAGGGCGAAAGTTGAAAGCGAGAAAGACAAACAGGCCAAGGAAGACCAGCCCGGCGAACACCAGTACGACGCCGACCATCCGGCTGGCTAACCGCACACGGCTGCCTAAAACGGAACGTCGTCGTCGGTGATTCCCTGGTCCGCCGGCTCGGCCACAGCCGCCGGGCGCGATGCATTCCGCGGCATTGACACCGGAGCGCGGCCCGTATCGTCCGCTCCCTCGCCTCCTCGGCCGCCCAGCAGAATCACATCCTCGGCTACGACCTCTGTTCGATATTGCTTCTTGCCATCCTTGTCGTCATAGCTGCGTGTCTGCAGCCGGCCTTCCACATACACTTGCTTGCCCTTGGTGAGATAGTTCGCGAGATTCTCCTGGCGCCACAACACCACATTCGCCCAGTCGGTCTCTTCCTTCCATTCACCGCTCTGCTGATCTTTCCAGCGGCGATTGGTGGCCACCGAAAAGGAAGTGACCGAGACGCCCGCGGGAGTGAATTTCGTTTCGGCGTCCCTTCCCAGGTGCCCAACCAGAATTACTTTGTTAACGCTGCGCGATGCCATAATCCAAGCACTGTACCATAGAAAATCATGTCTCAGTTGCCGCGAAGATGGCGTCTCATGGCTTGCGATGAAAATTGTCGCATCTTCTATTGAGAAGTACCAGAGCGCCCGATTACTTCTCAGTGATAGAGTGCGGCTAAGCTAAAATTTTTGCTTGCAGCCGTCGAGTCTGGATGTACACTAGTAAACAATCCAGACAGTTGAGCGCTGGACGGGTTTGCCGTGGGCGATGAGTGAAAGGGTATGCAGAGGCCCTGTTGCTTGTTGAGTCGACTTGGCGGCCGGTGGATGCTAACCGGTCTTATGCTGAGCACTGTTCCCATCACTGTAGTTCCATTGCGCGCTCAGATCCTGATCCACACCTCCGGTCCCAGTCACGCGGCGAATATCTTCAATACGGACTTGGCCGTGCTCGAACAAGGCGAACAGCGCAAGGAGCTGCCCTGCAATCTTACTCCCAGCAAGCCGGCACTTGGGTTCGATCTTAAGTTCCACGCTGGCTACCAGGTAATCGTTCCGCTCCGGGAACTCGCTGGGGACCAGAATTCGCTCAACATCGTGTTCCGCGTCGCTCCGCAGGACCATCGGGACGAGCCGGTCTACTTCACCCAGCATTTACGCGTCCCTCCCCTTGAGGAAGACGCCAAGGGCGATGCTTACCTCCAGGGAGCTTTCGATGTAGGCGAAGGTTCTTATCACATAGACTGGTTAATGCGCGACCGCGTTGAGCGAGTCTGTTCCACCAACTGGGATACCGAGGCCAGCCTGTCGCCGAAGGACCGGCCGATGAGTCTCTCCATCGCGCCCGGCTCGATCCGGCGTGCCGATGGCGAGGAGTTTACGGACGAGCCGCCCGTCCAGCGGGAACCTACTGCCGGCCCGCCTCTCAACGTGAAGGTGCTGGTGAATTTCGCTCCACAGAACTCGCTTTCCCCAGCCTTACAGCCGCTGGATACCACGGCCCTGGTATCGATTCTGCGAACGCTGTCTCGCGATCCCCGCATCGCCAAGTTTTCGGTCGTCGCCTTCAACATGCAGGAACAAAAGGTGATCTACCGCCAGGACGGCGTGAGCCGGATCGATTTTCCGGCTCTGGGAAACGCGCTGACCACCCTCAATCTCGGCACCGTGGATCTGAAGCGCTTGAGCGACAAGCACGGCGATACGGACTTCTTAACTGGCTTGGTGCGGAAGGAAATGGCTCCCGCACCCCAAGACCATCCCGACGCGCTGGTTTTTGCCGGCCCCAAGATCCTGCTGGATGCCAACCCTCCGGAAGAAGCTCTCAGGGACGCTGGAGATATCGACTTTCCCGTCTTTTACATGAATTACAACCTGAATCCCCAGGCCGTGCCTTGGAAAGACGCCATCAGCCACACCGTCCGGTTCTTTCGTGGGTATGAGTACACCATTTCCCGCCCCCGGGATCTGTGGTTTGCCGTTTCGGAAATGGTTTCGAAAATAGTAAAATCACGGAACGGACGGCCAACGGCGTCCATCTCAGGTCAGTAGGGGTCATCGGGGTTAATGAGAATACGGAACGTGTCGGTTTTTCTGGGAGTGGTGGGTCTCTGCGCAACCCAGGCGTTTGCCCAGGAGTCGCTCTACGGCCAATCGAAAGCCAAACACTACGCCAACAGCCTGGCGCCTTACGTGGTCTCGCCCCAGGAAATCGTCGACCGCATGCTGGAGCTGGCCGACCTTAGGCCCGGTGAAACGCTCTATGACCTGGGCAGTGGCGACGGCCGTATCCTGATCACCGCAGTCGTCCGGTTCAAGGCCAAAGCCATCGGAGTCGAGATTGCCGATGACTTGGCCGCGAGCGCCACGGACCGCATTCACCGGCTCGGCCTGGACAACGACGCGCGCGTGATCCACGGCAATTTTCTTGACACGGACCTGAGCCCGGCGGACGTAGTGACGCTGTATCTTGCCACCGACGCCAACGAAATGCTGCGCCCCAACCTGGAAAAATATCTAAAAAACGGCGCGCGTGTCGTTTCTCACGATTACAGGGTTCCAGGCTGGAAGCCGAAGCTGGTAGATAAAAATGCCGTCAGTCACGGCCACATCATCTACCTGTACGAAATGCCTCCCAAGAAGAAGTAGACGCCGTTGTCGTCATTCGATGTGGTCGGCGTCGGTCTGAACGCCATCGATACCTTAATCCTGCTTCCTCGCTTCCCGGTCTACGGCGGCAAAGCGCCCTTTGAGCGCGAGGTGCTGAGTCCTGGCGGACAAGTGGCGAGCGCGATGGTCACTTGCGCCCGGCTCGGCATGCGGACCAAATACATCGGCACGCTGGGCGACGACGAGCGCGGCGTCGTTCAATTGCAGAGCTTGCGCGCGAGCGGCATCAACCTGGATGATATCGAGATCCGGCCCGGCTGCCCGAACCAAAGCGCCTATATCCTGGTGGATCAAGTAACCGGCGAGCGAACTGTGGTGTGGAAGCGCGACCCCTGTCTGCGCATCGACCCGGACAGCTTGACCCCGGAGAAAATCGCTTGCGCGCGGCTGCTCCACATCGATGGACACGACACGCCCGCCGTGGCTCGCGCGGCCGAAATCGCGCGCCGGCATCAGATCCCGGTCACCGTGGATGTGGACACCATCTATCCCGGCTTCGATCGCGTCCTGCCGAACGTGGACTATCTCATCTCCGGCTCCGAATTCCCCGCGCGCTGGACCAAGGAGCCCGATCCCTACCGCGCGCTGGCCATGATCCAGGACGAGTATGGCATGCGCGTGGCTGCCATGACGCTGGGCGCGGATGGATCTCTTGCCCGCGTGGACGGCCGCTATATTTATTCGCCGGGCTTCGTGGTGGAATGCGTCGATACCACCGGCGCCGGCGACGTTTTTCATGGAGCGTTCTGTTATGCTGTGTTCGAGAGCATGCCGTTGAGCGAAGCGCTCGAATTTTCAAATGCGATGGCAGCCCTGAACTGTACCGCCTTGGGCGCGCGCGGCCGCATCGCCAGCTTTTCAGAAGCTCGGGCTTTCGCCGCCAGCGCTACGCGGCGCTCCAATGCCGAATTCGAACAGCGGCCGTAAATGATCCCCCTTCGATCCTCCGAGCCGCATTACACGCGACCCACCGTTAATCTGGTGCTCATTGCCGTGAACGTCCTCGTGTTCCTCTACGAGCTCACTTTGCCGAGCTACGCGCTGAATCGCTTTATCATGCTGCACGGCATCGTGCCTGACCGCCTAAACTATTCGTCCATACTCACTTCGATGTTCATCCACGGCGGATTCCTGCACATCCTGGGCAACATGTGGTTCCTGTGGATTTTCGGCCGGGGAGTGGAGGATGTTCTGGGCCACGCAAAATACGTGTTCCTGTACTTTGCGAGCGGATTCGCCGCCGCGTTTCTGTTCATTCTGTTGAATGCCAACTCCCCGGTGCCTACCGTCGGCGCTAGCGGCGCCATCGCCGGCGTGATGGGCGCGTATTTGATCAAGTTTCCGCGCGCCTATATCCGCACGCTGGTATTCATCGTCGTTTTTATCACGACCATCGACATTCCGGCGTTTTTTCTGCTCCTCTATTGGTTCGCGATCCAGTTCTTCAGCGGTCTTGGCTCGGTAGGCTATTCGGCGCAGATGAACGGCGGCGTGGCCTGGTTCGCGCACGTGGGCGGCTTTCTGGCTGGAATGGCGCTGATGTTTCTCATGCCAACCAGGCAGCGCGCGCGCACGTGGTACCGGGATGTTTGAAATGCCTGGCACCGGCTCGGCGTCCATTGAACGGCCGCTCGACGTGCTGGCCATCGCCGCGCATCCCGATGACGTCGAGCAGACCTGCGGCGGTACGTTGATCCGCATGGCCGGGCTAGGCTATCGTACTGGAGTGCTGGATCTGACAGCGGGCGATATGGGCAGCCGCGGAACGCCCGAGATCCGTTTGAAGGAAGCCGATGCCGCCGCTTGCGAGATGCGTTTGTCGTGGCGCGGCAATCTGCGATTACCCGACGCGCGTTTGGAAAACACGATCGGGGTGCGCATGAGCCTGGCGATGGAGATCCGCAACCTGCGGCCGCGCGTAGTCATTCTTCCGTATTGGGAAGCTCGCCATCCCGATCACTACCGAACCTCCGAGATTGCATTCGAAGCCTGCTTTCTCTCGGGCCTCAAGAAGCTGGATGAGGAGAGCGAGCCGCATCGCCCGCATAAGATCGTCTACTCGTCGCTCTATGCCAACGTGACGCCGTCCTTCGTGGTCGACATCTCCGATCATTTCGAGCGCCGCATGTCTGCGCTCTTCTGCTATCAATCGCAATACGGCCAGACACTTGAGGCGAACCAACTCTTTCCGGACAGCCAGGAGATTCGCGAACGCCTGGGCTCCATCGCGCGCTTCTACGGCAACCTGATCGGCGTGAAATATGGGGAACCCTTCGTGGTGAAAGAGATGCTGCGCGTGGACGACATCGCCGCCATGGGCGTCCGCAGCCTGTAGGATGTTACGGAACCGCGACCGTGAGGGAGCCGGTCTATAACGGCAGATTGCTGTGCTTCTTGCGCGGCATGGTGTCCACCTTGTTTTGAAGCATGCGCAGCGCGCGGATCACCTTGGGCCGCGTCTCCCGCGGCTCGATCACGTCGTCGATGAACCCGCGCTCGGCGGCCACAAACGGACTTGCAAAACGATCGCGAAACTCTTCGATCTTTTCCTTGCGCAGCGCCTCGGGATCGCTCGCGGCCGCCAGTTCCCGCCGGTACACAATGTTGACGGCGCCTTCCGGACCCATGACGGCGATCTCCGCGGTTGGATACGCGAAGTTCACATCCGTGCGCAGGTGCTTCGATCCCATCACGCAGTACGCTCCGCCATAGGCTTTGCGCGTGATCACCGTCACCTTCGGAACCGTGGCCTCGGCATACGCATACAGCAGTTTCGCGCCGTGGCGAATGATGCCCCCGAATTCCTGATCGGTGCCGGGCAGGAAGCCGGGCACGTCTTCAAACGTGAGAATCGGGATGTTGAACGCGTCGCAGAAGCGCACAAATCGCGCGCCTTTCACCGACGAATTAATGTCCAGGCACCCAGCCAGGAATGCCGGCTGATTCGCTACGATTCCCACGTTCCTGCCATCCATGCGCGCCAGCCCGATCACGATGTTCTTGGCCCAATGCTCGTGAATCTCGAAAAAATCGCCGTCGTCGACTACGCGATGGATGATGTCCTTGATGTCGTACGGCACCTGCGACTCGGCCGGCACCAGGGTGTCCAGCGCCGTATCCGACCTATCCGCCGGGTCGTTCGATGGACGCACCGGCGCACTGTCCACGTTGTTCGATGGGATGTAGGACACCAGCTCGCGAATCATCCGCAGGCATTCGGCATCGTCGTGCGCGAGAAAATGCGCCACGCCGCTGATGCTGTTGTGCGTCTCGGCCCCGCCCAGCTTTTCTTTCGTCACGTCCTCGTGCGTGACGGTCTTGATCACCTCGGGCCCGGTGATGAACATGTGGCTGGTGTGTTCCACCATGAAGATGAAGTCGGTGAGCGCCGGCGAGTACACCGCGCCGCCCGCGCACGGTCCCATGATGGCAGAGATCTGCGGGATCACGCCGCTGGCTAGGGTGTTGCGCAGGAAGATGTCGGCGTAGCCGGCCAACGAAGCCACGCCTTCTTGAATGCGCGCTCCGCCGGAATCGTTCAGGCCGATCACGGGCGCGCCATTCTTCAGCGCAAGATCCATGATCTTCGTAATCTTCAGCGCGTTGGTTTCCGAGAGCGATCCGCCCAGCACCGTGAAATCCTGCGCAAATACGTATACCAGGCGGTCATGAATGTAGCCCCAGCCGGTGACGAACCCGTCGCCGTCCACCACTTGCTCGGCCATTCCGAAGTCGGTGCTGCGATGCCGCACCAGCTTGTCCATCTCTTCGAAGGTGCCTTCATCGAGCAGCAGATCGATGCGCTCGCGCGCCGAAAGCTTGCCGTCGGAGTGTTGCCGCTGCATCCGTTCCGCGCCGCCGCCGGCTTCGGCATTGGCGTGCCGGCGCCGGACTTCGGCCAATCGGGTAGCGGACAATCGGTCGGTGGACATACGAAATTACAGTAGCAGGTGTAGTTCCGCGCTACTCTGCGTAGTATCCGCTGCGCGAGTGCAGCTCCGCGGCCGGGTATCGCTTGCGCGCCGTTTCCCCCAGCGTCACCGTGATGTGCCGGAAGTTGCCGGGCTGCGACTCGGGCGCGTGATAGGCCAGCATATAGCGGCTGCGGATCCGCTCGATCATTTCGTTGAACGAATCGCCCGCGTTCTCGGCCTTCACCCATTCACCTCCGGTTTGCTCCGCCAGCTCGTATACATTCGCGGGCGTGAGATCGGGATTAGCAGGTTTGCCGGGCGGGGGAGCTTCGGGCCGAATCGCGCGGCCGGTGATGATGGCGTTGAGCACCGTGTCTGCTTTATTCAACTCCCGAATGACTTGCCCATCCGTGAGCCGGTAACTGGTGCTGAGATTGTCGGTGAGGATCAGAATCGCGCGCCGGCCTCCAGGCCCCGCGTGCTTTTCCATGTAGTGCGCCGCGTTCACCACGGCGGAATTAATCTGGGTGGTGGATCCCACATCCCAGTTTTTCACGGCGCCGCCAATATTGCGGGCGGTCTCGGCCAGATTATCGCTGAAGCTTTGCGCTACTGCTGTGCTCTTGGCGAACACCAGGATGGCCACGCGATCGCCCGGCCGCAAATGCTCCAGCGACTCGCGCGCCTCCCTCGAAATCTCATCGACATACTTCTGCATGCTTCCGCTGATGTCCAGAAGCAGGATCAGCGTCACTGGCTCGTCGCCGTGAGCGAACGAAACAAGCGGCTGCGGCTGCCCTTCGTCGGAAACGGCGAAGTCGTCCTTGGTAAGATCCTTGACCAGCTTGTTGCCGTCGGTCACCTGAACGTCCACCCGAACGTCCGACACGCCGGTCTTAAACGTCGCCGTCGGCTCCTGCTCCACATTTTCCGCCGTTTCCTGCGCAGCGTTCGCTGTATTCTGAGCCCTGAGGGGCGCTAGCATGAAAACGGTCGAAATGAAAAACATCATCATCGGTACAGCCGGCCATATCGACCACGGCAAAACCGCGCTGGTTCGCGCCCTCACGGGCATCGATACGGACCGTCTCAAGGAGGAAAAGCTGCGTGGCATATCTATTGACCTGGGCTTCGCGCACCTGCAGCTCTCTGAAAACGTGCGCCTCGCATTAGTAGACGTGCCCGGCCACGAAAGGTTCATCAAAAACATGCTGGCTGGTGTGAGCGGCATAGATATCGTTCTCTTTGTTATAGCTGCTGACGAGTCCATAAAGCCACAGACTCGAGAACATTTTGATATCTGTATGTTGTTAGGCATACAAAAGGGTATAGTCGTGCTCACCAAGGCGGACCTGGCCGCCGGCGATCTGCTGGAACTGGCACGGCTGGAAGCCGGCGAATTTGTGCGCGGATCGTTCCTCGAAAACGCTCCGATGGTGGCCGTCAGCGCCACCACCGGCGCCGGCCTGGACGAATTGCGTGCCGAGCTCGCGAAACTCGCCGCAGTGGTACCGGAGAAGGACGCCTCGCAATATTTCCGGCTCCCGATCGATCGCGCCTTCGCGATGCGCGGCTTCGGAACGGTGGTTACCGGAACGCTGGTCTCCGGGACGGTTCGGGTTGATCAAGATGTCGAGCTGCTCCCCGCCCGCAAGCGCGTCCGCGTGCGCGGAATTCAGGTGCATGGTGCGCCGGTTGAGACTGCCATGGCCGGTCAACGCACGGCGCTGAACATCGCGGGTATGGATGCCACCGAGCTGACTCGCGGCATGGTGCTGGCCGAAGCGGGCCGCTTTCAAGCCACCTCGCGCATCGATTGCGCGTTCCAACTCCTGCCGTCCGCACAGCCGCTGAAGCACCGCGCTCCCGTGCATTTTCACGCCGGCGCCGCCGAAGTGGAAGCGGAAATCCGCCGGATCGACGCTACGGAACCGCTGGCACCCGGCTCGCGCGCATATGTGCGCATCGTGCTTCGCGAACCGCTGCTGTTGTTGCCCGGCGATCGCTTTATTGTGCGCAAATTCTCGCCGGTGGTCACCACCGGCGGCGGCATGGTGCTGGATATTGTCCCGCCCCGGCGCGCGGAAGTTCACCGTCTTCGAACTTTGGAAACCGCAGCGCTGCCCGAACGCATTGCGCTGCTGGCCCGCGAGTCGCGCTACGGAATCGGAATGGACGAGGTGGTGGCCCGCACCGGCTTGCTCGAAGCCGATTTTCGCAAGGCCTCTGCAGCAGCCCCGTTGACCGTTCTGGAATCGCCGCAATTCTGGCTGCTCGATCCCGGTTGGGTCACACAGAAGTTGGAAGCTCTCCACCAGCATCTCAAGCAATTCCATCGGCAGAACCCGCTGCTGGCTGGAGTGTCCAAGGAAGAACTTCGCAGCAGGCATTTGGCCGGTGCACCTCCCTGGCTTATGGACGCGCTGCTGGCCCGCTCCGAAACATTGATCGCCGAGCGAGAAACGGTGCGCCTTTCGTCCCATAGGGTTGCGCTGAAGCAGGACGAAGAGGACGCCGCGGCGAAAATCGAAACTGCCTTCCGCGCGGGCGGCCTGGCAACGCCAGCGGTGCACGAAGTACTGGCTAAATCGGGCGTGGATCGGGATCGCGCGCGCACCCTGCTCCAGTCGATGCTACTTGATCGGCGGCTGTTCCGCGTCAATGACGACCTGGTGTTTCATGCTAGCGCCATGCAGTCGCTGCGGGGGCTTCTGGCACAGAAAAAGGGCCGACGTTTTTCCATCCCCGAATTCAAGGATTGGACCGGCGTCTCGCGCAAATTCGCGATTCCGTTGCTGGAGTATCTCGATCGCCAGCGAATCACGAAGCGTGACGGTGATTACCGCACTGTTCTGTAGCCCGCCGAGCGCCTTGACAGTAGGCGAATAAAAGGCGAATATAGGTCGGGGCCCCATGCTGTTCGATGATGATTCTCTCCCGAAGCTGGTCGGAATCGCCCGACTGGCCGCTTCCAGCGACTTGCTCGAAGCCAAGCGCCATGTAGAATACCTGGAACTGGAAACCAGGCGATTGATCGGGCGCGGATCGGGCCGCATGCGTTCCATTTACACGCTGAATCCCTACCGCGGCTGCGAGTTTGGGTGCAAATACTGCTATGCCCGCTACGCGCATGAGTTCATGGAGCTACGCGATCCGGAATTGTTCGAGCGCAAGATTTACGCGAAACAATTCAAGCCCATCGCGTTTCGGGCCGAACTTCGGAGGCTCAAGACCGGCGACACGGTCTGGATCGGTACGGCCACGGATCCCTACCAGCCTGCGGAGCGCCGTTTCAATCTCACTCGCCAGATGCTGGAGGCCTTTGCGGATGAGCGCGGGCTGGATATCGGCGTCACCACCAAGTCCGATCTGGTGGCCCGCGACACCGCGCTGATGGCTCGGATCGCTCGCAGGAACAAAATTCGCGTGCACGTGACTGTAACTACACTCGATGAGCGCCTGGCCCGTTTGCTGGAGCCTCTCGCTCCGCGTCCCGCGCTTCGTTTAGCGGCTGTCGCAAAACTGACCGAAGCCGGCGTGCCCGTCAGCGTGCTGGCGCATCCGGTGATGCCGCTGATCAACGACAGCGAAGCTAGTCTGAATGGCGTGTGCGAAGCTGCTGCTCGAAACGGCGCCACATCCTTCAGCGCCGCGCCTCTTTTTCTAAAGCCCTGCGCCCAGAAGGTTTTTCTGCCGTTTCTGGAGCGAAGCTTTCCGCACCTTGTGCGCCGTTACCGTGAGCGCTTCGAAAAATCCGCCTATTTGAAGGGGCATTATCCCGAAATGATTGCCGAGCGCGTGGAGAAAATCCGCGCGCGTCATAAAATGGATCGGCGCCGGGAGCCCGAGTCCCCGGCCCCGCCTATGGAAGACGACCAACTGGAACTCTTTCCGCCGCTCGCGAAAGGGCCCAGCGCTTCAGGTTTGGATAAAGATTCCACTTTACATCGTAAAGTGAGTCGCATATAATCGTTCCATATGGCTACCGTCCGGAGCATTCGCGCGGCCCGCGCTGAACCGGTTTCCTTACAGACCCATGCGATGGACAATCTGCGGTTCATTCGCGAAACCATGGAGCGTGCGGGCTCGTTCACGGCTGTTCCCGGCTGGGGCGGCGTTGCGATGGGTGTGAGCGCGCTGATTGCCGCGGGCATTGCCGCTTATCAGCCGTCGCTCGAACGCTGGCTCTCCACCTGGCTGCTCGAAGCGGCCTTCGCCATGGTTCTCGCGGTCCTGGCCATCCGTCGGAAAGCCAAAGCGGCGCACGGTCCCGTGCTTTCGGCGCCAGCCCGGCGGTTCGTCCTCAGTTTTGCGCCCCCGTTAATCGTCGGAGGGCTCCTGACCGCTGTTTTGTATCGTGCGGGTATTCCCGCCGCTATTCCCGGGACTTGGCTCTTGCTGTACGGAACCGGCGTGGTAACCGGCGGCGCGTTTTCGGTTCGCGTGGTGCCCGTAATGGGCCTCTGCTTTATGTTCGTCGGAGCCGTGGCGCTGTTCTGTCCGTTGACTTGGGGAACGGCGCTGCTGGCCGCTGGTTTCGGCGGGCTGCACGTCATATTCGGAGCGATTATTGCCAGGAGGTACGGTGGCTAGACAAAATACTGCCCGACAAGACAACGCCCAAAAGGAGCGCCCCTCGTACAAGCCGGCGGGCCCGCCTCTCGCGGGCTTGGATCGGCTGATCTATGAGCCCATCCGGCTGCGGATCGTCAGCGCCCTCGCGGTGAACCCGTCGCTCACGTTTAACGAACTGAAGAAACTGCTCGAGACCACCGATGGAAACC